>Ga0310345_10003160_pt1 | contig 15884 bp, 16 predicted proteins | sample HC15DNA20500_MG_FD_204667 | JGI IMG/M metagenome (GOLD analysis project Ga0310345, IMG submission 204667) | Marine microbial communities from station ALOHA, North Pacific Subtropical Gyre - HC15-DNA-20-500_MG | ecosystem: Environmental > Aquatic > Marine > Oceanic | place: Pacific Ocean: North... | reverse complement strand
TGCCAACCAGCCGTCCATGGCTCAATTACAGGCCTGGTTGAACAGCGGTTTGAGCAATCCTGATATCATCCGTGACGAGAATGATCTGGGTACCATTCTGCAGGTGACATCACCAGGCAGTGTGAATGCTCAGAGTGTGAAAGTGACGGCTTATGACATTCAGGGTAACTACCGTTTCAGCCTGGATAACATTGGTGACTTCCGTATCAACCTGCAGGCGACTTTCATGGATGAGTTCCTGTACCAGGATGATGAGGACAGCCCAATCCTGGATGCGGTAGGTAAAACAAACCTGCTGACGGGTACAGCACCTTCAGTACCAGAGCTGAAAGCTAACCTGCGACTGGGCTGGGTGCGCGATAACCACGCCATTACCGGTACCGTGCGTTATGTGGATGAAGTGGAGTGGGATGGCACTAACTATGTGCCAATCATTCAGCGCTTTGCCAACACCAATCCTAACCCCAGCATTGTTGGTGGAAAAATACGGGCCTGGACTGATTTCGACTTGGCTTACACCTATCGTGGTATCAATCTCTATGGCGGTGAGTTAGGTGTCAGTGTTGGATCACGTAACCTGTTTGATCGTCAGGCTCAACGTACTCCGGACTTCGCTGGTGTTATGGGTGAGATGCAGGATCCGATGGGGCGAAGCATTTATGCCCGCATGGTGTACGATTTCTAAGCGTTGGCATGTCGCTCAGCTCCTGCGACAGCAGGGGCTGGGTATACATACAAAAAAGAGGCTTTGAGGCCTCTTTTTTGACGTGTGATTCTTGATTATGCGTTATTGTTGCTACGCTGTTTTAAATATTTAGCTGGAATAATCGACAGTAGTAGCAGGGCGCTGGCGATAACATAGAAAGGGATGCCTCCACCTTGCTCTTCGCTTGATACTGTGCCCGATTCACTGCTCGAACCATCCAGCGTCACACGTGTTTCTGTCACGTGCCCGGTATCGTCTGATGCCCGGATTAGATACTCATTACCAACTGCAGCCATGATGGAAAACCCTCCGGCAGAATCAGTTGTCACTGTTTGTGTATCGGCAGAAGGATCTGATAAGTTTTCAACACTCACACTTTCTGCAAACCAGGGGCTACCATTTTCATAAACCACTTGACCAATGAGCCTGCTCCCATCAAGAAACAGACGAATCTCCAGCCCATGTGCCCAGACCTGGCTGGAAACCAACCATACCAGGAAACATAGAGCGGCTTTTGAGAAAGCCGGTACGTATTTCTGTATATTGAAAATAGACATGATTCACCTTAGTTAGTAATAAACAATCTGTATATCCTGATTTCTTCAACCTGTTGATGCATCAATGGCGATGCATTGGTCCGCCATCATGACTGTGCCAACCTTCATCAGTTGGGGTTCCTGAGGCGGGTGCATGTTCGTGAATCAGGCCCGCTTCGTGGACATAGCCGTGAAGCTGAAACATTAGCAGTAGCATACCAGTGAAAATCAAAGCGGCATTGACTACTCGGCTGATGATTGGCCAGACATCCACCTGCCGCCATGCTTGAATGGCTAATCCCATCACGATCAGTGCGGCAATCTGTCCTGCTTCGACGCCGACATTGAATAGTAGAATCTTGACTAACAGGTTCGGGTCAGTGGCGAGTGTCAGGTCCTGAAGACGAGCAGAAAGCCCAAACCCATGAATCAGCCCGAAAACGAACACCATGACGAGCAGGTTGGGTGCTGCAGTGCCGACCCACCGGGGGAAACCGTTCAGGTTCTCGAAACCTTTGTAGGCAACGGTTACGGCGATTACGGCATCAATAAGGTAGTGATTCGCTGTGATACCTGCGAAGGTGGCGAACGTCAATGTGATGGTATGGCCGATTGTGAAAGCCGTGACAAACTTGAAGATATCAATGAAGCGACTGAGGAAAAACATCACCCCCAGCAAGAACAGGAGGTGGTCATAACCCGTGAGCATGTGTTCGGCACCGGTCCACATGTAATCGAGGTAACCCCCTTCGCTCATACGGATTCTGGCTTCTTCCGAAACGTCATGAGCTGCTGCCATGCTGGGAATCAGAACAGCGAATAAAGGCAGCAACGTGGCAAAAATTCCCGGACTTCCAGTATTGGCTGTTTTGCCAGTTGGCAATCGATGATTACAGCTGGGGATTCTCATAATGATGCTACATCCTGTGATCTGTCTTGTTATTGAGGTACGTGAACGTATTGCTTTCAGACCATAAGACTAGCAACAGCTCGATTGCGGGCATAGTGTTTACTGTGCAATTGGCTGGTTACCGGACTTTCAGTGGGTGCGAGGCGACCGATAGCTGGTCGGTTTTATCGCTGATAATAAGATGGGGCTGGTCGCGGCGAATCATCAGGACATGACAATATGCTGCTAATCAGCCATTATATGTCGAGCATCGACGCAGCATGTTGTTCGTCAGGCGTCTTCCACGGCTTTCCAGAATAAAGGATGTGCAAGTTATGATGAGTATGCTTCTTTCGGCCCGGTTACACTTACTATCCCTCGGCAGGCTCTCTTTGATTGCTGCCACTTCTTTTGCACTCATTGCCTGTAGCGATTCAGGTAATGACGCTGCCAACACAACCTCTGGTGCTGCCACAATGCAAGAGGCACCCGCGCCAGCCGCCGTTGAAGAAACGGAAGAGGAACTGGTGGCGAGAGCCCGAGGTATTCATGAGCGTGTTATCACACTGGATACCCATGTGGATATCAATGCTGATAACTTTGTCTCCGGCAATAACTATACAATGAGTCTGGACACCCAGGTTACGCTCCCCAAGATGCAGGACGGTGGCTTGGATGTCGCCTGGTTCATTGTCTATACCGGACAGGGTGAACTAAATGAAGAAGGTTATGCCGCTGCTTACGCTAACGCTATCGAAAAGTTTGAGGCGATTCACCGGCTGACAGAAGAGATTGCACCTGACCAGATTGAACTGGCTTATACCTCGGATGATGTGCGCCGGATTGCGGCCAGTGGCAAAAAGGTGGCCATGATCGGCATCGAGAATGCCTACCCCGTGGGACTGGACCTGAGCAATATTGAAGACTTTCACCGTCGTGGTGGTCGCTATATGTCACTGGCGCATAACGGGCACAGTCAGTTTGCGGATTCCAATACCGGGGAAGCCAATAATGACTATCTGCATGGCGGCTTAAGTGATTTGGGGCGGGAAGCGGTTGCTGAGATGAACCGCCTTGGCATCATGGTCGATATATCCCACCCCTCCATTGACGCTATATCGGAAATGCTGGACCTGTCTGTAGCGCCGGTGATCGCCTCTCACTCCTCAGCGAGGGCGCTGACCAATCACACACGTAATCTCAGTGACGACATGTTAATGCGTGTAAAAGAAAATGGTGGCGTGGTTCAGACCGTAGCCTTCGGCAGCTACATTGATGAAGAGCGTCGGGTGTTTCTGGCGGAAGAGCGTCAGCGCATCATGGAGGAAAAAGCCCGTGAGTATGGTTTTGAAATCCTGACGTCTGATGAAATTGATGCCCTGAGCCCAGTTGAGCAGGAGACATACCAACAGAACCTGCGACGTCTTTTCCCTGAAATTGAAATGCTGGCACCCACGGCCAATGTGGCTGATTTTGTGGATCATATCGACCACATTGTTGACCTGATCGGGATTGAGCATGTTGGCATTAGCTCAGATTTTGATGGCGGTGGCGGTGTGCAGGGCTGGAATGATGCATCGGAAACCTTCAATGTCACCTTGGAGCTGGTGCGTCGTGGCTACACTGAAGAAGAGATTGGCATGCTGTGGAGTGGTAATACGCTCCGTGTGCTGGATGAAGTGCAGCGTATTGCTGCCGAGATTCAGGCAGGCGCCTGACCAAGCCAGGCAGGCCAGATAAGGCTCTGGCCTGCCTTGTTGTTACCCTCCGGTTCGATCCAGTTTCTCACGCACCTCTCGGACATGCGTTCGCGACAACGGACAACGTTGATCGTGATTCAACAGCAACTCGTACTTACCTCCGCCCAGTGATCGAACTTCCTTGACCTTATTCATGTTCACCAGGTGCGAACGATGTGCCCTGATAAATGAGGCAGGCAATAACGTCAGCAAATGTTTCAGAGGGCGATCATCCAGAACCGATTCCCCACTAGCGAGTTTAATCTCTGAGTAATTGCCGGCACCCTGGATAGAGACAATGTCATTGACCATCAGCACGCGGTTTCTGCCAGCGGTATTGACGATCAGGCGCTCCGTAGGTGTGGTGTCGCTCTTTACGTCCGGTCTGATTTCCCTCTTAACTATCGTCGCCAGCCGGGGTCGACAAACAGCGGCCAGAAGTGGCAGTACCGCCACGTAGAGATACTGGTCGAAGAACAAATCTTTATTGAGGAACAGGCTGAGCATTAACCAGACCAGGGCGCACAAGAGTAGCGTGTTGCCTTCGGTGCCATTGCGGATGGAGCGGAGCGTGAGTGCGATGGAGGTGGGCACAGTTAACCAAAGGCCGGCATGAACCATATCCTGAGGGGGGCCTATCAATAAAGTGGCTGCTATCCCGATGATCAACAGGGTCGCAAAAGCGATGGGTGGGCATGAGGTATTGGTGCGTTTGGCGATATAAAACGGCAATGTGCAAGCGAAAACCATTAACCCGCAAGCCAGCATTCCCAAACGCAACATGTGCCAGGAGTATGGGTAAGCATAAAATGCCCGGAAAATTTCGGCGGCAGAGGCCACGGCAAGCGATAGCACCAGAGTCAGTGCTAACTCGCGGGCATGAACTGCCGTACCGGCTACCACAAACACGGCAACTACCAGTAATGCGAAAGCAAGGAATGGTGCCGCATAATAGCTGATGGGTCTGCGAGATTCTGCTGAATAACTGGCCAGACGTAACCCCGGTAATGCATCGCTACCGTGCAGAATGGTGTTCAGGCTGTGTTGTCGAAAATGGCTGGACAACTCGATCAGTGCCTCATTATTACCTGGCGCCAAGGTACTGGCTGGCAGGTGAATAATGGCGTCCACCGGCCCAGGCGTTTCTTTTGCCCGTGACAGGCCGGGTACACCTTTCTGGCCGACTTCCTGGCCATTCCAAAGCACCCTGGCAGAAAAGGTGCCTGACAGATACAGTCCCAATGGCTTTGCTTGTGATGTGGCGTTGGCGACAGGCAGGGTAAAAATTGCACGCAGCCATCCATGATTGTCAGGCAACTGCAGTGAGTCCAGGTCAGCGGATTGCCAAGGCCCTGTTGGCTGATGGGACAACCCGACTGCGATCAGTTCCCCTGCATCTTCGACTGTTACCGGTTGCAATAAGGGTGGTAGTACCAGCAAAAACAGGGCGATGAGATAGGGGGCGATGACCCAACTGGTGGTTAGTCGATGGGAAGAAAGAGTTTGCAAGCCGGTACCAGGTGCATTTGACATAGAAAAAACAACATTTCACGTATTATGCCTTGCTGGTAGCAGTGTCATCAAAGAATATGGCGGCATTCAGTGAGCCGCCGTTTTGGAGAAGATATGAAACTCAGCCGATTAAGCACCCTAAAAATGATGACCGCGTTACTTTGTTCATGGGGTGCCCCCTCGATATTAGCCCAGTCGGCATTGGATCCATCGCAAACCACTGCCATGTTGTCCGTATTGGAAACTACCTTTACCGAGCAGAAAATGGTTGGTATGCAGGGTGCTATCTATGACGGGAAGCAAGTACACACTCTCAATTTGGGCTATGCCGATCTTGAGCATCAGGTGCCGGTTGACTCCAGTACGCGCTTTGAAGTTGCGTCCATTACCAAAGCCTTCACCGGGCTGGGTCAGTTAATGCTGGCTGAATCCGGTGAACTGGATCTGGATAAGCCTGTACATGAATATGTGCCAGAGTTTCCACAAAAGCCTGAAGGACCGATTACGACTCGCCAGTTGTCAGGGGCCATTGGCGGTATTCGCCATTACCAGTCAGAGCGGGATGTCGAGTTCTACGCGACGCACTATGACTCAGTGATCGATGCGCTGGACCTGTTCAAAGATGATCCGCTGGTGACCGCTCCAGGCACTGAAAGTCATTACTCAAGCTATGGTTTCAATTTGATGGCTGCGGTGATTGAACGTGCCAGCGGCCAGCCGTTCACCGAAGTAATTACCGAGAAGGTGATAGTCCCGATGGGCCTGGAAAATACGGGTTTCAATAATGTGCAATTGCCATTGCCAAATCGCAGTCGACATTACACCTTTATCGATCTGTTCAGCCGAGAGGTACTGCCAACGCTGCATGTACTGCCAACGCTGGACCACAGCTACAACATGGGTGGTGGTAATATGTATTCAACGGCCAGCGATCTGGTCAGCTTTGGCCGTCAGCTTCTCGAACCTGGTGTCTTGTCGGAAAACATCATCGCTCAGATTAATGCAACGCATACCACCAGCACAGGTGAGTACAGTGAATTCAGCGATGGCTGGGTCATGTTCGGTATGCAGGGTGAACCGCAGTTTCTGATGGCCGGTGGTAGCTATCCCGGTACGCTGGCCTTACTGCTGGTCTATCCGGAGATTAATGTGGTAGCTGCCATGGTCAGCAACACCTGGGGAGAAGCTGGTCCTAATGTGATGGATCGGCTGATCATGGAATGGGCGAGTGCTCCAGGTAATAGTCTATAGCGGTCTTGAGGCGGAAGAACTTTCTGGAAATGTGAATCAACACTCACTCGTCGTCTTGTACTACGAGATATAGCTGGGCGATTATGGGAAGGTTAATCTTATAAACTTAGCCATAAATGAGCTGATGTCTCATTTAGTACTCTGATTCGATACCAGGGAAATAGCCAGGCCATGATTAAAAAAACAACACTCTCACGAGTCCCTGTGTTTTGCATGATGCTTCTAGCACTCACATCACTCAGTAAACCCGCCAGTGCTAGTGAAATACTTCACATTATCGTTGCCAGCGACAGTCACTTTTATCAGCGTGACCAGGAGGAACTGTCAGGCTACCTTAGTGACATTCCTGGCATGAATGTCACCGTGGGCTATCTTTACCCCTGTGGGTTGACGGTGACCGCGAATAGCAGTTGCGCTGAACCTTTTATGCAGGCGTTGGATGACTTTAATCAAATCTGGGTGACCGACCAGTCTGCTCTGTCGGATGACAGTCCCGCTCAACGAGGTATTTATTATGAAGTGGCTCACTGGTTCAATAACCAGGAGAGTCAAAATATCATCCTTGACGGACGGATACTCGCTTCTTCATCGTTCTGGACTTCTCGGCCTGTCATAAGGGGAAGTGCTTCGACTACCATGAGTTCGGAAGCGGGCTGGATACAGAATTATGCACTTCAGTTAGACCTTGTGGGCGCGACGTCACCCCTTCTTCAGTAGCACCTGGCTTTAGAGTCCGAGGTTCATATTAACCGTTTTTTCTATCAATTGTTTTGCGTACATGCTCGGCGTCAATCCGCCTAACGCTTTCTTCGGTCGTTCATCATTGTATTCTCGACGCCAGGTTTCGATTATCGATTTGGCATGAGCAAGATTGAGGAACCAGTTCTCGTTCAAGCACTCATCCCGAAAGCGACCATTGAACGATTCCACATACGCATTCTGGTTCGGTTTGCCTGGTTCAATCAGCCTCAACTTGACACCTCGTCCATGCGCCCAGCTGAGCATCGCCCGACCACAGAATTCTTTACCGTTGTCAGTGCGAATGATCTGCGGCAGCCCACGAGTGATCTGTAGCCTGTCCAGAATCCGAGTCAGTAAACTCCCACTGATCGCTCGCTCGGGTACGATAGCAACACACTCATGTGTGGCGTCATCGACAATCGTCAGGCATTTGATAACACGTCCATCAGCGCTTCGGTCGAACACAAAATCCATCGACCAGACCTGATCAGCATGCTCAGGACGAATCAAGGGCTGTCTCTCGCCCAGCGGCACTTTCTTGCGCCTGCGTTTGCGAACCTGCAGCTCAGCTTCGCTGTACAGCCGCTCAACGCGCTTGTGATTGACCATCACACCTTGTTGGCGCAGTTTCAGGTAAATCATGCCGGCGCCGTAGCGGCGGTGTCGGTGTGCTAGAGCCAGAATCTGTTCGCGCAGCTCCTGATTACGATCTGGCGCTGCTTTATAGCGCAAGGAGCTAGGACCCATACGGACCACGGCCAATGCTCTGCGTTCACTCAAGCCCCGACTTTGCATGTACCGCACCACTGCCCGGCGAGCGGGTGCGGTCACCACTTTTTTCGGATGACCTCGCGGCTGACCTCTATCTCAAGCAGTGACTCAGCCAACAGTTTCTTCAGCCTGGCATTCTCCGTCTCCAACTCCCTGAGCCGTTTGGCATCGGAAACATTCATGCCACCGAACTTATTACGCCACACGTAAAAACTGCCCTCTGAAAATCCATGTCTTCGACACAGCTCCTTGAGCGGGACGCCACCCTCGGCTTCTTGCAAAAAACCGATGATCTGCTCATCTGTATAACGCTTCTTCATGTCCAATCTCCTCTTCTAGGGGTATTGGACTCTAAATCGCGCTGCTACTCAATTACGGGGTGACGTCGGACCCAGAAGCGCTTAGATGATGAGTTGACGCGGGTTCAAAAGGATATGATGGGAATAAATTCGGAACTTTTATCTGTTAAGTCCAGTATTTCGACTCTGCGCAAAAAAACGGTGAATGTCCAAGAGGCTATTGATAACATTAATAATGGGTTGGCCGAGATAGGGGTGACCGGGTTTTCCGTGGTTCCATACGGAGAGAATCTATATAGAGTCCTTAGGGCTGATCAAGATGGGAATGCTTTTCACTCGCTTAGCGAGGGTGAAAAAACTGTCATTAGCTTTCTGTATTTTGTAGAGCTATGTAAAGGGCAAAAATCGACAAGCGAAGTTCCTAAGAAAAAAGTCGTGGTTATAGATGACCCTATTTCTAGCCTGTCCCACATATATGTGTTTAATATCGGCCAGCTAATCAAAAGAACGTTTTGCAATTCGCCTGCTTTTGAGCAGGTTTTGGTCTTAACACATAGCCTCTACTTTTTTTATGAGCTTACCTACACAAAAAAGCCAGATAGGGATCAACTCCAGCATCTGTTCAGAATAATAAAGAATAGTGAAGGTAGTAGTGTTGTAAAGATGAGGTACGAGGAAATTCAAAATGATTACCAGACTTACTGGAGTATCGTAAAGGACGAGTCATCTCCTCCTGCATTGGTTGCCAACTGCATGCGCAATATTATCGAGTATTTCTTCAATTTTGTTCAGAAGAGGGATTTCAGTAATGTATTTCAGAAACCTTCGTTATCAGGAGACAGGTACCAAGCATTCTATCGATATATGAACAGGGAATCTCACTCCTTAGGGCAAAACATTTTTGACATAAAAGAATTCGACTACACAGTTTTTAAGGAAGGGCTTCGATTGGTGTTCGAAGAGTGTGGCTATTCAGAGCACTATAATGCGATGATCAAGTGAAATAACCGATATGGCACATAACGCCACCCATAATCGGCGTTATTTGCCCACGCTCGCCGTAAGCAGCACCATCCCATGTATATGGATAAAGTAGAGCAAATTAAGGTAAATCATCATTACGTCTGGGCAAGATATCTTAAGAATTGGTCCAACAACAATGATGTGTTTTACATTACAAAAAAAGGAAAAATAGCTCGTGATAGCGTAAAGGGCTTATGTAGGGAGCGAAACTTTTACACGCTGCCTCTTCTTGATAGTGAAGATGTAAATTTCCTTACTCAGTTATCAGCTCAATGTGATCCATTTTTGCAGGAGCTACATAGGGAATTCTTAAATGACCTAGTAAAACTCTCCACCCTTATTCGGGTGTTGCAGTCTCATCCGGCAAGTAATGGTCAAGATTTTAGGAAGGTAGTGGATGTTATAGAAAACAATATCATCGAAAATATGTACGCGATAGATGAATCCATATTTTTGCCAATACTTGGAAAACTTACTAATGGAGATTTCGCGTGCCTAGAGGAGACAGAGAACCTTATAAATTTTTATCAGTTTATTGGGCATCAGATCACCAGAACCTTTAATGCCAAGAATCGAACTTTCTCCGGGATTAATTCTAACCCTGTTCTAGTTAACCAGCATGGCGATGGGATAAAGTTGTTGGAGAAAAACTGGCCTTGTATTTCCTTTATGTTCGGGATAAATGTTGGCTTTAACCTCTACGCTAAAAGAAAGTCGACGAAACAAATATTTATTACTAATACGTCTCAAGTTCCGTTTATCACTTCTGATAATCCAGTGATAAATATTCATCCTTCTGTAAATCTGAAGGACGTCAGCAAGCCGCCCGACCATATGGATATTTTTTTTGCTGTTTCGCCAGAATATGCCATCTTGATTTGTGAGTCGGATGCATATGACGGCATAGAGGCCGCGGTTACAGAAGAAATTGTTCATCAATTTAATGGGCATATATATCGGAACTCAGGGGCGACAATATTTGCTACCTCTGAGGCAGTCATCCGAGATGTCAGAACCGCAAATAAGTGATCTGTACACATAACAATCTGGTAAAGGGCGACAAAAGTATGTTGTCATGCTTTTTGCAAAAACCGGTAAAAAGCCTCGGCAACATATTTTCGCGCCTTATCATGAGCGTAAAATACCTATGATTGATCACAATAAATTGCAGGCCTTGGTCAAGCAGCTTTATGCCACGGTCAATGAGTTGGAAACCATGTTTCCGGGAAGACACTTTACCCCGGACGGTCATATGGTTGGCAGTTTGGGGGAGTGCCTAGTGGCCGATGCCTACAATTTGAAGTTGAAGACAGCATCCAACAAGGGCTATGACGCTGTCACTGAAACTGGCTTGGAAGTTGAGATCAAAGCAACGCAATCAAACTACGTTGCTTTCCGGAGTCAGCCTCAGCATACGATCATCATCAAGATCCTGCGTGATGGTACATTCGAAGAAATTTATAATGGACCAGGAGCGCTTGTTTGGGAGCAGTTCATTGGTAAACGGTTGCCGAGTAATGGCCAGTTTCAAGTATCTCTCAACAAACTCAGGGGTCTTAATAAAACGGTGGTGCATGCGGGTCGTGTGCCTCGAACCATTTAGCTAGGCGAATGAAATCGCTGTCAACAGTCGCTGTTGTGTGCAGCGTAATTATTAATGCCATATCCAAAGAAAATCGCTATTATCCACGACCGCTCAAACAACTAACAATGTAAGCCTCCAACCAGGTAGTTCCGCCAATGGCCGCAAAACCCAGCATCCACAAATTCACCATCGCCCTAAGCGATCTCGATCGTGACATTTACGATTCCCTCAACCTAACCGTCGCCCGCCACCCATCTGAAACCATCGAACGCATGATGGTTCGTGTTTTAGCCTTTTGCTACAACGCCAGCGAGAACCTGGTGTTCTGTAAAGGCCTCAGTGACTCGGATGAAGCCGATCTTTGGGCAAAGAACCTGGATGGCAGTCTGGATCTGTGGATTGATGTGGGTGAACCGGCCTTTGATCGCATCAAGAAAGCCAGCCGTATTGCCAAGGCCGTACGTGTCTATGCTTTCAATACCAAGGCCAGCGTTTGGTGGAGTCAGCAGCAGCCCCAGTTCAGCCGACTCAACGTTACCGTTTATCGCTTCCCCTGGGAGCCGCTGGAGGCCCTGGCCAATGTCGTGGGTCGCACCATGGACCTGTCCGTGACTATCTCTTCCGGCTCAGCTTATGTCGCCACGGCCAATGGCGAATTTGAGCTGACTGCCGAAGCTCTGCAATCAGCCGATTAGCGATTCAGTTGAGTGGTGATAAGCGGAAGCAGGCTGCCAGTTAACAATCGAGCAATGATCCTGTGTCACCTGCACGTTATGAGATGACCTGCCATCACTACCAACGTCAATATCAATAGCCCAGCCACTCCATAAAATCCACCGACGCCTTGATCAACCGGGCGCGTGGTGTTTCCAGCAATGCCGCATGATCACCGCCAGCCAGCACCACCCATTGCTTGTTGGGATTGGCGATCTTGGCAAAGAAACGGGCGTGCGCATCCGTGTCCGCCAGGGGATCAAACTCCGCCTGTAACAGCAGCACAGGAACATCCAGTGCTTCACCGTCCAGCGCATTCCACTGATGCAACTGGTTCCAGTCCGCCCGGATCGGGTCGGCTGCCAGTGACGCTTCCACATAGGCCTCAATCGCCGCCTCACTGATTGAACCGGGGACGATAAAATCAGAGGCTGCGGCTTCTGCCGTATTGGTTCGATTCTCCGGTTCACTGTCACCAGTCGCCATCGGGATTTCCACATCCGGGTCGGTGGGATAACCAAACAGCGTGACGCTGCGAATGTCTTCCGGGTAACGCTGAGCCGTCAGTTGCGCCACCATGGAGCCGTATGACCAGCCCCAGACATTAATTGCCTGCCCGGTGCGATCTTCCAGCCAGTCCAGTACCGCCGACATATCCTTCGCTGCTTTGTCAGGCGTGTTCCAGCCACTGGCATCCTCAGGCGTGCCGCCATAACCCCGCGCATCCATGGCCCAGACGCTATAGCCCATCTCGTTGAACCCTTCCATCAGCGACAGGTCTTCACCCGGCACCTGCAGATCAAAATCAGGTACCGAACTCCAGGTTCGACCGTGATGCAGGAGAATGTGACCTTTGGGATCTGGCACCGATTTCTCCCAGACCGCAATCGGGTGTCCATCGGATGACACCGTATGTTCTGTGGGCGGGTTTTGCGCAAACGCATTGCTTAGCCAGCAAAGCGTGAGAAAGGGAACGAGTAGCAGGCTGGAAAATCGCTTGGCAGACATGCGGGAGTTCTCTATTAATTTATTGGGGAAGTGGCTTGAGAATAGGAGTTTTAGATGGCTAAGTCCAGTCGCGCCTAAACTGTGCAAGTGAATAATTAATGCTGATTGGAAAAAGCAAAAATGTAGCCCGATTCTTGTCAAAACTAGATGCTAAAGGAGTTCTGGTGTTCCTCTTTGGTATACCGCTCATAGGTGCAGAAAGGCAACGAGCTGGTTCAACGCGTCTTTGATTCTAATTACAACTTCTCTCGTTTGTGAGTGTGGTCACACTCAATAAGTCTACTGTCGAGATACGATAACATTCCATTAGCTTCTACAATTTATCAAAGGATTCCATTCCTTATAGAAGGTAGGAAATGAGCCTCAATTTATTGCATAAAGCATTCATAGCGATACTCCTGTTTTTTTGTAGTTCGTCCAGCTGGGCTATGGGAGCTTGTCGAAGTGATGTACTTGGCCAGGAAGCCTTTGACCGTCAAAGCTGGGAGAGCACTCAGCATGTTTATATTGGGCTTGTTACTGAAGCAGAGTTGTCATCGGATGAGGATAGGATGTCTGAGGTTACCTTTACCTTGGAAGCCGAGAAAGTATTTAAAGGTAATCCGAGGCGGGCAGGTCGGATTTATACACAGCGACCGGTTATCCCTTTGGAGAGTGAGGTGACTGAAGTTGTATTCGGCGTACCCGAGATTATGGTGGGTGATCGTTTAATCATCTTTTCCAACTCAAGAGAACCCGTTTTCATCACTGCATGAAGTCCCTCAAGAGTGGTGCAACAGGTGAGTGAGAGAGTTACACCAACCAACATGGAAACACTTCAGCGTCTCAGTGAATGGAGTGGTGTTCATTAGGCCGTCAAGAATAACCATATAGACTGGTATCAAAATGAATAATCTCCTGGAACTCGGCCTGGTGCCGTTTTTTATCCAGCAATTGAACGATGTGTCATTACTGGAAGCACAAGTCGGTCGCGTGACCGCTGTGCAGCGTTCCCGACTAACGGTTGTAACCGAAACCGGCGAGCACCTCGTTGAACTGTCATCAGCATTGCTGCAGGCAGACGCCACGGAGCGGCCCACGGTCGGAGATTGGGTGCTGCTCGACGAATCACTGTCACGTATCACTGAGGTGCTGGAACGCAAGAGCCTGTTCAAGCGACTGGGTGCCGGGACACACACTGAGATACAGCCCATTGCTGCCAACGTGGATATCCTCTTTATCGTCACGTCCTGCAACGAAGAGTTCAAAGAATCCCGTCTGGAACGCTACCTGGCCCTGTGTGCAGAAGCCGGTGCCATGCCTGTCATTGTGCTGACCAAATCAGACCTGGCTGAAGACGTGGACGCCTATGTGCAACGCGCACGTCAGACGCAGGCCGGGGTTGCCGTGGAAACCGCCAATGCCCTGGATCCTGACACTCTCGCCGGTGTGCGCTCCTGGATCGATCGCCAGGCCACCGTGGCGCTGGTCGGTTCCTCCGGTGTCGGTAAATCTACCTTGCTGAACACGCTGGCCGGTCATGAACTAACCGCGACCGGTGAGATTCGGGAGCAGGACAGGAAAGGCCGTCATACCACCACGCATCGTCAATTACATCGTCTCCCCGGTGGTGGTCTGCTGATTGATGTGCCCGGTATGAGAGAACTGCGAGTCGCCGATGTTGATCAGTCGCTAGGCACCGTTTTCGAAGACATCGAAGCGCTGGCCGCCCAGTGTCGTTTTGCCGATTGTCACCATGAGTCAGAGCCCGGCTGTGCTGTCCTCAAGGCCATCGACGAAGACAAGATAGAGATCAGACGACTGAACAATTACAAAAAACTGTTGCGCGAAAACGCACTGGCCACGGCAACCCTGGCCGAGAAACGTCAGCAGGGTAAGGACTTTGCCCGAATGGTCAAAGAGGTGAAACGCATCAAACAGAGCAAGCACGCAGAATGAGCCTTTGCCATCATTCAACATAATCTCGCCCGCTTCTTGTCAAAGTCAGGGGTTATATTGAAACCTGCTAGAAGCGACGATCAATCAGGAAGATTAATAACAATGAAGCCGTTAAACAAATTGTTGCCCCACCTCGCAGCGATCAGTTTATTCATGCTGTTGCTGGCGATTTCCATTTTTGGTTCTGATCGGGAAGCCGGGGCACAGGATTTGCCCGAGCTGGAAATCATCCCGTTAAACGACAACCTGTACCTGCATACCTCTTATCAGTACTTCAACGGTTTCGGTCTGGTCGACTCCAATGGCCTGGTGTATCTGGATGGCAATAACGCTTACCTCATTGATACCCCGGCCACCGAATCGGACACCCGCAAGCTGGTCGAGACATTCCGTGAAAAAGGCTTCACGATTGCTGGCAGTATTTCCACGCACTTTCATGATGACAGTGCGATCGGCATTGCCTGGCTCAACTCACAGTCCATTCCCACCTATGCCTATCACATGACCAACGAGTTGCTGGTCAACGCGGACATGGTTCAGGCCCGTCACACCATTGAGGGCATCAACGACTGGCTGTTCAATGGCAAGGTCGAAGTGTTCTATCCGGGTGGCGGACATAGTCCGGACAACGTTGTGGTCTGGTTGCCGGAAGAGGGCGTGCTGTTTGGCGGCTGCTTTGTCAAAACCGGCTCACTTGGCAATCTTGGTGATGCTGATCTCGATGCCTGGCCGGATTCTGCGCGATCGCTGCTGGCGCGTTATGGTGATGCCGAAGCGGTGGTGCCGGGTCATGGGGAGGTGAGTGATGTTGCGTTGCTGGAGAGTACGCTGGCATTGACGCTGGAGTGGCATGCGGCGCAATAACAAAATACTATTATGTTATTAGGCCAGATTTTCTCAACCGTTACGCTTCTTTACCTGGTCATCATTGCGGTCAATTATTTTCCCATCCTGGTGATTGGCTGGCACTTGCTAAGAGAAGTGCTGGTCTTGATGTATGCTCCCACGCTACATGAGGACGCCCTGGCCTCTGCAGAGGCTCTTGCTAAAGGTCAGGACTATTGTCTGATAGCGACAGATGAAGCCCGTTATATTGATGAACTGGATGCCAGAAAAGTCGTCGTCGATGCATTCACGAACTACCCATTTAAAGGCAGAAATTTCCAGGATCC
>Ga0310345_10003159_pt1 | contig 15887 bp, 15 predicted proteins | sample HC15DNA20500_MG_FD_204667 | JGI IMG/M metagenome (GOLD analysis project Ga0310345, IMG submission 204667) | Marine microbial communities from station ALOHA, North Pacific Subtropical Gyre - HC15-DNA-20-500_MG | ecosystem: Environmental > Aquatic > Marine > Oceanic | place: Pacific Ocean: North... | reverse complement strand
CGTCGGCGACGTCGCCGGAATGGGTGCCGATCTTTTCGAATCGTACGCTGGTTCGATAGTCGCCCCCATCGTGCTGGTGTCACTTCTCATGTCCGGAGTTTTTATTAAGGGCGACGAACTTCAGGTATTCGGAGATTATGAATCACTGCTGATGTACCCGATTCTGATCGGAGCACTAGGAATGATTGCATCGATCGTCGGTGCTTTACTTACCCGAGGGAAAGAAGGCCAGAGCCTTTCGAAGCAACTTCACACCGGCCAGTACGTCGCTATGGGCCTCACCGTCGTCTTCGCCATTGCTGGCACTCAGTGGTTATTCGGCGGAGCTTCCAAAGCTGATGGTTCTGACATTGTTCAAACACCTATCTATCTTGCGTTCACGATTATCATCGGCCTGCTTGGCGGCTGGGCGATTGGCTTCATATCGGAATACTTCACCTCCGAGCATTACAAACCAGTAAAAGGCATCGCGGCGCAATCAGAAACAGGCGCGGCGACAGTGGTAATCGAGGGCATCGCGAAAGGCAAACTTTCGACGCTTCCGTCGGTCGTTGTGGTCGTAACGATGATCGGCTTGTCTTACTGGTTTGGTGGCGCGGCGTTCGGCCAAACGGGAGACGTCATCGGTCTCTACGGTGTCTCACTGTCCGCAATCGGCATGTTGGCCGTCACCGGGGTCATTGTGGCAGTCGACGCTTACGGTCCCATCGCTGACAACGCAGGCGGTATCGCCGAAATGGCACAACTTCCGTCCGAAGTGCGCGAGGTGACTGACAGCCTTGACGCACTCGGTAATACCACTGCAGCTGTTGCGAAGGGTTTCGCAGTTGGGTCCGCGGCCGTTACTGCCTTAGCGTTATTCAAATCCTTTAGCCTTACCGCAGGCTCAGACGTCAACCTTGATATCAACGACACTGCAGTGACCATTGGCCTGTTTCTCGGAGCGATGACACCGTTCATTTTCGCAGCGATGACAATGTCGGCGGTGGGTCGAGCAGCTCAAGCGATGATCGTTGAGGTGAGGCGACAATTTGCGGAAATCCCGGGATTGCGAGAAGGACGACCAGGCGTCAAGCCTGACAGCCGACGCTGTGTTGACATCTCCACCCAAGCAGCTTTGCGCGAAATGCTTTTGCCAGGAGGCTTGGCAATTGTTTTGCCGCTCGCTATTGGGTTCATCGATGTCAACGCTCTTGGCGGATTCTTGGCGGGAGCGGTTGTTACGGGCTTCTTAATGGCTATCTACATGGCGAACTCAGGTGGAGCCTGGGACAACGCAAAGAAATACATCGAAGCTGGGGCACATGGCGGTAAAGGCACCGACGCGCATTCCGCAGCAGTTGTTGGGGACACAATCGGTGACCCATTCAAAGACACCTCAGGACCGGCCATGAACATCCTCATCAAAGTCATGACGATCGTTTCGTTGGTTTTTGTTCCTGCGTTTATTTGATTACCGGCTCCTACGCCCGGGTTACTTTCCCAACAGGAGGTAACTCGAGCGCGGCTGCGTTATCCATCACGGCCTACGGCCTAGCCTTAAACAATGGATCTCCGAAACGCACAGGTATTAATCACCGGCGCCAGCCGAGGGATCGGCGCGGCATTGGCTCGGGCCTTCGCTGACGAAGGAGCACGTGTAGCTCTGGCAGCACGATCGGTCGAGGATATCGACGCGTTAGCAGATGAACTTGGCGGTTCTTCCTACCCTTTGGACGTTACTGACCCCGACCAACTGGATGGATTTATCCAACGTGTTGAGGCCGAGGGAGGGCCAATCGACGTGTTGGCGAATAACGCGGGGATAGAGACCCAAGATTTTGTGGAAGACATAACCGAAGAACGTCTCACCCAGGTCGTTGCAACTAACCTTCTTGCCCCGTTACGCCTCACTCGCCAAGCCCTGCCCGGCATGATTGAACGAGGACACGGCCATCTCCTCTACACGTCCTCCCTAGCGGCGATAACACCAGCACCGGGGCTCGCCCCCTACTGTGCGTCGAAGGCCGGACTCACCCGCTTTGCTGAAACCGTACGCATGGAAATCAAAAACACGGGAGTTCAGGTCACCACCATGCATCTTGGTCCTGTGGACACGGGCATGTGGGAACGAGTGACTGCTAACCCTGCGTTTGACGCCGCGCAACAACGGCTGCGACAACTACGAATGATTGCAGACGTCAGCCCGGAAAAAGTCGCTGCCGACGCAGTTCAGGCAGTACTCAAAGGAAAACGAGAAGTCCGTCACCCCAAACGCCTTTCGGGGACAATGGCGATTGCCGCTTTGCCGGGACGCATCACTGAATTCTTGGTGAGCGGCATCGACCATCGGGTTCACAAGAACCAGCAGTGATCACCGTCATTGCTTCCCTCAGTTCGCGCACTCGAACTTTCGATAAATTGCGGTTCCCGAACCGTATGAACCTGTTGTCTAATCCAGTTGCCCAAATGGGGCTGACTGCAGATGACACGCTAAACGAGCGACTCGTCGCACCTGGTACCGCATTAACGACACTGTTTTGAACTGATTCAGTAGTTCGACACGCGACCGAAAAAGAACTGTCCATGCTGATGGAGTCGAGCGGTGCTCGCGGTACGGTCCACGGTGTGTGGCGAACCATCACGACACAAATCTTTCGCGGTTTCTGCATGGGAGCCGCCGACATAGTGCCAGGTGTCTCAGGTGGCACCGTCGCCCTGCTGCTAGGTATTTACGACCGTCTCATCGAAGAAATCAAATCAATATCTACAGCCCTCAGCAAACTGGGACGCGGTGACTTTCGCGAATTCAGGCGAAGAATCGGAGCGGTCAACTGGTCGTTCCTCATCAGTCTTCTGGCGGGAATAATACTGGCCGTCGTATTGCTGGTCTCGTGGCTTCGCGACCAAATTCGAGAGCACCCCGTCATTGTCTCTTCAGTATTTTTTGGCCTCATTGCCGCATCGACGTTAGTGACACGACGCGAAATTAGTCAGTGGCGTCGCTCTCGATATTTGATCTTCGTTGGCAGTGCCGCACTTACCTTTGGCTTACTCGGCATCAGATCTGGCAGCATCGAAAACCCGACAACGATCGTCGTGTTGTTCGCAGGCGCTCTTGCCATCTGCGCGATGATTCTGCCCGGCATCAGCGGCTCTTTTGTTCTCCTCACAATTGGTCTCTACGACCACCTCATCGGAGTGATAGAACGCCGGGATTTCGCCGTACTGACCGTATATGCCCTCGGGGCAGCCGTTGGGTTGTGCCTGTTTAGTCACTTCCTCTACTGGCTCTTGAGCCGTTATCGCGACTATGTAGTTGCTGGCCTTCTAGGACTGATGACAGGCTCGCTCCGAGTGTTGTGGCCGTGGCCTACAACAGACGGAGGAATCGAAGATACACGACTGGGAATTCCCCACATCGACGAGGTACTCGGAGCGTCAATAGCGGCGGTATTGGGGGCTCTTGGTCTCGTGGGATTAGTCCAGATCGCGACCCGATTTTCGAGTTTTGATGGAGATGATGCGTTGGAAAGCTCTTCGTGACAGGTAACTTCCGCGAGCAGGGCTTAATCGTTTCTGTCCACTACAAGTAGACACCTACCCAACTGATAGGGAATAACTGACCGCCGTGCCAAAGTCTCTGGTTATCGTCGAATCGCCTGCAAAGGCCAAAACTATCGAACGTTTTCTAGGTCCTGATTACGTGGTCGAGTCCTCCGTAGGGCACATACGTGACCTTCCAGTCAAAGCAAGCGAACTACCCAGCGCCTACAGGGGCGAGTCATGGGCATACCTTGGTGTAGATGTCGAAAACGACTTTAAGGCCCACTACGTAGTCACAGAACGCTCAAAGAAGCAGGTATCAAAACTTAAGAAACTGCTTAAAGGCGTAGATGAGCTGTACCTCGCAACAGATGAGGACAGGGAAGGTGAAGCTATAGCGTGGCATTTATTGGAGGTGCTCAACCCCACGATTCCGGTGCATCGGATGGTTTTCCACGAAATCACAGAGAAAGCGATTCGTGAAGCAGTCGCATCGCCCCGGGAACTAGATCGCCGAATGGTTGACGCTCAGGAAGCTCGCCGAATTTTTGACCGACTCTATGGGTATGAAGTTTCCGCTGTTATGTGGAGAAAGGTGCGTAAGGGTCTTTCTGCCGGCAGAGTTCAGAGTGTCGCTAATCGCTTAATTGTTGAACGGGAACGCGAACGCATCTCATTTGAGACAGCGGACTATTCAAGCGTAGAAGCTCAGATGTCTTCCGATTCGTCCTTTGAGGCCGCCCTTGTTGCGATAAATGATCAGCGAATTGCAACTGGCCGCGATTTTGATGCCCAAGGTGAACTCAACCGAGATGACAGAAGAATCTTAGAAGTCGACGAAGCTCAAGAATTGGTGTCCGTACTAAGTGGCGCAGAGTTCACTGTTGAGTCGGTTGAATCGAAACCATACCGACGTCGACCTGCACCACCGTTTATGACGTCGACTCTTCAGCAGGAAGGCGGACGACGACTTGGTTTTTCTGCCGCCAGAACGATGGGTGTCGCTCAAAGACTCTATGAGCAGGGCTACATCACATATATGCGTACTGATAGCACCACGTTGTCTGCGACTGCACTTAGTGCTGCCCGAGATTTAGTTAGAGAGCGATTTGGAAATGGGAATCTTCCTGCGGACGTCCGGCTATACAAGAAAAAAGTAAAAAATGCCCAAGAGGCCCACGAAGCAATTCGCCCAGCAGGAGACACGTGGAGAGCACCCGCTGACCTTGGTTTCGGCTCGTCCACAGATGAAGCGCGGTTGTACGAACTTGTATGGAATCGCACTATTGCAAGCCAGATGAATGATGCCGAAGGTCAGACGGTCACAATTCGTTTAGAGGGCTCAGGAAGCGGAAATGACACCGTTGCATTCAGCACCAGCGGAACCGTGATCACCTCGCCGGGCTTTCGCCTCATATATGGCCAACAATCAGACGAAGAAGACGACCGAGAACTTCCCAATCTCGCTAAAGGCGACGTAGTGAAGGCCCTATCGGTCGAAAGCGCAGAGCACGAAACGAAACCTCCGGCTCGATATACCGAAGCAACCTTAGTTAGACGGTTAGAAGAGCTCGGTATTGGGCGACCCAGTACATATGCGAGCATCCTCGGTACGATCCAGAATCGAGGCTACGTATGGAAAAAAAGCTCCGCTTTAGTCCCAGCGTTAACCGCCTTTGCCACAGTCGGTCTCATGGAAAAGCATTTCTCCCACCTCGTTGACTACGCGCTGACTGCCCGTATGGAAGATGATCTTGACGGGATATCCACAGGGGAACTTGAGTCTGCTCCATGGCTATCTGATTTCTATTACGGGGGTGTCGATGGAGAAGGAAAAACCCTTCCCGGTCTTCGCGACTTAGTGTCTGCCGGCCACCTCGAGGAAATCGATGCAGTAGAGATCAACACGATCCCTATTGGCATTGATGAAGACGGCCTACTTGTTGTGGCCAAAGTCGGTAAGACCAACCCCTACATACAAAGAGGCGATCAAATTCGCTCTTTACCGGCGGGTATTGCACCAGATGAGATCACCCTTGAGCGGGCTATCGAACTACTTGAAACACCTGACGAACGAGTTCTTGGGGTGGACGCTGAGACCGGTCTCGAGGTCATTGCCAGGGTGGGTACGTACGGTCCTTACGTGTCTCTCGGGCGATTCCCCAAAATGCCGATGGCATCGTCGCCTGCCGGACAACTCTTAAATCTCCCCCTGCATAAGAAAGAACTGAAGGTAGCTCTCGCGTACATGCGCTGTATGACCGAACAGCCTGACGATGACTCGGTTCGTCAGGCAGTTAAGAACCCCAAACGCGGAATTGGGGAAGCTGCCATCAAACGCCTTGCTGAATATGGGAAGGAGAACGGAATCAGCCTTCTCGAAGCATTCGAACAAGCGGAGGAAGCTGGTTCGTCGACCGCCGCGCGTAAGGCGATTCGATCATTTCTTAAGTTGAGAAATTCGATTGCCAAAATGCGTGACTTAGACGCACCGACAGCTCTGCAGGCATGCCTAGAGCAATCCGGCTATATGAAAGAGTTGCGATCTGAGGATAAAGAAGAACGCCTGGTCAATATCAACTCATTGATGGAGGTCTCTAATGAGTTTGAAAACGTTATTGAGCTTGTTGTGGAACTGGATCGAATCGACCAATTGAAATCTCAACCAAAACCCAAGACCGCCTCACTTTTTGACACGATGACGATAGAACGAGTCACTCTTGAGGACGCGCTTGAACTCCTTAGCCTGCCTCGCACCGTTGGAACGAATCCTTCAGATGGCGTAGAGATCACAGTTCAAAATGGCCCATACGGGCCATATCTGTTGAAGGGCGCAGAAAGCCGCAGCCTGGATAAAGAAGAACAACTGTTCACGATTACTCTTGAAGAGTGCTTGCAACTTCTCGCGATGCCCAAAAAGTTCGGTCGAGCAAAAGCGAAACCCCCACTAAAGGAACTTGGTAAAGACCCAAATAGTGGCAACCCGATTTTGCTTAAAGACGGAAAATTTGGTCATTACGTAACCGATGGGAAGACGAACGCATCGTTGAAAAGTCATGATTCCGTTGAAGAACTCTCTACAGAAAGAGCAGTTGAGCTTCTTGCGGAAAAACGCATCTGATCGTGCGGACCGATAAACGTTAGTGAAAGTGACGGGGTTGAAATTCCTGACCGGTCTGGTAGCAACAGACAAAAATTATCTAATATCCTGTATCAATCCGAAATTGATCTCACGGTCACAACCGGTTTTTCGGAAGGACTCTTAGCCTTCCAAATGGCAGAAGGCTGCAAAGAATCTTGAATCACGGACATGGATGAGTTAGACGCACACGTAGCAGAGGGAACGCACAGCCGTCTCGGGCGATCGCACCCGGTTTTTGGAAGCCCTGGCTTCCTGCGCTTGTGGATCGCTCAGGTAGTCAGCGCGTTCGGAGACTGGATTGGGTTTCTCGCGATTATTGAAATCGCTCGACGCATCGGGGGAGACCAACCAGGATCAGCTATTGCCCTTGTGATGATTGCCCGAGTACTGCCCGGCTTCTTCTTAGCGTCTGTTGGTGGGGTGATCGTTGATCGGGTAAATCGGAAGCGGCTATTGATCATTTGTGATGTTCTCCGCGCTGGAGTGCTTCTGGTCATTCCGTTTATTGAGAAGATCTGGGGGCTTGTGCTGGCCTCTCTGATCCTTGAATTAGCGACCTCACTTTGGGGACCAGCTAAAGAAGCAATCGTCCCGAACCTGGTGCCCAAAGAACAGCTAACCGCCGCGAATTCGTTGTCTTTAGTTGCTGCCTACGGGACGTTCCCGCTAGCGGCCGGTGCCTTTATCGGCCTCGCGAAGTTCGCTGAATTCTTGGGGGGTAGCAGTGCTGGTCAAGTTGAATGGGCGCTGGCCCTCGATGCGTTGACATTCCTGGTAGCTGCTGGATTAATAGCAACCTTGCCTCTAGCGGCACGACGCCGAGAGCAAAAAAAGTCGGGCTCTATCGATTTAGCCCAAGGAGTCCGAGAGCTGCGCGAAGGATGGACCTTCATCGCAATAAGTCCACAGGTAAGAGCGGTCATGGTTGGTCTGGGGACCGGCATGATCGGCGGAGGAATGCTGATCCCACTGGGCGCAGTCTTCAACGACGTGGTCCTAGGGGCCGGTAACGCCGGATTTGGAACCATTTTGGTCACCTTGGGTATGGGAGTAGCCGCTGGAGTCTCGGCGTTATCAGCAGTGCAACGACGATTGAACAAAGAACACACTTTCGTGGCGTCGGTCTTCGGCGCAGGAATTTGTCTTCTTCTCGCGGTGTCAGGTTCCAATACGGTCCTTACCTTGGCCGGCGTTTTTGCAATGGGCATCTGCGCTGGTTCGGTATACGTCCTGGGTTTCACCCTGCTCCATGAACATGTAGAGGACCAACTCAGAGGGCGAGTGTTCAGCGCGTTGTACACACTGGTGCGCTTTTGTTTGCTCTTATCCATCACCGTCGGAGGATTTTTGTCCGATGGCTTCAATTGGCTTTTCGACGTGCTCTTCGATAACGAAATCGCTGTGGGATCATGGGCCATGGCCCTTCCCGGTGTTCGGGGCGCGTTATGGCTAGCTAGCCTTTTTATGCTCATCGCATCTGTACTTGCGTGGGTCTCTCTACGCGCCCCGCAAAAGAAGTCCTCATGAGCCGACGCGGAAGATACATAGCCTTTGAAGGGTGGGAAGCCAGCGGCAAATCGACGCAAGCTCGACTTCTTGCAGACCGCCTCGACGCTGTCCTCACTCGTGAACCCGGCGGCACCGATCTGGGACTAGCCATTCGCGACTTGCTTCTGGGGAACGGTCCTGAACCAACTCAACGCGCAGAAGCACTGCTCTTCGCCGCCGATCGAGCACAACACCTAGCGGAAGTGGTCGAGCCGGCATTATCCCAAGGCAACGACGTCATCACCGACCGCTCATATGGATCAACTCTTGCCTACCAAGGACACGGTCGAGGCCAATCCACAGAGGAACTGATGCGACTCGTCGAATGGGCGAGTGGCGGTCTGCTACCCGATCTCGTTGTTTTGCTGACGGTGCCAGTCGATACAGCAAACGGCAGGCTAGGAGACGAACGAGACCGAATGGAACGCGAAGACGCCGACTTCGCCGCTCGGGTAATTGATGGGTTTGCCGTCCTAGCTAACGCAGACCCAGATCGGTGGATCGTCGTTGACGGCGACGGATTGATCGCGGAAGTAGCTGAGAGGGTCGCTAACGCAGTCGGTGTGAAATGAGTGATGCTCTCAGCGACGTCATTGGTCAACCAGCTGCCATATCGATGCTGCGAGCAGCAGTTGCGAACCCATTGCCTTCCTATCTCCTCGTCGGGCCAGCAGGCTGCGGGGCGCGAACAATAGCCACTAGCTTCGCCGCGGAACTCTTAGCTCACGAAACCGACGATGCGGAACGTCACCGAAGACTCGCCGTTTTCGAAGAGCACCCGGACCTGATTGTGTTCGAACGCAACGGCCCCTCACTCACCGTGGAACAAGCCAGGGAGATTGTTAGAGCTGCAACAACGAGCCCGTTTGAAGGCAAACGAAAAGTCATTCTCGTTGAAGACATCCACCTAGCCTTCGGTGCTGCCCCAATGATTCTCAAGGTTCTAGAAGAGCCCCCACCATCGACCTATTTCATCTTGACTGCGGAAGAAATCCCCACCGAGTTGGCAACTATCGCCTCTCGCTGCACTCAAATCGACATAGCTGCTGTGAGCCCCCAAGACCTTATAGAACTCTTACTTGAAGCTGGAATTGATGAGAAGCGTTCATCGGTCATCGCCGCGGTCTCCAACGGATCAATCGATCGAGCGTTACTCCTGGCTTCAGACGATGCTGCCCTTGAACGTTGGGCTTCATGGCAACAACTTCGAACAACACTGGAGGGAAGTGGGAACACAGCTACGGCCGCTGTAGATCGCTTACTGACAATGATCGATGACGCAGCCGTCCCTCTCCAGGATCGACAAGATCGCGAACGCAAAGAACTTGATGAACGCGCCGACCGTTTCGGCGAGCGAGGTTTAGGGCGTCGAAGTCTGGAAGATCGTCACAAAAGAGAATTACGGAGGTTACGGACAGACGAACTTGTAATGGGCATCACCGCTATCGGTATCTCCATTCGTGACGACGTTGCGACAGGCCTCATCGATGCTGCGCGCGCTTCAACATCGTTAACTGCGGTCACTGAAGCTAGTGACGATCTGCGTCGCAACCCAAACGAACGCCTGCTCCTGCAGAAACTATTCATGAATCTCCACTAGTGAGGGATGCGGTTGTGTCATAAACGATGGAGCCCGAGGCGGGGATTGAACCCGCGACCTGCTCTTTACGAGAGAGCCGCTCTGCCACTGAGCTACTCGGGCGCTGACGCACTGACGCTACCAGCCGCCTTTGTTGACACGGCCGGCATATTCGCGGGATTCACCACGAACCTCTACTCAGATTGAAGGTGTCTACGGCACGGTTAGATACGATGGCCCCATGAACGCACTTGCTGCTCAAGTCTGGCATTTCTGGCTAGCTGTGCCCCTCGCTATAGGCACCGTGCTCGGAGTCCTCCAACTCGTCGCTGGGTACATCGTCAAAGTTGTGGCCCCCCGATATCCCAAGCGCTGAGTTCAACAATGACGGACGGGCCCGTCGACTGGGAGTTAGCCCGCCGGATTGCGGTCCGCGTCGCTGGCGAAGAACCCTTGTCGCGTTCCTATTTAGGTAACTCGTTGCACGAAGATTTTGCTCATTTCACTCCGTTGGCAGAAGAGTTGGTCTCGGCAGAAACTGGCCTGATTTCCAGCGAAGGTTCCGCCCGCGCTCAAGTGATCGACCGCGCCGGATGGATCGATGCAAACATCCGGGCCTTCCGCCGACTGCTACGCCCAGTCTTGGCCGAGTCCGGTGAAACAAACGCTGCTAGCAAAATCACCGGCAAAATCGCTGCTGCCGAACTAGGAACGGTCCTGGGTTGGATGTCTCGACGCGTGCTGGGCCAGTACGACCTGTTACTTGCCGAAGACGAAAATCGAGATGAACAAGACCTCGTGTACTACGTCGGGCCGAATATCATCTCAACTGAAAAAAAATTCGCCTTCGACCCCAAACAATTCAGGCTCTGGCTCGCATTGCACGAGTTAACGCACCGGTCACAGTTCACAGGAGTTCCGTGGCTGCGTCCCCGTTTCTTAGAACTGGTAAATCAAATGCTTGATGAAGTCGACCCAGACCCCGACCGAATTAAACAAGGCTTACAAGAATTCATAAAGTTACGTCGAGCGGGGCAAGACCCGATGGCTGATGGGGGAGTCGCCCAGCTATTCGCAAATGAGCGTCAGCGAGAACTGTTGGATTCCGTTGGCGGCATGATGAGCCTGGTTGAGGGCCACGGTGATGTCACCATGTCTCGCGCAGCGGCAGGTCACGTACCTCACGCCTCGCGCTTTCACCGAGTTATGCAGGAACGGCGAAATGGGGCAACGGGCGTGGCGCGGATCATGCAAAAATTTATGGGGATAGAAGCCAAGCTGGCGCAGTATCAAGCGGGAGAGGACTTCATTGCAGCTATCGAGTCACAACGCGGTCGCCGCGCCGTGGATGTCATCTGGCGTGATGCAGGTCACCTCCCATCAATGGTGGAGATCCGGGACCCGTCCGCATGGATGCAACGAGTGCCAGCCGGGTAACTGAGGTTCTCACATGGCAGATCTCGATCAGATCGATGCACTCCTCCAAAATTGCACCTTCCCCTCTAGCGGCATACTGCATTGCGCTGTCTCAGGTGGCGCGGATTCCTCAGCTCTTTTGATTCTTGCCTCGTTGACCGGATCGCCGGTCATCGCGTATCACGTTGACCACGGGATCCGACCAAATGGTTCAGAAGAACGCGACCGAGTGTCAGAGCTTTCCGACCGAGTTAACGCGGGTTTTGAAGCCCTGACTCTCGAACTGAAAGACGGACCGAACTTTGAAGCTCGCGCCCGATCAGCACGATTCGCAGCGCTACCCCAAACGGTTCTCACTGGACACACATCTGACGACCAAGCGGAGACGATCTTGCTGCACCTTCTTCGAGGAGGAGGTCTTGATGCGTCCGCTGGTATGCGGCCAAAACACCACCCACTTCTCTCTCTTCGACGCGCAGATACCGAACGAATATGCGATCTGTTCGGTTGGGAACCCGTTAATGACCCGACCAACGCCGATCCCCGATTTCGACGAAATCGAGTTCGCAACGAGGTCATACCCCTCCTAAATGAGATCAACGAACGAGACGTGGTTCCGTTGCTGACGCGCGCCGGGAAAGTTGCAGAAAACGACCGCGACTTCCTTGACGAACTTGCAGAAGAGATTGACCCCACTGACGCCGCTTCCTTGATAGCAGCACCCCTTCCCTTGGCACGCCGCGCAATTCGAAAGTGGCTCCGAGATGAACATCCCCCGGACTTTGCCTCCGTTGAGCGAGTTCTCGAAGTCGCTCGGGGAGAGATTCTCGGCACCGAAGTAACCGGCGGTCGGTCTGTACGACGAACCGGTGGCACCTTAAGAATAGAAACCTTGTCTAAAGGGAGTAGAAAAGTTCGAGATAGCGGCTAGGTTCCGACCTTGTGACGGATCAGAGCGCCCTAGACCCCGACCCCGCCCTCAGCGAAGTCCTTGTAACCCATGCTGAAATCAGCGCTCGGGTCCAGCAACTGGGTCAAGAGATCGCGAACGACTACGCCGGACGAATCCCCTTGCTGATAGGCGTGCTTAAAGGCGGGGCCATCTTTACCACTGACCTCGCCCGTGCCATCGACCTTCCCGTCGAACTCGACTTCATGGCGGTGTCCTCCTACGGAAGCTCTACCCGCACCAGTGGCGTGGTTCGAATCATAAAGGACCTCGATGATGACATCGAAGGTCGAGATGTGATCATCGTGGAAGACATCGTTGATAGCGGCCTAACTTTGCGATACCTCAGAAAAACCCTTTTAGCGAGGAACCCGGCAAGTTTGGAATTCTGCTCTCTTTTGGTCCGAGAGGAACAACAGGCCGACCTAGATGGCCTTGTCAAATACGCAGGATTTCGACTTCCCCAGGTGTGGGTCGTGGGATATGGACTCGATGTAGGCCAGCGTTACCGAAACCTTCGCGATATTTGGGCGTACGACAGATCAGGTAACTCCTGAACACCGCCACAGTGTCAGTGGCCCCTCCGATATCTGACAAGTAACATCTGCTTCGCATCAGCGTTTCTTAACGCATGCGGAATAGGGGACCGTGAAGGCAAAATGGGCAGAAGGTATTGAGCCCAGAAACTTTGTCTGGGTGATCAAGGACTCCCTCGCTATCTGTGAGCGTCCAGGGGGCTATGGGGAACACCACCGGCGTGTTCGCCGCCAAGAAGAAATCATTTGGATTCGCCAAAACGAATTCGACGTTCTCTATTCACTCATTTCCGGATCACACAACCTCCACAATTATGAAGAACTTGGCATGCCATTCCGGCATCGGCCCTGGCCTGCACATGACCAGCTTGCTCAATTCATGGAAGCCATCTTTATTGAGATCCGCAGCGCTATATCGGCAAGCCAAAAAGTTGTCGTTCACAAGGAACTAGTCGGAGAACGTTTGTGTGGGTTGATGGCGGCCTACTTGCTGTGGGCTGGCCTTGTTCCTACCGGACCGCAAGTCACAGCGATAGCCGAACGTATCTTCCAGCAACGATTGGGACCGCACGGCCGGGAACTAGTTGAAATAGCGATCGGTATGGAACCTGAGCAGGAGACCACATAGCAGTGACACAACCGAGCAATAGCGATTGCATCCAACTACGCGGCCTGCGCGTCGTGTGCGTCGTGGGTGTACTGCCAGAAGAACGCGAGCGAGCTCAGCCGTTGGAACTCGATATCGATATCTATGCCGACCTGTCCGCAGCCGGTAATTCCGACGACTTACAAGACACGGTTGATTATGGATCGGTGGCTCGAACGATTGAAGAAATATGCCTTGGGGCGAAAGTCCAACTCCTCGAACGCCTAGCGCAACTCGTAGCAGAACGTCTGCTCGAACTTGATGGTGTCTCAACGGTGGAAGTGACTGTTAAGAAGATCCGCCCACCGGTGCCATCGGACCTAAATTTCAGCGCTGTTCGAGTGACCCGTCACCGTCAATGAAGATGAGGACGAAATGTCCCAAACCGTAAGAAGCTTTATAGGTCTGGGATCCAACCTAGGTGACCGTAGAGAAATCTTGACGAGAGCAGTGCGAGACATTCCCGACAAGCACGCTGTCTCAGGGGTATACGAAACAGCGCCAATAGGTGGGCCGTCCCAAGGGGCGTTTCTCAACTTGGTGGTTGAAATTCAGACCTCCGTAAGCCCCTACGACCTTCTTACCGTTTGCCAACAACTTGAGACATCGGCCGGACGTGTCCGCAAAGAACGTTGGGGCCCGCGGACCCTCGACGTTGACGTTCTGCTGTACGGCGACCTAGAACTCAACGACCCAGAATTAACGATTCCGCACCCGCGAATGAACGAACGAGCTTTCGTCCTCTTCCCTCTGGCCGACTTAGCGCCCGAGTTAGTGCCCCCACTGTGGCGAGAAACAGTTTCAGACCAGGTGATCGTGCGGGTCGGCGACCTGCTTTGCAGCTAAATCTCAGCATCCAAGATAGAAGGTGACGTCGCTATCCGAAAAAGGCGCGGGTTGACCCAACCAGACGCCAAACTTTTAAGACGAGGGATGCTTATTTCACAATTGATCGCACCACTAGAGCGATTAATGAAGCACCATGAAGCATGGTTATTGCGCGAAGTTGAGTGCGAAGCCAACGAAACTGAGCGTCATTGAGGAGACATGGCCGAAATTCCCTACCGATTCGTCACTGACAGCCGAGTTGAGGAACTGATCGCAAACCACGTTGACCTTGAACCGGGTCAAGAAACTGACCATGTGGTGACTATTGCGGGACGGCTAATGCTGCGCCGGGTTCAAGGCAAGCTCGCCTTCGCCACCCTGGATGACGGTTCCGGTCGAATTCAACTCTTTGCCCCTTCAAAGACCACACCAGAGTTTGACAAGTTCTGCGATCTCAATCTCGGTGACTGGGTTGGAGTAACGGGTGTCGTTATGACCACCCGACGCGGAGAGCTGAGCGTAAGAGCAGATTCATGGGTTCTTCTGGCCGAGGCCCGCCGCCCGTTTCCCGACAAATGGCACGGCATCACCGACGTAGATACCCGATACCGACAACGGTACGTAGATCTGTGGGTCACTCCAGAAGCGAGACGAACTTTTCTCATGAGAAGTCGGATGATGTCGCTTACGCGATCTTTTATGGAGCACCGGGGCTTCATTGAAGTAGAAACCCCCATTTTTCATCCGATACCGGGAGGAGCGAATGCTCAACCCTTCACTACCCACCACAATGCCCTCGACCTTGATCTGTACCTAAGAGTCGCGCCTGAGCTGTACCTCAAACGATTAACGGTCGCAGGATTCGACAAAGTGTTCGAGATCGGCCGAGTATTCCGCAACGAAGGAGTCTCAACTCGTCACAACCCAGAGTTCACGATGCTTGAGCTATATCAGGCGTACGCCGATTACGACGACATCATGAATCTCGTGGAGGAACTCGTAGAACATCTTGCTCTTGAGCTCACCGGTTCGACGGTGCTAACGATCGGTGACCAGGAACTTGACGTTGCTCGACCTTGGCGGCGAGCGACGATGATTGAACTAATAGAAGAGTCGATTGGGGTGACCTTGTCGCTCGATATGTCGATCGAAGAACTCCGAACTGTTGCAGTGGAGCACGGAGTGCCGTTCAAAGATTCGTTCGGGCCGGGCAAGGTCATCTTGGAGATCTATGAGAAAACGACCGAGAGCGCTCTTTGGGGTCCCGTATATGTGACCGAATACCCAGCCGAAGTTTCGCCTTTAGCGAGAGATCACCGAAACAAACCAGGTATGACAGAACGTTTTGAGGCGATCCTGGCCGGACGCGAACTCTGCAATGCGTTTAGCGAACTCGTCGACCCCGAGCAGCAACGTTCCCGGTTTGAAGATCAGGCAGCTCAAAATGCTGGGGGTGACGCCGAAGCGATGGTGGTCGACGAAGATTATCTGCGTGCTTTGGAATACGGACTTCCCCCTACAGGAGGGTTAGGTATCGGCATGGACCGTTTAGCGATGTTGCTGACTGGTGCCACAAGCATCCGCGACGTGATGCTGTTCCCAACTCTTCGCCCTGAACGCTAGGGACCCTAGGGTCCACTCAGGCCGCGCTACGGACTCGGGAGGGATCCCTCGGGTTGATCTTCGCGCTGGACGAATAAGCCCTCTGCTTCCATGAA
>Ga0310345_10003158_pt1 | contig 15890 bp, 9 predicted proteins | sample HC15DNA20500_MG_FD_204667 | JGI IMG/M metagenome (GOLD analysis project Ga0310345, IMG submission 204667) | Marine microbial communities from station ALOHA, North Pacific Subtropical Gyre - HC15-DNA-20-500_MG | ecosystem: Environmental > Aquatic > Marine > Oceanic | place: Pacific Ocean: North... | reverse complement strand
CGACCGTCACGCGGGTGCGCTGGCCAAGGCCCGCGCCCTGAACCTGGACCGGCACGCTCAGGGTCGCGCGAGCTGGCGCCTTCTCAGGCGTGCCCAGCGCCACCTCGAGCTTCCGGCCCTTGGGATCGAGCGGCACGTAGACGAGGCCCATCGCGCGGCGCGGTTTGGGCGAGCGCACCGGGTCGCGAGCCTGAACGACGGTGACCATGACATAGGCCCCGCCACCCCAGGCGGCATTGCTCTGGAAGCGGACGGTTCCGCCGTTCTCACCCACGGTGAGGGTGCGGAAGTCCAGCACACGGTCGGTGGCGACCGCCACCTGAACTTCGCCGGCATAGGGCGGCTTGATGGCGATTTCCACGGTGTCGCCCTGAGCGTAGTCCGCCCGACCGGCGCTCACGCGGACGATATCGGGCGCCTCGGCGTCCTGGGCGGGCGCGCCCCAGCCGGCGCTGAACCGGATGACGCTGCGCACGCCGTCGGCCGCGGTGACCTCCAGCCGGTAGTCGCCCCATCCGAGGCGGCGTGACAGGCGGGCCGGCTGTCCAGCCGCGATATCGGCGCGCCCCTCGGCCACCAGGGCGTCGCGGCTGCTCCGCCGCCACTGCCAGCGGCCGTCCTGCTGGAACCAGTCATAATCCCAGTTCTCGGAAATGAGCCGCCACTGGACGGCGCCAAGGGCGATCCTGCGGCCGCTCGGATCGACGGCGATGAGGTCGAGGTTGAGGGTCGGATCGCCCTGGCCCCGGCCCTCGGTCTGATCGACCTTGACGCCGACATAGGCCGACCGGGGGCGCAGCTTGAGATCGAGCGCCTCGCGCACCGGACGTCCGCCCGGTTCGAACACGCTGACGGTGGCGGCCGCGATCAGCGGCTGAGCGACATCCTGCGCCTGGGGCGGCAGGGCGATGACGGCGCGGCCTTCCCCATCGGTGACGGTGCGCCCGAGGTCGACGAACTGCTCGGCGAAGGGTTCGCGCTGGTCGCCCCACTGGTAGCCTTCGAAGGCCGGGAACGGGTCGGGATCGACGCGCAGGCGCGCCTCGCCCTCGGTCTGAAGGCCGGAACCGGGCGCGCCGTAGAGGAAGCGGGCGGTGACCTGCAGATCGCGTCCCTGGCCGCTGGTCAGGGGCTGAGCCTCCTGGCCGGTCAGGGTGACCGCCAGCCGCTGCGGGGCGAAGTCCTCGACGGCGAAGGTGATCTCGCCGGCGGGATCGGAGAGGCCCTCGATCTCCAGGCTGGCGCGCCAGCGGCCCCGCGGCGCGCTGCGCGGCAGGACGATGTCGGCGGCGGCCGAGCCCAGCGGCGTGCCGTCGAAGGCGTAGCGCCGGAACTCCACGCCGGAGGGCCGCCGCACGACGATGGCGCCCTTGCGGTCCTTCACGGCCCGCGACTCCCGATCGCGAAGCAGGGCGTTGAGGCGCACGGTCTCGCCGGGGCGATAGACCCCCCGGTCGGTGTAGAGGTAGGCGTCCACCACGTCGGCGGCGGACCGGCCCGCGTCCGGCGCCGCCTCGATGCGGCCCCCGACTCCCAGGCGCGACAGATCGACCGGCGCGCGGTCCAGATCCAGGATCGCCAGGTCGCCCTGGGGTCCGTAGGCCATGAGCATCTTGGGCCGCAGGGCGCCTTCGCCCCGGGCAAGAGCGGCCGGGAACTGCGCCCGGCCCTGGCCGTCGGTCCGCGCCTCGCCAAGATCCTCGCCATTGGCCGCGACCAGGGCCACGCGGACGCCCGACAGGGTCCGGGCGGTCTGCAGGGAGCGGACGACTACGTCGGTGGCCTCGGCGCCCTGATAGGCGCTCAGCGCCATGTCGGTGAAGATGATCCATCGGCGGGCCTGGGCCGGCGGATTGGGATCGTAGTCGTCGCTGTCGGCCAGCGCGCGGCCGCCGGAGGCGTCCCGCGCCTTGATGACATAGCCGCCGGGCTCCATCTCGCGCAGGACCGCGCCCAGGGGGAAGACCGTGACGCTGCGCTGGCCGGGCTCGCCCTGGACGGCCACCTCGCCCTTCCAGATGCGGGCGCCCTCGTCATTGGGGCTGTCCGACCCGTAGTCGGAGGGCCACTCGCCCTCAGCCGTCGGGTCCGGCGCGCTCACAGAGGTGCGCACCAGATTGCGATCGTCGATGCGCCACACCTCGATCTCAAGCCGGGTGACGTTGATCGTCTCGATGCCGACGCCGTCCGACTCTTCGCGCGGCAGGATGACGCCATCGCCGGCGAAGCCCACGAACGGCGGCTTCTCACCAAAGGTGAAGTCCACCTCCGCATTGGCGGCCAGGGTGTCGCCGCCACGGGCCGGCAGCCCTTTCAGCAGGGTGATGCGCCGGTCTGTGAAGCCGAGGCCGGCGAGGCAGAGTTCGCTGCCCTCGACGCTGACGGCGGGAGTCTCGCCCAGATCCGGGGAGACAAGAACAAAATCGCCATAGGATTTTGACGGATCGAGCGGCCGGGTCAGTTCGACACAGGCGCGCGGATCGGTCTGGCTGGTGTCGACCCGCGTCCGCCACACCGCAAACCCCTCGGGCTTGGGCACGCCGCGCCGGGGCGCATCGGCGCTGCGGGGCCGGCCAAACAGGCTCCAGCCGCCGCCGGCCTGATCGCCCTGCAGGACCGCGGGCGTGGGTATGCGCAGCCCCTCGACGCCGCGGGCGGTGAGGAAGCCGCCGCCGAAGGCCAGAACCACCAGGGCGCCGGCCAGGATCGCGGGATTGCGGCCCTGGCCCAGACGTTCCCGCCACCGCCGCCACAGGGGGCGCCGGGGCTCCGCCGCTTCCGGGGTGGGATCGGCCGGCGGCGTGGGGGCCTGGCCTGAGGGCTCACCGGGCGCCTGGCCCGGGGTCGGAGCATTCGGCGTCTCGTCGCTCGGTGTCATGGCGTCTTCCCCCCGCGCAGGCCCTGGGCGGGAGACTAGCCGAGACGAACGCCCGCGACGAGGTCAACCACGGCTTAACCGAGCGCGAGGGTGAGGGACTTCACCTGCAGGTAGTCCTCCACGCCATAGACGGAGCCCTCGCGGCCGTAGCCCGACTGCTTGACCCCGCCGAACGGATTGGCGGCGTTGGAGACGAGGCCCGTATTCACGCCGATGATCCCCGCCTGAAGCCCCCGACCCACACGCATGGCGCGGTCGATGTCGCGGGTGAACAGATAGGCCGCCAGACCGAAATCCGAGGCGTTTGCGCGAGCCAGCGCCTGATCCTCGGAGTCGAATCCGAAGACTGGGGCCACCGGGCCGAAGGTTTCCTCCTGCGTGAACAGGGTGTCGTCACCGCCGCTCAGCACCGTCGGCTGGAAGAACCGGCCGCCACGTTCGTGCCGCGCGCCCCCGGTGAGCAGCCGCCCGCCGCCTTCGACGGCGCGCGCCACGTGATCCTCCACCTTCTGCACGCCGTCCTCGTCGATCAGCGGTCCGATCGCGACGTCGGGTTCGAAGGGCTTGCCGACCTTGAGCGCGGCCACCTTCGCCACAAGCTTTTCCAGATAGGCGTCGCGGACGCTGTTCTGCACATAGATGCGGTTGGGACAGACGCAGGTCTGGCCTGCGCCCCGGAACTTGCCGGCGATGGTCCCCTCGACGGCGGCGTCGAGGTCGGCGTCCTCGAAGACCACCAGCGGCGCGGCGCCGCCCAGCTCCATGGACAGGCGCTTGAGGCTCGGCGCGCACTGCTCGGCGAGCTTGCGGCCGATTTCGGTGGAGCCGGTGAAGGACAGCTTCCGGATCGCCATGGAGCCGGTCAGCTGCGCGCCGATCCGGCCGCTGGCGCCGGTGACCACCGACAGCGCGCCGTCCGGCACGCCGGCCTCCAGCGCCAGCCGCGCCAGGGCGAGGGCGGTGAACGGCGTGGCCGAGGCGGGCTTCAGCACGACGGTGCAGCCGGCGCAGAAGGCCGCGGCGACCTTTCGCGTCACCATGGCGGCCGGGAAATTCCAGGGGGTGATGGCGGCCACGGGACCCACCGGCTCGTGGAAGGCCAGGATCAGGTCCTCGTCCTTGCTGCTCTCGATGGTTCGGCCCCCAAGCCGTTCGGCCATGCCCGAGAACCAGGTGACGAAGGAGTTGGCGTAGCGCACCTCACCCAGGGCCTCTTTCCAGGGCTTGCCGTTCTCCAGTGAGATCAGCGCCGCCAGCCCGGCCTCGTTGGCCTCGATGAGGGCGGCCCAGCGGGCGAGGATCTCGCCTCGCGTCTTGCCTTTGCGCGCGGCCCAGTCGGGGAAGGCGGCTTCGGCGGCGGCGATGGCGGCCTGCACCGAATTCTCGTCCAGGCTGGGCACGCGCCCCAGGGGCCGGAGCTCGGCCGGATCTTCGACGGAGATCGTGTCCGGGCCCGCGCCGGAATCGGTGAGGCCGATCCATCGCCCCTTCACCAGCGCCGCCTCGATGATCAGGTCACGTCCCTGGGCGATAAGGGTCTCTGCGGCGGGCTGTTCAGTCATGAAGGTCTCCGTTGTCGGCCCCATAACGCATCAGGGCCGGGCATGGCGCCGTCGGCTGGCGGCTTGACGCGGCGGTCGCTCGGCGGTTGCATCGCCACCAATCGCGCGCGCTTGCGCCCTGCCTCACCGACACGAAAGTCGAGTTTTCGATGAAAGCCTATCTCATGGCGGCCTCGGTGGTCGCCCTGGCCGCCATGGCCACCTCCGGCGTCGCCCAGACCCGCCCGACCCCTGCGGAGGCCAAGGCCTTCGTGGAGAACGCCGAAGCCCAGCTGCAGGCCCAGAGCGTCTATGCCGCCAAGGCGTCCTGGGTTCGCGCCACCTACATCACCGAGGACACCCAGTGGCTGGAGGCCAAGGCCGCGGGCGAGCAGAAGGAGATGGCCACCCGGCTCGCCATGGAGGCGGCGCGGTTCAATGGGGTCGCCGTCGATCCGGTGACCGCGCGCAAGCTCAACCTGCTGAAGCTCTATCTCGTCCTGCCCGCGCCCGACCGCCAGGGTGCGGCGGCCGAACTGGCGCGGCTGGAGTCAGGACTGGACTCCACCTATTCCACCGGACGGTTCGAGCATGGCGGCGCCTCGATCACCCTGAACGAGGCCGAGGACATCCTGCGCCGCTCCCGCGATCCGGCCGAGACCAAGGCCGTCTGGGAGGGTTGGCGCACAGTTTCGCCGCAGATGGCCGACGAGTATGCCCGTCTCGTGGCCCTGGCCAACGAAGGCTCCCGCGGGCTGGGCTACGCCGACACCGGCGCCCTTTGGCGCTCCAACTACGACATGGAGCCCGACGCCTTCGCCCAGGAAACCGACCGGCTGTGGAGCCAGGTGGAGCCCTTCTACAAGAACCTGCACTGCTATGTACGCGCACGCCTCAATGACCGTTACGGCGATGCGGTGCAGCCCCGCACCGGCCCGATCCGCGCCGACCTGACCGGCAACATGTGGGCCCAGACCTGGGGCAATATCTACGACGTGGTGGCGCCGGCGAAGGTCAGCTCCAGCTACGACCTGACCGACCTGCTGGTGAAGGCCGACTACGACGCCACCCGAATGGTGAAGACGGGCGAGGGCTTCTACACGTCGCTTGGTCTCGCCCCCCTGCCGCAGACCTTCTGGGAACGGTCCCAGATCGTGCGGCCGCAGGACCGCGAGGTCGTCTGCCACGCCTCGGCCTGGAACCTGGACGGTCAGGACGACATCCGCATCAAGATGTGCACCCAGGTGAACGGCGAGGATTTCTACACCGTCCACCACGAGCTCGGTCACAACTACTATCAGCGCGCCTACAAGGCGCAGCCCTTCCTCTTCCAGAGCGGGGCCAATGACGGCTTCCACGAGGCGATCGGCGACTTCGTCGGCCTGTCGGCTCTGACGCCGACCTATCTCCAGCAGATCGGCCTGCTCGATCAGGCGCCCGGCGCCGAGGAGGACATTCCGTTCCTGCTGAAGATGGCGCTCGACAAGATCGCTTTCCTGCCCTTCGGCCTGCTGGTGGACAAATGGCGCTGGGAGGTGTTCTCCGGTGAGGTCGCTCCGGCCCAGTACAACGAGGCCTGGTGGGCCCTGCGCACCCGCTATCAGGGGATCACCCCGCCCGGACCGCGGCCCGCCGACGCCTTCGACCCGGGCGCCAAGTACCACATCCCCGGCAACACGCCGTACATGCGCTACTTCCTGGCCCACATCTATCAGTTCCAGTTCCACCGCGCGGCCTGCCAGCAGGCCGGCTGGGACGGGCCGCTGCACCGCTGCTCGGTGTACGACCAGGCCGAGGTGGGTGCGAAGTTCAACGCCATGATGGAGATGGGGCAGAGCCGGCCCTGGCCCGAGGCGCTGGAGGCTTTCACCGGCCAGCGTCAGACCGACGCCAGCGCGGTGGCGGACTATTTCGCGCCGCTCAACACCTGGCTGACGGAACAGAACAAGGGCGAACAGTGCGGCTGGTGAGGCCTCGCTGACGTCCATCCATGTGACCCGGCGGCGCGCCCGCCGGGTCAGGCTTCATTTACCCTGCTTGGCCAGCGGTTCGTTTACCCTGAGGCCGCATGATCTGCCCTGAAACGGTTTCCAGAACGGGCAGGGCGCAGACGTGCGAACCTCGATCCTCAAGGCCATCGGGCGCCTGCGCGGCGCCGGGCGCGACGAGAGCGGCGCGGCGGCGATCATCTTCGCCGTCTCCCTGGTGCTGCTCGCGCCGCTGACGCTTGGCGTCTTCGATCTCTATATCGCGTCCAACCAGCGCCAGAAGCTGCAGGACGCCCTGGACGCCGCCGCCCTCTACGCCGCCCGTTCCTCGGCCCAGACCGAGAAGGACATCAACGAGATCGGCAAGAAGGCGCTGGCGGCCAATCTTCGGTCGTTCACCGGCTCGGCGCTGATCAGCTCGCAGTTCACCCTGGACGGCGCCAAGGTGGTGGGTACGGCCGAGATGACGCCGCTGGCCCTGGCCACGGGCTTCTTCCAGCATGGCAACGTCAAGGCGAGCTCCGAGGTCCTCCGGGCCATGGACCGCCTCGAGGTGGCGCTCGTTCTCGACAACACCGGCTCCATGTCCGGCACCAAGATGTCGACCCTGAAGACCTCGGCCAAGGATCTGGTCGACAAGCTGACGGCGGCCGCGGCGCGCAGCACGGCCACCGACCCGATCCGCATCTCCCTGGTGCCGTTCTCCAGCACCGTGCGGATCTACGAGAACGTCAGCGTCAAGAACTACAACACCTCCACCCGCACCGGTCCTGGCATTCCGACCTGGATCGACAGCCGCGCCCTGGGCCACAACGCCGCGGGCAAGGACATCTTCACCACGGCCAATACGGACCGGTTCGCGATCCTGAAGTCGATGAAGGACAATCAGGTCTGGGGCGGCTGCGTCGAAAGCCGCCGTCAGCCCTACGACGTCCAGGACACTGCGCCCTACAGCGCCGACAAGGACAGCTGGTTCGTGCCCTACTTCGCCCCGGACGAGCCCGATAACGGGAACAGCTGGTGGTATCCCAGCTACGTCAACGACTACATCGATGATGACACCAAGGGCGACTTCTGGACGCGCCAGGGCAACGTTGGAAAGTACAACAACGCCAAGCCCAGCGGCGGCGGCCCGAACCGGGGCTGCGACCTTGAGCCTGTGATGCGGCTGACCACGGACATGGCGGGGCTGAAGTCCGCCATCGACGACATGGAAGCGGCCGGCAACACCAACATCCCCATGGGGCTCGTCTGGGGCTGGCACACCCTGTCGCCCAATGCGCCCTTCTCCGATGGCGTCGCCTATGGGACCAAGCACCACCGCAAGATCATCATCCTGATGACCGACGGCGACAACGTCGCCAGCACCGCCAACAACGAGAACGATTCCGCCTACAGCGGGATCGGCTACATCTGGCAGGGGCTGTTGGGGATCACCTCCGGCTCGAGCTCGACGCGCACCCAGAAGATGAACGAGCGGCTGGCCCTGCTCTGCGAGAACATCAAGAAGAAGGACATCGTGCTCTACACGGTGCGGGTCGAGGTGAAGAGCGGCGACAGCGCGCTGCTACGCAACTGCGCCACCGATCCCGACAAGTTCTATGATGTGCAGAACGTGTCTCAGCTGGGGGCGGCGTTCGACGCCATCGCCGGATCGATCGACAACCTGCGGATCACGAAATAGCCGAAGGGCCGGCGGCCAAAGTGCGGCCGCCGGGCGGGTCAGCCAGCGCTGAGTCGGGCTTGCTCGCCTGAGGGCGCCCGTCGCGTCCGCCAGACAGATTCCACCGCGTTCAACAGGCTTTCGGCGGTGACGGGCTTCGTCACGTGACCATCGGCGCCGGCGGCCTGGGAGGCGAGCCCGTGTTCGGGCATGGCGTTGGCCGTCAGGGTGTAGATGCAGGTGGCCGCCCGCCCCGACTGACGCTCCTGCGCGCGGATTTCGGCGATGGCGGTCAGGCCGTCCATGACCGGCATCTGCATGTCCATCAGGACCAGATCGAAGGCCTGAGCCGCCCAGGCCTCGACGGCGGCCGCGCCGTCCTCGACGCAGACCAGGTCAACGCCCGCCGATCCCAGGATCAGCTCGACGACACGGCGGTTGGTCGGATGATCCTCGGCCAGCAGCACCCGCATGCCGGCCAGGGGCGCGGCCTCGGCAGACGTCGGCTCGGCGGCCGCCCCCCACATCTCGACCGCGCCGTCGCAGCGCGGAAGGTCGATGCTGAGGCGGAAGGTGGCGCCGCGACCCGGCTCGGAGTCGGCGTCCAGTGCGCCCCCCATGGCCTCGGCCAGGGATTGCGAGATCGCCAGCCCAAGGCCGGTGCCGCCGAACCGGCGCGTGATGGATCCGTCAGCCTGCTCGAACCGCTTGAAGAGGCGCTCCCGCGCCGCAGCGTCGAAGCCGATCCCGGTGTCGGCCACCTCGAAAATCAGATGCGAGGTGGTCTCGCCGCGGGTGGCGTCCACCCGCAGCCTGATCCCGCCCGTCCTGGTGAACTTCACCGCGTTGCCGATCAGGTTGCAGAGGATCTGGCGCAGACGAGCGGCGTCGCCTTCGTAGGCCCCCATCGCGTCGGCGGCGAGATCGACATCGAAGGTCAGCCCCTTGGCCTCGGCGCTGGCCCTGAACAGGGCCGCGCAGGCCTGGACCGAGGTTTCGAGATCGAACGGCTCGCGCCGCAGTTCCAGGCGACCGGCCTCGATGCGGGCCAGGTCCAGTATGTCGCTGAGCAGCGCCTCAAGCGTCTGGGCGGAGGTCTCGATCAGCCCCACCATCTCGCTCTGGGCGGGATCGAGCCGCGTGCGGGCCAGGGCGCCGGCCACGCCCATCACCCCGTTCAGCGGCGTGCGGATCTCGTGGCTCATATTGGCGAGGAATTCACTCTTGGCGCGGTTGGCCGCCTCGGCGGCCTCCTTGGCCTGGAAGAGTTCCAGCTCAGCCCGCTTCTGCTGGTCGACATCGCGGATGACCCCGACGACGCGGCTGATGCGTCCCCGCTCGGTCTTGAAGGCCATGGCCGCGCTGGTCGCCCAACGCGCCTGGCCGGCCGGCGGCAGCAGACGGTAGGTTTCATGGAAGGGGTCGCCGGTCTTCAGATGGGCGTCCCAGGCGGCCATCAGGCGCGGACGATCGGCGGGATGGACGGCGTCCCAGATGTGGCGGTCGACGGTCTCGAAACTGGCGCCGGCATGCAGACCCCGGCGGCCCGCAGCGGTCAGGACGTGGCGCTCGTAGTCCATCTCCCACATCTGCAGTTCGCCGATCTCCAGGGCGAACTTCAGGCGCTCCTCGGAGCGGCGCGCCTCTTCCAGGGCGGCCACCGCGTCTGTGATGTCGACCGACATGATGAGCAGCCCGGCCACGACGCCCTCGCCGTCGCGCCAGGGGGCGATCTCGACGCGAAGCCAGCGCTCCTCCCCCTGGCCGAGGCGGACGCGGATCTTGTCGAAGCGGGTGCTGTGGCCGTTCAGGCAGTGTTCGAACATGGCCCGCCACAACTCGGCGTCGGGCGAGGCTTCGTAGAGCAGCCGGCCCGCAGGCTCGCTCACGCCACGTTCCGCCCGCCACAGCGGACTAGCTTCGATGATCCGCATGTTCTTGTCGGTCAGGCAGAGCGCCACCGGGGCGCTCTGGACGAAGGCGGCCATCAGCGTGCTGGCGGCGTCCATGTCGCGTCGGGCGCGGGCCAGATCGCTGGTCACCTGATGGCGGACACATTCGCTGGCGGCGATCGCAGCCAGATCGCGGAGGGGTTCGGCCAGGCCTGCGTCGAACGCCCGCGGCTCAGGCCCCGCCACGGCCACGACGCCCAGGGTCGCGCCCTCGGGGAGCAGAATGGGGGCGCCGGCAAAGAATCTGAGGCCCGCCTCGCCGGTCACATAGGGGTGGTTGCAGAGGCGAGGATCGAGACGGGCGTCGGTGATCCACAGGACCTCCTCGCCCTCGGCGGCGATCCGGACGAATGAGCCCTCGGCCTCGACCTGCTCGCGGAAACCGTCGTCGGCGCTGGCGTGCCAGGTGCGCTGGCCGTCCAGCAGGATCACGTCGCCCAGGCCGCCGCCGATCAGCGCCCGCGCCAGCCGGCCGATCCGTTCGAAGGTGGGTTTCAGCGCCTGCAGGTCGAGGGCGCCCATTACGGCGATGCGGCGGGCGTGCGCCTGCAGGGCGGCAGCATATTCGGCCATGAGCGCTCGCCTCTAGGTCGCGATAACCCAGTCTGGCGGCGCGGGGTTAAGCTTTGGTGGCCGCCGTTCGGTGAACGGGCTCAGAGGAGTTTGATCTCCCGGAGGCGCTCCTGCAGGTAGGCGTCGGCCGTGATCGGGCTCGGATAACGATCGGGATGGTCCGCATCCACACAGGTGGGCAGGGTCGCGATCTCGTAGTCCGGATTGAAGTGCAGGAAGTAGGGGGTCGAATAGCGGGCCACGCCCCGGCGCTCCGGGGTCGGATTGACCACCCGGTGGGTGGTCGAGGGCAGGCGGTGGTTCGTCAGCCGCTGCAGCATGTCGCCGATGTTGCACACCAGCGAGCCCGCGGGCGGATTGATCGGCAGCCAGGTCCCATCCCGCCGCAGAACTTCGAGCCCGGCTTCCTCGGCGCCGAGCAGCAGGGTGATGACGTTGATGTCCTCATGGGCGGCGGCGCGGATGTGGGGGCCGTCGCCATCGGTGGGCGGATAGTGCAGCAGCCGCAGGACCGAGTTGCCGTCGTTGACCGTGGGATCGAAGAAATGGCGGTCCAGGCCCAGATAGACCGCCAGCGCCTCCAGCACCTTCAGGCCCATGGCGTCCAGCGACCGGTAGAGCCAGCCGATATGGGCTTCGAAGTCGGCGACTTCCGTGGGCCAGACATTGGGCGGCATGATCCCGGCATACGGGTGGCCTGCGGGCAGGTCCCGGCCCATGTGCCAGAACTCTTTCAGGTCGTGGTGGGTCTCGCCCTTGGCCGTCTCGACGCCGAAGGGGGTGTAGCCGCGCTGCCCGCCCTGGCCCACGACATAGCGGCGCTTGGACGCCTCCGGCAGGGCGAAGAATGCCTTGGCCGAGGTCAGGGCGCTGTCGATCCCGGACTGCGCCAGGGGGTGGTCGGCGATCACCGCGAAGCCGTAGCGCGCGAAGGAATCCCCCAGGTCCCGCGCAAAGCCGGCGAAATCCGTCTCGTAGGCGGCGAAGGATACGGGTTTGATGGCGTCCTGGGTCACGGGAAGGCGTCTTTCGATCTGATGGCGGCGGCCCGACCGGGCCACAAAACGGCCCATATCGGAACTTCGTTTTGGGGCCTAGCGTTGCCGTGACGGACAATCACTTCCGGAGAACCCCCATGCGTCACCTGACCGCGGTTTCGGCCAGCCTCCTGGGCGCATTCGCCCTCACCGCCTGCACGACCACCGACCCCTATACGGGCCAGACCGTGCGCAACAACACTGGCACCGGCGCCATCGCCGGCGCGCTCGGCGGGGCCGCCCTGGGCTACCTGACCAACACCAACAAGAGTTCCGAGGGCCGACGAAACGCCCTGATCGGCGCCGGCGTCGGCGCCCTCGCCGGGGCGGCCGCCGGCAGCTACATGGACCGGCAGCAGGCCGAGCTGCGTCGTCAGCTGGCTGGCACAGGCGTCGATGTCACCCGCCAGGGTGACAACATCATCCTGAACATGCCCAGCGACGTCACCTTCGCCGTCGACCAGTCCGACATCCAGTCGCGCTTCTACCCCGTGCTGGATGACGTGGCGCGGACCCTGAACGCCTATCCGCAGACCCTCGTGGACGTGATCGGCCACGCCGACTCCACCGGCGCGGACGACTACAACCAGCGCCTCTCGGAGCGTCGCGCCAGCTCGGTGGCCGGCTATCTGGTCAACCGCGGCGTCCTGCCCGACCGCCTCTATGTGGCCGGCCGCGGGGAGAGCCAGCCGATCGCCTCCAATGCGACCGAACAGGGCCGCGCGCAGAACCGGCGGGTGGAGATCATTCTGCGGCCCCTGACCCAGTAAACCGAACCCTCTCGGATCGCGGCCGGTCCCGGCGTCAAAAACCGGGGTCGGCCGTTTTCATTTGCTGCGTTGCAGCGTAGGTTGGTCGCCATGGCTAGCAAGCTTCGCAAAGACGCCGCCGAGGCCCTGGATGGGCTGCTCTTCGACGGCATGACCATCATGGCCGGCGGCTTCGGGCTGTGCGGCATTCCCGAGAACCTGATCGCCGCGATCCGCGCCCACGGGGTGAGGGATCTGACGGTCATCTCCAACAACTGCGGGGTGGACGGCTTCGGCCTCGGCATCCTGCTGGAGAACCGGCAGATCAGGAAGATGATCAGCTCCTATGTGGGGGAGAACAAGCTGTTCGAGCAGCTCTATCTCTCCGGCGAACTGGAGCTGGAATTCAATCCGCAAGGCACACTGGCCGAACGCATCCGGGCCGGCGGCGCGGGCATTCCGGCCTTCTTCACCAAGACCGGCGTCGGCACCCTTGTGGCCGAGGGCAAGGAAGTCCGCGAGTTCGATGGCGAGCTCTATGTGATGGAGCGGGGCCTGACGGCGGACCTTTCGATCATCAAGGCCGATGTGGGCGACGAGGCGGGCAACCTGGTCTTCCGCAAGACCGCGCGGAACTTCAATCCGATGATGGCCACGGCCGGTCGCGCCACGGTGGTCGAGGTCGAGCGCCTGGTGAAGCCGGGCGAGATCGACAAGGACCACATCCATACGCCCGGCATCTATGTGGACCGCCTGTTCGAGGGCGCGCAGTTCGAAAAGCGGATCGAGCGGGTGACGACGCGCGCCCGCACGCCCGAGGGCGCCGTTGCAGGGGAGGCGGTCTGATGGCCTGGACGCGAGACCAGATGGCCGAGCGGGCGGCCCGCGAACTGCAGGACGGCTTCTATGTGAACCTCGGGATCGGCATTCCGACCCTGGTGGCCAACTACATTCCCGACGGCGTCGAGGTGACCCTGCAGAGCGAGAACGGCATGCTGGGCATGGGCCCCTTCCCCTTTGAGGGCGAAGAGGACGCCGATCTCATCAACGCCGGCAAGCAGACGATCACCGAACTGCCGTCTTCGGCCTATTTCTCTTCGGCCGACTCCTTCGCCATGATCCGGGGCGGACACATCGACCTCTCCATCCTGGGCGCCATGCAGGTCGCCGCCAACGGCGATCTCGCCAACTGGATGGTGCCCGGCAAGATGGTCAAAGGCATGGGCGGGGCCATGGACCTCGTGGCCGGCGTCAAGCGGGTCGTGGTGGTGATGGAGCACACCGAGAAGTCCGGCGCGCCCAAGCTCAAGACCGCCTGCACCCTCCCGCTGACCGGCCAGGGGGTCGTGGATCTGGTGATCACCGATCTGGGGGTCTTCGAGGTCAACCGCGGCCGCTCGCCCCTGCGGCTTGTGGAGCTGGCGCCGGGCGTCACCGCCGACGAGATCGCCGCGAAGACCGAGGCGTCCTTCGAGGCCGCCCTGGCGTAACCACCTTGGGCCTTAAGCCGTAGGCCCGAAAAAGGAGGCGCCCATGAAGCTCCCGCAACTCGCCGCCATGGTGCTGGCTCCGCTCGCCCTGGCGGGCGCGGCCTCGACCCAGGCCCAGACCTCGCCGCCCCCTGGCCAGAAGACGGCGGTCTTCGCCGGCGGCTGCTTCTGGTCGGTGGAGCATGAGCTCGAAGCCCTGCCCGGCGTCAGCGACGTGGTGGTCGGCTATGCCGGCGGCGCCAGCGCCAACCCGACCTATCAGAACCACCGCGGCCACCTGGAGGCGGTGCGCGTCACCTATGACCCGGCCAAGATCAGCTATGCCCAGCTGACCGAAGGGTTCTTCCGGCGCATCGATCCCACCGATCCGGACGGACAGTTCTGCGACCAGGGGCCGTCCTATCGCACCGCCGTCTTCGCGGCGACGGCGCAGGAGAAGGCGACCGCCGAGCAGGTGAAGGCCAAGGTGGCGCGCCTGCTGGGCCGTCCGGTGGCCACCGAGATCCCGCCGGCCGCGCGCTTCTGGATGGGCGAGACCTATCACCAGGATTTCGCCGAGAAGAATCCGGCCCGCTACAACGCCTACAAGGTCGGCTGCCGGCGGGAGGCTTCGCTCAGGGCGGTGTGGGCAGGCCGGTGACCGGATCGCGCGGCCGGCGCGCGTAACCCTGGGCGATGAAGAGCTCGGCGCGTCGGCTGCGTTCGCTGTCGAGGCGCACCTTGACCACCTCGTCCTCGCCCGTCCGGGCGAAGTCGGCGCGCATCTCCGGCGCATAGGCGGGTTCCAGGCTCACGGCCAGGACGCGGTCGGCCTCGTCCGGGGCGAGGGGCGCCGTCGTCTCGGCCTGATTCTGCGGACTGGCGGACCTGACCCACATGCGCAGGGGCGCAGCGTCGGGGCGGGCGAAATAGTCCCGCCCATAATAGGCCGCCGCATTGAACATGAAGCGATCATCGACCGCGATCGCGCTGAGCGACAGGTCGTGCATGGCCCGATTGGTGATCGCCTCCGTCATCTGCTCCCACCCCTTGGCCCGCTTGAAGCTGTTGGCGAAGCCCATGCGGTCGGCCAGCTCCGGCGAGATCACGAAGGCCAGGAAGAGGGCTGCGACCGCAGCTTGAGTCGCCAGGGTGGCGATCAGCCAGCCGCGGGCCCGCCAGCGCATGAGCCAGGCGGCCACCAGTATCGTCCCGGCGACGTAGCCCGCAGCGCTCCAGTTGGCGTTGGCGCGGCTGATCAGGGCCTGGACGGCGACGATCAGGAAGGGCGGGGCGGCGAAGCACACGAGCAGGATGTCGGCCGGCGTCCAGCGCCGCCGCCAGGTCAGAAGACCCGCCCCCACCAGCAGGACGGCGAAGGCGATGGGCCCGAAGACGCCGAACTGCGAGCCTGCGAAATCCAGCAGCTCGGCGGGATTGAATAGGTTGCCGGCCGACCAGTTGGCGTTGGCCGCCGTGTGCTGAACGGTGGCGAAGCCATGGGTCGCGTTCCAGATCAGATTGGGCGCGACCACCAAGGCAAAGGCGAAGAGCGCCACAAGTCCGTCGCGCGGACGCCAGGACCGGCGCGCCTGCGGGTCGAGCAGCAGATGCAGGGCCAGGCCCAGGACGGCGTAGATCGCCGCGTACTTGGACAGAAAGGCGAGGCCGAGAAGCGCGCCGGCGCCACCCACTGCGACCCGTCGCCGCAACCCCTCCGTGCTCGGAGCAAAAACATAGAGCGCCAGCGCCCAGGCGAGGAAGGCCATGAGCGGCGCGTCGGTCGCGACCACGGCGGCCGAAAGCTGCACGCCGGGCATCAGGTGATAGAGGGCGCAGGCCGCCAGTCCGGTCTCCGCGCCATAGAGCCTGCGGGCGATGACGAAGACGGCCAGGGCCGTGGCCGCCTGATAAAGCGGAGCCGCCAGCCGCACGAAAGCCTCGGCGTCGCCGCCCAGGGCCGTGGTCGCCCAGATGGTCCAGGCCACCATGGGAGGCTTTGAAAAATAACCGAAATCCAGCGTCCGCGACCAGAGCCAG
>Ga0310345_10003157_pt1 | contig 15901 bp, 13 predicted proteins | sample HC15DNA20500_MG_FD_204667 | JGI IMG/M metagenome (GOLD analysis project Ga0310345, IMG submission 204667) | Marine microbial communities from station ALOHA, North Pacific Subtropical Gyre - HC15-DNA-20-500_MG | ecosystem: Environmental > Aquatic > Marine > Oceanic | place: Pacific Ocean: North... | reverse complement strand
TCCCGCGCAGCTTCCAGCTCCTCGCCGAAAACGGCACGCTGGCGTTCTACGGCGCATCCTCGGGCTATCATTTCAGCTTCATGGGCAAGCCCGGTACGGCGGCGCCTGAAGAGATGCTGCGCCGCGCGGCGCTGCGCGGCGGCGAGGCGGTGCTGATCTACTACGGGCCCGGCTCGGACGCGCTGCTCGATGACATGGGCCTCGAAATCATCGAAGCCGCGCGCCGCTTCAACGCGCGCAGCGTGGTCGCGACGACCACCGACGGCCAGCGCGAGTTCCTCGGCTCGCTCGGTCTCGAGGATGCCATCGAAGGCATCGTCAGCCTCGAAAGCATCCGCCGGCGCGAGGGCGACAACTTCCTCTGGCCCGACACGATGCCGCGCCTGCCCGATGCCAAGGTCGACATCGAAGTCTTCAAGGCCGCCGTGCGCGACTATCAGGACCGCGTGATGAAGCCGTTCGGCTCGGCCATCGGCAAGATCCTGCGCTCTGCGGACAATCCGCGCGGCGCGCCGGACCTCGTGTTCGAGCGCCCCGGGCAGGACACGCTCGGCGTCTCGACCTCGCTGGTAAAGCCCTTCACCGGCCGCGTCGTCTTTGCGGAAGACTGCGCCGGCAGCCGCTTCACCTTCTACGCGCCGCAAGTCTGGACCCGCCAGCGCAAGATCCTCATGCCCACCGCCTCGATCCTCGGCACGCACCTCTGCAATGCCTTCGAAGTCGCGCGCATGAACGACATGATCGCGGCGGGCCTCCTCGAAGTGACCGAGCCCGAAGTCGTCTCGTGGGACGGCCTTCCCGAAGCGCACCAGTCGATGTGGGACAACCGCCATTCGGGTGCGACCTATGTCGTCAACCACGCCCTTCCCGCCATGGGCCTGCGCAGCCGCGATGCGCTGCTGGAAGCCTGGGCGGTGACAGAAGCGGAGGGCGCCGATGCATAGACCAACGAGTCCGCATTAGCGCGGCACCCCCCCTCCAGCTGCCCTCCCCAGGCCAAATTCCACCTCAATCCCGCGCCGCAATTGCCGCGCAATCTTCAGGAGAGTGACATGGCCAAGGCAAAGACCATCGATCCCGCACCGCACGCCGCGACCACCGCAACCGGCCGCCTCGCCGGCAAGGTCGCCCTCGTCACCGGCGCTGCCGGCAATCTTGGCGGCTATATCGTGCGCCACTACCTCGCCGAGGGCGCGACGGTCGTCATGACCGGGCGCACCGAGGCCCGCCTCGAAGCCGCGGCGCAGGCCATGCGCGAGGCTAGCGGTGTCGATGAAACGCGCCTCGCCACGGTGATCCTCGATGGCGGCAATGCCCAGTCGGTGCGCGATGCCGTCGCCGATGTCGTCCGCCGCTTCGGGCAGATCGATATCCTCGTCAACAACGCGGGATCGGCTGGCCCCAAGCAGACGATCGAGCAGCTGCCGTTCGACGAGGAAGAGCTCGCTGCCCTGCAGAAGCGCGGCGCGAACGACACCGAGACCGTCCCCGCCGCCATGCGCAACATCTTCGGCGTCGCGTGGAACCTCGCGCGCACCGTCGCCGCGGCGATGCCCGAGGGCGGCTCGATCATCAACGTCTCGACGATCTTCTCGCGCACGCCCTACTATGCCCGCGCCGCCTACGTCGTCCCCAAGGCGGCGATGAACGCGTGGTCGCGCGAGCTTTCGCTCGAACTCGGGCCGCGCGGCATCCGGGTCAATCTCGTCTTCCCCGGCCCCATCGAAAGCGAGCGCATCCGCACCGTGTTCGCCGCGATGGACAAGGCGCGCGGCGACGAGGACGGCACGACCGCAAACACCTTCTTCGACATGATGTCGCTGGAGCGCAGCACCGGCGGCGCGCCCAAGGCCAAGACCTTCCCGGTGCCCGATGACATCGCGACGACCTGCGTCTTCCTCGGCAGTGACGAATCCGCCGCCTACAACGGCCACGATTTCGAGGTGACCCACGGCATGACCGTCCGCAAGGAAGAGCGCGCGACCTACCTCGCTCGCCCAACCATGCGCTCGATGGACGGCGCCGGCCTCGCGATCCTGATCGTCGCGGGCGAGAACTGAGAGGAAGCGCTCGAGATCGCCAGGATCCAGATCAACTGCGGCACCAGCGTCCTCCTCGGCGTGCCGCGCCAGGCCGACGTCGCCATCGCGCAGGCCCGTGCCAAGGCCGAAGGCATTGGTGATGCGCTCACCATCGTGCGCTTCAACCGCACCGAGCCTGCCTCCATCGAAGCCGCGCTCGCCGACTACACCGAAAGCAGGACGCCGATCACCGGCGCGATCTTCCTGCCCGTCTTCGGCCCGGGCGAATTCGGCGGCCGTCTGGTCGATGCCGAAGACGACATGATCGACACCTTCATGGATGTCGAACTCGTCGGCGCGATGGCGCTCGCCCGCACGCTCAGCCGCTACTGGAAGCGCCACGGTTCGCTGCTGCAGGCCCCGCGCTTCATCTTCATGTCGAACGCCAGCGACGGCAAGGACAACGTCTATGCCAACGTGCTGCGCGCCGCGATCGAGCAGCTGATCCGCATCTGGCGTGATGAAAGCGAGATCGACGTCGCCCACGGCCGCCGCCGCCAGGGCGAGTGGGGCAACCAGATCGTGCGCTTCACCAATGCCGAAAGCGAATGCACCCGCTTCGCCGCCGGGCATGCCGCGCGCGTCCTCATCAAGGAAAGCAAGATCGCCGAAGTCACGCTCTACGTCCCCCGCAGCATCGGCGAGGCGACCGGCGCGCGCAAGGCGATGGCTGGCTTCAGCGAGAACATCACCGGCCTGCATCTCGGCAAGGTCGCGCTGATCACCGGCGGCTCGGCGGGCATCGGCGGGCAGGTCGCGCGGCTTCTCGCGCTGGCGGGCGGCAAGGTCATGATGGTCGCGCGCCGCGAAAGCGAACTCGCCGTCGCCCGCGCGCGCATCGTCAGCGAGCTGGAGGACATCGGCTTTGCCGGCGTCGAGCGCCGGGTGCAGACCATGGCCGGGATGGACGTCAGCAATCTCGACAGCCTCAAGGCCGCCGTCGACGCCACAATCAAGGCCTTCGGGCGGATCGACTACCTCATCAACAACGCCGGCGTCGCGGGCGCTGAAGAGATGGTCGTCGACATGAGCGTGGACGCGTGGAACTACACGCTCGACGCCAACCTCATCTCGAACTTCGTGCTGATGCACCACGTCGTGCCGCTGATGAAAGCGCAAGGCTCGGGCTATGTGCTCAACGTCTCGTCCTACTTCGGCGGCGAAAAGTACCTCGCGGTCGCCTATCCCAACCGCGCCGACTATGCCGTTTCGAAGTCCGGCCAGCGCGCGATGGTGGAATCGATGGCGCGCCATCTCGGGCCGGAAGTGCAGTTCAACGCGATTGCCCCCGGCCCTGTCGATGGCGACCGCTTGTCCGGCACCGGCGGCAAGCCCGGCCTGTTCGAGCGGCGCGGCAAGCTGATCCTTGCCAACAAGCGGCTCAATGCGATCCACGCGGCGGCGGTCAAATCGCTGCGCCGGGGCGTGCGAGTCGAGGCGCTGCTCAGCCGCCTCTCGCGCAACGACACGGTCCGCATGTCGCACGATACCAACAACCCGCGCGAGATCCGCGAGCTGGCGCTGGCCTGCGCGCGCGAGGGTGACGGCGTGTGCACCTGGGACCGCTATCTGATGACGCCGGATATCGCGGCGAAGCTCGTCAGCCGTCTGCGCGGTGCGGGCTACTTCCTCGATAGCCCGGAATGGGGCGCGCGGCCCGCCACGCCCGAAGCCGACCGTGACTGGCTGCTCAAGACCCCGCCCGAGGACCAGCCCTTCCTCCCCGCCGACAAGATCGCGGTGGAAGCCAAGAAGGTGGGCACCGGCGTGCTCTCGCAGCTATTCCTCGGCAAGATGCCGACCGAGACCGACGTGGCGCAGGCAACCGTGTTCTTCCTCGCCGACCGCGCCGTCTCGGGCGAGACCTTCATGCCCTCGGGCGGCCTCAGCGTCGAACGCTCGACGACCGAGCGCGAGCTGTTCGGCAGCCCCAAGCAGGAGCGGCTCGACCAGATGCGCGGGCGCACCGTGTGGATGATCGGCGAGCACCTCACCGACTACCTCGCCGAGACCGCGCGACAGTTCATCGCCGATTGCCATGTGGCGCGCGTGGTGATGATGACCGGGAGCGAGGCGGGCTATACCGCGGTCAAGGACCAGCTCGACGATATCGAGAACCCGCCGCTGGAGTACGTCGCGCTCGATGGCGGCGTGGAAGCCGCGATGGACGAGGCGATCCGCCGCTGGGGCCACCCGACGACCATCGTCTCGACCCCGATGCAGGCACTGCCCACCCGCCTCTTCGCGAGCAATGCGCTGCTGACGCCGGAGGAGTTCCGGGGCCTCGTTGCGGACAACCTGACCAATCACTTCCGCGTCGCCCGCAAGGCCTCGCTCTATGATGATTGCCAGCTTGTCCTCGTCTCGCCCGACGTTCCGATGGGCGACAAGAGCCCGGCCTTTGCGCTCGCCAACTTCATCAAGACGACGCTGCACTCGTTCACCGCCACCCTCGCGGTGGAGAACGAGCGGCTGGTGCACGGCGCGCCGGTCAACCAGATCAACCTCACCCGCCGCGTCCGTTCGGAAGAGCCGCGCGATCTCGACGAGCATCTGGAAGAAGTGAAGCGCTTCGCCCGTGCCGTGCTGCTCGTCGGCACCCCCCTCCCGGATGCCGAGGATTCGCGCTATCGTGCGCGCATCTATCGCGGGATGTCGATGACGGTTTGATGGAATACCTTGCGTTCGAAAAGCCGATCGAAGCTCTCGCGAAGCGCGCCGCCGCGCTTCGCGAGAGTGGCAGCGGCGAGGCCGAAGCCCTGATGCTCGACGAGCGGGCGCACCGCCAGCTCAGCGATATCTACGCGCGGCTGACACCGTGGCAGCGCACGCAAGTCGCGCGGCACCCCCAGCGACCGCATTTCGTGCATTACGTGCAAGGGTTGTTCGAGGAATTCCTCCCGCTCGGAGGGGACCGGCTTTACGGCGAGGATCAGGCCATCATCGGCGGCTTTGCGCGGCTCGGCGGGCGCGCTGTCATGGTCATCGGCCATGCCAAGGGGGAGGACACGACCACACGCCTCAAGCACAACTTCGGGATGGCGCGGCCTGAGGGCTATCGCAAGGCGATCCGCCTGATGGACATCGCCGACCGGTTCAGCCTGCCGGTCATCACCCTGGTCGATACGCCGGGCGCGTTCCCCGGCGTCGATGCCGAAGCGCGCGGGCAGGCCGAAGCCATCGCCCGCAGCACCGAGAAGTGCCTCGAGATCGGTGTGCCGCTGGTCGCGGTGATTGTCGGCGAAGGCGGTTCGGGAGGGGCGGTTGCGCTCGCCAGCGCGAACCGCGTGCTGATGCTGGAGCACTCGGTCTATTCGGTGATCTCGCCGGAAGGCTGCGCCTCGATCCTCTGGCGCGGCAATGACCGCGCGCCCGATGCTGCCGAAGCCATGAAGATGACCGCGCCCGATCTGATGCAACTCGGTGTGATCCACCGCGTGATCTACGAACCCGTCGGCGGCGCGCATCGCAATCATGCCGAGACGATCAAGCGCCTCGGCACTGCGCTGCGCGCGGAACTGGCGGACCTGGCGCCGCTCACCGCTGATGAATTGCGCGCCGAACGCTGGTCGTTCTTCATGAAGCTCGGCTCGATGTAGGCATGCCGGCAAGTCCAATCGAGAATGACCGTGAAGGCCGCGAAGTGCTGGAGCATATGCGCGGCGGGTCCGGCAGCGTGTCCGTCCGCCACTTCCGTTTCGATGGCAAAGGCGCGCCGACGCGGTTTCTGATCCTCGAGATCCCGCCCGGCGCCGCCGAGGGCAGCCACGTCCACTATGCAGATGATCGCAATGGGACCGGAGCCTACGAGGAGTTCTACTATGTCATTTCCGGGCGCGGCATCGCGACATTGGGCGATGCGAACTACGCAGTCGGCCCGGGCGACTACTGGCATGCGCCGCTCGACATGGCGCGCGGGCTGGCCAATGCGGACCCGGCCGAAATGCTCAAGGTCCACCTGACCGTGGTGCTGCGCGGCCCCGCCTAGAGCGCAGCGCGGGCCGCGTCCGCGATAGCCTGTGCGCGCGCGTGGCTGGCGCCAAGGCCGGTCAGCCCGAGCAGCACCATCGTGCCGAGCCGTTCGCGCGCCGCATCCAGCACTGGCCGCTCTTCGATCAGGTTGGCAATCAGCACCTGGCACAGCCCGAGCCAGTAGAGCACGCCGCCCGCCCGCGCTTCCTCGCGTACCATGCCGGCTGCCAGCGCGGCGTCGATATCGCCGACCAGTCCGCGGTTGAGCGGGTGCGACGCCAGCGTCGAACTCGCATTGCTGCGCAGGAGCACGATGGTCCGCTTCGGTTCGGCTAAGGCAAAGGTCGCGCCGACTGCCATGCCGCCGGCAATCCGCGTCAGGGGGTCGGTGACCGCCGCATTCGCCGCCGTGATGCGGTCTTCCAGCTCGCGGCGGACTTCCTCGGCAATCGCAGATGCAAAGGCAGGTTTATCAGCGAAGTGATTGAAGAAACTTCCCTTTGCCACTCCCGCGCGAGCGACAACTTCATCGATCGGGATCGCATCGATCGGCTTTTCGGCCAGCAGTTCGAAACCGGCGGCGATCAGTGCGCTGCGGGTGCGGGCGGCGCGGGGTGATAGGGCGGGAAGCGATGCCATGCGCCTCCACTACTTGACTATCTGGTCAAAAACAAGATATTTGACCAGTTAGTCAACTGCGACTCGCCAAGCGTGAAGCGAGCCAGGCGGGAGAGAGCCCCATGCCGGTCATCAAGGTCGAAGACATCGCGCATGTCCGCTTTGCCGCGCCCGATCTCGGCGTGATGCGCGGCTTCCTCACCGACTTCGGCTTCGAGACTTTCGAGGATGGCGGACGGCTTTATGGCCGGGGGCGTGACGGACGACCGTTCGTTCACGTCACAGAGCCCGGAGAAGCGCGCTTCGTGGCAGTCGGCCTGCGCGCTGCCTCGGTTGAAGACCTCGAACAGCTGGCGGCAGCCGAAGGTGTGCCGGTCGAGCTGCTGCAGGAACCCGGCGGCGGCCATGTGGTTCGGCTGGTCGATCCCAACGGCTATCAGGTGGAAGTCGTGGCCGGCCAGAGCGCCGACGGCGCTGCCCTGCCGTTCACCGATCCGCCGCGCAACACCGCCGCCGACAAACCCCGCAAGCGCGCAACCGTCCGGTTGCAGAGCGCCCCGGCGCATATCCAGCGTATCGGCCATGCGGTGCTGCGCGTGAAGGACTTCCGCGCCTCCGAGGCCTGGTACAAGGCCCGCTTCGGCTTTCTGACCTCGGACGAGATCGAGGCGGCCAAGGACGTCCCGCTCGGCGCGTTCCTGCGCTGCGACCGGGGCGACATACCCAGCGACCATCACACGCTGTTCCTCGCGCAATTGCCCGGCCCGCCGGGTCTGCTCCACGCCGCGTTCGAGGTCGCCAATTTCGATGACCTGATGCTCGGCCACCAGCATCTGAAGGCTGCCGGGCGCAAGCCCGCATGGGGCGTCGGCCGCCACATCATGGGCAGCCAGATCTTCGACTACTGGCTCGATCCCTTCGGCAACGAACTGGAACACTGGACCGACGGCGACTTGTTCACCGCCGATGATCCGCCCAACAAGCAGACGATGCAGGCGCTGCTTGCCGTCCAGTGGGGCGCGCCGCATCCGATGTTCGCCGGCAAGGTCGCCCCGCCCGCCGGCCTTGTCGCTTTCCTCATGGCGCTGCGCCTGCGCGTGCTGCGCTTCTTCCGCCGCAAACCCGAAGGAACCCCCGCATGAAGCTCGCCACCTACACCGCCGATGGCAAGACCCGCACCGGCATCGTCGTCGACGACCGCGTGATCGACACCGGCCTCGACGGCACGATGATCGACCTGATCCGCCAGTGGGATGACGTGAAAGATGGGCTCGCCGCCAAGGCTGCAGCGGGCGGCGGAACTCCACTCGCCGATGTCACGCTCGAAGCGCCTGTCCAGCGCCCCGGCAAGATTTTCGCCATTGGGCTCAATTATGCCGATCATATCGCTGAATCGAATATGAAAACCCCCGAGCGGCAGGTCTGGTTCACCAAGGCGCAGACTTCGGTCAACGCGCCTTATGCCCCTGTCGAGATCGCCAAGGGCACGATGACCGCCGACTACGAGGTCGAACTCGTCGCGGTGATCGGCAAGGGCGGCAAGCATATCGCGGCAGGCGATGCGGCGGGCGCCATCTTCGGCTACTGCGTGGGCAACGATGTGACCGAGCGCATGTGGCAGCACGCCTCGCCGCAATGGTCGCTGGGCAAAAGCTTCGACACCCACGCACCGATGGGGCCCTGGATCGTGACGGCGGACGAAGTGGGCGATCCCCACGCGCTCGGCCTGCGATGCTATGTGAACGGCGAAAAGCGTCAGGATTCCAATACGTCGCACCTCGTTTTCAACATCTGGCAGCAGATCGAGCACCTCTCTGTCGGCATGACGCTGGAGCCGGGTGACTGCCTTTTCACCGGCACCCCCGGCGGCGTCGGCGCGGCGATGGACCCGCGCCAGTTCCTCAAGGCCGGCGACGTGGTGCGCTGCGAGATCGACAAGCTCGGCCACATCGAGGCCACCATGGTCGCCGAGGGCTGACGGGCGGTGTCCTTCGATTGCGATGTGCTGATCGCGGGCGGCGGGCCGACCGGCGTCACGCTGGCGGTGCTGCTGGCAAAGCGCGGGGTGAAGGTGATCGTCGCGGAGAAGGAGGGCGCAATCTATCCCCTCCCCCGCGCCGCGCACATCGATCACGAAGGCATGCGCATCCTGCAGGAAGCGGGTGCCGCCGATGCCGTGATGGCCACCTGCCGCCGTGCCTCGCGCTACGAGTTCCGCAATGCGAGGGGCGAGGTGCTGCTGTGCTTCGAAGGCTCGGACCGGATCGGTCCCGGCGGCTGGCCGGGCGCCAACATGATCCACCAGCCCTCGGTGGAACAGGCGCTGCGGACAAGCCTAGCCGCATGCCCGCAGGCCGAGTTGCACGGCAATTGGGAAGTCGGCGCCTTTGCCGAGGATGCCGAGGGGGTGACCGCCGAAATCGCCACGCCCGCTGGCCCGCGCACGATCCGCACGCGCTGGCTGATCGGAGCGGACGGCGCGCGCTCGCCGGTGCGCAAGGCGCTCGTGATCGTGTTCGACGATCTCGATTTCGAGGAGCCCTGGCTCGTCGTCGATGTGCTGGTCGACGATCCCTCCCGCCTGCCCTCGGCAAACCTGCAGATCTGCGATCCCAAGCGGCCGACGACATGCGTGCTGATGGGCGAAGGGCGGCATCGCTGGGAATTCATGATCCTGCCGGGCGAGACGGCGGAACAGGTCAGCGACGATGCCTTTATCGCACAGCTCATGAAGCCCTGGAATGTCGAGGGCGCGGTCCGGCTGGAGCGCAAGGCGGTCTACACTTTCCGCGCCCGCATTGCGCGGGAGTGGCGCAAGGGCCGCGTGTGCCTCGCCGGCGATGCCGCGCACCAGACCCCGCCGTTTGCCGGGCAAGGCATGTGCTCGGGCCTGCGCGATGCGGCGAACTTGGCGTGGAAACTCGCCGCCGTGATCCGTGACGGCGCGCCCGAGAGCCTGCTCGACAGCTATCAGCCCGAACGCGAACCGAACCTGCGCGCCACCATCGCGATGGCGATCATGATGGGCAAGATGGTCTGCACCACGAGCCGCTGGGGGGCTTTCGTACGCGATACCAAGATGCGCATCGGCCGCGCGCTGGGCAAGCTGCCGTCTGGCCCGCCCGACTATCCGCCGATCTCCGCCGGGGCGATCCTTGCCGGCAGCGCGGGGGCGGGCAGCTATTTCCCGCAAGCGATTGCGGAGACCGGCGAAAAGCTCGACGATGTGGTCGGAGACAAGGTTATGCTCATCGCCCGTGATGCGTTGGCGGGCAGTCTAGCGCCCTTTGCCCCCAAGCTCGGCGGCTGGCTGGACCAGCATGGTGCAGAGGCCGTGCTTGTCCGGCCGGACCGCTTCGTCTTCGGCACCGGCAATCCCGAAGTGCTGCGCAGCGCGTGGTTGGCCGCAACGGGCATTGAGCCGCCGTCGCCCCTCGCCTAAGCCCGGCCCTCCGCGAAAGGGCGCATGGAGCAAGTCGGGAATGCAGGATCAGGCATGGGTCCACTGGGCAGTCGGGCGGATCGAGGCGGACTACGTGCGCTCGGCCGATACGCACTTGCTGCCGGTGCCGCTCCCTGCGCTCCCCGGCATCGCGATCTACCTCAAGGACGAAAGCAGCCATCCGACCGGCAGCCTCAAGCACCGCCTCGCGCGCTCTTTGTTCCTACATGCTTTGTGCAGCGGCTGGATCGGACCCGACACCACGATCGTCGAGGCATCGTCCGGCTCGACAGCCGTATCCGAGGCCTATTTCGCGCGGATGCTCGGCCTGCCGTTCGTTGCCGTGATCCCCGAGCGTACGGCGCGCGAGAAGATTGCGGCCATCGAAGCGCTGGGCGGCACCTGCTATCCGGTCGCCGATCCGGGCACAGTCCACGCGGTCGCCTCGCGCATCGCGGCGGAGTGCGGCGGGCACCATATGGACCAGTTCACCTTCGCCGAACGCGCGACCGACTGGCGCGGAAACAACAACATCGCCGAAAGCATCTTCGCGCAGATGCGCCGCGAACCGCATCCGGTGCCGACATGGATTGTCTGCGGTGCGGGCACCGGCGGCACATCCGCGACGATTGGCCGCTTCGTGCGCTATTATCGCCACCCCACACGCATCTGCCTTGCCGATCCCGCCTCGTCTGCGTTTCATCGGCATTGGCACGATCGCGCTCAATCCACCGGCACGGGCGAACCGTGCCACATCGAAGGCATCGGCCGTCCGCGCGTGGAAGCCTCGTTCGTGCCCAGCGTGATCGACCGCGCGGAAGTGGTTGAAGACCGCGCCTCCATCGGCGCCGCGCGCGCGTTGTCGCGGCATCTCGGGCGCCGCGTCGGCGGCTCCACCGGCACCAACCTTGTCGCTTGCGCCCGCATCGCTGTCGAGATGGCCGCGCGCGGAGAAGACGGCGCCATTGTTTCCATCCTGTGCGATTCCGGCGAGCGCTATGCCTCGACGCTCTATAGCGACGAATGGCTGGCAGCGCAGGGGCTTGACGTCAGCGCCGACGAAGCCCGGATGGCGCGGTTTCTCGGCGACGGCGGCTGGCGGGAGTAAGTCCTACCAAGGGATGATCAGCTGCTTGCCGTCCCAGTTTTCCGCTTCCTGCCGCGCCCGCGCATACATGCCCCGGATGATCTCGCTTTCGGGGTAGAGCTCGATCAGATGGCCCATTGTGGCGCGCGCATCGATGTAGCAGATCTGCGCACCGAAGCTGACGGTGAACTCGCTCGCGACGGGCATTCCGGCGGCGACATAGCGGTCGCGCGTACCCTTGTAGTCCTCGCAGAACATCGCCATGTGGTGGATACCCTCGCCGCCGTTCGGATACATGTCGTGGAAGGCGCTGGGGCCGGTCGAGACCAGTTCGACGAGCTCGATATTGAGATCGCCGCTCTGGACGAAGACGCCCCTGATCCGGATCGGTTCGGCGGGCTGGCCGCGGTATATGTGGTTGTCGAGCACCCCGTTGCCGCCGCCGATGAACGGCCCCATGCCGAACAGCCGGTTGTAGCGCGCACAGGCGGCTTCGAGGTTGTCCACCACGTGGCAGACCTGAATGAACGCGCCGCTCGGAATGGACATGGCCTTGCTCTCCCTCAGTCGACAACGGCCTCCACGAGGCTCGGCACATCGGCCGCGAACGACCATTTCAGCGCCTCGTCGAGCGCGGCGGCGGTATCTGCCCGCCGCGCGGCAACGCCCTGCGCCTCGGCCAGCGCGCAGAAATCGAGATGCGGCAGCTGCGTTCCGGGCAGCGACTGCATGCCGAACTTGCGGCCAAAGTTGTGCAGCGCCTCGTAGCGGCCGTTCTTGATGATCACGAAGCTGACCGGCGTGCCGAGCTGCGCGGCGGCATTGAGCCCCTGAATCGCGTACATGCTGGCCCCGTCGCCAATGACCGCGATGACCTTGTCCGCAGTCCGCGCCAGAGCCGTGCCGATGGCGGCAGGGAGGCCATAACCCAAGCCACCGCTCGCCGTGGTGTAGAACGTGTCGCGCTCGGTGATCGGCAGCCGGTCGTGCATCGCGCCCCGGCTCGAGGCGGCTTCTTCCACGATGATCGAGCCCTTGGGGCGCAGCGCGGCGATCTGCTGGAGGAGATAGGCGTCGGTCATCACGCTGCCGTCGAGCCTCGGCGGGGGCGCAAGCAGCGGCGGCGTCTCGCGGTGGATCGGAGTTGGTCCGGCCAGCAACGTCTCCAGCGCCAGGCGGCAGTTCGCGACAATCGCATTCCCCTCCGGCAACCACGCGGCGTGGACCGGGTTGTCGCCGATGAACCACAGCGCGGCGCCTTCCGGCACGTGCGGCCCGAACCCCTCGACATGGTAGAGCGACATCGGTCCGCCCAGCACGAGGATCAGGTCGTGCCCGGCAAGGCTCTCGACGATCGCCTCGCGCCCGGCGGTCAGGAAGCCGCGGAACAGCGGGTGGTTTTCCGGGAAGCTGCACTGCGAGGAGAGCGGCGCGACCCACACGCCCGCCTGATGCCGCTCGGCGAGAGAAATGACCTGATCCCAAGCACCGTCGCGCCCCACCCCTGCGCCGACCACGAAGACCGGCCGCGCCGCCTTTGCCAGCGCCGCCGACACTTCCGCCAACGCTTCCGGATCGCCCGGATTGCGCGCGAACATCCGCCGCGCCGGGATGGGATCGCACTCCCGGTCCCAGTCGTCGATCGGCACCGAGACGAACGTCGGTCCCCACGGCGGCTCCATCGCCACGTGGTAGGCGCGGGCGATGGCGGCGGGCACATCCTCTGCCCGCGCTGGCTCGCAGGCCCATTTCACGAACGGCTGCGGAAACTCGGTCGCTTGCTGCGCGAACAGGAACGGCTCAAAAGGCAGGATCGAACGCGCCTGCTGGCCTGCCGTCACCACCAGCGGCGTCTGGTTCTTGTAGGCGGTGAACAGGTTGCCGAGCGCGTGGCCCGTCCCCGCCGAGCTGTGCAGATTGACCAGCGCGGCATTGCGGCTGGCTTGCGCATATCCATCCGCCATGGCCAGCACGACCGATTCCTGCAGCCCCAGCACGTAGCGGAAATGGTCGGGGAAATCGCGGAACATCGGCAGTTCGGTCGAGCCCGGGTTGCCGAACACCGTCGTCATTCCATAAGCTTCGAGCAGGGCGAACGTCGCCTCGCGGACGGTGGTCATGGTCTCTCCCGTGGCTTGTCCCTGCCGTTCTGCGCCGAGGGCGCGGCAAACACAACCGCAGCCACGCGTGGCGCTCGCCCAGCGAAACGCTTGGGCAAAAGGTGCTTGCCGAGCAGCACCGCGGACCGCAATGAAGGCGCCAAGAGCAATAGAGGATGCCACCGATGACCACCCGCCATCTCGTCGATCCCGATTTCCTGCCGCTGATCGACCTGCTCCCCGACAACGCCTTCACCCGCGAGGCCTTGCCGACAATCCGCGCGGAATCGGAAGGCCGCTTCGCCTTCGTCGGTGCGCCGCCGATCGCGCCGGAGATCAAGGTGATCGAGGGCGAAGGCGGACCGCTCGAAGTCTACTGGTACGATCCCGCGCCCGGCGAGACGGGCCGCGCCGCGCTGCTCCATATCCACGGCGGCGGCATGGTGATAGGCTCGGCGCGCTCGATGCAGCAAGCTCCCTCCGGCATGGCGGCGGCGCTGGGCATTCCGGTCGCCTCGGTCGAGTACCGCCTCGCGCCCGACCACCCCTTCCCTGCCCCGCAGAACGATTGCTACGCCGCGCTCCAATGGCTGGCAGGCAATGCCGAAGCGCTCGGCGTCGATGCTGCGCGCATCGGCATCACCGGCGAAAGCGCGGGCGGCGGCCTCGCTGCGGCGACCGCGCTGATGGCCCGCGATTGCGGCGGTCCCGCGCTCGCCGCCCAGTTCCTCACGTACCCGATGCTCGATCACCGCACCGGCAGCGCGGACTGCCCCTATGGCAACCCGATCACCGGCGAGTTCGTGTGGACGCGCCTCCACAACCAGTTCGGCTGGGAATGCCTGCAGGGCGACTACGCCGCCAACGACGCGCGCAAGGGCTGGTTCTCCCCCGCGCTTGCCGAGGACCTTTCGGGCCTGCCGCCGACGTGGATCGGCACCGGCAGCCTCGACCTCTTCCTCGACGAGGACCTCGACTACGCGCTGCGGTTGGTGAAGGCAGGCGTGCCGGTGGAGCTGCACTCCTATCCCGGCGCGATCCACGCCTTCAACGCGATTGCCGAAGCCACGACCGCCAAGGCCTTCACCCGCGACCTGCTCGGCGCAATGGCCCGCATGCTGCGCATCTGATCACGCCGCGACATAACAAAAACTCAGGACCTCCTCGATTTTCCGGCATCGAGGCAATTCGGCATTCCATTCCGGCGCAGCGGAATTAAGCTCGGTGAACAGGGTCGGGAGGGAGCCTTCATGAATTTCGAGACGTTCATCACCTGCGCCGTGACCGGCTCGGGCAACACCGCCGACAAGCACCCCGGCCTCCCCATCACGCCCGCACAGATCGCCGACGCCGCGATCGAGGCGGCCAAGGCCGGCGCCGCCATCGCCCATATCCACGTGCGCGATCCCGAGACGGGCAAGGGCAGCCGCGATGTGGCGCTTTATCGCGAAGTGGTCGAACGCATCCGCGCGTCGGACACCGATGTCGTGATCAACCTGACCGCCGGCATGGGCGGCGATATCGTGTTCGGCCCGGGCGAGACTCCCTTCCCGCTCGATCCCGCCGGCACGGATATGGTCGGCCCGATGGAGCGTCTGCTTCACGTGCAGGAATTGCTTCCGGAAATCTGCACGCTCGATTGCGGCACGATGAACTTCGCCGAAGCCGACTATGTCATGACCAATACGCCCGGCATGCTGCGCACGATGGCCGCCGAAGTGCAGCGCCTCGGCGTGCGGCCCGAGCTCGAGGTGTTCGATACCGGCCACCTCGTGTTCGTGAAGGAGATGATCCGTGACGGGCTGCTCGATGATCCGGTGATGATCCAGCTGTGCATGGGCATCCCCTACGGCGCGCCGGACGATCCGCTGACGACAATGGCGATGGTCCACCAGCTGCCGACGGGCGCGATTTTCAGCGGCTTTTCCATCGGGCGCAACCAGCTGCCGTTCGTCGCCATGGCGGCGCTTGCTGGCGGCAACGTGCGGGTCGGGCTGGAGGACAACCTCTATCTCGGCCGCGGCCAGCTCGCCACCAATGGCCAGCTGACGGAACGCGCGGTGCAGATCCTCACTGGCATGGGCGCGCGCATCCTGACGCCCGCCGAAGTGCGCACCAAGCTCAAGCTGCAGAAGCGCTGAACTTTCGGCACGACATGACCCTCGCTCCCACCCCCGTCCGTCCTGAGCTTGTCGAAGGACCGCATTTGTCTTGCTGCGCTGGTCTTCAAAGGAAGAACAGTGCTTCGACAAGCTCAGCATGGACGGGGTTGGGGGCGTTGAGTCTATCTCCTCATCTGCAAGGAAAGTCCCGCGTATGAACCCCCATCTGCGCAAGGTCGGCATTGTCGGCGGCGGCGTGATCGGCGCCGGTTGGGCTGCGCGCTTCGTGCTCAACGGCATCGACGTGGCGATCTACGATCCCGATCCCGAGATCGAGCGCAAGACCGCAGCCGTCATCGCCAATGCCCGCCGCGCGCTGACCCGCCTGTTCGGAAATGCCCTGCCGCCAGAAGGCAGCGTCACCTTCGCAAGCAGCCTGCAGGATGCAGTCCGAGACGCTGATTTCATTCAGGAAAGCCTGCCCGAGCGCGAGGACCTCA
>Ga0310345_10003154_pt1 | contig 15908 bp, 21 predicted proteins | sample HC15DNA20500_MG_FD_204667 | JGI IMG/M metagenome (GOLD analysis project Ga0310345, IMG submission 204667) | Marine microbial communities from station ALOHA, North Pacific Subtropical Gyre - HC15-DNA-20-500_MG | ecosystem: Environmental > Aquatic > Marine > Oceanic | place: Pacific Ocean: North... | reverse complement strand
ATGCCTACCGCGTGGGGTCCAGTGTCGGTAGTCGTGAAATTCCCTGACGATGTGATGTCGGCTACACTCAGCGTTCCACCCATCGTGATGGCGTCTACCCACAGATTCGCCCAGCGAACTCCAGTGGTCCCCAAATCATCGGTTGAGTCGGTATCTGAGACGACATTACCGCCGTGGGTAGTAACACCCGTGACCCCAAGCGTACTAGCCATATCTACCGCACCGTCGATATCCACCACATCTAAATTGGTAGTTCCGTCTACATCTAAATCACCATTAAAGTCTGCGTTTCCAGCCAGAGTCAATGTTGATGCCATATCAACAGCACCATCAATGTCTACGATATCTAGGTTTGCGGTCCCGTCTACATCTATATCTCCTGCTAAGTCAATTCCTGCGGCCCCCGCTAAAACCAAATCATCGGCAGACGTATCCCATAGCATATAAGCACTGGCTGTATCACCAAAGAATTTGACATCGTACCCAGTATCGTCAGCACCAACCGTAATTGTTGAATCAACCTGTACCGCGCCATCAATGTCTACTGCATCTAGGTTGGTGGTGCCGTCTACATCTAAATCGCCATTAAAGTCTACGTTACCCGCTACAGTGAGTGTGGCACTCAACTCCAAATCAGCGAACGCATCAAGGACAGCAGCATTATCTGTTCCAGCACCATCGGTGAAGACTGCCGCAACCTTACCGTTGCCAATAGTAATTTTGCCTCCAGATCCACCACTAGTTCCCTGATTGATAATGATGTTTTGAGAGCCGCTTGTAGCGTTCTCAATGATCCAGAACTTGTTGACGGTATTTGGTGCCAGGGTGATGGTACACGCTGAATCCAGTGTGCCCGTATACTTCATGTATATGGCTCTACCTTCGTCAGCCGCACCGTCCGCTATGGTAGTAGTATGCGTATCGGCGTTGGTCGTGATGGCTTCGGTGCCAGAACCAAAAGCATCTGCTATAAGTGCTAGGTTTGTATTGGTGGAAGTGCCCCAAGTACCTGATTCGGCACCTGTAGCAATTTCCTTCAATCTCAAATTATTATCATAGTCTGCCATACTTAACTCCTAGTTTATAACAGCCTTCCAATCAGGCGTCTGCAAGTCGGATACATCAGACCATCCCGGCGTCTGTGAATCATCTACAGCAGCCCAATCTGGTGTTTGTGAATCTGATACCTCAGACCACCCCGGTGTCTGCGAATCATCTATAGCTCCCCAATCTGGCGTCTGAGAATCATCTATGATGCTCCATACATTGACTCCCGTTATTCCCGTTGTTCCTACCACGCCCGTTACGTCGATATTCTGACTAACGCTCGTCGTAACGCTTCCTACCGCGCTCGTTCCTGCCAGCCCCGTAACGGTGACACTTCCATCTCCTGCCACCGTTACCGAACCTACACCACCTGTCGCCGCGACCCCGGTAGCCGCTATCGAAACGTCAATCGCTACCGATACCGAACCAACTGCGGCTGTTCCGGCCAATCCTGTTACCGAAACACTTCCATCACCTGTTACCGTTACAGAGCCAACTGCACCCGTTCCGGCCAGACCCGTCAACGTAACATTTGCCGTACCCGTTACGGTGACGCTTCCTACTGACCCCGTTCCTGCTAAACCAGTAACAGAAACATTGGACGTACCTGTTACCGTGACCGATCCTACTGCCCCAGTACCAGCAATTCCTGTTACAGTTACATTCGCATCACCTGTTACCGTGACGCTTCCTACCGCTCCTGTTCCAGCTACACCCGTTACATCAACGGGAACTGGCTCGCCCCAGGTGCTAGAACCCCAGGTAGAACGGCCCCAGCCTGTTACATTTGCCATACTACGCTATGCGGATAATCGCGTTACTCGCATCTGCCGCAGGAAAGGCAACCGTGAACGTACCAGCAGTGGCCGTTTTCAATGCACCAAAATCTAAAATAATAACAGACGGATCACCGCTCGCACTATCATTAAGAATCATTGCACCCATAGCCGAAAACGTAGCAGTAGACCACGAAACATCAGCAAAATCAGTATAGGCGGTCGTACTACTTGTCGTAGGATCTATCCGTGTAAGTGATGCTCCTTTAGCAGAGTAGGCAGATCCTGCATCATTAGTAATCTCATTACTACTGGTATACGCTGTAGTAGCGGCAGTGAATGAAGCACTATCTGTATATAGAGCCATTCTAAAGGTATCACCACCGGAAAGGAGGAAGTTGTGCTTTGCTTCCATCAATTCCTTTTTAAAGGAGGTACACATAAAATTTCCTGAAAATGCCATTATAGCTCCTCCACTGAATTAGCCAGATCGTTGTGGCCCGCCGAACGCAACAGGGTAACGATCCTAGAACGGTCTTCATTAATTGCTTCGTACATATAGTACTTCACGGCTTTATAAATGAACTCCTTAAACTCTATCGCCTGCTCCGCTATCAACGGATGTGCGCCCTCACTTACGGACACAATATGATCGGATACCCGTGTTGCCCAATGATCCGGGCCAAGGGTGGTATTGTTGGTCGTGGTGACTATGACGTTGCCCACTTCCCCGGTAAACATCAGTGAACAGGCACTCTGATTGTGCCATCCCTGTACTCATCGACAGTCATGCGGCCCTCTGCCTGCATCTTCAGAAGATCCAGTGCTTCCTGATATCGCTGTTGATACAACTGCATTATGTCCGCATCACCTTTCATGTAGGTATACGCCTCGACCAGACAGCCGTAAAGCAAGACCGTATCGGCGTTCGTGCCCAACCATGAAGGGCTCGTGTCAACGATTGAGGCTGGCTGATAGTAATAATGAAGCTCCGTAACAAAATCAGCGTTGGGCGTAGGACCAACTATAAATGTGTCACTAGCGAAAATACCGTAATACTTCGGAACCCCTTCGGTGGACGCATTCGGATAGGTTGCCCTGATAAAGTTCGCGTCCTTGTTCAGCAAAAAGATCTGGTTACTAGAACTGGTAATCGACAAAGACAATGGAAACAAAAAGTCCGTGGGCATCGACAGGTATTGATTACCATCGGTGATGGTGCCAGCGACATTCTTACGGTTCACGGGCAGGTTGACTGAGCGATAGATGCGCTGTTCAGTCTGCTTAATAAACGTGGGGATCGCAGCCACGAAATTCGTTTCCGTGTTATCGCAATAATCCTTGATGGCCGCAGTCAGTTCAGCGTAGGTCATGTGGTCGTTACCGTCACACTACCTACTGAACCAGTAGCAGACAGGTTATCGGGAGTTAACGCACTATCACCCTGAAATCCCACGGGCTGCCATCCCCACTGTATATTCCTTTGTTCCGTCAAATTTCGATCTGGTCGTGGGTTTCTGATGGCTTGTGGATCGGCGTAATCACCAAGTCTGCCAAGGAAATTCTGGGGCTGATCCTCATCCAGCATATCCTTGCCAACCATCAGACCCGTCATACGGCCAGCTTTAATCTGTGGCACCAAGTCCTTGAGCTTGTATCGAAATCCTGTACGGTCACAAAACCCGAATGCATACTTGCCCTTGGCAAACTTAGCCATCAGGAATAGCCTCCGGGCACAAAGTGGACAGACGCCCTGTCACGATCTTCCTGTTCCGCCAATTGCCACTGAAATTCGTATTCAGCCTTGAGTTCGGGAGAGCGCACGAATGCTTCTGGATACTTCTGCGATATCATATAGGCGAGACCGGACACCAATGCCGGAAGGAAACGAGCGGGCACATCTGGATCAGTAGATCCCACGGCACCCGTATCCTCAATACGCCGTATTTGCTGATAAACAAACGTGTAAGCCTCACTAGGCGTGGGCCAGAAATATACAACCGGAGCATCACGCTGCTTGTCGATGTACAAATTTACGGGACGCCCTTCGGTGAGCTTATTCGGAATAGAGGAATACTGAGACACACTGAACCGCGAGATCGGCAGGTCGCTTTGCGACGTACCAGACCCATCGCGAATCCAATACTGAATCAAATCAACGGTATCCGAATCCATCGTGACCGTGGAGGTTCCTGGCGTTAGGGTTTTGGTGCCCTGCTCGACAGTCCAGAAGTTGAGGCCACGATTCACCCACTCAAGACTCAGGAGATTGAGAGACCTGCGAGCCGTTTCGATATCGTAGCCCGTCTTCGACTGAAGGCCACATCTTTCAAACGCCTCTTCGATGACCTCTGAAATCTCAAGATTGAATGCGGTGGTTCCAGATGTAGCCATTAGGAGCCCTCGGATTTTTTATGTATCTGATCCTGAAAGTTCTCAACTACACCCAGGCCCTTACACTTAGGCGTCAAGGAGCCGTTGCTGACCATCCCGCCCGCTCTCATGTGAGAGTAGTCGGCAAGCTTTGTGTTATTTGCGATAGCCTTCTTTAGCATACCCCCAGAGGCCCTCGTCTCGTCAGCAAACTTACGAGCTACTTCGGGCTCCTTGGCGAACAGATACTTTCTCTGTTTATCACTCTTAAAAGGCATCTTTAGAACGCCTTATCCAATTAGGATATTCTTTAGCGATATGGCTGGTACGCCCAACCTCTTCTTCGTGGTCAGGATAATTTTCAACAAGCTTACTGTAATAGCCCCAGCTATGATCAGCCCCTGCCTTCTTCTCTATCATCTCGTTACAGCTTGGAGGCTTGACGGTCGGATTTTTAGGATCTTCAGCCATTAGTAGCTCTTCCTCATATAGAGCATCACGGTATAGCGATCACCACTTGAGTGACCCGTGGTCGTGAACAGGACATCCCCATTAATGCCACTACCAGCGTTATTCGGAAGGGGGCCACCACCACGGAAGTCGAAATAGCCGTATCCGCTGAGTGTCCAACAGATAACATTAGTGGTGGCGTTCCAGAGGATATCGACGGTCATGCCAGAGCAATCATAGGAGATCTGCTCAATGGCTACCCTGGCACAAGACCTTCCCGTACCGGATTCCGTGCTGAGAGCGGACACATCGACTTTGGCGACAGCAGCTTCACCACTACCATCGGAGATGTTGGTGAATTTCATAACGGCAATGCGGTCGCCGTCTTGGATCGTTTGGGACGTTACTGCATCAGCCATCTGATTCTCCCCACGAGGACAGGACTTCTAGCCCCGCTCGCTATAGGAGATATGACCACCCACCATTAGGTGGATGGCCTTATCTCAGTTAATTACACATTAGGACAGCGATGCAATCGGCACATATTCAATAATGAATGTGAACGATCCCGCAGTTGTAGCATCTACGGTATTCGTGATGTTGCAGTAAATTGTGCGCTCAGAAGCGGTATACTGAGCCGACACGGGAGCCGTAGTAGTACTCTCCGTTGTAGCTACCAACGTGAGATTTACGACATTGCCCACAACAACCGTCGTACCACCATCTAGAATCTGATCGGTGATCGCCGCAACAATCTGGGCACCGGAACTTGATGTTCCAACCTCAAAACCGATGTCTCCCGTTCCGATAACCGGAGCCGTGATACACACAATTTTGATGGCGGTGATGACAGTGTTGGCTGGCTGGGTAAACTCACCGATAGCTCCGCTATCGCCTGCCGAAGTGTTGACTGTAACGCCTGAAGCGTACCCAACACCCTTTCCTAGAACGACTCTGGTAGTAAAAGCACCAGTTGTCGTACTCTTATCAACGGATTGGAATCCGTTCTCTGATCGTACTGGTCCTGAAAAAGTCGTGTTAGCCATGATCTTCTCCTGTCTTGGCTAGTGTCTGCCGATTACTCGACAGTCAGGAAAAAAGAATTACACCCTATATGGGGCAGGGGCCGAAGCCCCCACCCCACTAAGGTCATTACGCTCCGGGTGAACCCCAGATCCCAAGGGGATCGGAGACACCAAAGCTGTACCGCTCGCGAGCCTTGTAGCGAACGTTTCCGGTATCGAAATCACCGTCCATGCTCGTTTCCAGTGCCACACGATTGAAGTGCTTCATCCCATCCGGCACATCGGTCAGCAGGAACCACGCATCCGTATCCGTCAGGAAGTGATTCACAACCGTACCGTTCGGAACAACACCCATCGAACGCACCGCGTTGATATCGTTGTCCGCAGTACCGGGACGAAGCTCAGATTTCATCACCCGTGTCGCCACGAACTGCAAGTCGGGCGGGATGACGAGAGTCTTCGGACGAGCAGCGATCAACAGGCCACGCTCATCCGTCCATTTACCAATCTGAATTACAGCGGCCTCAAGAGAAGTCTCGTTGAGGTCAACGGCAGTCGCTGGACGGTTGGAGTTCTTGCCACCTGAAACGAGCGGGTGACCGTCACCACCAGTTACGCCATCGCTTGACGCCGTGAAAAGGTTTACACCGTCGCCGCCCTGGTAGGCATTGGTGAACCCGTTGTTAAGCGGGAATACAGCTTTCACCTGCTTGGTGTGGGCCATGGCGCGAGCCAAAGCCTTGGTGTAACGAGCCGACAAGGAATCGTAGAGATTGTCTTCCATAGCCTCTTCCGTAATGGCAAAGCCCATGGCGATGGTCTCGTGATTGTAACGAGCCGTAAAGCTCTCCTGTGCAGCATCGTAAGAAATCGCAGACCCCTCGTCCTTCACCGGGGCAGCGTCGAAGCCCGAAAGCTTCACTTCCTCCTCAAAAGATCTGCTGGAACTCTCTGTCTCGTAGATGTCGGTATGCTCGTCATCGTACCGTGCATACTCAATACCAAAGAGAGCGTTGAGCCCCGGAAGCAGTTCCTTGAGAAGTTGTGCGCGTGAAATAGCCATTGGTCAATCTCCTATACGCCTGTGGCGTTCAAATAGGAATGATTAGAAGCTGACCCGCTAGACGCAGCGTTGAACTTCACGATAACATCTGGATAGGTATCACTCGCCGTTGTCCCCTTCGGGGGAAGGCTCTTAGGCCCATCAACGAAATCGATAATGCGAAGGGGCAGCGTGTTCGTTGTTGCTGGAGTGCTACCATCAAGTGCGTTCTTGGACTTGCCGAAAGTAGTATTACCGGCTGTCACAACAACGGATGCATTGAGTCCACGATCCGTGGTGTTCAACGCTTCGTCGGATTGCATCTGGAAAACGACGAAAGGATCGTCAAGCACATACGCCATCGCATCAGTGGCCGCATTCGATGCAGGCCAAAAATTTGAGAACGTCTTCTGCTTAGTTGTTGGGTCCGTATAAGAGCAACCCAAGAAAATACCAACTGCGGTCAGAGCGGTAGTACCAGTATCCTTCGCGATAGTACCATCAGCCGCGACCTTCACGAAATCACCATTAGAAATCTGTGTGCCGTAGGTCGTGATAATCGGCAGATTCCTAGTCTTGCCAGTGAATGACCCCGAAGCACTAAGAGTGCCAACGGGTCTGGCCCCATATGGGGCTGCTGTAGTAGCCATAATTACCTCTATCTAGTCCTGTCGTAGCATCAGCGACCTTTGCCACCGAATGCTACACGGGTTTTGCGGTCAGGCGCAAAAACGGGCATCCTCGGATCGTTCTCGCGCATATAGGCATTATCGACGGCTTCCATCTGCGATTCAGCGTGACTCCTAAAATAAGCGCGTCTCTTGGCCACCATTTCTTCTGGTGCCTTGCAGAGCAAAAGGCCGCCGACTTCAATCCCACCCTTGTTCGACCAATCCGAATTATGATCGCTCATAATCTTTAGCTCGGGATGATCTTCGGCACGAACCGGCTCCCAGCCTTCACGAAAGCGTTTCGACACGTTCGTGTTGTCTGGGTTGCCTACCATAGAAGTTCGTATCCACCGAAACACCCAGCCGTCTTGCGGATCAGGGTCTGGAAGGATAGATGCGGGTTCCCACGAGGGAGCGTTGGCCTCGTTTTCACGAGTGTCAGCGTTCCTGGGTTCCCTTGGGGTGCGGTCATCCGACATCAGGACATCTCCTCTTTCATTTTCTGCCTTGCATACTGTTCGGGTGTTACCCCTATACGCTTTGCGAGCGACACTTCACTCGTACTCAAAACATATTTGCGTGGCGCGGGACCATTGTTTCTGGACACCGAAGCGACCACGGGGTTCGCCTTCCGGCGAGATGCGGTTTCAACGACAACAGATCCACTGGACGTTGCTGCGTTGTTACCGAAGTGCGCTGGAAAAACCTCTTCCATACGTTTATTGATTAACTGATAATACGCTGGGCTGTTTGGGTCAACACCTTCCTCACTGATAAGCTTCTCATGCACACCATACGCGAAGCTTGTCATTTCCTTATCAACACCAAACCAGGGGTTGTTATCTTGCCACTCCACGGCCATTGCATCCGGCTCTGGTGGCTGGGGCGCAGCTTGCTGTTGCTGGGCAGCCTCTCGTTGGGAGGCCGACACCCCCTGTTTCCAGTTCTCAATAACCCCCTGCGATACTCCGGGCGCAGCCGCCTGGGCTAGTTGAGCGTTTGTTAAGTATTCCTGTGCGGCGGCAATCTCATCCGAATCGCCAGACTCATGCGCTTTCTTGAAGTTATCTCGTGCGATGGCGAGCGTGGCGTCGGCACCATGTTTGCTTCTCTCTGTCAGAGCTTGCTGCGATTCCGCGACAAGCTTCAATAGATTCTGGTTCTCGCTTTGCAGACTTTGCGTGTGATTGACCGCCTCTGCCGCAAGCCTTTCGGACGCCTCCTTAGCCCTACGCTCATTGTGGAATTGCCACTTGAGCTTTTTCATACGCTTGAACGCTTTCAGTCCGTAGCTCTCAATTTCCTTGTCCGTCTCCGCGTCCGCTAGAGCGGCATCCTCATCCGGTTCCTCGTCGGGAACCTGATCCGCGAGAGGACGATCATCTACAACCTCAATCTCAATATCGTCCGCTTGTTCAGCAATCGTATTTTTCACCCCAAAAAACCTGTCCTCATTACTCATCTGTTCAATTTCGTTGCTCATGTTAAGCCCTCTCCACGCCTCTAGGGTCTTCTACGACTGCCTCAACGGTATCATCATTGATCAAACGGAATTCCCTACCATGAATCTTTAGTCTAGTGCCACTAAATGCCCGGAAGACCACCCAATCACCTACCTGACAATACGGTCCATTGGGGAATCTGCCGTAGTTAGCGTAAGCATCCGGTCCCATCGACATCACCCACCCTACAACCGTGGCGATAGACTCCTCATGCTGGGACTCAACCGATTTAACGATACCGCCCTCAGTTGTTTCTTCGACTTCAGGCAGCGTAATCAAAAGCTTGTAGCCCTTGGGCTCAGGCAATTGCGATGCAAAATTCCCTCCCCCATCGGGACCAGCAGTCACTAATGTGTCGTCCACAACTTCTTCTGCGAGTGTAGCCATTTTAGCCTCTCGTTAAATTTGCGCTCCCAAGGAGCGGTGGCACTGCTAATTAAAACTCGTCAAGCTTCTTTTCCAACTCTAAAATCTCCTGATAAACCCAGCCAAGGCCCTCTATCTTCCCACACATCCTCCGATATTCCTCCATGTCCTTGACAGACCCGCCTGATAGATGACTCGACAGGACACCTATTTCGTCATCAATCTTTTTTCTGAGAAATGACAGGACGTTATCACTCACTATCGTCGTCCCTTCCTATTTCCCTGCCAAGCTTAACACCCTCCAGTTCCTGTGCAGCTTTGAACTTGGCTTCTTCCGCCTCTGCCGCTAACGCCAACTTCTGCTCCTCAAGCTTCAGTGCTTCGGTTTCCATGCGCTCTTTACTCGCAAGTTTCTGTACCTCAAGATGAAGCTCTGCGGCGTCCATCTGTTGATCCGCACTATCCTTTTGTACGTCCGCCTGCAATTTTTCTTGAGCAAGCTGCTGCTTCGCGGCGTCGGCCTGCTGTTTGCGCTGAACGTCCATCTCGCGGATTCCAAGCTCACGGTCGCGCTGCTGGACAATCGGGTCTTGCTGTTGTGCAGCGTTCTGGGCGGCCTGCTGCTGTTGTTGTTTCTTGCCCAGCATCTGATCGGCTGCGTCCGCCACCAACGTACTCAGGCGTTTCTCAACGTCTTCGGGCAACGGCTCGTCCATCGGCGGCAATTCAATGCCAAGCTCCTGTTCGATCTGCGAACGGAAGACAAACGCCAAGTGTTCACGCACATGGGAGTCGAGCGCACCGTTGATCGCGGCACCGGCAGGGCTGTTCTGCATTTCCTGGCCGATCTGCGGATCATTCTTCAGCGCCATATGAACACGCATATGGGCCTCGTGATCTTGGTACTGGTATACCTTGACGGGTGCCTGTGTAAGAAGATCCTGATTTTCGGTGACCGGGTCTTTCGGCGGAACGTCATCAGGCTGCGGCACAATCTTTTCCGCGTTCGATATGCCGATCAACTCCATCATCTGGCGATGCAGTAGCGGCAGATCGTACAGGTTAGGCGCTTGCGCGGCCAACTGTAGTGCTGCCTGGTACTGCATGATGCGTTGTGCCATCGTAGAAGCGTTCGGGTCCGATACCGGAACTATGTCTATCCGATCATCAAAATCCTCTGCCTTGATATCTTCACCGGCATCCGTCTCGTATGGATAGCTTGGGTCGGTATACTCGTGGATGATCGCGGCTAATATCTTGAATTCTTGCTTGAGGCTCGCGTGAATCCGCGCCTGAATCGCGGACTGCACCTTCATGGTACGCTCTATGATGGCAAGTGTGGTGCCCACCGGAGCGTTTTGATTCATATCACCTACCTTAAGATCCGCCATAGAGGCGAAGCGCCTACCCTCTTCCACGATATTACCCAGTAACTGGTAAAGGACCGAAGAAGGTTCCTTATAAGGAAGGAAGGTGATGTTGTCCCTAATAACACCACCAGGGACATCAACGTCCCTGAATTCTCCGGGCATGATCGGCGTGTCGTCGCCCTTGATTCTGAGTCCACGAGTCTTCAGCCCTCCCGGCAAGTTGGAGAGTGTGCCCGCATCGACCAACTGTCGCAACAGACTGGTAGCGGATTTGGCTAAACCACCGATCATGTGGATCAGGCCAAGGTTGTAGAAGCCTATTCCGGGCACATACCCGTAATGCACAAAATGTTGTTTCTTTGTTTTATTATCGTCGTCCTCTAGCCAGTTCCTATAAATAGACAAGATGGTGGAGCTACTCTTGTCGATGGTGATGACATAGGGGAGCGCCACGCCATCCGGGTCTTCAAAGCCCGGAAGGTCAAGATCAACGTGCATCTCCAGAAGCTGGTGCCGTTCGTCGCTTTGGTAGGAGGGAGTGACACCGCCGATATCGTTATATTTTTTTGTGATCGGGTTTTCTTCGATATGCGATGTCGTCAACTCCACATCACGATAGAATCCGCTGACCTGAAGCTTCTTCACCTGATTCGTGCTTCGCGCCATCACATGGGTATAGCGTTCTGCCTGTCCTAGATCCGCCTCGTTGTACGCGACGACAAAATCCTCCGCCGGAACGAACATCGAAGTCGGTCTGCCCAGCGACGGGTCGAAGTAGATTTTACGGAACGCGGACCCGGCGAGCGGCAGGCTGAACAAAAGCTTCTCGGTTTCTGAGCGATATTCGGTCATCACCTCCAGAAGCTGATAGTTCATGTAGTCGCGAACACGCTTCGCTTGTTGCTCGCGCTCCAGACTCGCTACCCCCCATATCTGGGTTTTGACCGGACCCTTGGCCGGGATGATTTCCTGAATCGTCTCGCTCTGAAAGCGTACCACTGCTTCGGACAACATAGGATGAAAAACGCCGCAGGCTCCAGCCCACGGCGTAGTACGATCTTCGATTTCCAGCCCTAGATTGTCGAGTCCCTCCTTGTACGTCTCCTCCCAGTCACTCCTACTGCTTTTGTCTGCACTGAACTTGCCGATCAAATCAACGGCAATCGTTCGCAGTTCCTTGTCGTCTACAGACTCTGCAAGGTTAGAGGAGAACTCCGTCTCTATGCTGCCTGAGTCGGACAGCGGGTCGAAATCAATCTCGACTCCACCATCTTCCAATTCGGTGACCAGCGTTTCGCCAGGAGCTTCCTCCTCCTCGACCACAACGAATCCTTCTGGCCCCACATCGAAATCATCCTGACTGAATAACCCTTCCAGAGATTTATCTATCGGCATGACATACATCCGGTTCCGCAAGGTTTTCGCAACCAAGACAGGTCTGGGGATATCCCGCGTACCGGGTACTATCCCTGAAACTGAATCGTCTCTCTTTTAGTTTCACTTGACACCCAGGGCATAGCGAATCCACAAAATCCCTACGTTTTTCATGGTGTAACACATTGTATCGTTCCCACCGATCATAGGATTTATCCGCCAGCTTCATCCACTCTGCGTATGATATAGAACCATCGGCACCAGAGATTGCGTCGAGGGCCAGCAGTATTACTTTCTTCGCACAAGCGTGGCTGCAAACAACGATAACCTCCCGCCCCGACCACAGGCCGCCGGTTTCTGTCTCCTCGCCACACACACTACAGACAGGAGTCTCGCCCGCAACCGCTAGGATGTCGTGCTGTAGATAGCTAATAGTAATCCGCCTTGCGATTAGGAACCAATTCATCCCACGGCTCGTCGCTGCTCAAGCTAATAAAGCCGCCTTGCCTGAATCTTAGCAACGCTTGAGTCGATGAGTCAACCAAGTCATCATGGTCCCCGGTCGGGAAAGCGGCAAATTGCTCTATCACTTCCTCCGCCCACCGTGTCTTTGGTGCCCAGACATTGCCGCTACTGAACAGATCCGATACGGCGTTGACCCTCGCTATCTTATCGCGGCCCCTGCTCGGCGTATACTCCGCGACCGGGATGCCCATGCGACGAAGCTCGAAAATGAGCGGGGTGCCCGCAGCCTTCGCCTCCACTATAAACGCGTCCGGCTCGTATTCCTTGTACATCTCATAAGCGCGTTTCTTCAGGTCGGGGAATTCCAACCGCTCCTGTAAAGCGTCCAACAGGATGATGTTCGCTCCCTTGTCCTTGTCGTCGCTATAGAACACGCCCCAGGTCGTACACGCACTGTAGTCCGCTGTTTCCTTGGCGAGGAACGCCGTGTCCCACGACTGAATCACAAAGTCGCATTTCGGTGGCTTGCCCCTAGTCCATTCCTTCCACCACTCGCGCTTGATGATCGCGGACTCTTCGGAGGTGGGGTCTTGCTGGTACTGTGTACTCCACTTCGATATCGGGAGTTCTGCTTTCAATACCTCCAACTGTTCTATCGGCCAGAATCCGGGCCACAACGAATTGCCGCTAGGCAGTATCGCGGGTAGTTCAATCACCTCCCATTCGTCAGCGCCACCCCTCTCTATCGACGCTTTCAAAATACTGCCCGTCAAATCCTTCTTCGACCAGCGCGTCATCACCACGCAGATCGCGCCGCCCGGTTGCAGACGCTGACGCGGACCCGATGTATACCATTCATACGTCTTGTCGTATACGGACGGATCGTTCATTGCGGCTTCCTGCTCCGAATGAGGATCGTCCACAATCAGGATGTCCGCGCCCTTACCAGTAACAGCGCCCCCAACACCAATAGCGAAGTAGTCGCCCTGCTGATTGGTGTTCCAGCGACCGGCTGCCTTGGAGTCGGCGCTCAACGATACGTTCGGAAAAATCCTGCCGTAGTCCGGGGAGCCTACCAAGTTGCGAACCTTACGCCCGAAGCCGACAGACAACTCTGCCGTGTGGGATGTCTGGATCACCTTCCTGTCGGGATATCTGCCCAAGTACCAGGCTGGAAACAGATGCGAGGCGAACTCGGACTTGGTGTGACGCGGCGGCATATTGATGATCAAACGCTTTAGCTCGCCTTCCGCTATGCGATTGAAGGCATCTGCCATGACACGATGGTGGTCGCCCTCTATGAACGCAGGCCAAACACGGCGCACAAACGCGAGAAAATCAGAGTGGGCGGCTTCACGATCCCTCGCATGACCCAACTCCTCCAGAAGATCCAAGATCTCCTTCTGTTGGTCGAGCGGGAGAACGCCTACCTGGCTGGAGATGACGGCTGGGTCCACCATTCCCCAACCTAACAACTAGGTCAACCATGGTAAAGCCGAAATTTTGCAAAAAATTTTTGGAGAGAAAAGAGAAGGCTCTCATATTAAGAACAGAAGGTGGGGAATTAGCCGGTATCCTGAGCAAAACACTGTTTATTGTTAAACGCCCGCGCCGTCGAGCCAGCCGATGCCCCCACCCCACTGGTCCCCCCCGCCGCTTGTGAAAAAAGGTGCAAGCGTTGCTTGTGAAAAAAGGTGCAAACTTTCGCCGGTCGCCCGCCGGTCGCCGGTCGCCGGTCAATCCTTGTGACAAAAGGTGCAAACTTTGCTCGTCGCTTGTGACAAATGGTGCAAGCGTTGCTCGCCTTGTGACAAAAGGTGCAAGCTTTACTCGGGATTCATGTGAAAAAAGGTGCAAGCTACGAGGGGTCTTGTGACAAAAGGTGCAAGGCGCGAGTGGCGGCGAGTGGCGGCGAGTGGCGGCGAATGGCGGCGAATGGCGAAAATGCGACACGCTAAACCCCTACGGTTAAACGACTTAGAAATTGGTCTAACATTTGTGCCCTTTTTCCCTTGCGTGACTTGCCGCCTTAAGCGATCATATAGTCATGAAACACGCCACGCCACATCAGACGGAGCCAGACCACATGAGCAGAAACTTCATCCGCATCGCCATCAACTCGCTGAAGACCTCCAACGCCTACGGCCCCGGAGGCGCACAGGCCAAGGGCGAGCCCGGCGGCGACGCGAAGGAACAGTCGATCCACTACGCGATCATGCAGGGCATCGAAGACGCCACTTGGGACGGGGAGACGCGACCGGACCCATCATCCGCCCGTGCCATAGTCGAGGCACTGGAAGAGGTCGGGTTCAGAATCATCAAGGCACCCGCCAAGAGGTAGAACGTCGGGGGGGCGCGGTTCGACTCCGCGCCCCACCCTTGCCGGATCGAACGGCCCACGGGGGCAACCACCACTGAGCGGAGACAGACCACATGAAAACACGCGAGTCCTTCCTGATCAGGGCCACGACGGTCCTGCGCCAAGAGTACGTCAAGCACGGGTACGATTTGCCCGAACTCCATGTCAGCGTCGGCTTCCCGTCCAAGCGGGCCACATCCACGAACAACAGGTGCATCGGCCAGTGCTGGCACGGCGAGGGGCAGAAGGACGGCAAGGCCCACCTCTTCATCTCCCCGGTGCTTGACGGCCCCGGTGCGCTGGAGACGCTGGTGCATGAACACGTCCACGCCTTCCTTCCCGCTGGCGTCGGCCACGGCCCCGCATTTAAACGGGCAATGGGCAAGGTGGGGCTGGAAGGCAAGCCGACCGCCACGACCGCCGGGAAGGCCCTACGGGCCAGACTCGCCAAGCTGGAGACCAAGCTGGGCGGCTACCCGCACGACACGCTGAACGTGAACGCTGGCAAGAAAAAGCAGACCACGCGCCTCATCAAGGTCGAGTGCGCCGACTGCGACTACATCGCTCGCGTGACCCGCAAGCCGCTGGACGCCTTCGGCCCACCCATCTGCCCCGGCTGCAACGAGGTGATGGTGGAGGCGGGGAAGGAAGTGCAACACCCCACGCTGGAACTGTCGCTCAAGTACGCAACTGCAAACGATGTAACCGGGGCCGCCGACGATTGGGTGCGCTCCTCAACGGGGAGGAACTAGACATGACCGACTACATCGAAATCACTCCTGAGATCCTGACCAAACGTGCGCTCAGGCAGATGAGGACCGCCGCCAACAACCTACACCGCGCCGGGGAGATGAGAAGCTTGATGGCCGACGCCCACGCTGAAACGGAAGCATCGGGACTCCTCAACGTGCTTGCCAACAGCATCAACTTCTACGGTGTCCAGAACCGTGGCCAAGTTGAGAGAGCCCTCGCGTATTACTTCGACGCCCTAGAAAGGGAAAATTAAATGGCACACTCCAAGATCCAAGTACTGGAGAAGGATACACGATGGGGTTTCCCATGGGTGCGCTGTTGTGTTTGCTCGCATG
>Ga0310345_10003152_pt1 | contig 15917 bp, 13 predicted proteins | sample HC15DNA20500_MG_FD_204667 | JGI IMG/M metagenome (GOLD analysis project Ga0310345, IMG submission 204667) | Marine microbial communities from station ALOHA, North Pacific Subtropical Gyre - HC15-DNA-20-500_MG | ecosystem: Environmental > Aquatic > Marine > Oceanic | place: Pacific Ocean: North... | reverse complement strand
ACGCGCGGCCCACCCGCCCACCCCCGGCGCGTCGATCGGCGTCGCGACCGGGGCGGGGGAGGTTCGTGCGCCGGAGGGGGCGGCGGAGGGCGCTTCAGGAGGCGTCGGGCGGCGCGTCAGGCGGGGCCCAGGGTCTCGACGATGCGGGCGAAGCGGCCGTCGCTGAGGGGCATGCGCACCCAGCGCCAGCGGCTGGCGGGGATCTCGATCTCGGCGCTGCCGCCGGCGCGGGTGATCCCCTCCACCGCCGGGGCGGCGGCCTCATGCCAGCCGAGCTCGCCCAGGCGGGCCTCGGCGGCGGCGAGCTCCTCGGTGGCGGACGGCCAGGTGGAGCGGCCCATCAGCTCCGAGGCCGGGGCGCGCAGGTAGGCGGCGCGGGCGGGCGACAGCGCCAGCAGCCGGTGGGTCGCGTCGCAGATCAGGTGCATGGGCGCGGGCGAGCGGCTGACCAGCTCCCCCAGCGCCCGGTCGCCGGCGCTGTCGAGCCGGGCCGCGAGCAGCCGGCGGATCGTCGCCGCCTCGCGCGGGCTGGGCGCGCGCTCCCCCGCCTCCAGCCGCGAGACCGAGGGCTGCGAGCAGCCCAGGATCTCCGCCAGATGCGCCTGTTTCACCCGCCTCAGCGCCCGCCAGCCGCGCAGCGCCCGGCCGAGCGCCGGGCCGCGGGGCAGGTCGGGGAGGATCGCGTCGTCCGGGTCCATGGGCGTGTCCTGCCATGCGGCCGCGGCGGGCGCCGTCGCCACATCTGCCATGGGAGGACAGAGGGCGCCGCCGCCCTGGGGCCGGGGGGCGCGCATAAGTTATGCGTTGCGCCCCGGGCGCGTCCATGGCGGAACCGGGCCCGTGGAAGCAGGGCGGGACCATGTGGCCTCGGATCATCCTCTTGTGGCTGTGCGGCGTGCTGGCGGCGGCGATGCTGGGCAAGATGGCGGCCCTGTCGCCGCTGCTGGCGCGCGAGCTGGCGCTGCCGCTGGCGGCGGCGGCGACGCTGGTCTCGATGGTGGACGGGGCGGGGGCGCTCTTCGGGGCGGCCTCGGGGACGCTGGCGGCGCGGCTGGGGCAGGGGCGGACGCTGGCGCTGGGCCTCGGCCTGATCGCGGCCGCGGGGCTCGCCGAGGCGTGGGCGCCGGGGCGCGCCGCGCTCTTCGCCGCGCGGGCGGTGGAGGCGCTGGGCTATCTCGCCGTCGTGGTCTCCGCCCCGGTGCTGGTCGCGGCCGCCGCCCCGCCCGGGCGGCGCGCGGGCGCCATGGCCTTCTGGGGCAGCTTCGTGCCGGTGGGGCTGATGCTGGGCGCCGCGATCTCGGGCGGAGCGGCGGAGTGGCTGCCCTGGCGCTGGGTGCTGGCGGGGTGGAGCCTCGCGGCGCTTGCGCTGCTGGCGGCGGTCGCGGCCGCCGGCCGCGCCGCCCCCTTCGCCGAGCGCTTCGCGCCCGAAGCCCCCGGCACGCCCGAGGGCCCGCCCCTGCGCCGCGGCCGGGTGTGGCTGCTGGCGGCGGGCTTCGGCGCCTATGCGGTGTTCGAGATCGGCATGCTCGCCCTGCTGCCGGAGTTCCTGACCGCCCGCCTCGGCGCGGAGGTCGGCTTCGCCGGCGCCGCCGCCGGGGCGGCCTCGGTCGCGGCCATCGCCGGGATCGCGGCGGTGGGGCTGGGGGCCGCGCGGCGGCCGCGGCTGGCGACGGCGGCGGGGCTGGCGCCCTCGGCCGCGATGGCGGCGGCGCTCTTCGCCGCGCCGCCAGGCCTGGCGGGGGCGACGGCGCTCGCCATCGGGGCCAACGCCTTCTCCGGCGCCTTCGCGGGGCTCGCCTTCGCGGCGATGCCGGGGCTGGCGGGGCCGCGGGGCTTCGCCTTCGCCAACGGGCTGATGACCCAGTTCGGCGCCTCGGGCGCCTTCCTCGGCCCGCCGCTCTACGCCGGCGCGGTCGCCCTCGGGGGCTGGCCCGCGGCGGGGGCCTTCGGCGCCGCCGCCTGCCTCGCGGGCCTCGCCCTCGCCCTCGCGGCGCTGCGCCGGGGGTGAGGCGCGGGCCCTGCGCGCCGCGCGTCGGCGCGCGAGGGCGGGCGGGTGGGGAGCGCGTCGACGCGGGGCGCGCAGGGCCCGCGCAGGCCTCAGGCGGGGACCGCGCCCTCCAGCTCCTCGGCGAAATGGCAGGCCGCCTCGTGACCGCCGGCGAGCGGGCGCAGCACCGGCTCCTCGGCCGCGCAGCGCTCCCGCGCGAAGGGGCAGCGGGTGCGGAACCGGCAGCCCGAGGGCGGGTTCGCGGGCGAGGGGATCTCGCCCTGCAGCTTCCACGCGCGCCCGCGGTCGTCGGGGTCCAGGGACGGAATCGCCGAGAGCAGGGCGCGCGTGTAGGGATGCCGGGGCCGCGCGAACAGCGCCCGCGTCGGCGCCCGCTCCACCAGCCGGCCCAGGTACATCACCGCAACCTGGTCGCAGACATGCGCCACCACCGAGAGGTCGTGGCTGATGAACAGGAAGGTCAGGCCGAGGTCCCGCTGCAGCCCCTTCAGCAGATTGAGGATGTCGGCCTGGATCGAGACGTCCAGCGCCGCCACGCTCTCGTCCGCCACCAGGAAGCGCGGCGTCGGCGCGAGCGCGCGGGCGATGGAGATCCGCTGCCGCTGGCCGCCGGAGAAGGCGTGGGGGAAACGGCGCAGATGCTCGACGTTCAGCCGGCAGCGGGCGGCGATCTCGCGCACGCGGGCGTCGGTCTCGGCCCGGGTGCGGGTGATGCCCATCACCTCCAGCGGCTCGGCGATGATGTCGCGCACGGTCATGCGGGGGCTCAGCGCCGCGTAGGGGTCCTGGAAGATCAGCTGGGCGCGGCGGCGGAAGTCGCGGATCTCGCCCCGGTTCGTCATCGCGCCGACGTCGTGGCGCCCCTCGCCGTCGTCGTATTCGATGCGCCCCTCCGAGATCGGCGCCGCCTTCAGGATCGCCCTCCCCAGCGTGGTCTTGCCCGAGCCGCTCTCCCCCACCAGCCCGAAGAAGGACCCCTTGGGGATCTCGAGGCTCACCCGGTCGACGGCGCGCAGCACCGAGGCCTCCCCCAGCAGGCGGCCCTTGAGCGGGTAGTGGACCGAGAGGCCCTCGACCTGGATCAGCGGCCGGCTCATGCCGCGCCCTCCGTCTCGCGCGCGAAGCAGGCGCAGGCGTGGCCGGGGGCGAGGGGCGCCATGGCGGGGACCGCGGCCTCGCAGCGGCCGGGGATCCGCTCCGGGCAGCGGGTGTGGAAGACGCAGCCCGCGGGCCGCTCCAGGGGCGAGGGGATGTCGCCCGGCACCGGCTTCAACGGGCTGTCCAGGTCGCTCAGGTCGGGCAGGGCGTTCAGCAGGCCCTGCGTGTAGGGGTGGGCGGCGGTGCGGATCACCTCGCGCACCGGGCCCTGTTCGACCACCCGGCCCAGATACATCACCGCCACCTTGTCGGCGGTCTGGGCGATGACGCCGAGGTCGTGGGTGATGAAGATGATCGCCATCCCGAACTCGGCCACGATCTCCTTCATCAGGTCGATGACCTGGGCCTGGATGGTGACGTCGAGGGCGGTGGTGGGTTCGTCGGCGATCAGCAGGCGGGGCCGCGTCGAGAGGGCCATGGCGATCATCGCCCGCTGGCGCATGCCCCCCGAGAGCTCGAAGGCGTACTGGTCGAAGCGGCGCGGCGCGTCGGAGATGCCGACCCGCTCCAGGAACTCGATCGAGGTCCGCTTCGCCTCCGCCTTCGAGACGCGCTTGTGGAGCATCAGCTGCTCGACCATCTGGTCGCCGATGGTGATGGCGGGGGCGAAGCTCGCCATCGGCTCCTGGAAGATCATCGAGACGGCGCCGCCGCGCACGAGGCGCAGGTCCTTGGGGCGTTTGAGCTTTAGGGCGTCGGTCTGTTTGCCGTCGACATCGAGCAGGATCCGCGAGCCCTCGCCATAGCGGACGCCGCCGAAGTTCAGCTGCATGATCGACTTGGCGGTGACCGACTTGCCCGAGCCGCTCTCGCCCACCAGGCCCATGACCTCGCCGGGCTCGAGATCGAAGGAGACCTGGTCGACCGCGGTCACCAGCCCCTCGTCGGTGGCGAAGCGCACCGTCAGGTCGCGGACGGACAGGAGGGTCATTTGCGCTCCGAATAGGGGTCGGCCGCGTCGCGCAGCCCGTCGCCCACGAAGACGAAGGCCAGCACCAGGGCGACGAAGACCGGCACGGGGATGAAGTACCACTGGTAGTTCAGCAGAACGTCGACCTTGGTGGTGTTCTGCAGCATGACGCCGAGCGAGTTCACCGGGTCCTTCAGGCCGAGGCCGATGAAGCTGAGCGCGGTCTCCGACAGCACCATGTAGGGAAACGAGATCACCAGATCGACGATGATGTAGCTCGCGAAGCTCGGCAGCAGGTGGCGGCGGATCACGTGGCCCGCGGGGGCGCCGCAGAGCTCGGCCGCCAGCACGTAGTCGGCGCTGCGCTCGGCCAGGATATGGGTGCGCACGCGCCGCGCCAGCGTGGGCCAGTTGATCAGGCCGATGATCATCGAGATGAAGAAGAACCGCGTCTCGGCCGACCATTCGTCCGGCACGAAGGCCGCGAGCGCCATGAACAGCGGGATGGTCGGAACCGTGCGGATCGCGTCGGTGACCATCTGCACGACGGTGTCGTAGGCCCCGCCGAAATAGCCGGCGGTCCCCCCGATGACCAAGGCCAGCACGAAGGAGATCACCACCCCGATGGTCCCCACCGCGAGGCTGACGCCGATGGCGTGCAGGGTCCTCGAAAAGATGTCCTTCCCCTGCGCGTCGGTGCCGGCGATGTGGATGAAGCCCTCGCCCTCCAGCCCGAAGAGATGGGTGTTCATCTCGAGGCCGGGGACGAAGATCCGGCCCACCAGGGGCAGGGTCACGTCCACGCGGAACCAGTGGTAGGTCCAGCCCTCGGTGAAGAAGGCGACGTAGTTGCGCTCCTCTGTCTCGCGGGTGACCCATCGAAAATTGGTGTCGGCGCCGCGGTAGCGCTCGACCCCCTTGATGAAGGGCACGAGGGAGCAGCCCTGGTCGTCGCAGAACTGCGGCAGCTGCGGCGCGCCGTTGGTGTAGTCGGGGTTCCGCCCGGCCGAGGTCGGGTCGTAGGGCGACAGGAAATCCGCGAACACCCCGCACAGCACGAACAGCAGCAGGATCGCGGCCGCGACCATCGAGGCGCGCTTGCGCTTGAACCGCGCCCAGATCAGCTGGCTCTGCGAGGCGGTGAAGTAGTCCTCTTTCGAGGGGGCCGCGCCGCGGCCGAAGACCCGGGCGATCATCTGAACAGCCCCTTGCGCACGCGCGGATCGATCACCGCGAGGAGGATGTCGGTCAGGAAGTTCAGCCCCACGATGGATGCGGTCAGCATGAAGATGATCGCCCCCGCCAGCTCCTGGTCGTTGGACCGCGCCAGCGCGTCGAAGAGGAGCTTGCCCGCGTCGGTCAGGATCAGCACCACGGCGACGATGGGAAGCTCGTTGAACACCCGGTTGAGGTCGAAGCCCACGGAATTGACCAGCGGCCCCAGCGCATGGCGGGCGGGATAGCGCCACAGGAGCCTGCGGCCGGAAACGCCGCGCGCCATGGCGGCGGTGACGTAGAGCTTGTCGAGCTCGTCCGAGACCAGCGCCCGCACGGTCTGCAGCGCGAAGGCGGTGGCGGACCAGCCCAGGATCACGATGGGCACCCAGGCGTGGCTCAGCATGTCGAGGAACTTCTCCCAGCTCCACGGCGCCTCGCGGAACTCGGCGGAGAAGAGGCCGGTGAGGTCGGTCTTCCAGACCACCGTCGCGGTCAGCAGGATCATCAGCGCCAGCAGGAAGTTGGGCAGCGCGAGGCCGAGGTAGGAGGCGAAGCGCAGGATCGAATCCGCCCAGCCGCCCCGGACGCGCGCCGACAGGATCCCCACCGGCACCGCGATCAGATAGGCCAGCGCCAGCGCGCCCAGGCACAGCGCGAGCGAGAGCCAGAACTTGTCGCCCACGATGGTGGTCACGTCCGCCCGGATCAGGCAGGAGGTTCCGAAGTCCCCGTCCGCGAACACCCCCCAGACCCAGCCGCCCCAGCGCTCCACGAAGGGGCGGTCGAGGCCCATGGTGACCTCCATGGCGCGGATGTCGGCCTCGGTGATCGTCTGACCTTGTGTGTTCTTGTAGGCGATGTAGCGCTCGGCGCAGTTCCCCGGCACCAGCTCCATCAGCGAGAACACGATGAAGGAGATCAGCAGCAGCGTGGCCAGCGAGCTGACCAGGCGCACGGCGATGAAGCGGAGGAAGGCCATGCGGCGCGAAGGCTCCTGACGCATCGGCGCGGCGAGGCCGCGGGAGGGGACCCCGGCGGGGCCGCCGGGGGAGGGGGACGCCGACGGCGCCGCCGGAGGGCGGAAGGCCGGGGCGTGGGGGCCCGGCGCGGGCGGGCCGCGCGGGCCGGGATCGGAAGGGACCTGAGCCGGGCCGGGGCAGGGGCGCGCGGCCGGGCGGGCCGGCCGCGCGCGGGTCTCAGGCCCGTCGCGTCACTCCGTCAGCGACCACTGCTGCGGGCGGTAGGGGTAGACGCGGTAGTACTCGTAGGACCAGGTCTTGGGCGTCTCGAAGTTCTCGAGCTTCGTGGAGTGGTAGATCGGGTTCGGCGCCTCGACGAGGCCGATGAACACCAGCTGGTCGAGCTGCGCCTCGATCAGCTTCGCGCCGAGGTCGTCGGACTCGGGGCTGCCGGGCAGGTGCTGCTGCCATTCGAGGACCAGGTCCTTCCACTCGCCGACCCAGGCGGGGGGCTCGACGCCCTCCTTGCCGTCGGTCTCGAGATACTGGGCCCACAGCATGCCGTTGCGCAGGAAGAAATAGCTGCCGAAGGGCGCGATGAAGGGCTGCGGGTCGCCCAGCAGCACCGGGATCGGCGCGCCGTGCAACCAGACGTGGACCGAGAGCTCGTTCGCCGACTGGGCGGCGCGGTACTCGTCCGGCGTCACCTCCTTGATGGTGGCGTTGACGCCCACGTCCTGCCAGTGCTGGGCCACCAGCTCGATCACCGCCGTCGCCACGCCCTGGGTGGCGAACTGGATGTTGAGCGTGAGCGGAGCGCCGTCGGGCAGGTCGCGCCAGCCGTCGCCGTCCTTGTCGACCACGCCGAGCGCGTCGAGCTTCGCCTTGGCGCCGTCGGGGTCGTATTCGGTCGCGAAGCTCGCCTGTTCCTCCGTCGCGAAGGCGGGGGTGGGGGCGAAGGTCAGCATCTGCTTGGGCTCGCCGAGATCGAAATAGGCGACCGAGTTGATCTCGTCGCGGTTGATCGCGGTCGACATCGCGAGCCGCCAGTCCTTCTCGGAGAACAGCGCCCGCTTGCCCATGTCGGCGTCGGTCAGGTTGAAGGTGATCGTCGGCGAGGCGATCTGCGGGCGCAGGTCGACGACGTAGCCGCCGCTCTCCTGCCCATCCAGCAGCGTCGGCGCGTCGGGGAGCGTGATCGACTGGGATTTGTAGTCGATCTCCCCGTTGACCATCTTCAGGATGCGGACCTCGTTCTCGTTGACGTAGAGCTCGGCCATCTCGTTGAAGTAGGGGAGCTGGTTGCCGGCCGTGTCCACCATGTGGAAGTAGGGGTTGGCGACCACGCGCCGCCCCTCGGTCGTGTCCTCGACGGTGATGTGGCTCTCGAGCGTGGGCGCGACGGCCGCGGGCAGGGAGGGGATCTTCGCCGGGTCCTTGAGATAGGGCGACGGCACGTCCTTCCAGTCGGAGGCGCCGTAGTAGAAGTTGATCAGCGCGTAGCCGCTCTCGAAGCCCAGCGCCTTGGCCTTCTCGTCCGCGTCGGGCGAGACGTCGGGGTGGAAGGGGCCGAAGAAGTGCCTGGGCAGGAACGGCTGGGCGAAGTCGGTGGCGAAGCTCGCCAGCAGGCCCGGCTTGGGGGCGGCCATGGTGAACTTGACCGTGACCTCGTCCACCGCCTCGACCGTGAAGGGCTCGCCGCCCGCGAACCACAGGTCGCGCGGCTTCTCGACCAGGCCCTTGTTCATGGTGACGTCGTTGTACCAGAACGCCACGTCCTCGGCCGTGAAGGGGGCGCCGTCGGACCACTTGTGGCCGCGGCGCAGGGTGAAGGTCAGCTCGGTGAAGTCGTCGTTCCACTCCCACGACTTGGCGACGTTCGGCACGATCGTCTGCAGGTCGTCGGAGAAGCGCACCAGGTTCACGTGGCGCACCGAGAGCAGGTCCGAGGTCCCCGCCTCGGTCGCGTTCGAGAGCCCGTCGAGCACCCCGCCGTAGGCGCCGATCTTCGCGTAGGGGGCCACCACCAGCGGCTCCTCGGGCAGGCGCTCGGCCACCGGGGGCAGCTCGGCCGGATTGCCGGTGATGCGGGCGTTCAGCTCCCCGATCGCGGGGTTCTCCTGGAAGGTCAGCGCGCAGGAGGCCAGCTCCTGGAACTCGGCCAGGTCGTACTGCTGGGGATAGGCCCCGGCCGCCACGCCCATCGGGTCGGCGACGGTGACCGGCGGACACTCCTGCGCGGCGGCGGCGGTCGCGAACACGGTCGCGAAGACGGGCGCGACGGCGCAGAGCGAAGCGCTCGCGAGCAACTGGCGTTTCATGCGGTCCTCTTGAAGTCTGGGAGTGAGCTGCGGAACTCGGACGGGATGACGGCCTCGGGAAAAGGGGGCCTGCATGGCGATGCGGCCGCGTCGGGCGACGGGGCGTCATCAGGCTGCGACTCGCCTTACGCGCCTGTCAAGCGACGCGGGCCGAGGCGCCTTTCATTCGCGCGCCAACGAAGACCGGCGCCTTTTCTCAAGGCGCGGCTGCGCAAACCGCAGGCGGTTTGCGTTCATCTCAGGGGGAAACGATGGGCCCGCGCGGGGGCCTGATGCGGGGCGCCGCCGTCAGGCGCCGCGCGGGCTCAGCCGCCGATCTCGACGGCGAAGTTGCGCACGCCGCCGCGACGCTCGAACCGGGCGCGCAGGGCGGCCTCGTCCAGCCGGCCGCCGTCCTCGCCCGAGACCCGGACCGGGGCGTCCCCGAAGCAGGCGAGCAGGTCGCGCGTCGCCTCGAAGGCGCGGCGGGAGGGGAACAGGGACCAGGACCGGCGCAGTTTCTTGACCAGCAGCCGCGGGTGCAGCGAGAGATGCAGCGCCGCCCCCTCCGGCCGGCCGCCGAGGCGGGCGCGCAGGCGGGCGAGCTCCGGGCCCAGCGAATACTCGTGGCCCTCGATGTCGACCTTCATCAGGGCGGCCCCCTCGCCGGCGCGGTCGGCGACCTCCTCGACCGTCACGGTGGGCACGTGCACCGGCTCGCCCCGATGCACGCCGAGCGCCGAGGTCATCGAGCCGCCCAGGCCCCGGCGGCCGCCGAAGAGGGTCAGCCCGCCGCCGTTCGCATGCAGCGCCGCCGGCACGATCTCGGCCCGCAGGCCGTTCAGGGCCAGGTTCTCCTCCAGGGCTGCGCGGGCCACGGGGTCGGGCTCCAGCGCCAGCACCCGCGCGCCCCGTGAGGCGGCGAGCAGGCTGACCGGGCCGATCCAGGCGCCGATGTCGACGAAGACCACGCCCCGCGCGGCGCGGGCGGCGACGAAGTCGAGGGTCTCGTCCTCCCAGCCGACATGCGTCTCGCCCTGCGCGAACGGGGCCCAGAAGGCGCGCTCGATCTCGGTGCGCGCCTGAACCCGCAGGCGCTTTCCCTTCAGCATGACCTCCAGGGTCGTGGGCATCGGCTGATCCTCCCCGGTCCCGCCCCTCGCGGGCGCGCGCGGGCCCGCTCCGGAGGGGCAGGTCGCCGCGGCCACTGGCGCGCCTCCTACCTCAGCCCTACAATCGGGGCAACTCGGCGCCGCAGGGGCGGCGGGGGACCCCGGGGCCCGCGCGGGCCTGCGGGCGAGAGGGAGGCGCGATGCTCACGCGCGCGCGGCCATGCTGATCCGAAGCCTGTCCGGCCGGCTGCTGCTGCTGACCGCGGCCTTCGTGATGCTGATCGAGGGGCTGTTCTTCGCGCCCTCGGTGGTCTCGTTCCGCGAGAACTACCTGCGCGAGCGGCTGGACCGCGCCCAGATCGCCTCGCTGGCGCTGCTCGCCACCCCCGACGACATGGTCACGCCGGAGCTGGAGCAGGAGCTCCTGAAGACCGCCGAGGTCCTCAACATCGTGCTGCAGCGCGACGAGGCGCGGGTGCTGATCCTCGCCCAGCCCGCGCCGCGCCCGATCGACGCCACCTACGACCTGCGCACCGAGAGCGCCTTCGCCCAGTGGCGCCATGCGGGGCGGGTGCTGCTGCTGGGCGGCGACCGGGTGATCCGGGTGATCGGCATGCCGGTGAACGGCGGCGGCGACGCCATCGAGGCGACGCTGGAGGAGCATCGCCTGCGCGAGGCGATGATCGCCTACGCCCTGCGCATCCTGGCCATGTCGGCGTTGATCGCGCTGCTGACCGGCCTCCTGATCTGGTCGGCCCTGCGCCGGTTTCTGGTGCGCCCGATGACCCGGGTGATCGAGAACATGCGCCGCTTCTCCGAGGATCCCGAGGACCCCGACCGGGTGATCCGCCCCGGCTCCGGCATCGCCGAGATCGCCGAGGCCGAGAAGACCCTGGCCGGGCTGGAGACCGAGCTGCGCTCGGCGCTGCGCCAGAAGGCGCGGCTGGCGGCGATGGGCGAAGGGCTGGCCAAGGTCTCCCACGACCTGCGCAACCTGCTGACCACGGCGCAGCTTCTGGCCGACCGGCTGGAGGGCTCGGCCGATCCCCGGGTGGCGCGGGTGGGGCCGAAGATCATCCGCTCGCTGGACCGGGCGGCGGCGCTCTGCGCCTCGACGCTGGATTTCGGCAAGGCCGAGGAGCCGGCGCCGGTGATCCGCACCGTGGCGCTGCGGGCGCTGGCCGAGGAGGTGGGCGACGTGGTCTTCCCCGACCGCAACGCGGCCGAGCCGGGCGCCGGGGCCGCGGCCGGCGGCGTTCGCTACGTCAACGCCGCGCCCGAGGGGCTGACGGCGCCGGCCGATCCCGACCAGCTGCACCGGGTGCTGGTGAACCTCGCGCGCAACGCCCGCCAGGCGATGGAGAACGCCGGCCGCTCGGGCGAGGTGCGGATCTCGGCGGCGCGGTCGGGCGAGGCGGTGGTGATCGAGGTCTCCGACCAGGGTCCCGGCCTGCCCGAGCAGGCGCGGGCCAATCTCTTCACCCCCTTCAAGGGCGGCGCGACCCGCGGCGGCGCGGGCCTCGGCCTCGCCATCGCCGCCGAGCTCGCCCGCGCCCATGGCGGCCGGGTGGAGCTCGCCGCCTCCACCACCGAGGGCGCCGCCTTCCGCGTCACCCTCCCCGCCGGCCCCCGCCTCGCCCCCGGCGGCCGCCCCGACCGCAGCCGCGCCGCCTGAGCGGGGGGCCGTGGCCGCCGGTCGGGACCGCGCGGCAGGTCTCCCCGCCCGCCCGGCGCCGCGGCGAGGGGACGTCCCAGGACCCGCCCCGAGGCGCGACGCAGCCAAGCCCGCCCGCAGGGCGCCTGTAGACCGCTTGCCGCCGAGGCGCCCGCTCCCGGGCCCATAGGCGCCCTGCGGGCGGGCTTGGGCTCCGTGGCGAGCGGCGCGCCCGGAGCAGGAAGGGGCGCGCCCGGGGCCAGGGGCCGCCCGCGGCCCGCGAGGCGAGATGCGACGCGCCCGGCGGGGCGCCCGGACCGTGGCGCGCCCGTCGCGCCTCGGCGCCTGACGCCTTCGCCGTCGCGGCCGACCGTCCGGCCCTGGTCGGACGCCGCAAGAGGCCGGCGAGCCGGGCGCGCGACGCGCGGGGAGGCCCGGTGGACCGCAGGACGGGCGCCGAGGGCGCGGGGGGCCGAAGGGCGAGGCCTCTGCCGCCGCCATCCGGCGCCTTCGCCGCCGGGTCTCCCGGCCCCGCGGCTTTCCTTCGCCGTCCCGGCGCGCCTATGGTCGCGCCGATCCTTCCCGGCCTCCGGAGTCCCGATGTCCGCTTCCGTCCGCCCCGGCCCCCGCAACCTGCTGACCGACGTCGCCGGCCTGCGCGTGGGCCATGCCCGCCACGAGACGCTGGCCACCGGCGTCACCGTGATCCTCGCCCCCGGCCGCGTGCCCGCCGCCGCCGACGTCCGCGGCGGCGGCCCCGGCACCCGCGAGATCGAGGCCCTCTCGCCCGAGAACCTCGTCGGCGGCCTGCATGCGCTGGTCCTCTCCGGCGGCTCGGCGCTGGGGCTCGGGGCGGGCGACGCGGTCGCCGCCGCCCTCTCCGCCCGCGGCGAGGGCCTGCCCATGGCGCCGGGCCTGCCCGCGGTGCCCATCGTGCCATCGGCGATCCTCTTCGACCTCGCCCCCGGCTTCGCCGAGACCTTCGCGGCCGAGGGCGGCCCGCCGCACCCCCGCCTCGCGCGCCAGGCGCTCGACGCGGCGGGCGAGGCGTTCGCGATCGGCTCGGTCGGCGCGGGGACCGGCGCCAACGCCGGGCGCATCAAGGGCGGGCTCGGCTCCGCCTCCGTGGTGCTGCCGGGCCTGGGCGAGGGGGGGCGGGACGTGACCGTCTCGGCGCTGATGGCGGCGAATCCGGTCGGCTCGGTCCTGGTCCCCGGCTCCCGCGCCTTCTGGGCCTGGCCCTTCGAGATGCAGGGCCCCGACGGCGCCTGGGAGTTCGGGGGCGAGCGCCCCGACCCCCGCGCCCCGCGCCCGCTCGACCCGCTGCCCGCCGGGGGCCGCCTGTCGCTCGCCCCCGCCGACGCCCCCTCGGCCGAGCCCGGCCGGGCCACCGCCATCGGCCTCGCCGCCACCGACCTGGCGCTGACCCCGGCCGAGTGCCGGCGCCTCGCGATGATGGCGCAGGACGGGCTGGCGCGGGCGATCCGCCCCGCCCACACGCCGATGGACGGCGACACGCTCTTCGCGCTCTCGACCGAGCGGGTCCCCGCCGGCGCCGGCCGCGAGCGGGCCCTGCGCCTAGCCGCGGTCGGCTCCGCGGCCGCCGACTGCGTCGCCCGCTCCGTCGCCCGCGCCGTCCACGCCGCCGAGGCCCTCCCCGGCGGCCGCCCCGCCTGGCGCGACCTGGCCTGAGCCCCCGGCCAGGCACGGCGTCCCGGCGCGGCGTCCCGGCCGCGTCGGGCCCTGCCGAGGGCCGCTCCGATCTTTCTTGCACGACGTTGCGTCGGGATTGCGAAAACCCCTCTTGCACTCCCCCCGCCCCCCCGCTAGAAGCCCCGCAGCGCCGCGGGGATGACCGCAGCGCCCTGCACCGGTAGCTCAGCTGGATAGAGCACCAGACTACGAATCTGGGGGTCGGGGGTTCGAATCCTCCCCGGTGCGCCAATACCTTAGCCCTGTTTCGAGCCCGCCGTTTCAACTCGGCTTCTGGGGCTCGTTTCAACTCCGGTTCCGGATTCGGGCTCTTGTGCGCCTTCGCGCCCCTCCTCCTGACGCATCATCAGTCGACGTAGCGCCGCGGTCTGGCGGACCTTGTCCGTCCGCTTCGCATAGACCGCCGGCATGGTCGGCGACCTGTGGCCGCCGAGCGCGCGAATCTGGCCGTCCGTCAGCTCCGCCTCGCCCAGCTCGGTGAAGCCGCCATGCCGGCAACCGGCGAGCGTGACGTGATCTGGCAGTCCGACGGCGGCCCGCGCCTTGGCGACCAGGGAATGCGCGTGCCGATGGGTGTAGGGGCGAGCGACAGGGGCCTCGGCCGAGCGATGCCTGCGGCGCTGGTGGTCGCCGGTCCAGCACACGACCGGCGCCCCGAGTCGCGGGAGCTGCGCCAGAAACGCCTCGAGTTCGGGAAACAGCGCCTCGCCGCCGGCGACCAGCGCGAGGTCGATCGCCTCGCCGGTCTTCCAATGCTCGATACGCACCGAACGTCCCGGCCGGTAGTCCGTCCAGGCAAGCGCTCCGTCGAGGACGTTCTCGGGCCTCTGCAGCCATTCGAAACAGATGAGGGCAGCCGCCCCGAGATGCGGGTGGCCGAGGCCGTGCAACGCCTCGGCGAGCGCATAGGCCTGCTCGCGGGTCGCCGGCGCCTTGGTGGCGCGCCGGCGCTTGACCGGCGTCACGCCCCGGAACGGGTTCCCCTTCGGGAACGCGTCGGGGTGGAGCCGCTGCACCACGTCCCACGCCGCCTTCAGGATCACGATCTCGAAATCCGCCTGCCTGATCCTCTGGCGGACGGTCCCGTCCTTCGCCGTGGCGCTCTGCAGCCGCAGATACAGCGCGTCGGCTGCGGCGCCGTCGAAGTCCGCGACCGCGAGCCCGCCGATCCGCCGGCCGCTCTTGGTCGTTCGGTCTGAGACGTGGCTCATGTGCCGACGATACTCCGCGGCGGAGCGCGCGGTCAGCTGCCGGAAGCGGGGCGACGCCTGGTATAGCGTCAGCATCCAGTCGAGCGTCCCGGGCCTCGCCGCCGCGGTCGTGGTCGTCGAAATCCCCGCACGCCACGCGTCGAGATCGCCGTTCAGCGCCTCGGCCGTCTCGATCGCGCGCGCGAGGTCGCGCCCGAGCGGGACCGACGACGTCCGCCAGCCGGCGGCGACGTCGGCTTGCCGCGGGATCCAGTAGTAGGCGACGCCGGACCTGGTCCGTCGTTCGCGCAGGTATCGCGGGAGCCCCGTCACAGATCTTCTGCGAGGCGGGAGGGCCCGCGTCCGTGCAGGAGGTCGACCGCCTTTTCCAGGTCCCCCCGAAGCCATAGGTCCCGCCTTCCGAGTCGCGCCGTCGGCCGAGGATAGACCTCGCCCACGCGCGAGAGGAAGGTCGCGCGCGACCGCTCGCCGACATACTGGGCGGCGGTTTCCGCATCCATCTGCAAGGGCGGCACGGCTAGGCGGGACGGGGTGGTCATGCGGCGTCGTCCCGGCGCTGGCGTGTGGCGGCCATGGTCATCGCCTTGCCTCCAGCCCCTCCGGCCACGTCTCCCAGTAGACCCGCAGCTCCTCGCAGGTCCGGCGCACGATCTCGGCGTCGGAGAGCGGCAGGAAGCCCCACCCGTGGCACACGTTGCAGGGGATCCCGGGCCGGCTGATCGGCGCCGTGTCCTGGATGCGCGCGCGCTCGATCGCGGCGACGACGGCGCGAGCGGAGCGGAGAGTTTCGGCGATGTGGGGAGCGATCATCGGTGATCGCCTCGCCCGCTGCACGTCCGAAACCACCGGGCCCATATCCCGGCGCAGCGATGCGACCGGGAGCCAGGATGGCAGAGTTCTGCGGAAGATCGCGCTCCGGAAGCGCTGTCACACAGCGAAATGCAGGGTGAGACAGCCCTTCGGCCAATGGAATTGACAAGGAGAAGGGTTGTGATACCGCCTCTCGCGAACACCTTTTGGTTGCGTTGCTTATGGGCTCGGGTGCGTTGCATACAGCCCGCCAGCACTTCCCCGGGCCCCAGCCGGGGAATAGCCGCCTCCGGTCGGCGAGACGCCCATCTCGCCGCGAACCGGTAGCGCGGCGGCGCCGCACGCGGAACTTCCCCAACACGATTTCGCGTGCGGCGCTTCCACGCCTGGCGCGACCCATCGACCCCGGTCGCGAGATCAGGCGCTCCGGCGACGCTCACTCCCCAGCGTCCGTCGCCAGCGCGCGCAGTATACAGATTTCGTTCAGGTTTGGCAATAATATGTGCGCCGCCATTTCGGGCGACAGTCTGCCTCTCTTTCGTCGCGTATCGGTGGATCATGCCGAGGCCTCCCTCTCGGCCAGCTCGGGCACGTTGGCCTGCGCCAGCGCCTCCGCCAGCGGCGGGCAGACGCTGTTGCCACACATGCGGCCCCGCGCGGTGGTGGTGAGGCGGACGGGCTCGCCGTCGGGTCCGCGGCCCGTCTCGATCAGGTAGCTGTCGGGGAAGCCTTGCGCCCGGAACCGCTCGCGCGGGGTCAGCATCCGCATGCCGATGTCGGCGATCGCGTAGGTGGCGCCGTCGATCTCCACCGTGACCAGGCCGAAGCGGTCGCGGGTGGTGTCGGTGGGGGCCGGCCCGCCGA
>Ga0310345_10003151_pt1 | contig 15922 bp, 12 predicted proteins | sample HC15DNA20500_MG_FD_204667 | JGI IMG/M metagenome (GOLD analysis project Ga0310345, IMG submission 204667) | Marine microbial communities from station ALOHA, North Pacific Subtropical Gyre - HC15-DNA-20-500_MG | ecosystem: Environmental > Aquatic > Marine > Oceanic | place: Pacific Ocean: North... | reverse complement strand
CCGCGGTCTACGCCGCGGCCAGCGCCTTCGACGTGATGGACGAGGTCATCGGCCTGATGGTCGCGCATGAGGACTGGGAGCTCGACGAGCTGGTCCTGGCGCTGGCCGTGACCGGCCTGCTGGCCATCGCGGCGCTGGTCCGCCGCGGCCTGCTGCTGCGCCGGACCGAGGCCGGACGCGACCGGGCCGAGGCCGAGGTCGCCTGGCTCGCCCTGCACGATCCGCTCACCGGCCTGTTCAACCGCCGCTTCATCGACGAGATGACCGCCCGCCACGGGACCGAGCGGCGCGCGGGCGCCGACCGCCGCGGCCCCGGCCGGCCGTGGAGCGCGGGGCCCGAGCGGCGGGGCGAGGCCCGCGCGATGGAGCAGGGCGCGGTGCTGGCGCTCGACCTCGACGGCTTCAAGCAGGTCAACACCCTGGTCGGCCACGCCGGCGGCGACGCCCTGCTGGGCAAGACCGCCCACCGCCTGCGCCGCGCGGTCCCCGGCGGGGTGATCGCGCGCCTGGGCGGGGACGAGTTCGTGGTCATCGTCGACCGTCTCGTCGCCCCCGATCCCCTCGCCCTGGGGGAGCGGATCTGCGCGGCCCTGTCGGAGTCGATCGACCTCGACGGCATCGCGGTGCAGGTCGGCGCCTCGGTCGGCGTGGCCCTGCTGCCCGAGGACACGCCCAGCCTCGCCGAGGCGCTGGGCATGGCCGACGCCGCCCTCTACGCCGCCAAGGACGGCGGCCGCGGCCGCGCCGTGGCCTACCGCCCCGAGATGGGCGACGCCCTCGCCCGCCGGGCCGAGCTCGAGACCGGCCTGCGCCGCGCCCTCGCGGACGCCGGGGCCGAGGACGCGGCCCGCGCCGCGCCCGCCCCCGGCGGCGGGTCGAGCGGCGTGTCCGGGGGCAGGTCCGGCGGCGGTCCGGACGGGGCCCCCGCGATCTCCCTCCTCTACCAGCCGCTGGTCGACCTCGCGACCGGCCGCCTCTCGGGGTTCGAGGCGCTGGCCCGCTGGACCGGCCCCGACGGCGCCCCCGCCGCGGCCCCGGCCGAGTTCGTGGCCCTGGCCGAGGAGACCGGCCAGATCATGCGCCTGTCCGAGCAGCTCCTGCGCCAGGCCTGCGCCGACGCCGTGCGCTGGCCCGCCCGGCTGCGGCTCTCGTTCAACATCTCCCCCGCCCAGCTCGGCGACCCCGGCCTCGCCCGCCGCATCCTCGACGCCCTCGCGGAGGAGGGGCTGCCCCCCGCCCGCCTGCAGATCGAGGTCACCGAGACCGCGGTGATGCGCAACCCCGACCTGGGCGCGATGATCCTCGACCAGCTGCGCGAGGCCGGGGTGCGGGTCGCGCTCGACGACTTCGGGGCGGGCTATTCCAGCCTCGCCCAGATCACCCGCCTTCGCTTCGACGGGATCAAGATCGACCGCGGCTTCATCGCCCGCGCCGGCGACGCGGGCGAAGGGGACGAGATCCTGCGCGCGGTGCTCGGCCTCGCCCGCGGCCTGGGCGTGGACGCCACCGCCGAGGGCATCGAGACCGAGGCGCAGCTCGCCCGCCTGCGGGCGCTCGGCTGCCGCTCCGGCCAGGGCTACCTGCTCGGCCGCCCCGCCACCGCGGCCGAGACGCTGGCCCGCATCGCCGCCGACGCCGCCGCCCCGGCCGAGGCCCTGCGCGCCGGCTGACCCCGCTCCCGCCCCGGGCGCTCCCCGCGGGGGCGGCTCGGGGGACGGCGGGCGGGGCGACGCGCGCAGCGCGAGCGCCCGTCCCGCCGCCCCCAGCCTGGCGCCGGGCCTGCAGTCCACAGTCAGCGCCGCGCAGCGCCGGATCGACCCGCGCCATCCCGCGTTTTCGTCAAGGCGCAGGAAGAGGGCTTCGCCCTGCCCCGCTGAAGCGCGCGCCTCCCAGCCCTGCTCCGGCGCCGGCCGGCCGTGGCCCCGGGCCGAGCCCGGGGCGCGCCTTCGCCCGGGGCGGGCGGTGGGGCCGGAACGAGAACGGGGGCCCGGAGGCCCCCGTCGTCGACAGCTGTCAGCTCGTGCTCACTCGGCGGCGACGGCGGAGGCGCCGGCGTCGAAGCGGGCGAGGCGGGAGGCGATGATCTCGTGCGCCTCGGCCATGATCCGGTCGATCAGCTCCTTCACCGTCGGCACGTCGTGGATCAGGCCCTGGATCATGCCCGCCGACCACACGCCATGGTCGGTGTCGCCCGAGGTCAGCCCCTCGCGCCCGCGCACGCCCTTGACCAGGTGGGCGACCTCCTCGAAGGGCTTGCCGGCCTTCTCGGCCTCGACCACCTGCTGGGAGATGGCGTTCTTCGCCACCCGCGCGGTGTTGCGGTAGGAGCGGAAGATCAGGTCGGTCGCCCGCTCGTCCTGCTCGACCATCGCCTGCTTGAAGGCCTCGTGGATCGGCGCCTCCTTGGTGGCGCAGAAGCGGGTGCCCATGTTGATCCCTTCAGCCCCCAGGGCGAGGGCCGCGACCAGCCCGCGGCCGTCGCCGAACCCGCCCGAGGCGATCATCGGGATCTTGATCTTGTCGGCCGCGGCCGGGATCAGGATCAGGCCGGGGATGTCGTCCTCGCCCGGGTGGCCGGCGCACTCGAAGCCGTCGATCGAGATCGCGTCGACGCCCATCCGCTCGGCCGAGAGCGCATGGCGGACGGCGGTGCACTTGTGGATCACCTTCACGCCGGCGGCCTTGAAGGCGTCGACATGCTCCTGGGGCTTGTAGCCCGCGGTCTCCACCGCCTTGATGCCGCCCTGGATGATCGCGTCGCGATACTCCGCATAGGGCGGGGGCGTCAGGGTGGGGAGGATCGTCAGGTTCACGCCGAAGGGCTTGTCGGTCATCTCCTTGCAGCGGGCGATCTCCTTCGCCAGCGCTTCGGGCGTGGGCTGGGTCAGGGCCGTGAGGAACCCAAGGCCGCCGGCGTTGGCGACGGCGGAAACCAGCTCGGCCGTGCCCACCCACTGCATGCCGCCCTGGGCGATGGGATGCTCGACGCCGAACAGCTCGGTGAAACGGGTCTTCATGTCGTCCTCCTCCGCGCCTCTGCCGGGCGCCCGTTGCGGGTCGGGCCGGGGGCGTGAACCCCCGGCCCGGCCGTTCGCTTCGCTCTCAGGTTACGCGCCGGTCAGGCGCACGCGAAACCCTTAACGCGGCGCCATCCGGATCGCGCCGTCGAGGCGCACGTCCTCGGCGTTGAAGTAGCCGGTCTCGAGCATGCACATGGCGAGCTTGGCGTACTCGTCCGGGTCGCCCAGCCGCGGCGGATGCGGGACCGAGGCCGAGAGCGCCGCCTTCACGTTGTCGGGCGCGCCCTGCAGCAGCGGCGTGTTGAAGATGCCCGGCAGGATCGTGTTGATGCGGATCCCCTCCGAGGCGAAGTCCCGCGCGATCGGCAGGGTCATCGCCACGATCGCGCCCTTGGAGGCGGAGTAGGCGACCTGGCCCATCTGCCCGTCCTCGGCCGCGACCGAGGCCGTCATCACCATCGCGCCGCGGTCGCCGCAGTCGAGCTTGTCGAGCTCCAGCATGCCCGCGGCGGAGCCGACGATGCAGCGGAAGGTGCCGATCTGGTTGACCTCGATGATCTTCTTGTAGGCGTCGATCGGGAACTTCTTGATCTCGCCCGTCTTCCGGTCGCGGCCGACGGTCTTGATCGCGTTGCCGATGCCCGCGCAGTTGACCAGGATCCGCTCCTGGCCGATGGCCGAACGCGCCGTGGCGAAGCCCTCGTCGACCGAAGAGTCCGAGGTCACGTCGACCTGCACGAAGACGCCGCCCAGCTCCTTGGCCAGCGCCTCGCCCTTCTCGGCGTTCAGGTCGAACAGCGCGACCTTGGCGCCGGCCGCCGCCAGCCGCTTCGCGGTCGCCGCGCCCAGGCCCGATGCGCCGCCGGTGACGACGGCGGAAAGTCCTTTGACATCCATGATCAAACAGCCTCGATGATAGTCACATTGGCGACGCCGCCGCCTTCGCACATGGTCTGCAGGCCCCACTTCTTGCCGCGCGCGTGCAGCGCGTGCACGAGCGTCGCCATCAGCTTGGTGCCCGAGGCGCCCAGCGGGTGGCCCAGCGCGATGGCGCCGCCGTTGACGTTCAGCTTGGCGTGGTCGGCGCCCACATGCTTCAGCCAGGCCAGCGGCACCGGCGCGAAGGCCTCGTTCACCTCGTAGAGGTCGATGTCCTCGATCTTCATGCCGGCGCGCTTCAGGGCGCGGTCGGTGGCGTAGAGCGGCTCCTCGAGCATGATCACCGGGTCGCCGGCGGTCACGGTCAGGTTGTGGATCCGCGCCAGCGGCTTCAGCCCGTGCCGCTTGACCGCCTCGGCCGAGGCGACCAGCACGCCCGACGAGCCGTCGCAGATCTGGGAGGCGTTGCCCGCCGTGATCACGCCGCCGTCGACCAGGGTCTTCAGCCCGGCCAGCGCGTCCATCGAGGCGTCGAGGCGCACGCCCTCGTCCTGGGTGTGCATCGAGCCGTCGGCGAGCTCCAGCGGCACGATCTCGTCCTTGAAGGCGCCGGCCTCGATGGCGGCCTTGGCGCGGCGGTGGGACTCGAGGGAGAACTCATCGAGCTGCTCGCGGGAGAAGCCGTGCTTCTGCGCGATCATCTCGGCGCCCGCGAACTGGGTGAAGGCGATGTTGGGGTACTTCTTGTCGAGGCCCGGCGACTTGGCCGAGCCCGGCTCGAACGACCGCGTGAAGCGGCCCGAGGAGCCCATCGGCACGCGGGTCATCGACTCGACGCCCGCCGCGATCACCAGGTCCATGGTGCCCGACATCACCGCCTGGGCGGCGAACTGGATCGCCTGCTGGGAGGAGCCGCACTGACGGTCGATGGAGACCGCCGGCACATGCTCGGGCAGCTTCGAGGCGAGCACCGCGTTGCGGCCGATGTGCAGGCCCTGCTCGCCGACCATGCCGACGCAGCCCATCACCACGTCCTCGATGGCGGCGGGATCGACGCCGGAGCGGTCGACGACCGCGTTCAGCGACTGGGCGGCGAGATCGACGGGGTGCCAGTCGGCGACCTTGCCGCCGCGGCGGCCCCCGGCGGTGCGCACGGCGGCGCAGATATAGGCTTCGGCCATGGTGTCCTCCTGAATCGTATGGGTGCGGGGCGGCGTCAGCCGCCGAATTTCCCTCGGCGGCGTCAGCCGCCGAACTTGGCCTGGCGCTTTTCGAGGAACGCCGAGACGCCCTCGGCGAAGTCCTTCGAGCGGCCGGCGTCGCGCTGATGCTCGCGCTCGGCCTGCAGCACCTCCTCGAAGGAGCCGTCGGCGGCGAGCCAGGCCTGCCTGCGGATCAGGCGCAGCGAGGGCTGGGGGCCCTTCGCCAGCCGCTGGGCGAGCTCCATCGCGGTCTCGTCGATCTTGTCGTCCTCGACCACGCGGTTGACGAGGCCCCAGTCCATCGCCTGCTGGGCAGGGATCTTCTCGGCGAGCAGCATCATCTCCATGGCCCGCGCGCGGCCCGCGGCCCGGGTCAGGATCCAGGTGGCGCCGCCGTCGGGCACCAGCCCGATGCGCGCGAAGGCGAGCATGAAATAGGCCGACTTGCCGGCCACGATCATGTCGGCCGCCAGCGAGATCGACGAGCCGACGCCCGCCGCCGCCCCGCGCACCGCCGAGACGATGGGCACGGCGCTGTCGCGGATCGCCATCATCAGCGGGTTGAAGTGCTTCTCGAGCGCGCCGCCTGCGTCCGCGTTCGGATCGCCCGGCTGCACGGTGCCGCCCGAGAGGTTGGCGCCCGAGCAGAACGCCCGCTCGCCCGAGGCGAGCAGGATCGCGCGGGAGGAGCCGGCGGCGGCCTCGATCGCCTCCTTCAGCTCGGTCGCGAGATCCGAGGTGATGGCGTTCATCGTCTTGGGATCGTTGAGGCGGATCACGGCGACGTCGCCGTCCTTCTCCACCAGCAGCTTGTCGGACATGGAAATCTCCGGTCGGTCAGGGCGCGCGGGCCGCGAGGGCCCGCGCCGCGCATCTCAGCGGTATTCGGGCGTTTCCCAGAACGGGAAATAGTCGGGCATGTCCGTCGAGACCTTGTCCGGGAAGTTCGGCGCGCGCTTCTCGAGGAAGCTCTGCACGCCCTCCTTCACGTCGGCCGACATCCCGCGCGAGGCGATGCCGCGGCTGTCGACGCGGTGGGCCATCATCGGATGCGGCTCGCCCAGCATCTTCCACATCATGTTGCGCGCCAGCGCCACGGCGACGGGGGAGGTGTTCTCCGACATCTCCTTGGCGAGCGCGCGCGCGGCCGGGAGCAGGTCGTCGGGCTCGTGCATCGAGCGGGCGAAGCCGGTGGCGAGCGCCTCATCGGCGTCGAAGATCCGGCCCGTGGTCACCCACTCGACGGCGCGCGAGATGCCCACGACGCGGGGCAGGAACCACGACGAACAGGCCTCTGGCACGATGCCGCGCTTGGGGAACACGAAGCCGACGCGGGCCTTGGTCGAGACCATGCGCACGTCCATCGGCAGCTGCATGGTGGCGCCGATGCCCACCGCCGGGCCGTTGATCGCGCCGATCACCGGCTTGAGGCTGTCGAAGATGCGCAGCGTCACCCGGCCGCCGCCGTCGCGCAGCTCCTCGGCCGAGTAGTCGTTCTTCCCGTCCGGGCCCTTCTTGATGAAGTCGCCGGTGGTGAAGACCTTGGCCCCGTCGCCCTTGCCCCGCTCGAGATCCGCGCCGGCGCAGAAGCCGCGCCCCTCGCCGGTGACGATGACCACCCGCACCCGGTCGTCGGCGTCCGAGACGTCGAAGGCCTCGATCATCTCGTTCATCATGTCGCGGGTGAAGGCGTTCAGCTTGTCCGGACGGTTCAGGTGGATCGTGAAGATCCCCTCGTCCAGGGTCGTGAAGATCGTCGAGTAGTCCTTGCGCTCCACCATGGGGCGTCTCCTCCGGGGTTCTTTTCGTTGGCCGGGGGCGCCGGTTCACGCGCCCCCGGAGGCGGGGGCCTTCAGTTCACCTGACGCGACTGGCCTTCCCAGTAGGGGGCGCGGAGCTCCCGTTTCAGGAGCTTGCCCGACGCGTTGCGGGGCATCGCCTCGATCACGTCGACGGTCTTGGGACACTTGAAGTGGGCGAGCCGCCCGCGCACGAAGTTGATCACGTCGACGGGGTCGAGGGTGTGGCCCTCCTTCACCGTGACCACGGCCTTCACCGCCTCGCCCCACTTGTCGTCGGGCACGCCGATCACCGCGGCCTCGGAGATGGCGGGGTGGGCGTAGAGGGCGCTCTCGACCTCGGCCGGGTAGACGTTCTCGCCGCCCGAGACGATCATGTCCTTGATGCGGTCGTGGATGTAGAGATAGCCGTCCGCGTCCATGTAGCCTGCGTCGCCGGAGCGGACCCAGCCCTCGGCGTCCTTGGTCTTCGCGGTCGCCTCGGGGTTGTTGTAGTAGCCGGCCATGTTGTTGCCCGAGAGGATTGCGATCTCGCCGATCTCTCCGATGGGCAGTTCATTGCCGTCCGCGTCGATGATCTTGATCTTCGAGCCGGGGAGCGCCTTGCCGGCCGAGCTCAGCCGCTTGGGATCGCGGGAGCGATGGTCCTCGGGCGGCAGCAGCGAGATGGTGCCGGTGGTCTCGGTCATGCCGTAGCACTGGCAGAAGTCGCAGCCGAAGACGGTCAGGCACTCCTCCAGCAGGGGCACGGGCATGGGCGCCGCGCCGTAGGCGATGTTCTTGACGTGGGAGAAGTCGGCCGCCTGGGCCTGGGGCGTGCGCACGATGAACTGCAGCGCCGCGGGCACCAGGAAGGCGTGGGAAACGCCGCGGTTGATGAACAGGTCCAGCGCCTCCAGCGGGTTGAACTCCCGCGTGATGATCGCCTTGGCGCAGTTGGCGTAGCTGAGGCACCACACGCCGATGCCGCCGATATGGGCGAAGGGCATGCACACCAGCATGACCGCGTCGTCGTCCATGGTGTCGTAGTTCATGCCCGCGTCGGACATCAGCGTGCGCTGGCCCAGCAGGTTGTGATGGCTCAGCATCACGCCCTTGGGCAGGCCCGTGGTGCCGGAGGTGAACAGCACCAGGCAGACGTCGTCGGGCTCGCCCAGGTCGCCCTTGAACTCGGCCGACTGGCCGTCGCGCCAGTCGAAATAGGAGGGGAACTTCTCCGATCCGCCCTCGGCCGCGACGATGGTCAGCTCCTTGGGGAGCTGGTCGCGGATCTCCTCGACCGCCGACAGGAACTCGGGGCCGACGGCGAGCACGTCGGGGACGAAGCGCTCCAGGATCTGGGCGATCTCGGCCGGGGCCAGGCGCCAGTTGAGCGGGCCGAAGAAGCCGCCGGCCTTGCAGGCGCCGACGAAGAGCTCGAAGGCCACGTCGGAGTTCTTGCCCCAGTAGGCGACGTTCTTCGCGCCCAGCGCCTGCAGCCCGTTCGCGACCTGGTCGGTGAAGCGGTCGAACTGGGCGAAGGTGGTGATCCGGCCCTCGAACTCGTGGACCATCACGTCGGGGCGGCGCTGGGCGTTCGAGCGGGCGAGCGTGCCCATCGTCTTCAGCGCGGCGGGATCGATCATTCCGTCGTCTCCTCCCTGAGCGGGCGCGCGGCCTTTCGCCGGCCGCGTCGCCCCATTGTCCTGTCTGCCCGGCGGTCTTGGCGCCGCCCGGGCGGGTCCGCGCTCAGATCGAGCGGGACACCAGCTCCTTCATGATCTCCGAGGTGCCGCCGTAGATGCGCTGCACGCGGGCGTCGCGCCACAGGCGGGCGATCGGATACTCGTTCATGTAGCCGGCGCCGCCGTGGAGCTGGAGGCAGGCGTCGACCATCTCCCACTGCATCTCGGTGTGCCAGAGCTTGGCGGCCGAGGCCTCGTAGGCGTCGAGCTTGCCGTCGATGTGCCGCTTCAGGGCCCAGTCGACATGCGCCCAGCCGACCTGCAGCTTGGACTTCAGCGAGGCCAGCGTGAAGCGGGTGTTCTGGAAGTCGAAGATCGGCTGCTTGAAGGCGGTGCGCTCCTTGGTGAACTTCACCGCCTCGTCGAAGGCCCGCTGCGCGCCGGCCTGGGCGGCGAGCGCGATCGACAGACGCTCCTGCGGGAGCTGGCTCATCAGGTAGACGAAGCCCTTGCCCTCCTCGCCCAGGCAGTTGGTGATCGGCACCCGCACGTCCTGAAAATAGAGCTCGGAGGTGTCGGCCGAATGCTGGCCGATCTTGTCGAGGTTGCGGCCCCGCGAGAAGCCCTCGCGGTCGGCCTCCACCAGGATCAGCGAGATGCCCTTGGCGCCCAGCGTCGGATCGGTCTTGGCCACCACCACGATGAAATCGGCGTTCTGGCCGTTGGTGATATAGGTCTTCTGACCGTTGACGACGTAGTGGTTGCCGTCCTTCTTCGCGGTCGTCTTCACGCCCTGCAGGTCGGAGCCGGTGCCCGGCTCGGTCATCGCGATGGCCGAGATCGCCTCGCCCGAGACCATCTTCGGCAGCCACTTCTTCTTCTGCTCTTCCGAGCCGTAGGCGACCAGGTAGTCGGCGACGATGTCGGACTGCAGCGTGAAGCCGGCCGACGAGCCGAGATAGGCCAGCTCCTCGGCCACCACGGCGTTGTAGCGGTAGTCGAGGCCCATGCCGCCGTAGGCTTCGGGCACCGTGGGGCACAGCATCCCGGCCTCGCCGGCGGCGAGCCACACGTCGCGGGCGACGATGCCGGTCTGCTCGAATTCGTCGAGGCGCGGCGTCAGGTGACGGTCGAAAACCTTGCGCACGGCGTCGCGGAACAGCCCGTGCTCCTCCTCGTAGACGTGGCGGTCCATGGCGTCGAGCATACGATCCTCCCGGTGGCGTTCAATCGGCCTTGGGGCATTAACTAACCAATTAACAGGGGCCGGACAAGCGGCTTGCATGGGGCCGGACGACGCGCGCGGAAGCCCCTCGGGCGCCCCTGCGGGGCCCGGCGGACGCAGCGTTCCTGCGGGATTTTCAGGACTTGGCCAGCAGGCCGTCCATGATCAGGGTGATGGTGGTGTCGACGTAGGCGCGGCGCAGCTCGTCGTCGATCTCGTCGATGCCGTGGACGTATTTCAGCACGAATCGCGCCGAGAAGATCTGGTCCGCCGCGCCGATGGCGATGAAGTAGAACAGGCGCGAGTCGATCGGCTTGAACTCCCCGGCCGCCACGCCCTCGGAGATCATCGCGTGGTAGGCGTGGGAGATCGGGGCGAGGTATTTCTCGGCGATGTCGCGGGCGATGTCGGCGCTTTCGTCGCGCATGGTCTTGATCAGCAGCCGCTGCAGGTAGGGGCAGCGGAAATACATGCGCACCAGGCCCGAGAGATGATAGCGCATCTTCTTGGACGGGCTCATGTCCATGTTCACCAGCGCCGAGAGCTGGGTGATCGAGGCGCCCAGGTCCCGCTCCAGCAGGGCCAGCATCAGCCCGTTCTTGTTGCCGAAATAGTACTTCACCAGGGCCGAGTTGACCCCCGCCTCGGCCGCGATCTCGCTGATCGGGACATTGAGCGTGTCGCGCTTGCGCATCAGCTCGCTGGCCGCCGTCAGCAGCAGGTCGCGGGTCGACATCCGATCCCCATCGGCCACCGCGGCCGTGTCGCTCTTCATCGCCAAGTTAAACGGTCCCCCGGTTCATCGACCGCGACCTTAATCGCGGAGCGAAGCGTTGTCACGCGGGCGTCGCCATCCGGCCGTCCGGTCGGCCCGCGGCGTTCCTGCTGCGCCGCACCCATGGCGCCGCGCCGCGGCAGGGAGTAGTCTGCGCGCGCCGGCCCCGGGGCCGGCCGCCCGAGACGACCGCCGGCGCCCGCCGGCGCCCCGCCCGCCGCCGCCAGAGGAGACGCCGTGTCCGAGCCGAGCCCCCAACCCGTTCCCGGACCGCAGCTGGTCCAGGAGCTGATCGACCTGCTCGACGTCGAGCGTCTGGAGATGAACCTGTTCCGCGGCCGGGTGGCCGAGGCGGACGAGGACCACGTGCGCATCTACGGCGGCCACGTCATCGCCCAGGCGCTGCGCGCGGCCTACAAGACGGTCGAGGGCATGGCCTGCCACTCGCTGCACGCCTATTTCATCCATCCCGGCGACCCCGCGATCCCGGTGATCTACGAGGTCGACCGCGCCCGCGACGGCCGCAGCTTCGCCACCCGGCGGGTGATCGCGATCCAGCACGGCCGGCAGATCTTCAACCTCGCCGCCTCCTTCCAGCGGCCGGAGGAGAGCTGGTCTCACCAGCATGACGCGCCCGACACGCCCGGCCCCGACAGCGGCCTGCGCTCGCGCCACCAGATCCGCGAGGAGATCCGGCGCAAGACCGGCAAGTTCGACCCCCTCGGCCCCACCCACATCTACGCCATCGAGATGCGCGAGGTGGAGCCGCAGGACCTGCTGGAGCCGAAAAAGCTCTCGGATTTCAACCGCCTGTGGATGAAGCTCCAGGCCCCGGCGAACCAGCCGCCGGAGGTGCACCAGTGCCTGCTGGCCTATGCGTCGGACATGAACCTGCTCAGCTCCGGCACGCGGCGCCACGGCATCTCCTGGCGACGGGGCGACGCGATGCAGGCCTCGCTGGACCACGCGATGTGGTTCCACAAGCCGGTGAGCTTCGACGACTGGCTGCTCTACTCGATGGACAGTCCCTTCTCCGGCGGCGCCCGCAGCTTCAACCGCGGCCAGGTGTTCACGCAAGCCGGAGAGCTGGTGTGCTCGGTCGCCCAGGAAGGGCTGATGCGGCCGATGAAGAAGAAGGGCTGAACGAGCCCTGCGGAACGATCGAGGGCGGCCCCGCGGGCCGCCCTTCTCGTCTCACCGCCCCCGGATCCGCGGATCCAGCGCGTCGCGCAGCCCGTCGCCGATGTAGTTCACCGAGAGCACCGTCAGCGAGATCGCGAGGCCGGGCCAGATCACCCGGTCGGGGGTCAGCGTCATGAAGTTCGCGCCGTCGTAGAGAAGCCGCCCCCAGGTCGGGAAGTCGGAGGGGAAGCCGAGGCCGAGGAACGACAGCGCGCTCTCGGTGATGATGGCGTTGGCGACGCCCAGCGTGGCGGAGACCATGATCGGGCTGAGGACGTTGGGCAGGATGTGGCGCAGGATGATGCGGCGCGACGGCGTGCCGATGGACTTCGCCGCCAGCACGAACTCGCGCTCCTTCAGGGCGAGGACGTCGCCGCGGACGATGCGGGCGGTCTGCATCCACGAGGTGATGCCGATCACGAAGACGATCAGGATGAAGATGCCGCTCTCCGGCCCGAAAGCGGTGCGCAGCATGTCGCGGAACAGCATGATGATGACCAGCAGCAGCGGCAGCAGCGGCAGGGCCAGGAACAGGTCGGTGAAGCGCATCAACGGCCCGTCGAGCCGCTTGAAATAGCCCGACAGCACCCCGATCAGCGTGCCCACCAGCAGCGACAGCAGCATCGCCGTCACGCCCACGGCCAAGGACACCTGCCCGCCCGCGATGATCTGGGCCAGCATGTCCCGCCCGAGGTTGTCGGTGCCCAGCGGGTGCTCCCAGGTCATCACCTGGTTCTTGGCGCGGATGTCGAGCTTCTGGGGGTCCACGTCGTGGAGGAAGGCGCCCAGCGTGCACAGGAGGATGATGAACAGGAACACCGCCATGCCGGCCAGCGCGCCTCGGTGAGAGGCGAACTGCCGCCAGACGTCCGCCCATTGCGAGCGGTGCCTGGGCATCTCGGGGGCGGCGACGAGGGCGGGGCCGCCCGCGGGGGTGGCGCCGCCGGCGGGGATCAGCTGGTCAGTCATAGCGGATCCTCGGGTCCAGGATGCCGTAGAGCAGGTCGGCGATCAGGTTGAACAGCACGATCAGCACCGCGAAGATGAAGGTCAGGGTCTGGACGGTGGGGATGTCGCCCCCCTCGATCGCGCCGATCAGAAGCTGGCCGAGGCCGTTCACCTTGAAGATCTGCTCGGTGATGATCGCGCCGCCGAAGACCTGCGGCAGGTTCAGCGCCAGCACCGTGACCACCGGGATCAGCGAGTTGCGCATCACGTGCACCAGCACCACCACCTTCTCGGTCATGCCCTTGGCGCGCGCCGTGCGCACGTAGTCCTGCCCGAGGTTGTCGAGCATGGACGCCCGCATGAACCGGCTGATCTGGCTGGCGTTATACAAGCCCAGCACCATCGTCGGCATGATCATCTGCTTGATCTGGTAGACGAAGCTGTCCCAGTCGGTGACCCGGTGCGTGGTGTCGTAGATCGACGGGAACCACTCCAGGTTCACCGAGAAGATCACGATGAAGAGGAGCCCCGTGAAGAAGGTCGGGATCGAGAAGCCGACCATCGAGAACAGCGTGCCGAACTGGTCGAACCACGAATACTGCCGATAGGCCGAGATCACCCCGATCGGGATCGCGATCAGCGCCCCGATCACATAGCTCATGCCCACCACCCACAGGGTCTGCGGCATCCGCTGGGCGATCAGGTCCACGACCGGGGACCGCGTCTGCCAGGACAGGACTCGCAGTCGGTCGCCATCTCCAAAGCTCCAGCCGGTCCATTGCTCGATCAGGTTCAGCGGCTCGTTCACGAAGAACTGCACCAGCCATTTCCAGTAGCGCACCGCGAAGGGCTCGCCGAGGCCGAGGCTGAGGCGGATCTTCTCGCGCACCTCCGGCGGGATGGTCAGCGGAAGCTGCGCCGTCGGGTCCGAGGGCGCGAGGTCGAGGATCGCGAAGATGATGAAGCTGATCGCCAGAAGCGCGGGAACCGCGAAAGCGAGCCGTCTGAGGGTGTAGGTCAGCATGTGCGTCTCTGGGACTCGGCCTGGGCCGGAGGGCGCGGGCCCCCGGACGGCCCCCGGAAGGGGCGGAGGGGGAGGGGCGGCGCCCCTCCCCCGGGGCTCAGGTCCGTCCGATCACTCGGCGCGGGTCCAGTCGGCGATGTTCCACAGCTCCGAGTCCCACTCGTTCATCTTGACCCCCTCGAGCGTCACGGCATGGGCCGAGACGCCGCCGCGGTGGATCAGCGGGATGATCGCGCCGGACTCCATCAGCATGTCGTTCATCTTGATCGCCAGCTCGGCGCGCTTCTCGAGCTCGGCGGTGCCGGCCATCTCGGCCACCAGCGCGTCATACTCCTCGGAGCAGTAGCGGGGCATGTTGGCGCCCAGCCAGTTGGTCTTCGGCGACGGGATCTCCGAGCAGCGCCAGGAGGCCATGTAGGCCTCGGGGTCGGTGCCGTCGAAGTTGTTGGTGTACATCTCCAGGTCGGCGTAGAACTTCTGGAAGGTGTCGGGCGAGGACGGATCGCCGCCGAAGAACACCGAGGCCGAGATGTTGCGCAGCTCGGTCTCGACGCCGATCTCGGACCACATCTGCTTGATCAGCGCCTGGGTGCCCTGGCGGACCGAGTTGGTCGAGGTCTGGAACAGGACCGACAGGCGCACCCCGTCCTTCTCGCGCACCCCGTCCGAGCCCATCACGTAGCCCGCGTCGTCCAGCAGCTTGTTGGCCGCGTCGATGTCCTGGGTCTTGCACCAGTCGTTGTTGGTGGAGTTGTAGACCTCGGGCGCGGGCAGCACGTTGCAGGTCACCTGCCCCGCGGCGCCGTAGCCGGCCTCGACCAGGATCTCGCGGTCGATGGCGAGCGACAGGGCCTTGGTCACCGCCGGGTCGGTGAGGAACGGATGCTTGCCGCCCTCCAGCGTCGAGCGCTGGTCGCCCAGGCTCGGGTCGGGGTTGGAGAAGTTCGTGTGGATGCGCTCGACCGAGGTGCCGAAGGCCGAGACCACCGTGCCCTTCCCGGCCGACGCCATCTGGGTGAGGATCTCGGGCTCCACCTGCAGGTTCCAGGCGTAGTCGAACTCCCCGGTCTCGAGCACCGAGCGCGCGGCCGCGGCCGCGTCGCCGCCGCCCTTGAACACCACCGTCGAGAAGGCGGGCTTGGCGGCGTCGCGGAAATGGGGGTTCGGCTCGAACACCACCACGTCGTTGGGCTTGAACTCGGAGACGATGTAGGGGCCGGTGCCGTGGGGGCCGAAGTTCGCGTCGGTGCACTCAGGGGCCTTGGCGCCCATGCAGTCGGCGAACTGCGCCTTCTGGATGATCGGCGACTGGGCGCCGACGAAGGGCCCGTAGGGGAACGGCTTGGCGACCGAGAAGTTGACCTTGACGGTCAGCGGGTCGATCACCTCGACGCTCTCGACGTCGGTGAAGGCCGCGACCTGCTGGCAGCCGCCGGATTCATCCATGCAGTAGGCGGCGGTGAAGGCCACGTCCTCGGCGGTGAAGTCGGAGCCGTCGGACCACTTGATCCCTTCTTTCAGCTTCCAGGTGATCGACTTCAGGTCCTCGGAGACGCCGCCGTTCTCCAGCGTGGGGATCTCGTCGACCAGCCAGGGGACCATGGTCCCGGTCTCGTCGTAGCGGGCCAGCGGCTCGAGCACGAGGGACGAGCCCTCGACGTCCTTGGTGCCGCCCGAGAGGAACGGGTTCAGGATCGAGACGGCCTGCCAGTAGATGATGTTCAGCTGGCCGTCGGCGCCGCGCTCGGCCTGCGCGGGCGCCGCTCCGACGAGAAGCGCCGCGGCGCCGGCCCCCGCGAGCAATCTGTGCATGAGTTTCATGATCTCTTCCTTCTCTCCCTGTTGATGGAAGCGGTCCGGATTTTTCCCGGTATCCGCATGGAAGCTCGGGTCATTCCGAAAGGTGGCAGGCGGCGAAATGGCCGTCGCTCAGCTTGCGGAAGGCGGGCGTCTCGACCGCGCAGCGGTCGAAGGCATGGGGGCAGCGCGTGCGGAACCGGCAGCCCGAGGGCGGGTTCGCCGGGCTCGGCACGTCGCCGGTCAGGATGATCCTCTGCCGGGTCGCCTCGCGCCGCGGATCCGGCTCGGGCACGGCGGAGAGGAGCGCCTGCGTGTAGGGATGCTTCGGCATGGCGTAGAGCTTTTCGCGCGGCGCGAGCTCCACCATCCGGCCCAGGTACATGACCGCCACCCGGGTCGCCATG
>Ga0310345_10003150_pt1 | contig 15927 bp, 17 predicted proteins | sample HC15DNA20500_MG_FD_204667 | JGI IMG/M metagenome (GOLD analysis project Ga0310345, IMG submission 204667) | Marine microbial communities from station ALOHA, North Pacific Subtropical Gyre - HC15-DNA-20-500_MG | ecosystem: Environmental > Aquatic > Marine > Oceanic | place: Pacific Ocean: North... | reverse complement strand
TCACGCTGGATCCTCCCGATCACGTCGAGATGCGTCGGATCATCTCCTCAGAGTTCACCCCGCGCATGATCGGCGCACTCGAGCAGCGCCTCACCGATCGCACTGCGCGCATCCTCAGAGCCGCAGCCGGACGCACCTGCGATTTCGTGAGAGATATCGCCTACCAAGTGCCGATGCATCTGATCGCCGACATCATCGGCATCCCCGAGGACGACCGGGCATGGGTGTTCGAACGCACTGATCACCTTCTCCAAGCCGGTAACCCGTACGGCGAGTACTCCGAAGACGACCGTCTCGCGCTGCAGGTGGAAGTGTTCGAATACGCCCAACGCATCACCGCCGACAAGCGAGCGAATCCAGCCGATGACGTGTGGACAAAGCTCGCGGAGCAACTCGATGGTTTCGAGCTCGAGATGTTCTTCCTCCTCTTGTCCATCGCCGGCAGTGAGACCACACGGAACGCGTTGACGATGGGGCTCATTGCGCTGCTCGACCACCCAGACCAGCTAGCCGAACTGCGTGCCAACCGAGAGCTCTCGCAGACTGCAGCAGACGAAATCCTGCGCTGGTCGAGCCCCGTGCTGATATTCGGGCGCACGGCCACCAGAGATGTCACCATCGGCGGACAGGACCTCAAAGCCGGTGACCGCGTAGTGTTCTGGCATCCGTCAGGCAACCGGGATGAAACTGTCTTCGACGATCCGTTCCGGTTCGACATCCATCGCTCCCCCAATCCGCACATCGCCTTCGGCGGCGGTGGCGTGCACTACTGCCTGGGCGCCAATCTCGCCCACAAAGAAATACGGGTGGTGCTGGAGTCCATCGTGACCGGCTACGATATCGAGCTCGCTGGACCGCCGGTGTGGACCGGACCCGGCCCGGTGCACAATGTCGGCATCGGAATCGACTCCCTTCCCGTGCGCGTCACCGCGCGCAACTGATGGCCACGCCCCCTCGTTTTTCAGCCGTATTGGCCACTTCAGCTGTGTGACAACGCCGATCGGGGGGCTCGTCCGTCAACTCGACGACGCACCGAACCGGTAGATGGCGAACAGCGACCCGTCGGCGTCGCGGAGGTAGGCGCTGCGCACGCCACCCGGGTTGTCCGTTGGCGCGACGACCGAGGTGGCGCCCTTGTCCAGCGCCCGCGCGTAGGTGTCGTCGACATCGTCGACCTCGACCCCGAACGTCGCGTAGCTGCCCACGTCGGGCGTGGCGGGAATGATGCCGCCAGCGATTCCGCCCTCAACCGGTGATGCCGCAAGGTAGATGTCGACGTCACCGTTGAACTCCCAGCCGAACAATTCGCCGTAGAACTCGGCCGCGCGGGCAACATCGCTGCTCGCCAATTCGAACCATGTCACCTTGCCGCGAGCCGGACTTGCCATGTGCGTCTCCTCTGTGAACGCTGGAACCGGTGTGCGAAGAATAGGACGAAAATATCTTGATGGTCAAGAGTTCTGCCGATGGCGGCCCAGTCGTCGATCCGTTCATGGCCGCAGTGCGCCACCTCGGCGCCGCTCTCGATCGCTACGACGAGGCGGCGAGTCGCGCGCTCGGCATCGGCCGCTCGGATCTGCGAGCGCTCAACCTCCTCGAACATGGTCCGCTGACCGCAGGTGAGATCGGCGACCGACTCGACCTGACCTCCGGTTCCGTGACCGCGCTGATCAACCGCTTGCAAACAGGCGGAATGGTGCGGCGCGTAAAGGACGGCAATGACCGGCGAGTGGTCCGGGTGCAACTAGAGGACGCGGTGTACGCGTCATTCGCCCGTATCTATGCGCCCTGCGGACGCGCAGTGGCATCGGTGTCGGCGACGTTACCGCCTGCGATGCGCGACGCGGCAGTCCAGGCTGTCGTGGACGCCGCGACCGCCATCGAACGCACCCGCGACGCGCTCACGGACGGCGCGTACGAGTTGCGCTGAGTGAGCGGCATCCGTGGGTCATGGATGCCATCCGGCGGCGAAGCGACGGCGGGACGAACTCTTGGTCGCTTCGGTTGGTCGCGGTGACGGCCTGCGCTTCGGGCTCAGAGGATGCGGGCCTTGACAATACGGATTCTCGTCAACAGTCCTGGCGGTGAATCCGGTGGTGGGAAGTGTTCACTGGATCCGAGCATGACTTCGGCGAGATCGGTCAAGAGTTCCGGAGCGCCGCCGTCGACGATGCGCGCCTCGCCGGTCACGCTCAGATATGGGGTCGGAACGCCGGGGTGTGCTTGCTTGGACAGGATCGTCACCGCCACGCGCGGGTCGCGTCGGATATTGCGCGTCTTCTGGTATTCGGCCAGGTGCGCGCTGACCAGTTCGTCCCCGTCAGGCGTGGACTGCAGCGCTATCCAAACGACCGACACCTGGGGGCTGCCGTCGGGGTTGAGCGTGACCAGTGTGGCATCGGCGCCGTCGCCGATGAGGGCGCGGGCGTCATCGTCGAGTTTCATGGGTTCCCTTCGTGTCGAACGTCACCACAACCCGTTCACGACGAGCGCCGTCTTGACGGGGCGTGTTTCGCACTCCACCCCACTAAGCAGCTTTCTGACCGCTGTTGTTCCGAGACCCGGGTTTTCACTGATCGCACGTATGCCGAGCAGTCTCACCTGATCGCTTCAACAGGTGATCGGCTACCGCCGCAAGCTCGGCCAGCAGGGCGCTCAGTACATCGGACGCCACCTCGAGTTCTGAGCGAAATTCCGAGAACCGGGATCGTGTTGGTAATGCTCGTCGGCAGGAGACTGCGCCGCCAGCCTTCGCACCCTGGGCTTGCTCCCCTGAGCAGCGCGGCTCCTCACCGTCGACGCAGGGTCAGCGCCAGGTGTGTGCCCTCGGGCAGATGCCCGGGCGGGAGCAGCGCGATCCAGCCGCCGCGGCTGAGAACGATCTCGATCAGTTCGTCGACGACGTCGTCGATGACATCGGGATGGTCGACGTCATCGGCCGGTATCAGGTTGTCACCGTCGGGCGCCAGCCGCGCCGGGTAGAAGAAATCCTCCTCGACCGCAAGCATCTCGGGTCTCTCCCAGCGCGCCGCCATCCACGCGGTGTCGACGTCACGCAACACGCGGTCCTCGCCGGCGCGCCGGTCGATCAGCTCAAGGGCCTCGGCGGCCCGTGAGCGCAGATACTCGTCGAGCACTGGCCGCACCAAATCGCTGAGCGCATCGGTCGGCGTCTTGAGATGGTCGCCGGGGACCAGGCCCGCCAGGCGGGACATGTTGCGAGACAGCCGGCGGAACTTCGACCCGGTGGGCTCAGCGGCTACGACGATCAGGGGCATGGGGTTGAGCCGAAGCGCAGCGCCGAGGGCTCGATCGACCCGACGCAGGAAGTCGTGGTAGCGCTCCGCATCCCGGCCGCCGCTTCTGCCGTAGGTGCGACGGTGGGCAGGAAAAGCGTTCCCCGGCGCGGGTGACAGCACCGTCCCGTGGCCGTGCAGAAGCCGCGCCTCGTCCAACGACAGCAGCAACACGGTGTGTCGTGGGGAATGCTGAAGGCTGCGGACCAGGTCACGGGTCGCGAAAGTCGGATCGATCACGCACCGATCGACAACGGGGACCGGGAGGGTGACCCGGCATTGGTGCGATCGGCTGACGAAGAAGGCCACCGCGCGGTCGGTCGGCTCGTGGACGGCGCGGGAGATCATGTCCGAGAGCATGTCCAACAGTGGGCCGCGATCATCGATCGCCTCGTCGCGAAGCCGTGCATCCGCCTCGGCGGCCAGTTTGAGAAGCCTTGTCGCATCGGCTTTGTCCAGTAATCGCCCGGGGGCAGTGCTCGCGAGCAGCGAGATACTGGGGTAGGCCCGCATCGACTGCAGGACGGTCACCGTGTCGGCGTTCAGCGGAGTGGTCACACCGCCTCGGTAGGTACGAAATGCTGCCGTCGGATCAGCCAGGTTGGCGGCATTGACAGTGTCATCGGTCAGACTCACAACACGTCCTATCTGATCGCCGCGACCAGTTCGGGGCGGCGTTTCACGTGATGCGGTCTTCCTCACCCGCAGTGCTGCGGGCTCCTCCACCGGACCGGGATCTGCCCGGATCGTGCTGACGATGGCGGACTTCGAAGAGGTACTCCCCTTGACAGCAGAATGCCGAATTATGTTTCGCGTGTCAAGGTTCCCCTGTCATCCTGGTGCCCTGCCGGCGTCGACCACGATCGATCGTGACGGCAGATCGTCACTGCGACGTCGTCGCGGCCTTTCGGTGGACGATCACGGCCACTTTGTTCCTGCACCCAGCAGGCAGTGGATACGCTGTCGACCGAGCACGCGGTAGCTGTCCGGTCGGTGAGGGGAAGATTCTGACCAGAGGAACTCGGGTGGCCCAGATTTTCCTGGCGGCCATCGTCATGGCGCTGATGGCCGTCGCCCAGGGGGCTCCGAGCGCATCCGCGCAGCCGTGCCCGGACATCGGTGTGGCGTTTGCGCGCGGGACCTCGGAGCCTGCGGGCGTCGGCGCCGTCGGTCAGGCATTCGTCGACTCCGTGCGGGCCCAGGCGTTTCCGCGCACCGTCGGGGTGCACGGCGTGAACTATCCCGCCAGCAGCGACTTCTTCAGCCCGGGGTTCACCCAGAACGTGGCCACCGGCGCCCGCGATGTTCTCGACCACGTCCGCGGCGTGGTCTCCGTGTGCCCGCAGACCCAGATGATCGTCGGCGGATACTCACAGGGCGCCATGGTCAGCGCGTTCGCGACCTCCGACGTGTTTCCTGCCGGTCTCCCGCCTGGGGCCGCGCCGACCCCGTTGCCGCCGGAGATTGCCGACCATGTCGCCGCCGTCGTCCTGTTCGGCAGGCCCAACGGGCCCGCCCTGGTCAAGTATGGCGTCCCGGCACTCGGCGCCAGTCCCACATACGCCGCCAAGCTCCTCGAGCTGTGCGCCCCCGGCGATTCGGTGTGCGCCGGCGACCCAGCCGTCCCTGCTGATTCGGCCGCACATGGCCAGTACGCGGTCAACGGAATGGTCGGCAGCGCCGCCGCATTGGCCGTCAGCCGCATTCCGGCCGCTCTGCCGCCCCCACCACCTCTCCCCTGATCGCCCCGGAGCCCGCCGCACCGGATTCGTCACGGTGACGGGGGGTGGACACAGCGCGGCACCGCAATCACGGAACCTGGCGTAGTCGTTCACCCACGCCCACGTCACCTACGGGGCGATGAACGACTCAGCCGCCGCCGACCCTGCTACCACCTTGACCAAGGTGTGCAACTATTTGATACGACTTGTCGAATATTCGACTTACCCAGGCTAGGCGCCTCGACCGGGGCTAAACTTCCGCTGCAGAGTTGCTCACACACCTGTGTATCCGGGACGGCGCGGCCAGCCGAGCAGTCGCGACATCGGGGTGGTGTCCTCGGGAAAGTGATCATGACATTTGCCGACAAGTACGGCCCCTGGGCTCTGGTCGCCGGCGCCTCCGAGGGGGTCGGTGCCGCCTTCGCCGCTGAGCTGGCTGCCCGCGGACTCAACGTTGTCTTGCTCGCCCGACGACAGCACGCCCTCGACGAGGTCGCCGACGCGGTCGAATCCCGGTCGAACGCCCAGACGCGGACATTGGTCGTCGACCTGTCCGAGGGCAGCGCAGCTGAGAAGATTGCCGCCGCGACAGCTGATCTCGATATCGGCCTGCTCGTGTACTGCGCGGGGTCAGACACCGAAATAGTGCCCTTCCTGGACAACGAGCTCAGTTCTGCTGAAGGGATGCTGCAGCGAAACTGCTTGGCCCCGATGCAACTGACCCACCATTTCGGGCGGTCGATGGTGGAGCGCGGCCGCGGCGGGATCATGCTGCTGAGCTCTGGTGCGGCATTTGTCGGGGCCCCGAGCATGGCCGTCTACGGCGCGACAAAAGCCTTCGACGTGATCTTCATGGAGGGCCTGTGGTCCGAACTCAGAGACCACGGCGTGGACGCACTGGGTGTGGTTCTCGGCACCACCGACACGCCCGCCTTGCGACGAGTACGCCAGTCTCGCGGCCTGGCGGGGCCCGATGAGCCCGTGCGCGGAGCAACCAGCCCGCAGGAGGTGGTGACTGCCGCCCTCGATGACCTGGGCAAGACACCTACGTGTATGGCCGGACGGCAGATCCGATGGGGTTCGCGAATCCTCAGCCCGATACCGCGACGCCTCCAAGTTCGCCTGATGGCGTTCATGAGCCGCCGCGAGATGGGAGACGGTCATGACACGTGAATTCCGGAACCTCTCCGACAACGAAGAGCCGACGGTGAAGAGCATCATGGACGACCATTACGAGATCACCGAACTGCTCGTGCGGTACGCGACCGGTATCGACAGCCGCGACCGGCAACTGTTCCGCACCTGTTTCACCGACGACGCTCACTTCGACTACGGGTATCTGGGCACGTTCGAGAACCCCGACAAGCTCACCGAATACATGCGCAGATCCCACAGCGGTCCATCGATGCACCGGCTATCGAACTTCGCCACGGTAGTCGACAACGACCACGCCACCGCGCGAACCTACGTCGACGCCGTCGTCATGGGACCAAGAGGTTTCGGTGTCACCAACGCCTTCGGCTGGTACGACGACGAACTACGGCGCACACCGGCCGGCTGGAAAATCACATTCCGCCGAACCCAGCTACACGGAATCAAACTCCCCGGTCCCCTTGCGCTGATACCCCCGGCGTTCGCCAACCGGCTGGCCGGTCTGGGCACGCGGCTGAGTCGGAGATGACGAGCTATGCGACGCCGGGCCTCTCGAAGCGCCGGTTACCGCACTTGTCGGTCCACACCACGGGGCCACGGTCGCGCACGGCCAGAAAGGAATAGAACACGATGTCCAACCTGGCGGTGGTGACCGGCGGCACCGGGGGGATGGGGTTGGCGGTTGCCCGCGCCCTTGGTCGCGACGGCCCGGTCCTCATTTGCGACCTCGACCAGAAACGACTCGATACCGCGCGCGCCGAACTCCGCGACGCCGGAGTGAACTGCAGCACCACAGTGTGCGATGTCAGCGATCCACAGTCCGTACGTCGCCTCACCGAGCATGCGTGCAGCATCGGCGATGTCACGTCGGTGGTGCACACCGCTGGAGTCAGCCCGAGTATGGGCTCAGCCGAGCTGATCCTGCGCATCAATGCAATGGGCACGGTACTGCTCAACCAGGCCTTCCTGGAGATTGCCCACGACCGAATGGCCCTGGTCAATGTTGCCTCCACTGCCGGGCACCAGCTTCCGAAGCTCCTCCGGCCGACATCGCGATACCGGCGGGCGTTCGAGGATACCGAGAGCCTCAACGCAGAGCTACTGTCGATCTGCAAACGCTTTCCACGTCAGCGCCGCCCACAGATCGCCTACGTATTGAGCAAGAACTTCGTGATCTGGTTCAGCGCAGCCATGGCCGCCCGATTCGGCGCCAAAGGTGCGCGCGTAATGTCGGTGTCTCCAGGTTCCTTCGACACGACGATGGGACGGCTGGAAGAGTCCCGCGGCGCCGCAGCGATGGCCGAAGTCGGCGCGCTGAAACGCTTCGGCCGCCCAGAGGAGATCGCGGAACTGCTGGCCTTCTGCGCCGGCGCCAAGCCCGGCTTCCTGACCGGCAGCGATATCATCTGCGATGGCGGCTCGACCGCAGCGATGTCCGTGTCGACGATGATCGACATGGCACGTCGGCACTGAACCGTTCGGCGAGGCCGCTAGGAGGGCCATGAGCAGCTGGTCGCCGCCGACGCGGCGGGTGGTGGACGTCGTCGAGTTCCTGGTGCAACGCGGCGAGCAGCGCTGTCGCCTCAGCGATGTCGCCCGCGAACTCGACTTGAACCAAGCCACCGCGTACGCGATCCTGCAAGAGCTGTGCGCGGGGGGCTGGACCACCCGCGACCCGTCGAGCAAGACCTTCACCATCGGGCCGGCATTTGTGGCGATGGCCCGCCAACTCGACCAGACCCGGCCGCTCACGCGATCGTGCAGTGCAGCTGCGCAGGCACTTGCCGGCGAGACCGGCTTCGCCGCGTCCGTCTCGGAGCGGCTCGATGACGTGCTGGTCGTCGTCGACTTCGTCAGCGCCCCCGATGCGCCGTTTCGCATGTCCCCCGGTGAACAGCTGCCGTTCGCCGCACCCTTCGGGCCGTGCTTCGCCGCGTGGGATGTGGCCGAGCAACGCGATCACTGGGTGGCGCGCAGCGGCGTCGAGAATGCCACTCTGGCAGCCCAACTCGAGGACTACCTCAACGCCACCCGTGACCGTGGCTTCAGCGTGGAACGCATGTCGGCGCCGATGGCGCGGACAGTACAGGCAATGCTGCAGCTGCATGCCGAGGACGTCTCCGATTCGATGCGCGCGCACATCAACGGGGTGCTCAGCGAGATCACCACCGCCGCGGCGCTGAGCCCGGATGGGCAGACGGCCGCACTACCAGTCGGGGCTCTCACCGCACCTGTCTTCGACCGCCACGGTCGTGTCGCACTGAACGTCGGCGTCCACCCGTTCCGAGAACTCACGGCCCAACAGATCCTGCACATCGGAGGCCAAGTCGCGCGCCACGCGCAGGCAATCGGTGTCGCGCCACCTGCACCGAGCTGAACGACCATGTGGCGCACTCAGAAAGTGGGATGCCGGCGACGCCACTTGACGTCACCACCATCGCTCCCTAATCTTCGGTTATCCGAAGGATCATTTTGAATAATTGATTACGGCGGAGCCTCCTCTTCGTGGGAGCTCCCGAGGAGCACGCCATGGATGACGCCGGGTGGCGCGACATCGAAGAGATCAAGCAACTGAAAGCGCGCTACTGTCGGCTTCTCGACACCAAGGACTGGGCCTCGTGGCGCAGCGTCTTCGCCGATGATTTCGTCAGCGACACCTCGGAAGCCGGAGGGCAGATCGTCTCGGGCGCCGACGAGTTCGTGGCCTTCACCCGAGGCAACATCGGGAAACCGAGTCAGCCCACAGTCCACCAGGTTCACGCGCCCGAAATCGAGTTGCTGTCAGCCACTTCCGCCCGTGGAGTGTGGGCTCTCGAGGACGTCGTGGCGCTGGCTCCCGGCGTCAATCTCAGGGGATACGGGCACTACCGTGAGACCTACGTGAAAACTGAAGGACGCTGGTACATCAAGAGTTCCAAGCTCACTCGGTTACGCGAAGACATCTTCAATCCGTTGTTCTCTGTCCGTATCACGGACCGGGTACGTCGGGTGGGTGCGAAACTCGTCAAGAACCGAAAATCGTGACAGTCCCCATCCTGGTCACCGGCGCCTTCGGCCAGGTCGGTAGGCGCTGCGTCGCGAATTTGTTGGCGCGTGGCCACACAGTAGTTGCCTCCGATCTGCGGACCGAAGCCGCGCTGTCCGTCGTACGCACCTTGGCCGACCAACACACTCCTGGCACGTTGCTGCCCGCCTATGCCGATCTTCTCGACCCGGCCGCGATCGGCTCACTCGTCGCCCGACATCAGCCGCGGGCAATCGTCCACCTTGCCGCCATGCTCTCACCGGTGTCGTACCGCAACCCGGAACTGGCCCGGCGCATCAATGTCGGCGGTACAAGAACTCTGGTCCGTGCAGCGCAGGGTCTGGCTGCGCCACCGCTGTTCGTCTATGCCTCGAGTGCCGGCGTCTATGGGTCGCGCAATCCCTATCGCCACCCCGAACGCCTCTCCGCGCAGACGGCGGTCGACCCTGTCGACCAGTACGGCGAGGACAAGATGCTCGCCGAACGAATCATCGTCAATAGTGGTCTGTCCCATGCGATCCTGCGTCTCGGCGGCGTGATCTCGCCGGACGGCGCCGGTGCACTCAACCGGGACTACCTGTTGCTGATGAGAGCCACGCCGGGCGACAATCGACTGCACACCGTCGACGCGCGCGACGCTGCGTTGGCCTTCGCCAACGCAGCCGAGCGGCCGGACTCGGTCGACGGCAAGGTATTGCTGATCGGTGGGGACGACAGCCACCTGAACCTGCATCGTGACGTCGAAGATGACATGCTCCAGGCCATCGGCCTCGGCCGACTGGGTCCACAAGCCAGCCTGCCGGGCGACCCCGACGATGATCGCGGATGGAGTTTCACCGGCTGGCTCGACACCACCGAGTCCCAGGCGCTACTCGACTATCAACACCACAGCTGGGCCCACACCGTCGACTGGGTGGCCAGTGCGCAACCCCGCGCCGTCCGCGTCATCGCCGGCGCTCTGGGCCCGCTGGCGCGACCGGTGGTTCGGACGGCCTTGACCCTGCAGCGACGAGCAGAGCACAGAGGGCCATACGCCGATCCATGGACTCTCATCTCCGCAAAACTGGGCCCGGGAGTCTTGGCATCCAACGTCGACCCCGCGCCGACCTGATCGACACCAAGCCATTGGCGCTGACATCTCCTCTACACTCGCGCTGTGGACGTCAACGGAACCAGCGCAATTGTCACCGGCGGAGCATCCGGCATCGGAGCCGCCACCGCCCGGCTCCTGGCATCTCAGGGTGCCCGCGTCGTGATCGCCGACATGCAGGCCGAGCGCGGCCAGGAACTCGCTCACGAGATCGGTGGCGCTTTCGTCAGCGTCGACGTCACCGACACCGCGCAGATCGAGGATGCCGTCAACACCGCTGTCGATCTCGGACCTCTTCGCTCGCTGGTCAATTCGGCGGGGATCGGGTGGGCCCAACGAACCATCGGCAAGGACGGCGAGTTCGCCTCGGCACACAACCTCGACGCCTACAAGAAGGTGCTCGCCATCAACCTGGTCGGCACCTTCGACTGCATCCGACTCGCCGCAACGGCGATGAGTCGGCTCGATCCTGCAGACTCCGGTGAGCGGGGCGCGATCGTCAACATGACCAGTGTTGCCGCGTTCGACGGTCAGATCGGTCAGGCCGCGTACTCGTCCTCCAAGGGCGGCGTGGTCGGGTTGACGCTGCCGGTGGCCCGCGACCTGTCGGCCGTCGGTATCCGGGTGAACACCGTCGCCCCCGGGCTGATCGACACCCCGATCTACGGCGAGGGTCCGGACTCGGAGGCGTTCAAGGCCAAGCTCGGCGAATCCGTCCTGTACCCCAAGCGGCTCGGCAAGCCCGAAGAGCTGGCGTCGATGGTGGTGGAACTGATCACCAACTCCTACATGAACGCCGAAGTGGTCCGCGTCGACGGCGGCATCAGGATGCCACCGAAGTAAGCGCCTCTCTCGCCGCGGCCGCGTGCCGCGATGACTATCGAGACGACCTGAGGTCAACTCGATCATGCGGAGATTGATCTACTCGTTCGGTGTGTCCCTGGACGGCTTCGTCAACGACCCTGGCGGGGGCATCGACTGGAGCGAGCCCGACGACGAGTTGCACCAGTTCCACAACGACAGGTACCGCGAGTTCGAGATCTCGCTGCACGGCCGCCGGCTCTACGAGCTGATGGCCGAGCACTGGCCCTACGTCCCCGATTCAGCGGGGTCCATCGAGTGCGAGTTCGCCGCCCTGTGGACCGAGAAGCCCAAGGTCGTGTTCTCACGCACCCTGAACGAGGTGCACTGGAACAGCACGCTCGTGCAGAAGAACGCCGTCGAGGAAGTCCGCGCACTCAAGAACGGCGGTGACGGCATGATGGAGATCGGCGGGGCGAACCTCGCCGCATCGGTCATGCCGTACGGCCTCATCGACGAGTACCAGCTGTTCGTCTCACCGGTCGTTCTCGGCGGCGGCACGCCGATGTTCCCGCCGCTGAACAACCGCCTGCACCTGCGGCTGGCCGAGACGAAGAATTTCGAGTCCGTGCTGATGTTGCGGTACGTCACCGGTTGAGCGGCACGGCGACGACACCGCCGCGCTGGAAGCTCTTCTGCGGTGCTCGAAGAACAGCGCCCACGAACTGACCTCCGGGTGGGTGGCCAGCAACGCGCGCCGCTGACGCTCCGTCATCCCGCCCCACACCCCGTATTCCACCCGGGTGTCGAGCGCCTCGGCGGCGCACTGCAGGACCACCGGACAGTGACGGCAGATCTTCGCGGCCTTTTTCTGCGCGGCTCCCTGCACGAACAGCTCATCCGGATCGGCGTTGCGGCAGCGCGCCTGCGACATCCACTCGGCACGCGCCTCGAGTCGTCCGTAGTCGCGGTCCATGTCCTCTGCCCCTTCACGACGGGCCGGCGGCAAGCTGGTCTGCGATCCCCGACTCCTCGTTCAGCAAACGGTAGTGACAGACCACGGCCCGCGATCAGGAGCAAAGTGCCCAGGCTCGGTGGGACTTTGGTCGTTCGGCCCGGCCGCGTGCTCACAGGGCTGTTGAGCCGGTCGTGTCGCCCGCGGCGAGGGTGCCGCATCGCCAGCACGGCGACGCGGGGTCGTCGTTGAATCCGCCGCACTCCGGACAGACATGGTCGAGCCAGCACACCGGATCACCAACGTCCGAGTCACGGCCGGGTCCGTCGTCAGCCATCCACCGATGCTAGCCAGCCGCTACCGGCCAGCGTTCGGTGATCAGCTCCGTCATCGCCTCCACCCACGCGTCGTCGAGCACCGCATCGGGCCGGACGAGGATGCGGAAGATCGCCGTACCCGCCACCACCTCGGCGAGCAACGGCAACTCGTCGTCGCGGCGCCGCTGCCCGAAGCGCGATTCGAAGGCGGTCAGGTTGCCCGCCAACCGGGCGATCATCAGTTTGTGCAGTTCGGGGTCGGCGACCGTGTCGGCGATCAAGCCAGGCAAAGCCACCCGCACCTCGGGCCTGTCGAACATCGAGCGCATCGCCTCCACCAGCGCCCGGATGTCCTCGCGGATATCGCCTGCACCGTTCGCCGCGAAGGCCGCATCTTCCGACAGCACGGCCTCGTGGACGAGATGGACCTTCCCCGACCACCGCCGGTAGATCGCGGCCGTGGTCGTCCCGGCGTGTGCGGCGATCGCCGACAGCGACAGCGCCGAGTAGCCGGTCTGCACGATCAGTTCACGGGTGGCCGCGATGATCGCGGCATCGATCCTGCTGTCCCGCGGCCGTCCCGGCGCGGCCCGCGAGGCGGTCTTGCCATCGGTGTCTTGATCTGCTGTCATGGTCCCCACAATTCCGATACAGGGCGTATCGTATCTTAATGGAGGGTGTTGTGAGTCTGAGCCCGCTCGACGAGTATCCGATCCACCAGACGCCGTCACCGATCGCCACACCGGCAACCTCGGATCGGAACTTCTACGATCGGTCCTACTTCAACGTGCTCGATCGCCAGGGCCGCTTCATGGCGCTGACCGGTATCGGGTACTACCCCCGCCTGGGCGTCAAGGATGCCTACTTCCTCGTCCGCCGCGGCGATACCCAGACCGCCCTGCACTTCAGTGACGCCGTCGACGACGACCGCCTCAACCAGCACGTCAACGGCTATCGCCTCGAGGTCGTCGAACCGCTTCAGGAGCTGCACCTGACAGTCGCCGAGACCGAGGGCATCTCGGCCGACCTGACGTGGCGCGGGTCGTTCCCCGCCGCCTTGGAGCGGCCCCACGAGATGCTCACCGAGCGCCGAGTCACGTTGCAGGCGTGCCGCTTTGCACAGGTCGGAACCTGGGAAGGCTGGATCGACGTCGACGGCGAGCGGCTGACGGTCGGTCACGACACCAGTGTGGCGAGCCGGGACCGGTCCTGGGGTATCCGACCGGTCGGTGAGCCGGAGCCCGCCGGTCGCCCCGACGCGGCATTCCGCGGGATGTGGTGGCTGTATCTGCCGCTGGCGTTCGACGACTACCAACTGTTCCTGATCCTGCGGGAGGACCCGGACGGCCACCGCAGCCTCTACGACTGCACCCGCCGCTGGCGCGACGGAACCGTCGAACAACTCGACGGCGTGCGCGCCACCATCCACTACACCCCGGGCACACGGATTCCCCACGGGGCGCACGTCGAATTCATGAATCGGGCCGGAGACCGCATACACCTGGATGTCGAGTCGAAGTTGTTCGCACCCATCGCTTTCGGTTCCGGATACGGCGGCGACACCTCCTGGGGGCACGGAACCTGGAAAGACGGACCGTTCACCGAGCGGGTCAGCTTCGACCTGACCGATCCGGCGGTGATGGCCCGGGCGCCGTTCAGCCTGATCGACCACGTGGCCTCGGCGGTGTGCACCGAAGCCGATGGGCGTACCGCCCGGGGAGCCGGGCTGTTCGAACACGGGGTGATCGGCCCGCACCACCCGTCGGGCTTCTCCGACTGGACCGACGTCGCGGAATAGGTACCAACGTGAAGATCATGACAGCGCTGTTCGGTCCCACCGATGCCGTACAAAGAGCAACCCTGCTCCAGGAGGCGGGCGCATCGGGCGTGTTCACCTTCGAGGGTCCTCACGACGTGTTCACCCCATTGGCGCTCGCGTCGACGGTGCCTGGCCTGGATGTGATGTCCAATGTAGCGATTGCGCTCCCCCGCAACCCCATTCAGCTCGCTCACCAGGCCAACGATCTGCAACTGCTCAGCGAGGGCAGATTCATCCTCGGGCTGGGCACCCAGATCCGCACGCAGATCGAGAAGCGCTATGGGGCCGAGTTCGACCGGCCCGTCGCACGGATGAAGGAGCTGGTCGGGGCGTTGCGGGCGATCTTCGCCACCTGGAACACCGGCGAGCGGCTCGATTTCCGCGGTGAGTTCTACCGCCATACGTTGATGACGCCGACCTTCGTTCCCGGGCCCAATCCGTTCGGTCCGCCGCCGATCTTCCTCGGTGCGCTCGGTCCGCGGCTGACCCGCGCCACCGCGGAGGTGGCCGACGGCCTGTTGGTGATGCCGTTCGGCTCGAAGCGGTTCCTGCACGAGACGACGATGCCCGCCGTACGCGAGGGCCTGGCCGCAGCAGGCCGCAGCGACGACGACTTCGCCGTGGTGCCCGAGATCATCGTGTCGGTGGGTTCCGACGAACGCGACCACACCTCGACGCGAATGTTGTTGGCGTTCTACGGATCCACCCCCGCCTACCGGCCGGTGCTCGACGCCCATGGGTGGGGCGATCTGCAACCGGAGTTGAACGCGATGTCCAAGCAGGGCCGGTGGCAGGAGATGGCCACGCTGATCGACGACGAGATGCTTCACACGATCGCCGCGTGCGGCACCCCGGCCGAAGTGGCCGCACACATCCGCGACCGCGTCGAGGGGGTGTCCGACCGGATCTGTCTGTACCAGCCGGGGCCCATCGCGGTCGACGCGCTGGCCGAGATCGTGGATGCACTGGCCTGACGACATGACAGCCGAGACCGTCGAATTCGACGACATCACCGATGCCCGCTTCGGCGGGAAGGCCGCCGGCCTCGCCGAGCTGCGTCGCCTCGGCCTCGCAGTACCGCCGGGGTTCGTCCTCGCCGAGGCCTCCGCACCGAACGCCGCCGAGGTCGCCAGGAGACGCTTCGACAGGATGGCCGCAGCCGGGACGATCCCGGTCGCCGTCCGGTCCTCCGCAGTCGGCGAGGACGGCGTGGATCAGTCCTTCGCCGGCCAGTACGACACCGTGCTGGGCGTCGACTCTGTCGACGCGTTCGCCGCGGCCGTCCGCAGGTGCGCCGAATCGGTGGATTCGCAACGTGCCTCCGCCTACAGCGGGCATTGCACCACCACCATGAACGTCGTCGTGCAGCAGATGGTCGACGCGCGCGCGGCGGGCGTGGTGTTCACCGCCGACCCAGCCTCCGGCCGACGCGACCTGATGGTCATCGACGCCGTCGCCGGCCTCGGCGAGGCCCTCGTCGACGGGTCAGCCTCCCCCGAGCATGTCGTGTTGCACTCCGATGGCAGCACCGCCGTCCACGAAGTGACCGGGTCGGCCGTCCTGACCGCCCGGGACGTCGACGACATCCGGGCGGGAGCGCTGCGGGCCGCGCAGCACTGGGGCCGACCACTGGATCTGGAATGGGCGATCGACCGGTCCGGGCGTCTGTGGTGGTTGCAGGCACGCCCGATCACGACGCTGCCCGGGGACCTCAACGAGATGGACTCCCCGGTGGCTGGGGCCACCCACGT
>Ga0310345_10003149_pt1 | contig 15937 bp, 18 predicted proteins | sample HC15DNA20500_MG_FD_204667 | JGI IMG/M metagenome (GOLD analysis project Ga0310345, IMG submission 204667) | Marine microbial communities from station ALOHA, North Pacific Subtropical Gyre - HC15-DNA-20-500_MG | ecosystem: Environmental > Aquatic > Marine > Oceanic | place: Pacific Ocean: North... | reverse complement strand
GCGCAGGGGGGGCGGGCGACGACCCGGCTGATCCGCTGGTTCGTCGGGAAATACGGTGTCGACATGAGCGAGGCCGAAAACCCGGACATCGCCAGCTACGCCTCATTCAACGACTTTTTCGGACGGCCGCTAAAACCGGGCGTACGGCCGCTGGCCGATGCCGATTTCATCTCTCCGGTGGACGGTGCCATCAGCCAGTTCGGCGCGATCGACGATCATCATATCCTGCAGGCGAAGGGACATCGTTTTACCACGACCCAGCTGCTCGCAGGGGATGCCGCGCTGGCGGACCGGTTCCGTCACGGCAGCTTCGCGAATCTCTATCTCTCGCCGAAGGATTATCACCGGCTGCACATGCCGTGCGCGGGCCGCCTGCAGCGCATGATTTATGTCCCCGGCGCGCTGTTCTCGGTCAATCCCACGACCGCGCGCGGCGTGCCCGGGCTGTTCGCCCGCAACGAACGCGTGGTCTGCGTATTCAACTCCGAAACGCATGGGCGCTTCGTGATGGTGCTGGTCGGCGCGACGATCGTCGGCAGCATGGCGACCACTTGGCACGGCGTGGTCAATCCGCGGCGCACCGGGGCGATCGCCGAATGGGAGTACGCAGACCGCCCGATCGCGCTCGAACAGGGCGAGGAGATGGGGCGCTTCCTGCTCGGATCGACCGTGATCATGCTGTTTGAAAAGGATGTCATCGATTTCAATGCGGACTGGCGCCCCGAAGGGCCGGTCCGGCTGGGCGAGGCGATGGGCAACACGCCCGCGCGTTGATCCCGCCCGGGCCCCGCAAATTGATCCGCCACGAGGGCCGCTTTCCTACTCGCCCTGCGCCCGCCATGATGGCTGCGGCCCTTCGACCGTGTGCGATTGCTACCCTAGTCGGATCAGAAGCATGGAGCGCTGCGCAGTTGGAAGGTCACATGGGCGGCACTGTCGTGCGACCCAAGGCACTGGATGCGAAGGATTTTCAGCGAAGGTCACGCTTCTCGCGCGTGGCTTTCGCGGTCCAGGTTCAGCCGAACACCGCCACGCACTGCATGCCGTCCAGGATCTGCTTGCCGTCGGCATTCCACAGCCGCAGCCGTTCGGATGAATAGCCCGCGTCGGCATGCTGGCTGGCGGTTTCGGCCAGCCACCACCCGTCGCGCGTTGCCGGGGCGGAATCGAGCAGGTTGAACGACCAGTTGATCGAACTCAGCGGGCCTTGCCGCTGCATTGCACGCATCGCGCCCGGTGGCAGCACGTCGCCCATCAGGATCAGCTCGCTGACCGGGTCGAGCCCGCTGCGCTCGGTCAGCCGCGCCCAGCGACGCACCACGGGCGCGCCGGGGCCCTGCTGTTCCTGCGCACGGAGGATCTCGAAGTTGTTCTGGATGAAGGCGGGGCCCTTGCCGTGCATCGCGGGTTCCGCATCATCGGGCGCGCCGGGCCATTCGTCGACCGGCGCCGCGTCGTGCAGCGCATTGGGCTCGCGATCGGTGCCGAACAGCCAGAAGGCGGTCAGCGCGCAGGCGCCCGCGCACCAGATCTCGCTGCGGACCTGCGCGACATTGCGCCCCTGCCGCACGATCTCTCGGCGCAGTTCCATCTCGGGCCCGGTCGGCGCCACGAAGGCGATCTGCGCGCCGCGCAGCGGGGGCAGGTCGGGGAAGGCGCGCGTCACCGCGGTGTAGGCGATCAGAGCCGACGCACCGCCATAGAGCGTGCGGCCCTGCATCCAGTGGTCGAGCCCGGAAAAGCGCGTTTCACCCGCGCCGGCGGTGATCGGATCGAGGAGATTGGCAGTGCTCATGACGCGTGTCATTGCCGCTATCGCCCGGGGCGTCCAGACTGACGTTACGTAAGGCATCACGAGGCGATTGCCTTTGTCGCACAGAATCGCTAGTGCGCCGCTTCCTTCCCGAGAGGGAGGGGCGAGGCCCGATGGCGGAGTGGTTACGCAGAGGACTGCAAATCCTTGCACGCCGGTTCGATTCCGGCTCGGGCCTCCACTTCTCGCATTCGGTTGCGAAGTGCCGCTTTAGCTCAGTTGGTAGAGCACATCATTCGTAATGATGGGGTCACGTGTTCGAGTCACGTAAGCGGCACCACTACTTTCAGAAGCAAAACTCGACACTTACTGCGGAAAGGCCGTTCGGCTGGTCGGGCGTTTGGGTCCTGACTGGGGAGCTTTGGGCAGGGATCAGGTTCGACCTATTCCAATCCCACTTAATTTTGTTGGTACGAGTAACTTATGCGGGAGGCCCCGTTGTGAGGCGGCTTTTGGAAGAATCTCCCCAAGGGCCTTATGTCCGAATTTGGGTGGTTTGCCGACAGGCAGCTTCCATTTATCTCCCGGATAAAGCAGACATAAGTACCAAGCTTGAGTCACTCTCAAACCGCTCAGCGTATCTTTTGCATAACCAGATCGTTTAAAAGAAGCCGTGCTTACGCGAAGTCGACCAATCTGACGGTGGGATCAAATTTCTTCCTGTCGCTCTGAATACCATCCTGACCATAATTTAGACACACCACATTTCGTCACAGCTCTTCCGGCAGCACTGTCAGAGGCCGGCGTGTATTCACCGCCACCCAGATTAATTTCCTGCCCAGGAATCAACGGTGTATCGCGTAGATACACCACACCGTCAGCTCGCTGGGTCACTTCGTCCTTTGGAAATAATGGCAGGTATTCGCCTGCTATACCTGCGCGCAGGATGAGACACCCCTGCTTCTCCTCTAGTTGTCCGCCGATGCTTGCAGTCAGCCTATCTTCGCCTGCGTCATGTACAGCAACATTGCCTATGAACTCGACATCTTGTTCTGCCGGACCAGCGCTTTCGCAACCTGCTAGTATCGTCAATGCCGAAGCGAGTATGAAGGTTTTATGGGATATAGAGCTGGACATTGAGATTCTTTGCAACTTCGATAGGTGTATACCACGCGGCTAAGGTTTGCCCCGGCTGCGGTCCTGTCATCCGGCACCCGGTATTTTCAGAAGCAAAACGCGACACTTACTGCGGAAAGGCCGTTCGGCTGGTCGGGCGTTTGGGTCCTGACTGGGGAGCTTTGGGCAGGGATCAGGTTCGACCTATTCCAATCCCACATAATTCCGTTGGTACGAGCAACCTATGGGGGAAGCCCCGTTGGGAGGCGGCTTTTGGAGGAAACTCCTGAAGGACCTTATGACCGAATTTGGATGGTATGCTCCCGTTCCGGCCACGCGCGCGACGGCAGGGTCGGCTTACGGCGCCCGCTGCAAGCCATTGAAAAGGGACATTTTCGATCGAGTTTACACCGGAAAGCGCAGAATTCTGCGGTTGTCGTCAGCTTGGGAGGCTTACGATGTCTTGGGAATTTGGTGGCAGCGGAGGGGCTCGAACCCTCGATAAGCAATTTGTGGGCTGACGGCGCTGGGCCTGATCCTGTCGGCGGTTAGCTGCATCCCGCAAGGGTAAGGCGATGGGCCAAACTGGCGAACAGGATCCACACGGGGTCAAAGTGCATGGAAAGGCCCATCGCCTTGTCTGAGAACTAGCGAAGTAAATTACTCTCAGAAAGAGAAAATTTCACCAACCATCCCGGCGGTAGCGCCGCCGCCTGCGCTTCGAACTTTTCCGCCACGCAACCAAGCCAGCGGTAGCAGCAAACGCGAGCACCGCTATAAGAGAGTATGCAATAATCAACCGGGTTTCCACCGAACGCCTCATTTCATCCAAATAGCGGCAAATGCCGCAATGACCGACTGCCGGGGGGCAAAGCAAATCATGGTTAATTCGTCTGTCAGGTCTCACTGCCAGATCTCGTTGACGACAGGCCCTCAGCGGCCTTCGCATGGGGTGCGACTCTAAGAGGGCCCACCGTCGTGCGGAGGAGTAATCACTCGGTTTCAAACTGAAATGTACAAATGCGCCATGATTAGAACCGTGCCGATCTGGCACAGTTATCGTTCGCCGCGTCCCGCAGGGGTAAGGCGATGGACCATTCAGGGGGTACAAAACTCCACGCGGGTCGCATTGCGCGGAGAGAGGCCCACCGCCTCGCCACAAATATAGGCGCGCTAGGGGTGGAATGATAGCCTAGTTTCGACATTCTACGTGTTGACCATAGTTCTTGCTATGTTCCATCTGGCGGCATGGTTCGACACAAGCTGGATTCGGTCAATGGGTGCGCGCGGCGAGGCTATAACCTCAGGATCATCTGCGGCGACTGTGAGCGCGTTTTAGAGGCCTACGCGGTCCTGATGATGCAAACCCTTCGCGGACAAAGCATGGCGCTCCACAAGCTGGAAGAGCGCGCCAAGTGCAGCGAGTGCGGGCACCGGGGCGCAACCGTCATGCCATGCGAGATAAATTTCTAAGCAGCCTATGTCTTCGATTCGCTCAAGCGCGCCATGTTGCACGGGAGCGCCATTACAGGCTGGAAGACCGAAGAATTGCTAGGTCTCGGAGGAGGGCTTGAACCCCCGATACGCGGTTTATGATTTCAACGAGAGCCGTTCGTAGACGCGTCTACGTTGGCGGTCATAAGATAGCGGACCGTTTGCTTTCGGCCCGCCGAACTCGCTGTCGGAATGCCAGCTTCTGGGTGGATTGCTGACGTGTACCTAAACTCTTGTCATGCGCGTAAAGGAACATCAAAGCGGTTGCATGTTCAAGCGGATTCGAAAGTTAAGCTGGCCAGCAGCGGGGCTTCTCGTTTTGTACGGATGCAGCGAGGGCGGCTTGCAAAAGGACGCTCAAGGCAGAGTTGCTTACGAATGGGCCAAACCGAACAGTTTCGACGGCACCCTGACCGATGGCCGCTTCTCTTATGAAGGTGGTTGCGTCATTTTCACTCTAACTGACGGTCGTCGCTTCCTTCCGATCATGCCCGAGGGTCAACTGTATTCAGTAGAGCCTATGCGAGCCTTATTTACTCATGAGTGGGCTGTCAGCGGATTCGATGAGAAGAGTGACGCAGTTAAATCGCTTCGGGACGACCCTGTAGCTGTGGAATGTGGGGCGGCTCCTGCTTTTATTAGCGGAATCGGACCGCCGGGTCCGCCATCGCCAGCTCCCCCGTTTCCAATTCCACCGGCGCCGCCTCCGGAAGCATCAGCTCGTGGGCGGGCGCTAGAATGAAGAAGAGAGCATCGGAACAGGGTAGTAATCTGCCGGTCCGCTTTCATTTAGAGGTTCCCTCCGGGTGAATGGCTGAAATCGGGTCGTTGGTTGACAGGCGGCTTTCGGTCCCATCCGTGGCAAAGCGGCTAGACCGCTCCTCGCCGGATCGTCACCATCGCTGAATGTGTGCGATTGAGGTGGAAAGCGGACACAAACTGGCAAGGAGGGAGCGGCGTTGACAGCACCCTGTTGCCAAGCCCATGCAAATGAACATGAATCTCGCTGCCTCTTCTGCAATTCTCACTGCCGTGCTCGTTGCAATTCCCGAACCAACGTCGGTTTCGGCCGAAGAACTGGGAGAGTTGATACTCGAAGAGCGCACTTCCCAGTCAATTGTAAGCCAAGCCCTTTGGCCTCCCCACATTCTCCGCCGCAATCCCATCCTCCTCCTCAACGAACAGGCGATACGCCAAGGGCTGCCATGCCTGCGCACGCAATGGCGCATCAGGCTGACCCCGACCGGGGGGGCTAGCGATACGAAAGACTGGCTGGTCGACAGAGCAAGAGGCGTTCGTAGCCAACGCCAGATTGCTCTGGCAGATTCTTCGGGAGAATGTCCTGGCGAGGGCTATGTCAGCATATCCGATCACCAGTCCGATAAAATTGATCGATCCGGCTGGGGGCTTGCTCGCTATCGCGCCTTTTTGAAGGGTGAAGAGGAAATTGACTTTCGTTGCGTGGCCGAGGACGCGCCGTTTCTTGATGTCTGCTCTGATGTTGAAGGGCTACGCGAATGGCTTAGCCAGAAAACGCCAACCTATGTCGGAATCGTTGATCAACGCGTTTGGATCAGGATCGACAGTTCGAGCGATGCCGAGATCACCTTCGCCTCTCCTCACCGATTGACCATCAAATTGCAATATCCCGTGCCCTTCTAGCTGCACGCCTCAAGTTGCCTTAGCAAACACGTCTGCAATCGGGTCGTTAGCCATCAGACCGCTTCTGTCAGGAAAGTTCGGTTAGCGGCCTGTCCGGTTCCGGGTGATCAAGAATTATCACCGAAGGTCCGCAGAAGGTGATAGTTGCCGTTTCCGCAAAAGTCCCTCGGGTTTGAAGTCGTGGAGCCTGGTCACGAGGTGTTCTTTCTTAGGTTGATGGCTTGCACTGTCAGCTAGAAGGCCAAGCCTTCAGCGCCAACAATGCCATAACGCGTTGTCGCTCAGCGATCACTTGAGGAGACCAATTTGGACTGTCTGCTACATCTGAAGTCAGCTTAAATGAGCTTTTCCCATAAATGGTTCGCTTCACATCAAAGCTATCATTAGGCATTCCATTGTTCTCACTCCGCTTCAGCAAACAAAGGTTTCCTAAGAGCGTTCTCGATTCCACGTGAGATTCGGGTTTAAACTTCTCCCATCCTTCAGACGGGAGAGTGCGCGGCAAAATGTGCTCTAGGGTAATCTGCTGAGGGTCAGCATTCACCCACTCAGCTTCCTCACGCTTGGGCGAAGCTACATGCTCAAGCTCTCGGAGAATGTACCTAGCCAACGACGTCTTTGACACACGAGCCCGCGAGAACGCCTCCACGAATTCACGATCTGTCACAAAGACCTTACTCAGCGAACGAACCAACTCCGAATAGGAAGAAATATCACCGTTTGTGATTTTGATTGCAGTGTCAGCGAATGCCTGCTCGTTCACACCACTTCGAGTGCGAGCTGTAAGGACGAGGCGCAAGCTCAAAGCTCCGAGATGTCGAATAGCCTTCTCAAACTCATTCCTTCCGAATTTCGTCGCGGTCGCCAAGACCAATGGACGCATTGGCTTGAGATCAAAGAAGTTAAAATCTGCAAGGTGCTTAAGAGTAAGGTCTGAGTAGGAGTTCCAGTGTTCGCTGTCCGGGTTGAAAGTCGCAACATATGTTCGAGATGTGTCTGCTAGAGATCTAAGGAATGAAAGCGCACTTCCCTCCGTTTTGTATTTCGACTGTATCGCATCATAGACATCATCTGCACGAACGAAGCTCGAGAAAGCGATTAGGTAGTGCCGCAAAAATGAAACTTGCGGATCGTCGTCGCCAAGCTCCTGTAGATTCTCAAGCATGTTCGACCATTTAGCTTGGGCGACGCCGACTTGTTTGTCGGCCAAGCCAAAGAGGTAACTTTTCACCAAATCAGCTTGGGAAGTTCGGAGGCCTCGGTCATTGAGTGTTTCGAACATCTTGAAGGCGCGAGCTTGGTCGTGGGCCCGCATCAAGATCACCTGGGCGGAGCGTTCGAGATAATCGATCCAGTTATTGAGTGTCTCCGGCGCATCGACACCAGACACTGAAGTTGCGATCGACTCGACCCGGACCGATGCAAGATCATATGCCTGCTTCAAAAGCCGGTGCGAGGTCCGACTCGCTTCAGGCGGCCAACCGGGTTCCGAACGGCCTGAGGTCAACTCACGAAAGAAGGCGCGATCATCGGTGTTTAGTGAGAGTCGCTGCTTGAACCCTTCGCGCCTATCGCTGCTGTAAAGGTAACTGTTTTGCAGAGAAACTGCGATCTCTTTCCCCACGCCCTTCCGGCTGAGATAGTCGCGAATGGCAGTTAACAGTAAGTAGGTCGTGGTAAGCCTCTGCTGTCCATCGACTACTTGCAATTCGCCAGTTTTCTCGTCCTCTATTGCTACAATTGTGCCTAGAAAGTATTCCGAACCCCCGCGGTAGGCAGCTTCGAGGTCGGAGAAAAGTTGGCTTACCTCTTCCTTCGTCCAAGCGTAATCTCGTTGGTGGGGAGGAATGCTTAGGCGGTGATCAACAAAAATCTTGGCGATCCCAATGTCGTCGAAACTAAAGGTCTTCATTCGAGCCACTCTCGATTGCTTGCTCGGTCACGCTAAGCATCGGGTTCCACCCGGGCAAGACAATAGCAAAATAATAGCGTGCGCTATTCGGTTCTCCAAAGACATAATTGTAGCAAGTTCGGACAATGGCCGGACACGCCGGATTTGCGGTGTTGTGGGATATTAACTTAGCGCTCGGAAACGGTGGTTGTGGGGCTCCATTTGACGTTTGCAGAACCCGTCTTGGCCTGGCTGTTGGGGCATTTCGCGCCCCGTTCCTTGTACTGAAGCTGCTCGCTGATTTCGTTCCCGCTGATCCATTCCCCATCATCCCAAATACCATCCTGCATGGCGCTATTCTCTCCTCCGAGGTCGCGGCGTCGCGGCGCGCGAGATCTAAAAAGCGCTTAAAAAATAGTATCTTATATGCAGCAAGCGCTGCGTTGTGAAACAGGCCGAGCTGTTCGGCCGAGATGCTAGGAAAAGAAGATGAGCGAAGAGGAAAGTACCAACCCGCGACGGCGGAAGTTTCTGCTGGCGAGCTTACCGGTCGCAACCTTTGGGCTAGGATACTGGGTGGCTCCGAAAGAGGAGCTTGCGCACGAGGTTCAGGAGGGCGGATTCTTTGCCGCAAAAGAAACAGAGGTTCTCTCGGCGACCGTCGAAAGCCTTCGAGCCGAAAGTGAACTGGTGGTCTGGTCGTATCAGGGGACTGTGAAAGTCAGAGCGACAGATACCGACTGGCTGGTGTTCGAGAGTGAGCAGCACCTCATAGTTCCTGCGAGCGTGGACTATCGGCTCAATCTCCAGGAGTTCAGCCTTGCTGATGTGCGGTTCGACGAGAAGGCGGCACTCGTCAGGGTGACGCTGCCAAAACTGAAGCTGTCGGACGTCGCATTCTATCCAGAACAAGCGACGGCCATCAACGGCGGCTTGCTAACCTTCAGTGACGAGAAGGTGCAGGCGCTAAACAAGCGTGCATATCGATCGGCAAGGAGAGCGGTCACCGCTCAGGCGCAACAGGCCACAAAGGTCGAGGTGGCAAAAAGAAAGGCCCGCGAGAATGTCGAAGAGCTGTTCGAGCTTCCATTACGCATCGCCGGGCACCCCGGCGTGAAGGTGGTCGCCAGTTTCGACTGAACAATCAACAAGCCAAACAACCACGAGGCCCTCGGGTGAAATCCCGGGGGCTTTTTTGATTCTGGAGAACACCAATGATCACAATCAAAACATGGCCGGACCTCCGGGGCGCCATCGAAACGCATCCGGCAAGAGACATCCTGGCTGCCCATGCGGACAGACTTGAGGAGTTCGACGACCAGCCGCTTAACGAGCTTTGTGAGGTCATTATCCTTGAGCCAGCCGACACCCTAACTGACTTGGAAAGGAAGTTGGGCCGCGCTGTGCACCCGCCTCCTTGGGAGTACGTCGAACTGACGAACGGCTGGTACGAGTTCGTGCTGATCCTTTCCGACGACGGCTTTGGCCACGTCCTGCTGGTTGAGGATCGCCCGGACGGCAACCAAGCCCTGCTCGACTACTGCGCCACCCTAATCCCTTAAGCTTCAAATCCACCGAAACGACACGCGTCCAGGCATCCAGCCTCGGGCGCATTTTTTATGCGCGAAAGGAATTCGCATGATCACGATTTACAACGAGAACGACGCCCTTGAACTAACCGACCCGGAGCTACGAAAGCTGGTTCGGGGACACCTGACAACGGCAAAAGAGAATGGGCTGGAGAACCTGACTTGTATCGCCGTTGTTGAACCAGCCGACAGCGAGCAGACCTTCATTGACGAGCTCGGCTTCTCTCCGCTGCAAAATCCTCTGACGGAAACTCGCTTTGGCGATCCGGATTTCAGCCCTGCGTGGGACTGGTTGGAGGTGCATCCCGGCTGGTACGAACTGCTCTTCGCGGTTGGGAATGACGGCTTCGCGTTTATTTTGTTCGTCCCAAACGAGGCAAAGGAAAACGACCCGAGCCGTATGTGCGAGCGCTACGGGGGAGGGGCAGGTTTCTGAAGCCTGGAGAGCCTTGATCCGCAAGGGGGCAGAAACCAGAGACATGGCAAAGGAGGTGGGGGGAGGGGCGGCAGCTCGGAGTGACTTGCGTTTCTCAACTGGCATGCAGTCGCTGGAGGACAGGTCTGGTTTTTCGTTTGCGTTCTCCTACCCCTCCCTCCCCCTGGGCAGTGGCCAACGAATTTTTCGAGAAAGAACTGGAAAGAAGGGAAAAGTGGGCAGCGGGGCTGCGTCCAATCCCTCCTTTCGTAAGATAAAAACGAACCCAGAGAATCCGTCCTTTTCGCTTCGCTTTGTCTTTTGATTTAGAATTATCTTTTCCGCCGCTTGCCCGGTTTGGGGCGTTCCCGATTTAGCTGACTTTCGTAGTTGGCAAAAAATTGCCGAAACGAAGGGTAGAAGCCCTCAAGAACGCTGACATGCCCTGCGCCACGTAGAGCGGCCAGTGTTCGGATTTGGATTTGAACCCTGTCCTGAACTGACAGGACGGTTTTAGATGGTCGCTTGCTATCAAGATCGGCCTGCATTTTCGCGACCATGCTCTCCATACGCTCTAGCAGCTCCTTGCGGCGCGCTTTTTCGGTTCGGAAGGCTGTCAGTTGCTCAATTACTGTGACTGCAAGTTCGTGGAACGTAAGACCGTCTTCGGTGAGTCCGATATTGACCCCTGGGTTTTCGCAATCGGAGATTTTACCCGGTTCGATCAGTTTCTTGCCCAACCACTTCTGCAGCGCCTGGATATGGCGTGTGACCGTGGACTGATCGCAGCTGAGTTCCCTCGCAGCCTCAGAGATATTTTCTGACTCGGCAACCTGCACGAACGCTTCGAGCCAAATCAGTCTCAGAGAATCGATTCGTAGTGAGGACATGGTCCGCCATCTCGCCTTCGAAACTACTCTAACATCACCTGAAGTGCGCGTCATGCAGTTACTGCATCCGGTTTGAGTGCAGTATCTAACTATTTCATTTACAACGTGAATATCTGCCTCAATTGTCTCCCTAGAGAGTGCATTCGCTCTTAAAGCGCCTCGATCACCGTGAGGCCAGAGCAGGAGAAACAGAGATGACAAATCAGACTAAAGATCCAAGGAAAAAGGCTGGCGTGAGTGCCAAGCACATCAAGTTGGCAACCAAGCCGCCACCGAAACGGAGTGACGGAGACGAAGCGCAAGACCCAACCGGCGAGCGCCAGCTAGTCCACAGGGCGAAACCGCTCGACAGGCCACTGCCCATGAAACTCCGTACCGAGGATTTTCCGGACCGCCCCTTAGGAGCTGGTGGACCGCCATCGACCGAGGAAAACGTCGCTTTTCTTTGCGCCTTCTACAAGGTTTTCGTCGGTTACAACGTCATCAAGAAGCAGCTCATTATCCGGATGAAGGGGCACTCGGGAATGACCGACAACGCAGCAAATGCTGCCATCACACGAGTGCAGAGTCTTGCCGCAAAGCACGGCATGCCGATCAGTTTTGTGCCTGCTCTGCTCAGTGCCTTGGGGGACGCGAACCCCTACAATCCCGTCAGCGAGTGGATACTTAGCAAGCCGTGGGACGGGGAGGACCGCTTGCCTGCTTTTTGCAGCACGATCACTACCGAGGACAACTTCCCGATAGGGTTCAAAGATACTCTGATGATAAAATGGGCGTTGAGCGCGGTTGCTGCAGCTCTACTCCCAAACGGTTTCAGAGCGCGAGGAGTTCTGACGCTCCAAGGTCCCCAGGGCCTGGGCAAAACCAGCTGGTGCCGAAGTCTCGTTCCGGACTCCGTTCTGCGCGACGAGGTAATCAAGTTGGACCACCACCTTGACTCAAGCAAGGACAGTCAGATCGGGGCGATCACGCACTGGCTAGTGGAAATCGGAGAACTGGATAGCTCGTTTCGCAAAGATGTTGCGCGACTGAAAGGGTTCCTGACCAACGATCGGGACAAGGTACGGCGACCCTACGACCGTACCGAAGCCGAGTATCAACGCCGCACAGTCTTCATGGCGAGCGTGAATCAGGAGGACTTCCTAGTCGATCCCACGGGCAATTCACGTTGGTGGACGCTCCCGTGCAAAGCCATCGACTATGAGCATGGTCTCGACATGCAACAGGTCTTTGCCCAGCTCGCGGTCCTACTGGACGAAGGCGAAGAGTGGTGGCTGACCCCAGAAGAGGAAGAGCAACTCGAATACCGCAACGCGGCACATCGCAGCTTCAGTCTTGTTGTAGACCGGCTGGAAGCGGTCCTCGATCTGGACCCGCACAGTACCACCGAGCTTGAGGCCATGACCGCCAGCGAAGTGCTGACGCAAGCTGGAATCGATCGCCCGACCAATCCGCAAGCCAAGGAGTGTGCTGCGTTCCTGCGTGAACACGTGGGCGGGTCCAAGCGCATCCAGGGCAGTCAGAAGTGGTACGTACGGCTTCGCAGATCCTCTTCTGCAGAGGACGTCGACTGCTCCGAGGCTGATCGGCCCGATCGGCGCAAGTTCGACTAGGCCCTCCATGGCGAGGGTGGCCGCATTCGAGCCACTCCTCCCTCCACGCCAAAATCGACCGCACGCAGCCTGCGTGCAACCGAGATCGCTGTGCGTGGCGGTCCCGGCACCCAACCCCCTGCGCGTCGTCGGTGCCCATCGTGGCTTCCAGATCTGCGCGCGAAAATGAAAGGAAATGAAGATGCCAAGAGTGAAACTAGATAGCGTGTTCTGCGCTGCTGCCGAATGTCCGGCTGGCAAAAAGAAGTGTGATTACTGGGATTTAGATCAGAGCGGTCTAGTCCTCGAAGTTCGCCAGTCGGGCGGGAAGACATACTACCTGCGCTACATCGAGGCGAACGGTCGGCAGCGCCAGCTCAAGATCGGACGGTGGCAGGACATCACTTTCGCCGCCGCGAAGAAGAGGGCTCTTCAGCTGAAATCCGAGGTCGTGCTTGGTGGTGATCCGCTGGGCGAAAAGAAGCGCAAGCGGCTGGTGCCGACCTACGCCGAGCTCGCGCAGCAACACATCGATCATGACAAGTCCTGTCTGAAGCGTCCGGAGAACACCGAGGCTGTGATGAACACTCATCTTTTGCCTAAGTGGGGACGGAAGCGGCTGGACGAGATCAAGCAGCAGGACGTCGCAAAGTGGTTGGCGCAGCTCCGCGAGGAATATGCACCGGCCACGGTCGAGAAGCTGCGGATGATGCTCGGTCGTTCGTTCGAACTGGCTCGGCGCTGGGGCCTTCCTGGATCGGAGATCAATCCCGTACGTGGAATTCCTCGTTTCAAGTTCGACAACGCGAGGCAGCGCTTTCTCACGGCGAAAGAAGCGGAGCGGTTACTCTACCATGCCGATCGATCGGCGAACAAACGGCTGGGCGCTATTGTGCGGCTGCTGTTGCTGACTGGGGCTCGCAAGACCGAGCTTCTGCAAGCCGAGTGGAATCATATAGACCTAGGTCGCAGGTTCCTATTCATCGCCGACAGTAAGACTGGGAAGGCTCGGCATGTTCCTCTGTCGGGTGAGGCAATCCGCGTGATTGAGGGGCTGCCGCGCTTGCGAGATTGCAAGTACATGCTCGCAAACCCGAGGACGAAGAAGCCCTACACCGATCTGAAGCATCCATTCGACACAGCCCGGAAGAAGGCAAAGATTCGTGATTTGCGTATTCATGACTTACGTCACTCGGCGGCTTCCTTCATGATCAACGCCGGGGTCGATCTCTTCGCCGTCGGTCGCATCCTGGGCCACGCCGACCATCAATCGACAATGAGATACAGTCATCTCGCCAACGATACGCTGCTTGCGGCGGTCGAGGCGGGGGCTGCCCAACTAACTGGATAACCCAATCTTCCCTGCTCTGGTCCTTCGCGGATCGGGGCAGGGACATTTTCAATTTCGATATTTTTTTTTTTTGGAGAATTGCGATGGCCTTTAAGATTCCGCCCCTTTCGTGGCGACGCGTGGACCAATGGACTAGAGCTAGCTTGGTCGGCTTCGATCAGACTCCCGGACTACTACGCTTCATTCATAATGGCATGATTGTCTATATCGCCTCGGAAACCCGAAGCTTGGCGAACTTTCGACGCTTCGCGACTCCAGGAGGTAGCTGGAAGTCCCATAGAGGGGGACAACGGGTTCATGAATATCGCGACAATCTAGAACTCGAGTACGCGATCCTGATGGCAAGCCCAATCGAAGTCGAGCGCGTTCGTGACGCTCTAATTCGCAAGCATGAGCCAGATTTCAATGTGCGAGACGGTCATTCCGATAGTACGGAAAGCTAGCTCATGCGCTCTCTCGCGTGGCAATTCTACGAAGCCGTTGGGACAACTCGTCGCGATCCGCCGCGTAGTGCGCCCTCCGATGATCATCGGCACATAACGCCACGACGTTATCCTCAACATCGGGTCCGCCATCCGCGAGCGGAAGGACGTGGTGAGTTTCAAGATAAAATGCACCGCTGGCCATCTGAAAGCCTTGTTTGCCGCAAAGTTCGCATCGGCCCTGCGAGCGTAACAAAACGCGTCTGCGAACAGCGGGATCACGAATAATGGCAGATGTCGTTAGTTCTTGCCTTTCGGCCCCAGCTTTGTCCGCTTGATCAAGGTCAAACTGATCGACGCACTCCTGTTCGAAGATACCCCTTGAAAGTTCAAACTCTCCAGTGGCCCAGTCATACGCCGTAATCGTCCAAGGCTCGGGGTCCAATTCTCTAGCCATTACGCGGGATGGCTTGAGAGCTGGATCATCCTTGCTCCGCCGTACCCCGTCGAGAAGGATGACTCTGACGGGAAGATTGTCTTTCAGGGCGGTCTGCAACGCATCGTCCAATCGCTTTGCTCGCTTCGCCCAGGAGGATTTCCCGCTAACGTTTTTGTGGTAGTCGGCATCGGCGCGAAAGTTTTCGTGCGCTACGATCCTATTATCGATCTCGCGCATAGCGGGATGCCAGAGATTGAGAATTATCAGACGTCCCGGCTCGATGAATGACCATTCGTAGCAGTATTTCGGATTGGCCTTATATCCTCGGGCGTCATTAGAGCTGTTGATCCAATCGGTAACGTCGAATCCTGCTTGCTCTGCAAGATCGAAGACATTGTGCTGGTTTTTGGGCTTGATGCCCTCAAGCACGCTCATTCTGTAACCGTCATACCTTCGCACGCCTCTTGCAGACTGCGTACAAGCTTGTCGTCCATGTCACCCGACTTCGTGTAGACTCTCAGGCGTGTTCCACCGCCCATGGTATCCATTTCAATTACGATCTTCGGTGTGTGCCCGTACCCCAGCATCATCACGTTCTCGCCCCCGTTCCGCAAAGGAACTGGGACCGCTCCGCCAATCTGCGTGATAGCGTTGGCGACACAGACTTCGAGATCGGCTGGCGACCTATCGCTCGACAATTCAGCGCGAATGCCTTTCGACATTGTCTCGTCGATCTCTTCAGCTCTCGCACTGGAGCTGACGGCAAGGACCGTCGCTGCGAGATATGCCCAACGCTTCATTTGATTTCACCCTTTTGCCCAAGCGCCAGCTTATCAACGAATTACGTCAATAAAAGCTTTGCGTGGGTCGGTGGGAGGTCGGGTTATGAAACTCGACTGAAGCAAAGCGCCTTAAATAGGCAAATTATGCGACCTAATCTCACCTAACTTTGGGTGTTCTTTGGGTAAACATTTTTCGGACCACAGCTGGCCTCGGAAAGCTCAAGGAACGTCTCACTTTTCGCGAAGTTCAATCCTCAATTCGTAATGATGGGGTCACGTGTTCGAGTCACGTAAGCGGCACCACTTCGCGCGGCGACTGAGAACATGCGGGCTAGCGATGCGCTGCCAAGTCGAGTTTGCGTCTCACAGGCCGAGCTGCGCTTGATATCCTGCGTGGCCGTTCGACTGTCATTGGCGAAACGCGCCTTGTTGCGAACACTGTAAGCTGAATTTCTTCGAACGAATGGGCTTTCGATAGCTGGCGCGCTTGTTTACGCAGCTTGTCATGGCTGCCATCAAACGATCGCTCGGCTTGCTGGGC
>Ga0310345_10003148_pt1 | contig 15938 bp, 12 predicted proteins | sample HC15DNA20500_MG_FD_204667 | JGI IMG/M metagenome (GOLD analysis project Ga0310345, IMG submission 204667) | Marine microbial communities from station ALOHA, North Pacific Subtropical Gyre - HC15-DNA-20-500_MG | ecosystem: Environmental > Aquatic > Marine > Oceanic | place: Pacific Ocean: North... | reverse complement strand
CCTGGATCGACCACGTCTGCGCCGAACGGCTGCTGGCCCGGCTCGGCGCCGTGGAGGCCGACGTGGTCGACGGCACGAAACTGGTTGCCCTGGACCCGCAGCAGGACGCCGCGACGGGCAGGCGGCTGATCCCCGCCGGTTCGGTCGCTGAACAGGTGCTCGTCCGAGACGGGACCGAGATCGTCGCCTTGAGCTTCGCCTCTCGGCCGGCCCACGTGGACAACATCGGCAAGCTTCCGATGGCGTGGGTCGACCCGGCCACCGCCGACAGTCGTACCGTGCTGGCCGGCGGACCCGAAGCGCTCGCCGAATATCAGCGCGCACTGGACGAATGGCGATTGCTCACCGGTGCGGGGCTGGTCGGGCTGGTCGAGGAGACGATGACCATCGCCGCGGAGTTCGCCAAGACGCGCTACACCCTGGGCGTGCCGATCTCGTCGCTGCAAGCCATCTCGCATCCGTTGGCCAACATCGCGATCACGGTGCAGGGCGGGCGAAACCTCGCCCGGCGCGCAGCCTGGTTCCTGGACAACGAGCCCGAGGAGCGCCGCGAGTTGGCGCCGTCGACATTCGTGTTCATGGCCGAGGAGGCGGCCAAGGCGGCGACCATGGCCGTGCACGTGCAGGGCGGGCTGGGGGTGTCCGCCGAGGCCGCTGCAACGGCCTACCTGGTGCGCGCCCGGGGCTGGGCTGTCGCCGGCGGCGATCCCGCGGCCACCGCGAAGTACATCGCCACGATCGTCGCCGAGCGGGAAGGACGGAGCTGAGCAATGGATTTCTCCCGAGTGCAATTGTCCGACGACGACCGCAAGTTCCAGGACGACGTCCGCGCGTTTCTGAGCGAGATCGTCACGGAGGACGTCATTCGGCGCGACCGCGAGACCGGTGACAACTTCGACGAGGGCGTGCATCTGGCGCTCGGTGCGGCCGGCTATCTGGAACGGGAATGGAAGCCGGACTCGGACAGGGCGTTCACCAGGGTGCAGCGCCGGATCTGGGAGCTGGAGAAGCGCCGCGCCCACGTGCCGTGGGTGACCTCCGGCACGACGGCGATGATCGCCCGGTCTGTGGAGAAGTTCGCCTCGCCAGAGCTCAGGGCGGAAGTGCTGCCCCGGGTCTACAGCGGGCACGTCCGGATGTGCCTGGGCTACACCGAACCCGAGGGCGGCTCGGACGTCGCCACCTGCAAGACCCGCGCGGTGCGCGACGGTGACGGCTGGATCATCAACGGCTCGAAGATGTTCACCACCGGCGCGCACAACTGTCAATACGTCTTCCTGATCACCAACACCGACCCGGACGCCCCGAAACACAAGAGCCTGACCATGTTCCTGGTCCCGCTCGACTCGCCGGGCGTGGAGATCCAGGGCATCCGCACCGTGGACGGAGACCGCACCAACATCGTCTATTACAGCGACGTGCGGGTCGACGATCGCTACCGGCTGGGCGCGGTCAACGACGGCTGGACCGTGGTGCGCGAGCCGCTCAACGCCGAGCACGGCGATGTCGACGCGGCCGACGACGGGTTGGCGGATGTGTCGATCATGATGCACCAGGCGATGTTCATGGCCGCCGCGGTGGACAAGGCCGCGCAACGGTGCGCGGTCGACGACGGCGCGGTGGCCTACCGCTTGGGTCGCTGCGTCGCCCGGATGGAGGCGGCGCTGTCCGCGCCGAGCATCTTCGGCCGGGTCGCCCTCGCACAGACGATGCGCGACATCTCTCCAGATCTGATGGACCTGCTGGGCGCCGCCTCGGCGCTTCCCGACGGTGCGGACGGAGCCGCCGATGACGGAGCGGCCGAGTACGTCTACCGGTTCGCACCGCTGGTCGGGATCTACGGCGGCACGCTCGAGGTGTTCCGGAACATGATCGCCCAGTACGTGCTGGGCCTCGGCAAGCCTGCCTACGCCGCGCCGGCGGCCAAGAAAGCGTCCTGAGGATCCCGCCGCGCACGGGCAGTCCAGTACGGCGCTTCGTCAACGTCACCAGTTCGAGCGCCGAGTGGCCAACAGCGGTCGCTTCGGCAACGTCACCAGTTCGAGCGCCGAGTGGCCAACAGGGGTCGCTTCGTCCTCGTCACCAGTTCGAGCGCCGAGTGTGAACTGACGGCGAAAAGTCATGCGTGTTTTCGCACTCAGCTCACGCTCGGCGTGAGGAACTGGGCCGATTGTTGGGCGTGGGGAACTGCGCCGCCGGCTCGGCGCGAATACCTGGGCTGCTATGTGCTCAGTATGGTCGCGCCCGCCGTGCCGGGTGCGCCATAGAGCTGGGCGAAACCGACCTTGGGCTCGCCGGGAATCTGGCGGTCGCCGGCCTGTCCGCGCAGTTGCCGGACGATCTCGTGGACCTGGCGCAGTCCGGAGGCGCCGATCGGTTCCCCGTTGGCCAGCAGCCCGCCGTCGGTATTGACGGGCATCGACCCGCCGATCTCCGTGGCGCCGTCGGCGAGCAATTTCTCCTGGTCGCCGTCGGCGCAGAACCCGGCTTCGGCCATGTGGATGATCTCAGCGCCGGCATCGGTGTCCTGTAACTGGATCACGTCGACGTCAGAGGGTTCGATTCCGGCCTTCTCGAACGCTGCGCGGGCGGCGTACACGGTGGGCGCCACGTCTTCGTCCACCGGGGCGAACGTCGTGTTGACCTCGTACGCACCGTATTTGCGGGTACGCACCTCGACGGCGCGCACGAAGACGGGTTTGTCGGTGTAGCGGCGAGCGATGTCGGCCCGGCACATGATGACTGCTGCCGCCCCTTCATCAGGCGAGCAGAACATGTACTGGGTCAACGGATAGTTCAACATCGGTGAGTTCAGCACCGCCTCTTCGGTCATCGGCTTGCGCCGGAAGGCGTTGGGGTTGCGCTCCCCGTTGCGCAGGTTCTTGGTGACCACCTTGGCCAGCGTCTGATGGCTGATGCCGTGTTGGTGCAGGTAGCGGTTCGCCTTCATCCCGAAGAACTGGGTGGTCAGGTACTGGCCGTTCTCGGCGTACCAACTCGGCATGCCGACCAGCGACGGATCCTCGGTGAATGCGCCGCGGGGGTGTTTGTCCATGCCGACTGCGATGCCGATGTCGTAGTCGCCCAGCCGTATTCCGTCCGCACAGGCCTTGGTGGCGCTGGCTGCGGTCGCGCATGCGTTGAAGACGTTGGTGAACGGGATGCCGGACAATCCGACCATGCCGACGATGGCGTCCGGATTGGCCACCGTCCAACTGCCGCCCACCCCGAACTGGATGTCGTTCCAGGTGATCCCCGCGTCTGACACTGCGGCGCTGATCGCGTCGACCCCCATGTCCATCGCGGATTTGCCCTCGAACCGGCCGAACGGGTGCAGGCCGACACCGATGATCGCGACATCATGCATCGTGGTGGGTCCTTTCGGGGCGGCGGATCGGTGGAACCGGTCATCGGAGATCATGCAACGGTAAATCTTACGGTAACGCTCCCGGGATGAGAACGCGCGGAGGCGACCCACGGACTGGGCGTGCTGGATGGCGACCCACGGACTGGGCGTGCCGGATGGCGACGCCCACAACTGGGCTCCACCCGCGTGTGGTCCGGTGTTGCGCGCGTGCGGGGCCACCAGCAGGATAGGCTTTATCGAAAGCGCAACCGGATGGCTTACAGGAGGTGGGTGCATGGTCGCCGACACCGAGCAGGAGGCCGTGGTATTCGACCCGTTCTCCGCGGATTTCTACCGGGATCCGCACGCGTTCTATCCCCGGCTGCGGGCGCAGGCGCCGGTGTTCTACAACGCCGAGTACGACTTCTACGCGCTGAGCCGCCATGCCGATGTGGCGGCCGGGTTGAAGGACTTCACCACCTACTCGTCGGCGTACGGCGTCGATCTGGGGATGGTGCGAACCGGACAGAAGGCTCCGGCCAAGATGATCATCTCGATCGACCCGCCCGAACACCGGGTCATGCGCAGCCTGGTGAACAAGGTGTTCACGCCGCGCGCGATCAGCGCGTGGCACGACATGGTGTCCGACACCGTGGACAGATTCCTCGCGGCAGCGTCCGCCGGGCCCAGTTTCGATGTGGTGTCCGACTTCTCGGTGTACTTCCCGGTGGAGGTGATCACCCAGATGCTGGGGGTTCCAGAGGAGCGACGCCAGCAGGTCAGGCTCTGGATCGACGAATCGTTGCACCGCGAACCCGGTCAGATCGACATCTCGGAGTCCGGCAAGCAGGCGATGGCCGAGATGTGGCTGATGTACTACCAACTCATCCAGGAGCGCCGCGAAGCTCCGCGCGAAGACATGATCAGCGCCCTGATCGCCGCCGAAGTGACCCGCGACGACGGTGCAGCCGACCGGCTGCGGGACTCCGAGATCGCCGGCTTCGCGACGCTGCTCGGCGGTGCCGGCGCCGAGACGGTGACCAAACTGGTGGGCGGGGCCATCGCCACCTTCGCCCGCCATCCCGAGCAGTGGCAACAGCTGCTCGACGACCGCTCCCTGATCCCCGCGGCGGTCGACGAACTGCTGCGCTACGACGCCCCAGTGCAGTACAACGTCCGCCGGTCGACCCGCGAGGTCACGCTGCACGGGGTCACCATCCCGGCCGGTGCCCCGGTGTTCCTGCTGGGCGCCTCGGCCAACCGCGACCCCGACGCGTGGACCGCACCGGACACCTTCGACATCAACCGCGATCGCACCGAGGCGCAGAACCTGGGATTCGGCTACGGCATCCACAGCTGCCTGGGTGCCGCGCTGGCCCGGATGGAAGCCCTGATCGCGCTGGACAAGCTGCTCGATCTGATGCCGCGCTACGACGTGCAGTGGGAGAGCTGCCGTCGCGTCAGCATGCAGAACGTCGCAGGCTACTCGCATGTCCCGGTGCGGATCCTGGCGTGAGGGTCATCGCGGGTCGATGATGTCACGCAGCCGTTCGGCGGGGAACACGGTGGCTCCCGCCGAACGTACCCGTTCGGCCAGGCCGCGGTCGGAGGTGGCGACCCGCAGCGAGGCTGGATGTGCATCGGCGACGACGAGCCGGACGATCTCGTCGTCGGCCGAATTCGGCGCGGCCGCCGCAGCGTGGGTGACGGTGAGGGCCTGTGACTCGATGGGCGGCGAAGGGGGACGTTCGAAGACGACCGTCACGTCGGCGTTCTCGCGCACTGCCCACTGTTCGAGGCATTCCACCAGTGCGCCCATCGCGGCGCGGCGGTCGCGCCACCAACCGTCAGGACGGCAGCCGACCACGTTCATCCCGTCGACAATCCAGCGCACCGATTCGACACTATCCCCAACCGGTGCGTGCAAAGGTGGATGACATGGCCGACACCACCACCAACATCGAACACAAGGTGACGTTCTGCCGCATCTGTGAGCCGCTGTGCGGCATGGTCGCCACCGTCGAAGACGGTCGGCTCGTCGCGTTGCGACCCGACAGGGACCACCCGTTGTCCACCGGATTCGCTTGCCAGAAAGGCATCGCCTTCACCGAGGTGGTCAACGATGCCGACCGGGTGACCATGCCGCTGCGGCGCACTCCCGCCGGTTTCGAGCAGGTCGGCTGGAACGAAGCGCTGACCGATATCGCTGAACGGCTCTCGCGCATCGTAGGCGAGCACGGGCCGGGCGCGGTCGGCTGGTACATGGGCAATCCGGGGGCGTTCAGCTACGCCCACGTGATGTCGATCCTGGCGTTCATCAAGGGCCTGGGCCGCGGCACCCACTTCTATACGGCCTCCTCCCAGGACACCAACAGCCGGCTGATGGCCAGTCAGCTGCTCTACGGCACCCCGATCTCGGTACCGATACCGGACCTGAACCGCACCGGCCTTCTGGTCGTGATCGGCGCGAATCCGGTTGTGTCTCACGGCAGTTTCCTGACCGCGCCGCGGATCAAGGACCGGATGAACGACGTCGTCAAACGCGGCGGGCGGGTGGTGGTGGTCGATCCACGCCGAACCGAGACGGCGGCGGCGTTCGAATGGTGCGGGATCGTGCCGGACACCGACGCCTACCTGCTGCTGTCGCTGCTGCAGGTGATGTTCGACGAGAACCTCGTCGACGCGCGGCGGATCGGCGCGCAGGCTGACGGGCTGGGCTGGCTGCGCGCGCTGGTGGCGTCCTTTGCGCCCGAGACGACGCAGCGGCACACCGGTATCGATCCCGACGTCGTGCGCGCGCTGGCGCGAGACCTCGCCGCGACGCCGCGCGCGGCGATCTACGGGCGACTGGGCACCTGCGTCGGGCGCCACGGCACCCTGACCTCGTATCTGATCGACGTGGTCAACCTCGTGGCCGGCAACCTCGACGTACCCGGCGGCTCGGTGTTCGGCAGCCTCGGACTGCCCGGTCAGCGGCTACTGAACCTCGTGATGGGTGCCGTGCTGCGCCGCACCTACCGGCGCAGGCGTTCGCGCATCGGCGGTTTCCGCTCGGTGATCGGTTCCGAACCGGCGGCGCTGATGGCCAAGGAGATGCTCACCCCGGGGCAGCGCCAGATCCGGGCGATGTTCATCAGCGCCGGCAACCCGGTGTTGTCGGTGCCCAACGGCCCCGAGTTGGAATCAGCACTGGAGTCGGTCGAGTTGTCGGTGGCGCTGGATTTCTACCTCACCGAGACCACCGCGCACTGCGACTACGTCCTGCCGGTCACCACGATGTACGAACGCGACGATTTCCCGCTGACCTTCCAGATGTTCCAGGCCACGCCGTTCCGTCAGGCCACCGAGGCCGTCGTCGACCCGCCCGGGCAGGCGCGCCAGGAGTGGCAGATCGTCGCCGACCTGATCGGGCGCCTGACCGGACAGTCGACGGTGTTCGCGATGTTCGGCACGGCCAACCGGTTGCTGCGCCGGGCCGGCATCGAGTTCACGCCTCGCAGGTTCGCCGACGGCATCATCCGGGTCTGCGCGGGCGGCGACCGTTTCGGATTGCGACGCAGCGGGCTGACGTTCGACCGGCTCACCGGTGAATACGCCCACGGCAAGGTCATCGACGCAAACCTGGCCACCGGTGTCCTCGGTTCGGTGATCGGCTATCCGAAGCGCCGGATCCGGCTCGCACACGACGACATCGCCGCCGAGATCGCCGGGATGACCAGCCGCACAGAACCCGAGGGCTTTCCGCTGCGGATGATCGGCATGCGCGAAACCCGTTCGGAGAACTCGTGGATGCACAACGCGCCGTTGCTGATGCGCGGTGATCGCGGCCAGCACGGGCTGATCAACGCCGACGACGCTGCCGAACTGGACATCAGCGACGGTGACGAGGTCACGGTCAGTTCGCCGTACGGCCGGATCAGCGTCCCGGTGTGCGTGACCAAGGACATCGTGCCCGGCGTCATCGCGGTGCCCCACGGCTGGGGTCACAAGGGGACCGGCGGGTGGCGGTTGGCCAACCGCGCAGGCGGCTCCAACGTCAACCAGCTGACCTCCAGCGACCCCGACGACGTGGAGGCGTTGTCCGGGATGGCCTGGTTGACCGGGGTGCCGGTGCGCCTCGACAAAGTGGATCCAGCCCTGGCAGTCCCCGAAAAGCTCTGACGCGCAGCGCGTCAGGCGATGGCGCCGTTGTCCTTGAGCGCCTCGATCCGGTCCCAGTCCAAGCCGAGCTCCATCAGCACGAGTTCGGTGTGCTCGGAAGCCTGCGGGGCGCGGGTGGTCTCCAGCGGCTCGTGGTTGAACTGCACCGGTCCCCGAACCACTTTGAACGGCTTGCCGCCGTCGCCGGCCTCGACCTCGACGATCATGTCGTTGGCGATGGCCTGCTCGTCGCTGGCCAGATCGACCAGACTCTGGAACGGCGCCCACTGACCCTTCATGGACTTGAGGTGCTGGCGCCAGTATTCGAACGGCTTGGCGGCGATCGCCTCCGCGATGAGTTGCACACCGGCCTCGGCGTTCTCGATGAGCGGAAGCACGTCGCAGAAGCGCGGGTCGTCGGCCAGTTCGGGCAGGCCGAGGTGTTCGAACGTGTCGCGGATATAGCCGGTCGGGCTGACGATGCACAGGTTGATGGTGCCGCCGTCGGAGGTCTGGTAATTGGCCATGAACGGGTTCACCGACGCGGTGGCGCCGGGCATCGTCGAACGCATCGTCTCGCCGGTCTCCATGCCCTGTGTCACGCTGGCGCCCGCGGCCCACCACGCGGTGCTCAGCAGCGACACGTCGACCTCGACGGCCTCGCCGGTGCGCTCGCGGTGGAACAGCGCCGCGGAGATCCCGCCGGCGATGTTCATCCCGCCGATCGAATCGCCGAAGGCCGGAATGCCCTGCGGCAGCGCCCCTCCCAGCTCCTCAGGGGTCAGCGCGTGCCCGACGCCACTGCGGGTCCAGAACGCGGTGCCGTCGAAGCCGCCGACCAGCCGTTCGTCGCCCTTGTCGCCGTAGGCGCTGCCACGTGCGTAGATGATGTTCGGGTTGACCGCGCGGATGTGCTCGACGTCGAACTTGTTCTTCTGCCGCGCCTGGGGCATGTAGTTGGTCAGGAAAACATCGGCGGTCTTGGCGATCTCGTAGAGCACCTCCTGCCCCTCGGGAGTGGACACGTCGATGCCGACGCTGCGCTTGCCACGGTTGGGGTGCTCAATGAGGGGATGACGGTTGGGGTCGAGCTGGAAGCCGCCCATGTTGACGAAGCCACGTTGGGTGTCACCGCGTACCGGGTGTTCGACCTTGATGACGTCGGCGCCCCAATCCGCGAGGATCGCGCCTGCTGCGGGCACGAAGGTGAACTGTGCGACCTCGAGGACCCGGACGCCCTCCATCACCTTGATCACGAGACTTCCCTTCCAGACGGCGGCGTCGAGCGATGTCAGCGCGAGTTTAGCGGAACGAAGATACTGTAATGTTTACCGTTGTCATTCCAAGAAGATGGTGTGGGGGTGCCAGGTGGGCGACGTGAGGTCGGAACGTCCAGAAACCGGGACCAGCATGGAATTGGGACGGCGGGTGGCGCTGCGGGCCGAGCACCGCATGCTGATCGACGGATCGCTCGTGACGGCTTCCGATGGGGCGGAAATCGACAACGTCAGCCCCGCTACCGGGGCCGTGCTGGGCGCCGTCGCGGCGGCCGGCGGGCAGGACATGGATGCCGCGATCGGTGCCGCGCGGCGGGCATTCGACGCGGGGGACTGGTCGACCAACCGCGCGCTGCGCAAGCGCTGCCTCGAACAGTTGCAGAGTGCGCTGGAGGCCGAAAAAGAACTGCTGCGCGAAGAACTCGTCGCCGAGGTGGGCTGTCCGGTGATGACGACCCAGTCGGCACAGTTGGATTGGCCGCTGACCGAGTCGTTGCGCTATCCCTCGCACCTGATCGACGACTTCACCTGGGAGCGGGTGCTCGACGGCGGTGGGTTGTTCGGCGAGCGCAACGTCAGGATGGTCGTCAAGGAACCGGCGGGCGTCGTCGCCGCCATCACACCGTCGAACTTCCCGATCGAGGTGATCCTCAACAAGCTCGGCCCCGCCCTGGCCGCCGGCAACACCGTGGTGCTCAAACCGGATCCGCACACACCCTGGAACGCCACCCGGCTGGGCCGGCTCGTCGCCGAACACACCGACATCCCGCCCGGGGTGGTCAACGTGATCACCACCGGATCGAACGAGGTCGCGGCGCAACTGGGTATTGACCCCCGGATCGATCTGGTGTCGTTCACCGGTTCGACCGCGGTCGGTAAGGCGCTGATGCGCACCGGCGCCGAGACGATGAAACGGATGTTCCTCGAGCTCGGCGGCAAGTCGGTGGCGATCGTGCTCGACGACGCCAACCCTGCGGCCATCGTGCCGACCGCGGTCGGGGTGTGCGTGCACGCCGGGCAGGCGTGCGCGGCCACCAGCCGGATGCTGGTGCACCGCTCGCTCTACGATCAGGCGGTGTCCGAAATCACCGAGGCCTATCAGTATGTGCCGGTGGGGGATCCGGTCGATCCCGGCACCCTGGTCGGCCCGGTGATCAGCGCCGCCCAGCAGGACCGGGTGCTGACCGCGATCGAAGGTGCGCGCCGCGACGGGGCCGAGATCACCACCGGCGGCGGACCGGCCCAGGGGTTGCCCGCGCACCTGGCCGGCGGACACTTCGTCGCCCCGACCGTGGTGGTGGGGATCGACAACAGCGCCGACATCGCCCAGCACGAAGTGTTCGGTCCGGTGCTGGTGGTGCTGCCGTTCGACGACGACGACGAGGCCGTCCGCATCGCCAACGACAGCGCATTCGGGCTCGCCGGCGCGGTGATGTCCCGCTCGGCCGAACGCGGCATGGCGATCGCGAGGAGGGTGCGCACCGGTTCCTTCGGCGTCAACGGCGGAATGTTCTACGGCGCCGATGCACCGTTCGGTGGGTACAAGAGCAGCGGCATCGGAAGGCAGTGTGGAATAGAGGGTTTCGAGCAGTATCTGGAGACCAAGACGATCGCCCGGCGGGAACGCCGGCGGGGTTGAGTCTGCCGCGAGTGAGAAGCCAGGGCTGTGAATCCGGGGCCGACCCACAGCCAGGAATTCTATTCCGCGGGTTGAGCGGAGGCGGGCCGGAACGTCACCGGCAGCGCCGTCGGTGACCGGAACGGCTGGCCGTGGATGTGCGGGTCGTTGTCGGTCGTCAAGCGGATGTCGTCGAGCCGCGTGAGCAGGCATTCGACGGCGACCCTGGTCTCCATCCTGGCCAGGTGCAGCCCCATGCAGGTGTGCTCGCCGGCGGCGAAGGAGATGTGCGGGGTCCGTGTGCGGAAGATGTCGAACTCCTCGGAGCGTTCCCAGCGGCGCTCGTCACGGTTGGCCGACCCGATGCAGACGTCGATCACCGAGCCCGCCTCGATCGGAACGCCATCGATCTCGGTGTCCTCGCGCGCGAAGCGCTGCACCGTGGTCAGCGGCGTCTCGAAGCGCAGCGCCTCCTCGATCGCCGATCCGATCAGGTCATGATCGGCCGTGACGGCGTCGAACTGGTCGCGATGGGTCAGCAGCAGGTACAACAGGTTGCCCGAGGACCGGTAGGTGGTCTCCAGCCCGGCGGGCAGCAGCAGTCGCAGGAACGAGAAGATGGCCTCGTCGGTGAGCCGTTCGCCGTCGATCTCGGCCGAGACCAGGTCGCCGATGATGTCCTCGGTCGGCGCTGACCGGCGTTGGTCGATCAGGGCCAGGAAGTAGTCCTTCAGCTCCGCGGAGGCTTCGAAGGCGCGCTGGTAGTCGACCGCATAGCTGATCAGCGCCACTGCCCTTTTGCGAAACCACGGCAGGTCCTCGTCGGGTAGGCCCAGCAGCTTCGAGATCACCCGGGTGGGGAATTCGAAGGTGAAGTCCCGCACCAGGTCCGCCTCGCCGATGTCGACGAACTCGTCGATCAGCGAGTTGACCACCGGCCGGACGATCTCGGGTTCCCAGCGCGCCAACGAGCGCGATTTGAAGGCCGCGGAGACCAGATTGCGGTGTGCCCAGTGCGCCTTTCCCTCCATCGCCAGAATGGTCGGGCCGATGAACAGGCCGATGGTGGAGTCGTAGATCGCCGAGTTGAACGCCTTGCCGTCGCGGAACACCCGGTTGACCGCCTCGAACGACACCGCCGCGTAGACGTTCTGCGGAGTCATCGAGGCCGGGGTCTTGGACCAGTCCATCACCGAGCCGCGAAACACGCCGCCTTCGCGTCGTCGCCGGGCGAACATCGGGTAGGGGTCGCGCAGGTCGATGGGTTCGTCCATCGCGGTGTCTCGTACCGGCGATTGCACAGCTGGGCCTCCCATCGGTCTGCGCATCTGTCTGCAAAGTCGTACGGTAATAGTTACAGTAAACGGTGTCGAGGACGTGCTTGCGCACCCCGGCGCCGGGGCCGTTCGGGTGGAGGAGTGAGATGGTGACGCTACTCGATGCGACTGCCCGCCGGCAGGAACCGATGCCGGAGATCCTGGAGCGGCAACGCGCGTCGTTCGGCGCGGACGGGCCGCCCGGGCCGGCGTTGCGGCGCAACCGGATCGACCGACTGCTCGCCCTGGTCCTGGACAACTGTGACGACTTCGTCGACGCGATGGCCGCCGACTTCGGAACCCGGCCCCGGGCAGGGTCGCTTTTCACCGAGATCATGGGAATGATCTCGGTGATCGAGCACACCAGGTCGCATGTCCGGCAATGGATGCGATCCACGAAGCTGATGCGCGGGGCGCGCCTGGTCGGACTGCGCGCCGAGGTCGAACCGTCCCCGCTGGGCGTCGTCGGCATCATCGGCCCGTGGAACTTCCCACTGAACCTCGTGGTGCTGCCCGCCAGTGCGGCGTTCGCCGCGGGGAATCGTGTCATGATCAAGATGTCGGAGGTGACGCCGCGCACCGCAACGCTGATGGCCGCCCTGGCTCCGGCCTACTTCGACGCCACCGAACTGCACGTCGTCACCGGCGACGTCGACACCGCCGCGGCCTTCGCGGCCCTGCCCTTCGACCACCTCTTCTTCACCGGGTCGCCGGCGGTCGGTGCGCTGGTCCAGCGCGCCGCCTCGTCGAACCTGGTCCCGGTGACCCTCGAACTCGGCGGCAAGAACCCGGTGGTGGTGGCGCCGGATGCGGACCTCGCCCGCTCGGCGTCGCGCATCGCATCGGCTCGGATGATCAACGGTGGCCAGGTGTGCGTCTGCCCGGACTACGTGTTCGTGCCCTCGCACCGTGTCGACGAATTCGTCGGCATCGTCCGCGACACTCTGCACGCGCGAGTCGACGCCGTGGCGCCGCCCGGTGAGGTGCTGCCCGATCCGGTGACCCGCAAGATCGCACCGACCATCGTGCGCGGAGTCGACGACTCGATGCGGCTCGCCGACGAGGAGAGCTTCGGGCCGGTGCTGACGGTGCACACCTACGACCGGCTCGACGACGTCGTCCACTACGTCAACGCGCGTCCCGCGCCGCTGGTGGCGTACTGGTTCGGCCCCGACGGTCCCGACTTCCGGTCCTTCGTGGAGCGCACTCGCAGCGGTGGCGTGGCACGCAACGACTTTGCCGCCCAGATGATTCCGTCGGCAGCACCGTTCGGGGGAGTGGGCCGCAGCGGTATGGGCGCCTACCACGGCAAAGCTGGGTTCGACGCGTTCAGCCACTACCGCACCGTGGTGGGCAGCGATCTGCCGTTCACGATCACCGGCCGGGCGGCACCGCCGTTCGGAGTGTCGACGCGGGTGACCACGGCGTTGACGTTGCGGATGGCGCGCAACCGCACCCGGCGCCGCCTTGGCGGCTAGTCAGCGCGGGTGCGCTGCCTCGTCTCCGCCTCTTCCGTCGCGTTGTGTTTCGGTAGCGCTGCACTGCCGGCGGGCGGGGGTAGGCGCCAGCTGTCGAAGGCCATCGCCAGCATGGCGTATGTGCCGACCACGAAGATGAGTTCCATCGCCTGATGGGTTCCGAGTGTGTCGGTGAGCTGACGCCACGTCGACGGTTCGGCGCGGCCGTGGTTCAGGAGCTCATCGGTCGCTCGGAGAACGACCAGGTCGGCCCCGTCGAAACCGGCATTGCCGGCTGCCAACCGCTCGATGTCACCGGCCGACACGCCACCGTCGCCGGCCACCTTGACGTGCTCACCCCAGAAGAACGCCGAGCGGCGGCTGTGCGCGACACGCAGGATCGCCAGCTCGCGAAGTCGCAGGGGAAGTTCGCCCCGCTGGAGTAACCAGCCGTTGTAGGACAGAAATCGTTTGGCCATCTTCGGGTGGCGGGCGAGCAGGCCGATGATGTCGAACTCCAGCGGGTCGGCGGCATGCCCGGACCCGGCGCGCGGAACCTTGTCGCCCGGCAGGCCCATGAGCGCACCGAACGCGGCGTATTCGTCGTGACCCCATTCCTCGGCCGTCAGCGGTGCCAGCAACGGGTCGCCTCCAGTCAGTCCTGTCATGTTCGCCGCCCTCCGTTCACGCCGATGATCTGTCCTGTCACATAAGATGATTCGTCCTGGCAGAGGAAGATCGCGGCATTGGCGATGTCCTCGGGGCGGCCCGCACGCCGTACCGGGGTGATCTTGGCGAAATGTTCCAGCGAGGCGGTGAACCGGCCTTCCTCGATCGCCTTCTCGAGCATCGGGGTCACCACCATGCCTGGTGGAATGGTGTTGACGGTGATTCCCCCGGGGCCCAACTCGAGAGCGAGTGATTTGGTCAATCCGATCACCCCGGCCTTGGAGCTGACGTAGGCGGCCATCCTGGCCTGCCCGCCTTGTGCACTGGACGACGAGATGTTGACGATCCGCCCCCATCCTGCGTCGAGCATGTCGGGCAGCACTTCCTGTGTGCAGATGAAGGGACCGCGCAGGTTGATCGCCATGACCCGATCCCACTGCTCATCAGTGATCTCGGCGAACTTACCGAACTGTTCGATACCGGCGTTGTTGACCAAGATCAGCACCGGGCCGAGATCGGACCGAACCTGTTCGACTGCGGTCCTGACCTGGCTTCGGTCGGAGACATCGACCACGTAACCGTTGACGGTGGCGCCGTTGTCGCGCAGCCGTTTCACCGCGGTGTCGATCGGGTCGGCCGCGAGATCGAAGATGGCGACCTCGCAACCGCGGTCAACGAGGGCCTCGGCGATCGCCAGGCCGAGGCCTTGAGCTCCGCCGGTCACGATGGCGGTGGTGTTTTCGAAAGGCAACACGGACTCCTAGGAGAATTCGATGTGCAGCCGGGTCAATCCGCGCAGGATGAATGTCGGCAGGTACCTGTAGCGCCGCGCGTCCGCAGGCCCGTGTCTGTCTTCGTCGATCCGGATGTTCGACGTCCGGTCCAGGAGCCGGTTGAGGCTGACCTTGGCCTCGGCGCGAGCCAACGGCGCACCCGGGCAGCTGTGCGCTCAACGGCCGAAGGCGATGTGCTGCCGGGCATTCGGCCGCTCGGGATCGAATGTGTCGGGGTCGTCGAACCTGCGGGGATCCCGATTGGCGGCCGCGTTGAGCAGCATGACCGTGGTGCCGGCGGGGAGCTGGACCCCGCCGACGGAGACGGGCACCTTGGACAGCCGGAAGTCCCCGCGGATCGGGCTCTCGACTCGCAGCGTCTCTTCGACGAAACCGGGAATCATGCTGCGGTCGGAACGCAACTCCGCTTGTAGTTCAGGGTTTTCGGCGATCATCATGACAGCCGTGCTGAGCACTCGAACCGTGGTCTCCTGGCCTGCCGCGAAGAGGTTGGCCGCCACGCACACCACGTCGCTGACCGGTGGGGTGCGACCGTCCGGGAACAGTGCCGAGGCAAGGCCGGTCAGCACGTCGTCGCGCGGTTCCCTGCGCCGTTCGGTGATGTAGTCGGTGAATTTCCCGTAGAGATACTCCAGCGGGGAGTGGCGCATCGCGTCCCCGCGGCTGCTGCCGATGGTGCCGGTGGAACTCAGCAGCTGATCCTTGAAGTCCTCGTGGTCGGACTCCGGAACGCCGAGCAGATCGGCGATGACGAGCATCGCGAACGGGTTGCCGAAATCCCCGACGTACTCGCAGCTGCCGTCGACCAGCGCCTCGTCGTACTGGCGGTCGGCCAGGCGCCACATGAATTCCTCGTTCTCCTTGAGGCGTTTGGGTGTGATCATCTTCGACAACAGGGCGCGGTGATCGGTGTGTAGCGGCGGGTCGAGCGTGGGTAGCTGATCGTTGAACGGCAACTCGTCGCGGTGCCGCGCGATCAGATCGGAGATGTCGTCGCCCTCGAGCGGAACCGGGAAGCCCGGAAACGGTCCGGTGACCGACAGGCAAGACGAGAAGGTCTCCTCGTCGTTGTAGACCTGCACGGCTTCTTCCCAGCCGGTCACCATGGTGACGTTGTAGTGGTCTTCGCGGGTAACGGGGCACTTGTTCCGCAGCGCCTCGAAAAATGGGTACGGATCGTCGACCAATCGTTCATCGCGGAAAAAATCGATACCGGTTGGGTCGATCGCCATCTTTGCTCCCGTTCCAGCCGCACGCATGAGAATGCGGCTCTCATCTATGAATAGTAGATTTCCACAGCGCCGGATGCCCGTCAACGCCC
>Ga0310345_10003147_pt1 | contig 15939 bp, 12 predicted proteins | sample HC15DNA20500_MG_FD_204667 | JGI IMG/M metagenome (GOLD analysis project Ga0310345, IMG submission 204667) | Marine microbial communities from station ALOHA, North Pacific Subtropical Gyre - HC15-DNA-20-500_MG | ecosystem: Environmental > Aquatic > Marine > Oceanic | place: Pacific Ocean: North... | reverse complement strand
CACGGCGTCGACCCTTCTTCGTTCCCTTGGCGATGACCTCGCCATCGGGTTTCTTCTCGACCTCGTCTGCAGGCCCAAATCTCTGAGGATCCAGACGGCCGGTGACTCTCAGGATGGAGTCGTAGAGGACCTCGGCCTCCATCCGCTTCATGGACATGCGAGAGAGGAGCAGGTTATCGGGATCGGTTTCTCCGCCCTGCCCCAGACGAGAACTCTGACGATAAGCCCTCGACGTCATCATGAGCCGGTGCATGGCCTTGATGCTCCAACCACTCCGGACGAACTCATTTGCCAACCAGTCCAGCAGTTCAGGATGAGTAGGGGGCGATCCTGAGCGGCCAAAGTCGGCGGGAGTGGCTACGATTCCCTGACCGAAGTGATGCATCCAGATGCGGTTGACCATAACCCGGGCCGTCAATGGGTGATCTGCGTGGGTCAACCAGCGAGCCAGTGCAAGCCGATTTCCTGTGGTGTCTCCTCCATCAGGGGGAGAAGCTGGCCGGAAGGGAGGCAGTCCCTGACGCAGCACTGCGGGGACACCAGGATAGACCCGATCGCCGATGGAACCGGCTTCACCGCCCTCAAGCAAATAGACGGGGGAAGGCTCGCCTCCCATGTCGAACAGTGCTCTTACGGCAGGCTCCTTTTTCAGCTTGTTCTTGAGTTCTGCGAGTCCCGCTGCGTGCTTTTCCAGCTGGGTTTTGAACTCAGCATCCTCAGCAGCAACCTGCTCGTTCGAAATCTCGAGCGTGTCCTTGAAGCGGTGGAACAGATACTTCTGGGTCGGACTCCGCTCCTGCTCGGGAACGGTCAGCAGCTGCAGCAGATCTTTTTCAATCGCCTTGGGCAGCGCGGACAGGTGTTCCTCTTGCAGTTTCTGACGGAGCGGAGCGGCCCTGGCCTCGAACGATTTCTCCAACAGGTCAATCTCGGCCTGAATGGGGGCGTTGAAGCGGCTCACTTCCTGCTTCTCTTCCTCCGGCGCCACCTTGAGATAACGCTGTGTCGGATCCAACCAGTCGTAGGGATCGTAGGCACTCTGCAGAATGGCACTCAGCCGATAATAATCCTGCTGACTCAGCGGATCGTATTTGTGATCGTGACAGCGAGCACAGCCCAGCGTGAGGCCCATGACCGAAGAGCTCAAGACCTTGATCTCATCGTGCACTACATCCATCTTTTCAGCCAGCGATGCGTTCGAGGGCGAGTCGGTGGGATCGGATACCTGCCTCAAGAAACCAGTGGCCGCCAGAAAATTCATCACGGTCGGGGTGACTTCGTTCTTGTAATCTACGAGTTCGTCCCCCGCCAGCTGTTCGGTCAAAAATCGGTCATAGGGCTTGCCCTGGTTGAGCGAACGGATAACGTAGTCGCGGTAGCGCCAGGCATGCGGACGGAAGTGGTCGGCGTGCTTGATGCCCTCGGTATCGGCATAGCCCGCCACGTCCAACCAGTGCTGGCCCCAGCGTTCACCGTAGTGGGGTGAAGCAAGCAGCCGATCGATCACACGCTCATAGGCGTCGGGCTCCTCGTCCTTCAGATACGCCCTGGCCTGGCTAGCGGTCGGTGGCATTCCTATCAGATCCAAGTACGCTCTGCGCAGCAGAGTGTGGCGATCGGCTTCAGGAGAAAAGTCGAGCCCTTTAGCCTCGAGTCTCGCCAATAAAAAGGAGTCGACTGGGTTACGGACCTGTTTTTTCCCCCTTGGCTCTGGGACCGTAGGCTGCTTTCGGGGCTGAAACGACCAGAACTGCCGATCGCTTTCCGCAGCCCGGGGATCCTCGCCCTCTACGTTGCCCCGGGGCGGATCGGAAGCAGCACCTGCGGCAATCCAGCGCCGCAGCGTTTCTACCTCGACCAAAGTCGGAGGACGTATTCGATACTCGTAGAGGAGCTCCGAAGGCGGCATCTCCTCGTCAAGGATGCGTCGAAACAGGAGGCTGTTTCCAGGGTCTCCAGGGACCAGGGCGGGACCCGATTTTCCTCCCTTGAGCTGCCCGGCGATGGTTCTCAGGTCAAGACCGCCCTCCTGCTTACGCTTTCCATGACAGACGACGCACCTCATAAGGAAGATAGGCAGGACGTCCTTTTCGGTGATCTGGACGGAAGCTACCTCCTCAGTGGCTGGGGTCGCCCTGTCGATCCACCGTTGGATGAGCTCGATCTCAGCCGGACTTAACCGCTGATCCCCGGGAGGCATGGCTCCAGAGACCACCTTTTGAACGAGAAGGCTGCGATCCGACGACCCGGGGATGACGGAGGTCCCCGACTTTCCCCCGGTGAAGATCGAGTCCACAGTCCTCAGATCCAGATCAGCCTGGGGGGAAAGTGCCCCATGACAGGCGAGGCAGTTGGCCTGGAGGATGGGAAGCACCGACGACTGGAAACTCTGCTCGATGGGATTCTCTGCTTTAGCGTGGGTGATCGAGAGGAGAAGAATAAGCCAGATCTGCCCTCGGAGCGCGAGATGTCCGGAGATTAAGAAGTGTCCTCGAAGCATCGACGACACAGTCTTGAGAAGCGACATCCCTTCCACCTTCCGAAGTTGATAGACAGATTACCTGTCCGGTGCCGGCGAATCAATCTCGCCTGACCATCTACCGCCATCCACAGACCAGAGACGCTACCGTGGCTGCTGGGATCTCACCTGGACGATTCGGTCCTCCTCCTGGCACCAGGCCGTCAGCGAGCCCCCATAGACGCACCCAGAATCTAGTCCCATGCTGCGAGTGCCGCGATAGTATCCTCGGGCCGCCCAATGCCCATGAACCACGAGCGTGTTTCCGTGGTAGAAGGAATCCCAGGGAAAGCAGAAAGGCCGGCAGTCCTCTGGCACACCCTTGTGAGAACACATCCTACCTTCGTCCGTGCAACAGCGAACCGAGATCGCAAAGGACACGTCCTCACTCTGCAGCCAAGCATCCGTGTGAGGTGGATCATTGAGCGTCCCGGCGACAGCGGGGAGGCTCCAGGAGGGGTGCAGTCCCGCATGGACGATCCAGCAATCAGGACCACCTCCGGCTGACGGCAAATAGACCAGAATGGGCAGGTTTCTCAGCTGTTGAAGGAGCTCTGCGGCGTCCCCGGCACCGAATAGTCGCTGGAGCGATTCAAGCTGCCTCGGCCGGGTGCCCGAAAACGCAAGGAGAGCGGCGACTTCGTGGTTGCCTAGGATTCCTCGACCTCCGACGCTACGCCACAACCGTAGGACGGCCAGCGAATCAGGTCCGCGATTGATCAGATCACCCAGGCACCACAGCTCGTCTCTCGTAGGGTCAAAGTTGGCCGCCTCGAGTAGTTCCTCAAATTCGCCGCGACACCCCTGAATATCACCTACGATCCAGCGCACTCAGCCTCCGCTTTCAGACTCAAAGGGCACACCCTGATTGATATCTGTACACACCCCTGCAATCTAGAAGTGCCTGGGGGTATGGTCCCTGTCGGGCCCGCTCCCAGTCACGGCTCTGTCACCTGGCGAAGGCTGCTTCGCCTCCTCGTGGTTGATGTTTCAGCTTAGTCCTGCCCCCAGGCCCCCCTGGCCCCATTCGAGAAGAAAACTTCGAGTGATCCCGAATAGGGTGTCGCAAAAGCCCTTGGAGATTGGAAGGGCCAAGATCCCACCTCGCTGTTGCTTCGGCGTGCTTACAGAACCGTGACCGTGTGAGGGAGCGGGCCCCGATCATCGATCGGGACAGGTGGCGAGTCCATGAAAAGAGGGTCCTCGGGTCACTGTGTGCCGGGTCCGCTCCTTCGCAGTCACGGCTCTGTCAAACGGCTGCTCCCGCATGATTTCCTATCCAATGAAGTTTCAGGGTAGGCAATTTCAGGCAATGATTTCCTCGATCACGCGGCCGTGGACGTCGGTCAGTCGGAAGTCTCGACCGCTGTAGCGGTAGGTTAGGCGGGTGTGATCCAGGCCCAACAGGTGGAGCATGGTCGCCTGCAGGTCGTGGACGTGGACCGGGCTCTCCTCCGCCTTGAAGCCAAACTCGTCCGTGTTTCCGTAGGTCGTCCCTCCCCGTACGCCCCCGCCGGCCAGGAGCACAGAGAAGCCGTGGTTGTTGTGGTCCCGCCCGTTCTGTACGGCGACCAATCCACCTACCTCCACCGTGGGAGTCCTCCCGAACTCACCCCCGATCACCACCAGAGTCTCGTCTAGAAGCCCCATCGTACGCAGATCGTGAATCAGGGCCGCCATCGGCTTATCGGACTGTGCCGTCAACTCCCGCATGCGTAGGATGTCGTCATGGGTGTCCCAGGGCTGGCTACTACCGTAGTAGACCTGAACCATCCTCACTCCCCGCTCGATCAGCCTCCGCGCAATCAGGCAACCTCGGGCGAAATCCCCTTCCCCGTACATCGAACGAGTGGCCTCACTTTCCCGCCTGACGTCGAACGCATCCATGGCCTCGGTTTGCATCCGGTAGGCAACCTCCATCGAGTGAATGGTCGCCTCGAACTCGGGAGCGGATCCGTGACGCTCGATGTGAAGCTGGTTGAGCTGGCCAAGAAGGTCCAGCTGACTCTGCTGCTGTGAGGGCCCGGTGGTGGCGTTGCGTAAGTTGGGCACCAGCTTCTCGGGGTCGGAGTCCTCGTTCCTGATATAGGTCCCCTGATAAGCCCCGGGGAGAAAGGCAGAGGACCACAGCTGGGGTCCTACTACGGGTAAGCCCGGGCACAGCACCACATAGCCGGGCAGGTTCTGGTTTTCGGTACCCAGTCCATAGGTCAGCCAAGAGCCCAGCGAGGGATGTCCTGGGATCCGCTGGCCGCTATTGAACATGAACAGGGAGGGCTCATGAAAGGGCATGTCTGTATACATCGACTTGATCACGCAAATGTCGTCGATACAGCCTCCCAGGTGGCTGAAAATCTCACTTATCGGGATCCCACTCTCACCTCTCCTCTTAAACTCGAAAGGCGAGCGCATCAGGTGTCCGGTTCTGCGTTCGGTTTCCAGATTTCCAGCTGGATAGGGCTGGCCGTCGTACTTCTCCAGCATCGGCTTGTAGTCGAACGAATCGACATGGGAGGGTCCACCGTTCAGGAACAGAAAGATGACCTGCTTGGCTTTGCCCGGGAAATGGGACAACTTGGGTGCCAATACGGACACGGGACTCTGGGACTGTGCCAACAGGCTGGAGGCGGCCACCATGCCAAATCCCGTCCCCACACTGCGGAGCAGCTGTCGTCGATTTATCGAGGCTCCAGTAAACTTCATGACTCTAGTTGATGTACAAAAATTCGTTGGAGCTGAGAAGGGTCTGAGCATAGCGCGCCCAGGCGTCGGACTCGTGATTGACGAAGCTCAATCCGATCTGCATTTCCTTTGGGCTCGGCTGCCGTCCGAACAGTAACCGATAGGCCAGCGTAATCCTAGCCGGTTCCTCTCCACCGGCTTCCACTTCTAGCCGCTGCGACAGCGCCCTTGCCATGCGCGCGACCAGCTCGCTGTTCAAGAAGAAGAGTCCCTGTAGGGGTGTGTTGGTCAGGATTCGCCTGGGACTACTGCTGTTGGGATTGGGAAAGTCGAACAGGGCGAGCAGGGTATCCAAACGTCTGCGGCTGACAAAGCCATAGACGGTACGCCTCAGGTTCGACTCGTCGTCCAACCTGGAGGAGACTCCGCCCACACCGAGTTCCAGTTTCCCTGACACTTGCAGGAGGGAGTCACGCAGCGCTTCGGCGTCCAAGCGTCGAGGACGATGGCGCCAGAGCAGACGACTCTCCGGGTCGACCTTGTAGTTGGCCTCCGAGAATCGGGTGCTCAGGGCGTAGGTGGCCGACAGCATGATTTTGCGATGCATTGCCTTGACCGACCAACCACTCTCGACAAAGCACAGGGCGAGATAGTCCAGCAGCTCGGGATGGCTGGGACGATCGCCCATCTGACCCAGGTTGCTCGGCGTCCGAACGATCCCCTGCCCGAAGTGCTGTAGCCAGATCCGGTTCACCATGACCCGCGCAGTCAGGGGATTGTCGGGGCTGGCAATCGCTTCGGCGAGCTCCAGGCGGCCACTTCCTCGAGTAAAGGGCCGAGGCTCGGACTGGCTCAGTATTGAGAGGAATCGTCGAGGGACCTCCTCGCCCAGATTGCTGGGGTTGCCTCGTATACGAACATGCTCATTGGACGCTTTCTCCTTATCGGAGATCACGTGGAAGAAGGGGTACTTTTCGGGCATCGCCGCTTCCAGCCTCTCGACCCGTCGGCTCAGGGTATCCAGGTGGGACTTCCAAACGCCGTCGAGGAAGCGATCCACCTTCTCCTCGAGGTAGTAGAGGATCCCACTCTCGAATTTGGAGGGGGCCGTAAACTCCTTCTCTGAGGCCAGATCTCGCCACAGAAAGTACTTGTCTCGTTCCAGGGAAAGCAACTCAGTCTTGCCAATCTCAACCCGGGTCTTTCCGTGGGTCCGCCGCTCGTTCTCCTCATCGACTCTTCTCTTCTCACGGCCCACAGAAATCACCAGGGCCTCGACCGACTGAGCTATCTCCTCAATCCGATGGGCCTTAGCACCCGAGGCCAGTGCCTGATCCCAGGGATCTAGGAAGGGATGATCCCGGGGAAACGTCGAGAGATACTCAATCCATCTGTTCAGAGTTTCCTTGTCCAGCCCCTGGTCCTGGGTGACGCTGTCGAGATCTTCCTTCTCATTCGATCGCAGTACTTTCCAGGAGGCCTGGATATAGCACGAGGTCTGATGGGCGAGCGCCTCAATGAGCTGACTGCGCTGGTTCGCTCGGAACTCATCGAGGGCTTTCTTTTCAGCGTTGAGTCTCTCCTCTTCCTTCCGGTACTGCTCGACTACCTCCTCGGCAGAAAGCGGATATTCGTCAATCTCGGAACTATTGAACACCCCCAGGAGGGCATAGTAGTCCTCGGTTGGAATCGGGTCGAACTTGTGATCGTGGCACTGGGCACAGCCCCCGGTGAGCCCCAGAAACGTCCGGGTAGTTGCATCCACCCGATCGTCCTGAAACTGCGGACTGATGGCATAGAAGCCAAGGCCTCCGACATATCCCTTGCTCTGGTCCTGCAAGAGATCTCCCGCAAGCTGAGATTTGACGAAGAGATCGTAGGGAAGATCGTCGTTGAAGGCCTGAATGACCCAATCCCGATAGCGAAACGCATTCAGGTAGGGCTCATCCTCGGTGGAATTCAACTTGTCGTCGGAATAGCGAGCCAGGTCCAACCAGAATCGGCCCCAGCGCTCCCCATACCGGGGCGAGGCAAGGAGACGATCCACCACCCGTTGGAAAGCGTCGGAAGACTCGTCGTCGAGAAAGGCGTTGACCTCATCAAGAGTCGGGGGCAGCCCAGTCAGATCGAAATGGGCCCGACGCAGGAGCGTCCGACGGTCCGCCGGCTCTACTGGATCGAGTCCTTCGTCCTCTAGTCGGGAAAGCACGAAGTGGTCCAGGGGAGAGCGAGCCCAGCCCTCCCTCTTCACCCTTGGGAGATCCACCGGGCTAGGGGGCTGAAACGACCAGAAGTCCCGCTGCTCCTGACGGATCACGTACCGACCTTCTTGCCTCGCAGCTGAAGCAGCGGGACTATCGTCTGGCCAGACGGCGCCAGCCCTGACCCAGGTTACAAGATTCTCGATCTGTTCCTCCGCGAGTCGGCTCTGCGGAGGCATTTTCAGACGATCATGGGTTTGCCGGACCGCCTGAATCAGGAGACTCTGGTCGGGGTGCCCGGACACAATAGCCGGCCCCGAGTCGCCTCCCTTCAGGAGAGCCTCTCGAGACTTCATCACCAACCCTCCCATCGCGGTGGCGGTGTGACAGGCGAAGCATTGCGCGGCAAGCAGGGGCCGAACTTTCATCTCGAAAAACTCAACCGGATCGCCAGACTGAGCTTGCGCCGAAGTGCACATGACCAAGAAAAGGAACATCTCAACCACGGCCGGAAAGCATATCGGTGAGTATCGTCTCACTCACTTTCTCCTTTCCTTGAAAATCCGATCGAAGCGAGCCCGGCGATGGCTCGCAGTATAGCCAGTACAGAGTAGCTCCGTCAACGCGGTCCAGGACCTGTCCCCTCCACTTCCTGGGCTCCAGATCCGCCGTGAAATCCTGGTCGTTGATATAGGTGCTCGATCTGTACTAAGTTCTGACCCTATACAGAAAGGATGGTCGCTTGAAGAGTCCCTCCTGGCTCTACGCCAACACACCGGTATCGTGATTCCCACCTTCGTGCCTCCGACCTCGACGCGTCCCTCAGCCGCCAACTCCTGGAAGACACGGTCCACGGCTGTGTCCAGCAGATTGAGGATCCCAGGTCCATCTGCCTCAGCGTCGATGGGGAGAACTACGGGAAGGACATGACCGAGGAGCTGGCCGGCCGCTTTGGGGTCAGGGTCTGCTCTACGCCCGAAAACAAGGGAAAGCTTCCCGCGCTGCGAAATGGAATGGATCTACTCTTCGCCGATTCCAGACATCGTTATCTGGCTGCGATAGATGCTGATCGGGATCACTTCCCCAATGAGCTTGTGTATCTGCTGAGGGCCGCCGCATCTCGCGGCATCGTCCCATGGGCTATCTGAGGGGGAGAGCTGGAGGAACTGGCTGATCGTATACTTCTAGATGCACTCGCATATGACGCGACCCTTCAAGAACTTCCACTCCGCCTCGAATACGCCACCAGCCTGGAAGAGCTTCCGGATTTCCACTCCGGCTACAAGCTCTTCAGCAGAAGCGTCGTTAGGGATGTGTTCCTGGAGGAGCCGATGTTCTGCGGAATATCGCAGAGTGCCTACTACAAACATGGCGTCGAGGCCGTGATGACGGTCGAAGCAATCAAGAGCGGCGCCTATCTGGTAGGGGGCAACCGCAGTACCTTCAACGATCAACCACTCTCGGTCTTTGGAGTACTGGATCGAATCCGGATGACTGCGGACAAGATTGTGTGGCCCTGCCGGAGGCTCGGAGTTCCCTCGCATTTCGTGATGCAGTGGCTGCGAAATCACATGGCCCGGCTACAGCTGGGGACCCTGGCACCACAGGGAAGGATGAGCTTCGCCAGATCCGGCAATTGGTCCTGCGGGAATTGGGAGCTCCTGCCGTGGAGGATGAGGAAGGGTGGTGGGGTCCGCTATTCATTTAGCCCACCCACGACTTTCTCGCCTTACGAAGTGAGGAAGTCGAGAATAGGGGCTGCTGGCGTCAATGCCGGTACGACCAGATCGGGACTGTGCGAGCTGAGGGCGTCGACTGAAAAGGATCCCGTGGCCACGGCGATGGTCTTCGCTCCTGCCCGTCCCCCGTGGGAGATATCTCGGGGGGTGTCCCCTATGACGAAAACCTCCTCGGGAGTGAGGGGAGCAATCAGTTCCGTTCCTCTGCGTGCGGCAATCTGGATCAGTTCGGTACGGTCTTCTGCATCGGAGCCGTAACCTCCGAACGCGAAGTAGGTGCTCAGACCGGCACGGTCCAACTTCATTCGTGCGCCTTCCTGGACATTTCCGGTGGCCACGCCAACCAGGAATCGAGGGTCCTGAGCCAGGTCTACAACCAGCTCGCGCGCGCCTGGCAGCACGCGGAATCCCTCACTGGCTTGAATCTCTTCCTCCAAAAATACCAGGTAGGTGGACAAGAGATCCGCAGCCGAGTCCAGTTTCAGCCCCCTGCGATCCAATACCTCACGTACTATGTCAGGGTCTGTCCTACCCCCGACCTGGATCTGCTCCATGCTATCGTCGAGGTCATAGAGAAGCTGGAAAGAGCGGTCCAGAGCACGGGTTCCGGCGCCACCCGAGAGGAGAAGCGTTCCGTCGATATCGAAGAGGATCAGCCGCATCGGAAGATTATAGCATCGAGGACGGGGTGGCCTTTTGCGAGATGACTGCTCGATGTTTGCGATCCGGGACTAATATATTTCTGGATTCACCAGATTCTCGGGTCGCGGCCGACGGCCGTCCAGCACCGCCTTCATGTCGGCGACAACGGTCTCAACGATACGGTTCTGGGCACCGGGTGTCGAGCTGCCCACGTGGGCGGTCAGGACGGTCCCTGGATGTCTAAAGAGGGGATGGCTGCGGTCCGGAGGTTCCGACACAAAGACATCGAGTGCAACGCAGCGCAGCCTACCGCTTTCCAAAGCCTGGTAAAGGAGATCGTGGCTTTCCATCAGGGCGCCCCTGGCCGCGTTGACCAAGATCGCTCCCCGCTTGAACTGATCGATATTGCCCCGATGAATCAGGTTCTGCGTCTCCTCGGTCGAGGGGGCGTGGAGCGTCACCACGTCGGAGCTGCTCAACAGCTCCTCCAAAGAAACAAACCGGACTCCCTTAACTGGAGGCTCATCGGCGACAACGTAAGGGTCGTGAACCAAGGCTTGCACGCCGAATGGCTCCAACAAATGCCAGACTTCTCTTCCGATCCTTCCGAACCCAACGATTCCGACAACGGAGCCCTCCAGGTCCAGATTCGGGTTCTGGTAGCGCTCTTCCCACTCCCCCTCGAGCACCACCCGATGCCAACCCATCAGATTCTTGGCGGCACCCAGGATCAGCGCGAGCGTATGCTCTGCGACGACTCGAGACATGGCTCCGGGCGTATAGACAACAGGGATCTTACGCTGGGTAGCAGCTGCAATGTCGACGGTATCGTAGCCTACTCCAGAGCGCCCGATGACACGCAGCTCTGTCGCGGCGGAGATCATCTCGGCATCTATGAGAACGGGTCCGCGCGCCACGATGCCTACCACGCCTGGGCCGACCCTGGAGAAGACGGCCTCGTAGGTGAAGGCTTCGCAGAAGACCAGGGGATAGGGCCTGAACTGCTCAGCCGCCCACTCGGGGAGCGGTCCAGTTGCAACGATAGGGAGAGCCTCGCTCATGTGGCTTCGGTCTGGCGGGAACCCAGCTGGCGATCCATCATCACCAAGGCTGTTGGCTGGTCACCGATCATCCTCAGCTGGGCAAGGATGTCCTGGAGCGTCTTCTCCTCCTCAACCTGCTCGCGGACGAACCACTGCAGCTCAACCTCGGTGGGATAGTCACTCTCTTCCTTGGCCAGCTCATACAGTCGATGAATGGTTGTCGTGACTTCACTCTCGTGCTCAAGGGCCGTCTCGAACATGGCTAGCTGAGAGTCGAACTCTCCTGGCGGCTGCTCGATCGCGCCGAGTCGAACCCGCCCGCTACGGGCCTCAAGGTAGTCGAGGAGACGCATCCCATGAGATCGTTCCTCTTCGTTCTGAATTCGCATCCACTGGGCAAACCCCGGCAGGTTGTTCGCATCGGAGTAGGTGGACATGGAGAGGTACAAGTAGGCCGAGTAGAACTCGTTGTGTATTTGCTGATTGAGAGCATCTTCAATTCTCTTGCTGATAGCCATCTGATCTCCTTTCGATCGCACGTGGGAACTGTAGCTGGCACGATTCCCGACCACGAACACCGTCGATCGTGGCTGGGGTCTGACAAGCAAGGTTAAATCACCGGGGGGGGGAAGGTCAATTTTAGCGGCCGCTTCTTCGGTCCTGACCGAGGGTGATTGGGGGTGTTACACTAGACCTCGAGGGAACCTCCAAAGAAGATGAGAAGACTCGTCTCGGCGCTCGCGATTTTCACACTGATGATACCAGGAGTGACCATCGCATCTGAGGATGGTGCGTCCTCGATCAAGAGGGACGTGACACTCAGGGGGCACATTGTATGCCTGACTTCGTCGGATCCATCCGGCAGCGAAGAAGTGGAGTGCGGGGCCGAAGGCCTATTCGCCTTGAGCACCCTGGAGGGGGAGATCTACCGGTTTCTTCCTGAGGATGCCAAAACAGCTATGTTCCAGGATCCTCGGGTCCGCCAGCGCCTGCTCCAGATTCAGGGACGCCTGACGGCAACGAAGGCTCTCGAGATCATCAAGATTCAATCCATAAAGGGGGGGCAGCTGCACGACCTCTACTATCGCTGTGAGGTCTGCCACATCACCGCTTTCGACCCGGGTCCCTGTTGGTGCTGTCAGGACGACTTCGAGTTTCGCGAAACTCCGGCTGCCGGCGACTGACGTGAAACTTCAAGAATACGTCGCACGTCGAAACGTCTGAACGTCGCACGTCTCCTGTCCTCCGAAGGTGCCGCCAACGGGTGAACTACCAGCGTTACGAAGACAAGTCCGACAGAGCTGCGAACGACTTGAGCCGTTAGCAACATGAGGCCAAGTTCCGAGGAGCGAGCTGGACAAAAGCACAACCTCCCCTCAACCTAAAGTTTCCTCCGAAATGACCCAGCGCAACCGGGAGTGGGACCAGCCCGGCAGGGGGAGTCAGAGGCGGATTGGCCCAAGCCTACGAGGGACCAGATATGCTCATCATCGATGCTCATCTCGACATTGCCTACAACGCCCTGGAGTGGAACCGTGACCTGTGCCAAAGCATCCCTCAGATTCGGGAGTCCGAAGCGGGCATGGCACAGAAGGGCCGCGGTCTCAACGTTCTGAACTTCAAAGAGCTGCGGCGGGGCGAAATCGGACTCGTCTTTGCCGTGATTCAGTGCCGGGTCAGCTCCCAGGGAAAGCGGTTCTCAGGTGTGCGAAATCAGGACATCGCCTATGCCCGATGCCAGGGACACCTCGCCTACTATCGCCACATGGAAGCCAAGGGCGTGCTCCGTCAGATCCGAGACAGAAAGGGACTGGACGCTCATCTTCAGCGGTGGGAGACCGACCCGCAGGTCCCCCAAGGGTACGTGCTGGCCATGGAAGGCGCCGACCCTATCGTTTCCCCTGATCAGGTACCGGAGTGGTGGGGTCAAGGGCTGCGCGTCGTCAGCCTCTGCCACTACGGCGTCAGCCCCTATGCCCACGGAACCGGGGCTCCGGGAGGACTAACGCCTAGAGGAAGAGAGATGCTGAAGGCCCTGGAAAAGGCTGGAATGATTCTGGACACCAGCCATCTGGCAGAAAAGGCCTTTTGGGAGGCCTTGGATCTCTTCCAGGGACAGGTCCTGGCAAGTCACAACTGCTGTCGCAGCCTCTGCGACGATGACCGGCAAATCGACGATCGCCAGATCAAAGCGTTGGTAGACCGAGGCGCTGTCATAGGGACGGCCTTCGATGCCTGGATGCTCTCTCCCTCATGGGACAAAGAGGCCATGGACAACAGCGGCATCACCTTCGAAACCGTAGCCGACCACATGGATCATGTGTGCCAGCTGGCTGGCAACGCACGACACGTCGCCATCGGGTCAGATCTAGATGGAGGCTACGGGAAAGAACAGTGCCCCACGGATATGGACACTATTGCCGATTTACAGGGGATTCCGGCGATTCTGGAGCGGCGTGGCTACAGTTCCCAGGATATCGGGAAGATCATGCACGCTAACTGGTCAAGATTGATCAGAGAAACCTGGGACTAGACGGCAGACGCAGCCCGAGGATTCGAGTCTGAGAGGGAGAAGGACGTCAAGACAAGAAAGGAGCTGCCCCATCCTCTCCCGTGGAAATTACGACTCTACCCCACCCAAGTGGGGCGAGGTAGAGTGTCCATCCCAGCCGTCCCTAATCACATCGTGACTGAAGCTACCGCGATGGTCGTGCCATCCATTGTCCCTTCCAGAGTCACCTTGTGGCCCACATGCTCTTGGACCTTATCCGGAGAGTCCAGTGTGTAGACTGCCTTGTCCGCCTCGCTGACGAAAACTATCGGTTGTCCACCCTTGACGCAATTCTGAGCACATCCGGCATGATCGTCGGTGGCCGCTTTTCCTCCAAGAGCACACTTCTCGTCGGCCAGCCAGCCGGTCCACGTCATGGTTGCACTCGTTGCCGGCTCCTCGACCGGGGGCTCTTCTGCTGGAGACTGCTCAGCAGTCTCGGGGACAGGAGCGCCACCACAACCCACCAAGATCAAAGCAACACCTAGCACAGCCAGAATTCTCATATTAAAACCCATAATTCGTCTCCTCCTTAGAAACGTCGGTTTTTCCCAACACCAGTAATGAACAAAAGGGATGTTCTTCCTATACGTCTACGTCACCCTTTGTGCCGTGTCAAGAAGATTACGTCTAGCGGGCTTCCACCTCTTACCGGGTGATTGCCGGGGAAAGGCAGAGGCAAGGGCTGAAGAAGACACTCATCGGCGTTCGGATCCTGACAAGGGGCTCGGCCAGGGCAAGGAGGGTTGAACGAAATCCGTCCGCCGCTCGCCGAACTAAGTGTACTAAGGGGGTACAAGATGGGTACACAGCAAGACGCTCTTGCAAAGCAAGACCTGAAGAATCTGATCTTACGAGATCGTAAAACCAACTCGAAAAGGACGTGGAGAGGGAGTTTTCTGGACTACCTGGAACTGATCCGGAAGAACCCGTCTTCCGCCGGACTAGCTCACGCCCGGATCTACGAGGTCATCACGAAAATGGGATCTAGCCAGGTTCTCGAAACCGATGATCTGCGAGTAAAGCGACTCTATCAGGACGAGCCAGTACCCGTGTACGACTTCTTCCAGGCTGAGTTCTTCGGTGTCGAAAAGACGGTCGCTCAGATCGTGCGCTACTTTCGCTCCGCCGCCCTGAAAGGGGAAGAAAGCCGCCAGGTGCTCTATCTCATGGGGCCAGTCGGCTCGGGTAAGAGCTCCCTGGTCCAGAAGATCAAATCGGGACTCGAGGAGATGGGGCCTTTCTACGCAATTGAAAACTGCCCCATACACGAGGAGACACTCCACCTCCTTCCTCGCCACCTGAGGCCTGCCTTTGAAGAGATGTTGGGGGTGCGAATCGAAGGGGATTTGTGCCCCATTTTCCGCACTCGGCTCAAGCAGGAGTTCGGCATCAGATACGAGGAGATGCCGATCGTCACCCGCGAGTTCTCTTCCCGCAGTCGTGTCGGCATCGCGGCCGTCCCGCCGCTGCGCTCACCGTTCTGGGAACGTGATCTCCGCTTTCGTCGTCGAAACCCAAAGCTTCTTTTTCTGTTCCACCGCTTCGTCTCGACGAAATATACCAGCACCGAGGTGGTGTTTATCTCTCACGACACCGAGGCCCGGAAGCCACCGAAGAGGAGTTCTTTCGAAAAAGTGAATCAGGCGGAACCTTTATCTCTTCAGGCTACAACAAGGCTCTCTAGATCATCCGAGAACGCTTCCACCCCAGCCTCTGGAACATCTACGCATTCCACTGTTCCGATGGGGACAACTTCGGCACGGACAACCCGAAGGCCTTGGAAGCAGCACTCTAACTCTGCCAGGCCTGCAATCTATTCGGCTACGGTGAGATCAAGCCCCCGGACTCCTATTCCGGAAACAGCAGTCTTCTGGACTTCTTCTCCTCCGGCGTCACTGCCGAGAACTACAAATCGGTCCCTATACGTCAGAAACAGGATATCTGGCCTGCCTTCGAAGAGTTTCTTCGCATGAAAAAATGACGATGAACTACTACGAAATACCCGATCTCGAACGTTGGGAAGAGCACATAGAGGAGTTAGCTCAACATCTCGGCCTCTTCTGTTCCCCACAGGAGTTCGAGATCAGTGACCAGGCTCAGATGCTGGGCTACATGGCCTATTCCGGACTTCTCTCACACTATCCACATTGGTCCTACGGGAAGGCTTATGAGCGCTTGAAAACCATGTACGACTATGGGGTTACTGGCCTCCCCTACGAAATGGTAATCAACTCCAATCCCTGTCTGGCGTACTTGATGCGGGACAACTCACTCCTCATGAAGGTCCTCACGATCGCGCACGTGTACGGACACAACGACTTCTTCAAGAACAACTTCACCTTTCGTCACACCCGGGCGGAGCTGGCGATTGACCTCTTCAAGGTTCACGCCAACCGAATCCGCAGCTACATCGAAGACCCGACCATTGGAATCGATCGAGTGGAAGCCGTCCTCGACTCGGCACATGCGATATCGCTTCAGTGCCGTCGCAATCAAACCGTCGTAAAACCTGAGGCGGGACGGGAGGGAGAGACCCAAGGTCTCGGGGAATCCGACGAAG
>Ga0310345_10003146_pt1 | contig 15940 bp, 20 predicted proteins | sample HC15DNA20500_MG_FD_204667 | JGI IMG/M metagenome (GOLD analysis project Ga0310345, IMG submission 204667) | Marine microbial communities from station ALOHA, North Pacific Subtropical Gyre - HC15-DNA-20-500_MG | ecosystem: Environmental > Aquatic > Marine > Oceanic | place: Pacific Ocean: North... | reverse complement strand
TTATTATTAATTCTTTATCTTTATTTTTTTCTATATTTTTTTCTATATTATCTTTTATATTATCTTCAATACAAAAACAAAAATATTTATTCTGACCACAATAAATACAATTTTCAAATGAAATACTTTTTTTTAAATTATAAAAAGATATTACTTTTTGATTTTTTTTCATTTATTATTATTATTAATTAAATTTTAAATTAAATTTAAATTTGATTTTTTTTTTATATTATATATATAAAAAAAAAATGAATAAATTAAATGAAGAATCCTCAGATTTATCTTTAAAACAATCGTCATTATGTTTAGAAGAAAATAATTCAGAAAATAATTCAGAAAATAATTCAGAAAATAATTCAGAAAATAATTCAGAAAATAATTCAGAAAATAATTCAGAAGAAAATTCAGAAAATAATTCAGAAGAAAGTTCAGAAAATAATTCAGAATTAATAATAAATAATTTAAAAAAAAGTATTTCAAAAGAAAATTCAAAAAATAAAGTAACTAAATTCATAAATCGTATTTGTAATTATAATTGGATATATTATCATACAATTGAAAATTATATTAAAAATAATCGTTTTATTCGGTATTTAATAATATTTCAATTTTATATTTTATTTGGTGTTTTTATATATTATTCTTCTAAAAGAACATCATTATTAATGTCACCTTATATAATGAATAATAAATTATATAATAGAATCCGTGGGATACATGGATTACGTGAAATTCATGATATAGCAACGAATTAATTAAATAATGAAATATTTTATAAAAAAAATAAAAATTTGAATATTATTTAAAATTTAAAATAATTAAATAAAATGACAAGACATAAAATGAAAACATCATCAACACCACCGAAATTTTATTTTAGAAATAATAGAGTATTAAATTATATTAAAATGATTAATCATTATTTAAAAAATAATCCTATGAATTGGATTTTAATAGGAAATATTTTATTTTTATTAATTTTATTTCGTATATCACGAATAGGGAAAAAATATTTAACTTATGATATAATAAAAAATAATAATCTTTATATACGATCATAATTTATAATTTTTATTTTATATATAAATTATCTTGAATATCTTTTAAAAGAGTTTGTCTTCTATATTTAAATTTAGGATTCATAGGACAAATTAAAAATTCGTGAAGAACACATAATTTTACATCATTAAATGTAAGATTACAAAATTGACAAGGCCAATTCATTTTATATTTTTATATTTTTTATATTTTTTATATTTGAAAAAAAAATCAAATTTAAATTAATAAGATTTATTTAAACTGTATCATAATTTATGAATTGATCTGTAATTTCTGGAAATTCTTTAGATAATTTAATCCAATCATTAAAATGATTATCATAAATATTTGATTCACGAATATGATCATACATAACTTGCAATCTATGATTAATATTTTCTTTATTTTTTATATTTAATTTTTTATCAAGATGATTTAAAATATGAATTGATTTTATAAGATTTTTATTTGTCATAAAAATCCTGAAATAGGGTTCATATTTTGTTTCAATAAATTTAACTTCTTCTAATTCACCATCATTTTCATCTTTCCATTTAATTTTCTTTTTTCTATTTTCATAATTAATAGGACTTAATACATTATCATTTAAGAAATAACTATTATAAATCTCAAAGGATGGATCCATTATAAATGAATCCATATTTTAATATATATAAAAAAAATAATAATTCAAATTTTAAATTAAAGATTTTGTATCGAAATGAAATAGATATCGTCAGGACTTATTCATTTCAAGTCTAACCACAATTACATATCTTTAAATAGAAATTTGAATAGTATGTAAAGATAATTATAAACCTAACATAATGACAAAAAGAAAATGTCGTCACCTTACCCCTCTTCTGAGTCCGGATTTAAAAGAATCCATATCAATTTTGAATGACTTGTCTGATCAGTGGGATGAAATGAATAAACGTAATCAGAGAGTTAATAAAGCCCTTCGTGCTGTATCTGAATCGGATCTTTTGAATACAAAAACGAAACATAATATTGATTCTATTGTTCAGGAGAATGAGAAATCTTCTTCTGAATTTAAACAAAAAATTGTGAAAAAAAAAGAAAAGGTTAGAAACAAACGAAAACTAAAGATAGATACTTCTATTAGTAAAGAACAGAAAATAGGATCGCGATTTCACGAAACAGTTGATCAAAAATTAAAACAAGTTGAAAAAGATACATATGAATTAGCTTTTAATCTTATGAATAAAAGTGGTCTTGGTAAAGATTGGACTTTTAATAAAGAACTATCTCAATTTCAGATGACACAGATTATGAAGAATATTGTCCGATTAGAACAAACTATTATTCGTTATCGAAATTATTATGGACGAAATCCTCTACTATGGAGTCCAGTTGAAAGAAAAACAATTAGCAAAATTTATATGCTTCTTTCTAAAGAATATGAAACATTACATTACGAAGAAGGAAGAGACCGAAATAAACTAATTTCTGAAAATCTATTAAATAATCCCTTAAATAAATTACGGAGATTTAATCGCCCATCTGCTCCGAAAGGTCCTAACAATGTATCAATAAATACTACATTTAAGAAATTTGTTGATGCAACCCCCAGGATTCACACCTGATCACGGAGATGTGAGTTCGTATCCCACCCATTGAAAATTGGCAAAAATATGATGATAAATTATTTTTTTCTCACTCCAACTTTATTTTTTAAACCAACACATCCTTCACAATTCACACAATTCACACAATTCTTACAATCCTTACAATCCTTACATCCAATACAATTATCACAATTCTTACAATCAATACATTTTTTACATCTTTTACATGATTTACAATTACAACAAGATTTACAATCTTTACAATTCTTACAATCACAACAAGATTTACAAGATTTACAATTATTACAATCACAACATGATTTACAATTATTACACTTGTTACATTTACAACACGATTTACAACCATTACAATCCTTACAATCAACACATTGTTTATTATTATTTTTTAAATTCTTTTGAAATTCTTTACAAATATTACAATTACAATTATCACAATTACATTTGTTTTTACTAACTTTACGAACTGTTCTTCTACGAGTTTTTTTTCTTAATACTCTACGAGAGCTACGAGATTTTTTATACATTTATTATAACATAATATTTTAAATTTGATTTTGATTTTAATTTTAAATTAAAATTATATATAATAATAAAATGGATAAAAATGACGAAATAATAATCATATTAATTAATATAGTATCATTCATGTGTGGTATATTTACTGGATTTGGTTTTTGTTTAAAATTTAATAAAAATTTACCAAATTTAACCAAAAAAAATGATATTGAAAATATACTTACGACACAATACCCTGTAAATAATTATGCATCACCTCAATTTGGTGCAACAGCACCACCACCATCACCTATTCCACCATTATGTTTAAATTCTACTGTCGTTGCAGAAGAAACAATTGATAATAAAAGAGAAATAATTATTAAAAATTAAAATTATATTTATTATATAGAAAAATAGAAATGGAAGTCATTAATGGATATTGGGGAGGATATTTTGATTCACCAATTACATTAAATAAAGTACCTAATTATTATAATGTAATTACATTAGCATTTGCTGGTCCTGATAAAAAAAATTCAATCACAACTGATTTTTTATGTAGTCGTTACTCAAAAAAACAAATCATTGAATGGATGAAAGAATTAAGAAAACAAAATAAAAATTGTAAAATATTATTATCTATTATTGATAATCCAACATATCATTGGAATATAATTAATAAATTTTTATTCTCAAATAATGTTTCAATCCTTATTAATGATTGGGATTTTGATGGTGTTGATATTGATGGAGAATCAGGTATGCCATCTGAAAAATTTGTTGAAAATTTTGTTGATTTAACAAAAAATTTAAAAAAATGTTTAGGAAAAAATAAAATTATTACTTATACATGTTATGAAGGAACACAATCAAATGATGGTAAAATTTTAAATGAAATTAAAAATGATATTCAATGGATTAATACAATGGCCTATTTTGATGATATTGAATCAATGAAAAATTTATATAATGATTATAAAAAAATTATGAATAATAATATATGTATTGGTGTGAAAGCTGGTTCAAAAGATGATTCATCTGTAACACCATTATCTGAAGCCCAACAATTATGTAAATTTAATTCACAAAAAAAAGGTATAATGTTATGGACCACAAATAGAGATACATTGTCTTTTACAGGTTTAAAAGATAATACTTGGGGTGATCTTATTTATAATTCATCCAAATTAAAATTAAATTAAAATTAATATGAAAATTATTAAGAAAAGAAACAAGATAATGTATAAGATCTCATTTTGAAATTATTTAAAAATATTCATGTAATATATATTATTATCATATTAGTAAAATTTGAAAGATCCAATATCTAAAATATTAGTAATAGTATAATATAAGTAGTATAATATAGTATCCCATATAGTCTAGATGGTTATGATAGCTGGTTTTCACCCAGCCGACCCGGGTTCGAGTCCCGGTGTGGGAATAGAGTAGTTGGCTTAACCAACTCGGATGAAAAAGTATCATTCGTTATAGTAAAGGTGTCGTGTCCGAGTGGTTAAGGAGATAGACTTGAAATCTATTGGGCTTCGCCCGCGCAGGTTCAAGTCCTGCCGACACCGAAAGGTAACGTTCCCGAGCCTGGTCAAAGGGGTGTGACTTAAGATCACATGCATTATGCTTCGTGGGTTCAAATCCCACCGTTACCATCTTATGTTTAAACCAAGATTACTGGTATTCTCTTAAATTCATTCAGTATTCACTATTTTAAACATATCCATCCGCCCGTCTAGCTCAGTTGGTAGAGCGCAAGACTTTTAATCTTGTGGTCATGGGTTCGAGTCCCATGGTGGGCATTTTCCTCTATAGCTCAGTTGGCAGAGCGTTCGGCTGTTAACCGATAGGTCGCTGGTTCAATCCCAGCTGGAGGAGAAGAGTAATTGGCTTTACCAATTCGGATCAAAAAAGTATTGATTCGTAATCGTTAAACTAGGGTTCCCGAGTCTGGTCAAAGGGGTGTGACTCAAGATCATATGCGATATGCTTCGTGGGTTCAAATCCCACCTCTAGTAATGCCCTTGTAACTCAGTTGGTTAGAGTGTTGGTCTTATGAGCCAAAAGTCGCGGGTTCGAGTCCCGCTAAGGGTATTTTTTTTATAAAAAAAAAACGTTCTTAAGAGAATTGTTTTTCTTTTTTTTTCTTTTTTTTTATTGTTTTTTGTTTTTTATGAAATAGTCCAGCGCAGACACCTCATTTGCAGCCGAAGATCTTGATGAACTTTCTGCAAATTGAAGGAGTTTGCGCGGTCAATATTGTCTGGCTTGACCTCGGAGAAGGTGTAACGGAGACCATTCTACCGATGATTACCATTCGGCCGTCGCCGAGTTTGATGGATCGGCCACCAGTCGGAGCGCGTGGAGAAGGTGGTGGCTTCCTGTATTGAGGAGAAACCATATAAGGTCCATTATCGTCCGTAAACGTCAATGTGCTGCAAGATTGATATAAGGGCCACTGCCCATAAATACATGAAGAAGGTGAACACGGAGTCAGGCTGAGTGTAGAAGCCATATTTGTGTAGTGAATGATTGTTTGATTCTTTGAAAGAAAGGATCTTTCAAATTTTGTTAAAGACCTCACCGGACGCCAGCCCTCTGCCACAGGTCCGCCATCTGGGCCTCCGCCTCTGCGCGAGTGAGCGTAATGGTGGTAGTGTTACCGACGACGGCTCTGATGTAGATGAGCACGCAGACGCCTAAGAGGATCGTCGGCACAACCACGATGTTCTCCACTATGTAATTGATGTCCATAACCATTATGTTTCAGGTCGCGACGACCTGAAAGCCTTCCTACGGATTTAGTGTGTTTTTAAATGATATTTCAAATTTTAGAAATGACTTCATAAAAAAACATTTTTTTTTATTTTCTTATTTTCTGGCTGTTTTTGTGTTTTTTGATTTTCTGGCTGTTTTTGTTTTTTGTGTTTTTTGTGTTTTTTGTATCAGTTAACATTGATACATTTTACTTCACAGAAAGGTGTCCTGTATCTTGATGGGATGTTCCGGAGTTTGATCAAGATCATTGCTTTCCGAAAGGCCTTTGAGCATTCAAAGAAAAGTTTGAGATGATTTGGTCCGCGAGGAACCGCTGCGCCCGAGTGTGTGTACAATCCCCATTTCTGTCCATTGATGAGTTGGATCATCGCCTTCTGAAAGATCACCGAAAAGGTATCTTGGTTTTCAGAAACGAATTCTGCTCCATATTGTTCGAGAAGCTGGATTTCGTTACACCATTTCTTTGCGAAGAAAGAACCAACCATTTCAGCGAAGATTACCGATTGAGGATTGGGACCATCAAAGGCCTTCATCTCTTGATAGACATCGAGAATAGTATCGTTTTCATCACGAACAATGATGTGTTCGTCAAAAGAAACCAACGTTGGGGTCTTCTTGAGAAACATCCGGACCTGCCACGCACGCCATACACGTTGAATGTCAACAACAGCCTTGTGTCTCTCTGCTGAGTGCCGTTCAAAGAACCCCACGATCATTGAGACCGGAATGAGTTCTTGTATGCGCGTGTTGTCGAAGATCCAGAAGAACCCGTCAGGTGTGTGCCAACACCCATCTCCTCCACAGTGATTGAAATCGATGTGTTTGTAGCTCGGTGCGTCCGCCATTGTGTGTGTATTCTGTTAAAAAGTTGATTGAACGATTATAGATCTTTCAAATTTTGTTAAGAATTCTTTTTTTGGCAAAATTTGAAAAATAATATTCCCTATCCAATCAATAATTTAAACAAATACATTGGCAAATACACAAATACACAAATACACAAATACACAAATACACAAATACACACAATGGCTCCCACAAAGCAGACAAACAGCTGCCGCAAGAAGACCGAGTGTTCTTTCTGTGGTGAGGTGGGACACAATCGCCGGGGATGCGAAATCGCAACCTTTGCCAAGTGCTTCTTTCTTGACCCGCTGGACACCGATCAGCAAAAGAAACGCAAGTGCTCCTCCTGTGGCCAGGAGGGTCACTACTGCTCGACATGCCCACTTGTCACGATTGACTCGGCTCCGGTCGAGATCCAGTGCGCTATGGCGCAGCAAGCACCTTTGGCGACAATGCTGCCCGCCCCCACACGGTCGAAAGCAAGGGCACCAATGATCACGAAAACCATCCACTATCTTCACACACCGGTCGAAGACATCGATCAAACGACGGTGTTCTGGGGTGATGTCTATGTCCAGAGTTGCAACGACAATTCTGGAACATCCTTCACAATATAAAACACAAAAAAACACAAAAAAAAATCAAGAGAAAGACAAAAAAAAGACATGCTGGGGTAGTATAAGCTTATACTGTGATTTATCACAACGGGTGTGTTTCAAAGCATCTAGGAAAGCGCGGATAATATATCAGGTTTTCAGCCTGACGATCGGGGTTCGAGTCCCTGCCCCGGCCATTTTTTTTCAAAATTTGAAAGATTCATTTTAGACAAATTAATCACACAACTACAATGGATACCACCAATGCACACGAGCTCAAAAATGCTGCTGTTCGCGCTTGGGAAAATGGGGATTTGGAGTTAGCCAAGCGCCTTGTTCGAGAATACAGGGTGCTGGTCCCTGTTCAATCGGACCCTGTCCAACCGGACCCTGTTCAATCGGACCCTGTTCAACCGGACCCTGTTCAATCGGACCCTGTTCAATCGGACCCTGTTCAACCTACATTGATTGACATACCATTTGACATTTTCTTGGAAAATATACTTCCATTGATTGATGTTAAAGAGGTTGGATCCCTTTCGATGGTGCATCCAGTGCTCAAAGAATTGTGTGATGAAAACATTGTGTGGAAAGTTCTATACACACGCATGGTTCCACCACGAATCATTGATTCAAGTGTCCATCAATTGGCAGACCCTTGTATGGTTGTTGCTTGTCAGGACCAGTGGTACAACAAATGTAAGTGCATGCCTCGTGGATTATTCAAAAAAATCCCGTGTTGGTTAGATGTTCGCCTTCCCGGCCAGCCTCGACAAATCTATGTGAACAATTACAATTTTCAACGATTACCTCCTGATGAACAGTGTTTAATCCAACAAGCACGTGAATACTACGCAGAACACATTCGTGCGTTTTGGATTGAATACAATCGAAAAAAGAAACTATCAACCAAAAATCTGTGTCAATGTGTTGAACACTATAAGGTTGATACACTCCAATTCGATGGACCAAAGGTCAATTACAAATGCTTCAAGAAAATGGTTCTCAAAAAATTGATTATCCAAAAGAAAAAAGAGATGCGTGCGCCCCAAAACAAACACAAAGCTCAAGAAAAAAAAATCGAGAAATACGAAACATATCTAGCAAAGCTGCACAAAGAAAAACAAGGACTATGTGTGGTGATTCAACAAAAAGAAAAAACCCTTGAAAAGTTGTCAAATGCATTGTAAGATCAAAACACAAAACAAAACAAAACAAAAAATAAAAAAAAGAGAAAAAGACAAAAAAAAATATTTTTTTATATATTTTGCTATGAGTAGGATTCGAACCTACGCTGTCTATTGTAAATGACGCTACCCTCATACAATTATCTAACCTTCCTCTATAGGACAATACTAACAAATACTTCGCGTAATATGTTATTCCAAGTTGATCAGACTTGGTTCCATAGATTTCAGAAAGACACTTCTATAAGATCACGCCAACCAAGGGTATTACAACCCCGCCTTAACCACTCGGCCATCATAGCATTAATTAATTAATTAATTTTAAGAATTGTTTATTATTATTGTTATTTCTTTTTAACATTAAATCAAATTTTGAAAAAAGATATTCATGAATAATCTTAATTAAATTTGATTTGATTTTATTTTTTAAATAAATAAAAGATGAAATCTCTCGAAAATATCTTAAAAAAAATCATTATTGATGCAAATTTCAATGATGGTAGAATTTTCGGAGAACTCGAAGTTCAAGATGCAGCATATGATCATTTTGATAAACTATATGATAAGATGAGTTGGGGGCCACCATATCCAAAAGGACATCGAAAAAAAAGAAAAATAATACATAGTATAATTAATGGTGCTTGGTTCGCATTAATGCATCTAGAAGCACATAACCAGTCTGTAAGTAATTTTGGATGTATTTCTTCTAAACCTGATGGTATATCCATCCCTAATAATGGGGGATACACTTTTTTGATAAGATGTGATGATGTTTAAATTAAATATCTTTTCTAATAAAATTTGAATTTTTTTATTTTTATTTAAATAAATAAAAAATGAGGCACATCGAACAAATGAAACAAATGAAACAAAAAATTGAAGAAAAAATACCTTCATCTTTTTATCCTTTTGGTTTATTCTTTCTTTCAATCATGACAGTTTCAACGACACAATGGTTTCTTATTCAATTTCTAGCAACATACTGCTCACCTTGGGGATGGACTGGACCAATTACAAATCTTTTTAGTCTTGGTTCACCAGTATGTTCATTTTCGAACCATATACAATTAGTCCTTGCAGATTATTATATCACAATTTGGGCTGGAGCTGCTGGTGCTTGTATTGGTTACATAACAAAACCACCCAAAATTAATGATTAAATAAAGAATTCATTAATTAATTGATCAGGTCTTTTCAAATAATAATTATTATTATATTTTTTTTTATATGAATATTGTTCACATAATTTAATATATAATTTTTCTAATGCTTTAATATCACCAATTGCACGATGTTCTAATTCATTATGAATATTATATTTTTTACATAAACCAGGTTGATTAACTCTTTCTTCTTCTAAAAATAATTTTGATAATAATAATGAATCAATATATCTTATTCTACTTAATATTCTTAAGATATATGGATCATTTGGTTTATAATCAAATAATAATTTTCTTAAAATAATAAAATCAAATGAATTACCATTATGTGATACAATATAAATTGGACCTCTTGATGATTTTTCTTTTATAAAATCAAATAATTCATTAATTACAATTTTTTTTTCTTTTCCATTATTTTTAATGATATCATTATCTATATTTGTTAAATCAACAATTTTCGGTGGAACATATTTATGATAGATATTATATATTTTTGGAATTATAAATGATTGATAATAATCATCATTATTTATTTTTTTGATAGCTATTTCAATAGGATCATTAAAATATGGATTTAATCCTGTTGTTTCAAAATCTAAAAAGAATATATTCATTATTTTTATTTTATTTTTATTGATTTTATTTTAAAAATCAAATTTTAAATTATATTATTATAATAATATAATGAAAAAAAAATTATATACAAAAAAGAATAAAAGAAAAACTTTAAAGAAAAATTCATTAAGAGGTGGTATGGACGACGCTGATGATCTTGAATTAGTATTCGATGAAGATGATGATGAATTAGATCATGAATTATCCGCCACAGCACATTTCGGTGAGATAAGTCCTAAAGAACCCGGGAGAAGAAAGTTTAAACAAAGACAATCATCTCAACAATCATCTCGATCATCATCTCGATCATCATCACGATCATCTCGATCATCAATTTCTCCACTGGTTGATACATCAACTTTTGATTTAAGACGGGTTTCATCAGCCCCTGCTCCTTCTCTTACTCATACTTCATCTTTGGATAGCGGAAAGTTAAGACGAACTTTATCAGTCCCGATTATAAATTATGATATCGAAGGATATGGTAATAAAGATAAAGATGAAATAAAATTTAATAAAGATTTAATTATTGAAATTGATTCTAGGGTTAGATCTGGTAACATTATATTAAATAATGATAAAGGTCATGATTTTTCATATTATATTTATGAAAAAGATGGAAAAAAATATTTTTATAAAAAAATAACGGATCAAGGATGTTTTCAAAGAGAATCACATAATTTAGGTCAATTATCTCGTAAGAAATATCAACATATGCCGAGATTTTATTGTTCTGTAGTTAGTAGTAAAGGAGGGAATCCAGATGGTTTTCATATATTAACGGAATGTGTAGATGAATTTTATCCATCACGAGATGTAGGATTATTACAATATTTACCTGAATATTTGAAAGAATTACATGATCTTGGTTTTTTTCATGGAGACCTCGGAACAAAAGAAAATATTATGGTTCGTGAAAGTGATGATCGTCGAGAACTTGTATTTATTGATTTTGATGATACTTATTATATTGAACAAGACCATACAATTGATACAGATAGCCTTACTAGAGATCCAAATATATCTGCATTTAAATTAACAGAAGGTGAAGGTGCTGTTCTAGATGAAAAAGAAAAAAAATCGATATTTAGTGCATGCGATATATTTTCTTTAATGTATTCTATATTAGAATTCAAAGGATTCGAGAATTTATTACCTCTTCTAGGTATTAACAATCATAATTGTGTAACGAGCGATACAGCCGAATTTTTTAAAAAATTTTTACCAAATTATATAGAAGTAACAACTGCCGCCGGATGTCATCGTTCAATGGAAAATAAAGGAAATATATTTTGGGATTTTGAAAATACAAAAGCAAATGTACCTAAATTTTTGGATTGTTATCAATTATTTGTTGAAAATTTAAAGAATGATCTTCAAGATCTATTTAATGGGATGGATATATTACTTGGTGAAATGTTTCCAATCGAAGAAACAAGAACATTTAGACCCATTGATCAAAGTAATACAAGTAGATTAGATCTTTCTAGTGAAGTTGAATTACATCATCCTGATCCGACTAGGGATACGAGAGATTATTTACCGATGGTTGATGAAAGTTTTGATGTAGATCCAGGGGGAGAAAGAGATGGTGTATCTTGCTGGAGAAAATTAGGTCAAAGACTTTGTTTCAGAAGAATAAGAGGTGATCAAGTTGGTGGTAGAATTAAAAGAAAAAGAAAAAGAAAAAATCGTAAATTTAAAAAAAAAAGAACTATTAAAAAAAAAAGAATCATTAAAAAAAAAAGAACTATAAAAAAAAAAAGAATTATTAAAAAAAAAACAATTCAAAAAATTAGAAAATAAATTTGATTTATTATTTATTATTTATTTTAAAATAAAAATAAAATAAAAATGAATAATAATAATATTAACGAAGTACTTTGTAATAATCGAAAATTTATTTGTTCATCTGAATATTTTTCAGGATTCTTTGTAATGATTAATATAAATGAAATTCAAACTATTGATGATATTATTATAAAATTTTATAATAAATTAATAAATATTCTTCAAAATAATCATTTTGAAAAATTAGTTGAAATTGCGAAAAATCGTAATTTTCATATTCATAGTTATGAAATTGAAGATATATTATCATCTTCTCCAAATGATATGTTTTATATTTGTGATCATTGTTAAATAATTATTTATTCTTATACATCTATGTGGTTTTATGAATTATTATAAAAATATAAAAAAATATATTATTTTTAATTATGTTTTCTTATACATCTAAAAAGTTTTCATTAAAACAAAGAATAATAACATCATATAGGACATCAATTATTATTTTAATTTATTCTTATTATGATATAAAAAAAAGTATTTCGTAAAAGATAATTTTAAATGAATAAGTATATTGAAATTTGATTGAATATTATTTGTTTTTTTTTAATAAAAAAAAATGGCATCTGTAGCTATTATTGTACCATTTCGTATTCAGAAAGGACAGAATCGTGAATGGGAATTACAAGAATTTACATCATATATGACAAAATATATGAATGACTTATTAAAAAACGATAAACTAAAAAAATTTCATATTTATGTGATTGAACAAAATTATGGAAAGAAATTTAATCGTGGGATGTTATTAAATATTGGATTTCATTTAACAAATGAATTATATGATACATTTATTTTTCATGATGTAGATTTATTACCAGATAAAAATATAAGAAAATATTATTCTATGAAACCTGAATATAAAAATATATATATTTCACAACGAGATGATGTTACAATTATGAAAAGAAAAGGACCAATCCATATTGGATCTTGTTGGAGAGATAGATATACAGGTGATTCATATATGGGAGGTATTATTTCATTTAATAAGAATATGTTTGAAGAAATTAATGGATATCCAAATAATTTTTGGGGATGGGGTGGTGAAGATGATGCTTTAAGAGAGAGATGTATGATAAACAAAATGATCCCTATAAAGATCGGACCTGCTGGAAAAATTAATGATATTGAACAAGATATATACGGAAATAAAATGAATTTAGAAGAAAAATTAAAATTTTTAAAAGAAAATAAGGATTGGAAATGTCATAATAAATGGGAGTGTCGTGATGAAGATAAAATAAATTGGAAAAGAAATGGATTATGTAATATTAATTCATATTATAAAATTGATGAATGGGAAACGATTAATGATATGACAAAAATTAAAGTTATTTTAAATTAATTTTAAAAAAAACAACAATATTTAAATTTAAATTTGATATTTTTTTTAATTTAAAATATAAAAATGGATCAACAAGATTATGATATTTTAAAAGTTTATTTAGCACAAATGGATTCTGCAATTAAAATTTCTGAAAAAATATGTAATCATTCAGATAGAGAAGAAATTAATGGTGATGATATTATATGTGGATTAGTTTATCGTTTAATGAGACCAATGTCAGATAATGAAATACAAGATTCATTATCAAAAGCTGATACTATATTAAATGATGAATATGATAGTGAAGATAATGATGAAGAAGATATAATGATAAGTTATGAAAAATCAAAAGTTTTAAGAAAAATCAAAAGTAATCATTGTAATTGTGATATATGTTCAGATGTAAGAGTTTGTTTATTAAATTATCATGATCATGATCCAAATGATCAATTATCACAACGATTTAAAAATTCAATTAAAGAAACATGTCAAAAACATAATCTTTATATTTAAATTATTTAAATTATTTAAATTATTTAAAAAATTAATGATAATTTTTATTATCTATAATAAATTATTTACGATTCAATAGATAATAATTACAATATATTTTTATCGTGATAACAGTTATCGCAATCTTCAAAAAATGATTATTTATGGATCCACTGACGAGTGTAATATGGGGATGTAGCTCAATTGGTAGAGCGTTCGCTTAGCTTGCGAGAGGTTCGAGGATCGATACCTCGCATCTCCAATAACTCAATATAGCTCAGTTGGTAGAGCGGAGGACTGTAGTTCCTTAGGTCGCTGGTTCGAGTCCGGCTGTTGAGAATTTCTGCCTCTATAGCTCAGTTGGTTAGAGCGTTGCTTTTGTAAAGCAAAGGTCATGAGTTCGAATCTCATTTGGGGCTTTTTTTAAAAATTTTATTTCATATTTCTAATTCTGAAATGACAGGTTTATGATCAGAAAACATAAGTTCTTTACGATTTTTTTTATTAAAATATTTTATTGTAATAGTATAAATACAATGAAAATTGAAGATCCTAATAATGTATTACCTGGATTTTTTTTAATAATGATATTACCTTATGTATTATTGGGTATTATGATTCTAATTTATTGGAAATATCAAATAATATATAATAAATATAAATTTATCTATTTTGTATTATTATTTATGATAATTATCTATGTAATATTAGCTACAGGATATAATTATGTGATGGGTGTAATGTCTGGGTATAAAACGGGATTAGATACCTTGAAAATAAAATTTTAATTAGTATTATAATTCTAATTCTGAAATAACAGGTTTATGATCAGAAAACATAAGTTTTTTACGATTTTTTTTATTAAAATATTTAGGGATATACATTGATAATTGTTTAACTTGATCATTAGTTAAAATATAATCACCCGGAGAAATAAAATGACCCCATTTATGTCTTTTTTCATGCCAACAACATGATTTTAATGATTTTTTTAATTCTTTTTTTGTTTTATTATGTTTTACAGATAATTTCTTTTTATTTATTTTAAATGATAATGGTTTATTTTTTGTAATATCACAATTATTATCATTAAAATCACCCATAACAATTATTTTTGTATTTTTATTATTAAAAGAATTAATAATCAATCCATTATCGGATGAAGATAAATTTTTTGATAGATATTTTGGTAATTTTTTAAACTCCCAAGATGCGTGAATATTAATTAATAAAAAAAATTGATTATTTTTTTTAGTTAATAAAATTAAACAGGGTCTTGAATCATTTGATTCAGATAAATTAAATACTAATTTATCAATACATTTTCCAAAGATTGAAGGATCCCATAAAATACTAACCGTTGATGAACCAAATGTTCCTCTTTCATATTTTTTTAATTTTGGTTGAACTTTTTTAATTTTTGGTTCAATTTTTGAATTTACTTCTTGAATACCCATTAAATGAATATTTTTTAATGTTTTAATCCCTTGAATTGCATTTTCATTACAAGTTTTACCACCATTTTTATATAACCTTTGACATTCTTTGACAAAATCAGATTCACTTCCCATAACTTTATTAATTTGTGTTGCCCAACTTATATTATATGTTAAAACATTAATTTTCATTTATACAATATTAAAATATTTTATTATTATAAAATGAAAAAGAATAATTATCTAAAATCTTATCGAAAATCTTATCGTAAATCTTATCGTAAAAGAAAAAGTAAGAGATCAAATCGTTTAAGAAAATCAAAAAGTTTAAGAAGATCAAATCGTTTAAGAAGATCAAATCGTTTAAGAAGATCAAATCGTTTAAGAAGATCAAATCGTTTAAGAAGATCAAATCGTTTAAGAAGATCAAATCGTTTAAGAAGATCAAATCGTTTAAGAAGATCAAATCGTTTAAGAAGATCAAATCG
>Ga0310345_10003145_pt1 | contig 15942 bp, 14 predicted proteins | sample HC15DNA20500_MG_FD_204667 | JGI IMG/M metagenome (GOLD analysis project Ga0310345, IMG submission 204667) | Marine microbial communities from station ALOHA, North Pacific Subtropical Gyre - HC15-DNA-20-500_MG | ecosystem: Environmental > Aquatic > Marine > Oceanic | place: Pacific Ocean: North... | reverse complement strand
ACCGGCATAGCCAATGTCGTCCTGCTCGCTGCGGTGAACGGCGAACCGCCACGCACGGGAATCCAGGCGATATCGGTCGCAATCGCCGCCGCCCGCGGTTGCCATCAGGCCAAGCGTTTCGGTTGCGTAGGATTGCCAGGCTTCCGGCCTGGTTGTGTTGAAGCCAAGATAGCCCAGTCGTTCAACCGTCATGCTGCTTCTCCCTGGAGCCCTAGCTTCGCCGGCAGCTCCTTGCCGCCGGACGATTGGAAAATGCCGCGAGCACCAAGCCCGCCATCGAAATTGAGCGCCGCCCCGGTAGCGGGAGAGCAGTCCGAGCGCGTCGCGAAGAACACGTAGGCCCCCGCATAATCCTTGGCGTCGGCCATCTCGCCGAGCGGGAGAACGTCCTTCAGGATATCCCCCAGCGGGATGCTGGTGATGCTGGTCTGGTCCATATCCAGCGCCTTGGGGCCGCGCAGATCGCTGCTCCCGACGCCGCCCGGCGCGACCGCGTTGACCCTTACATAAGGCGCAAGCTCGAAAGACAGTTGCCTGACCAGCCCCAATACCGCGTGCTTGGTCGCGGTATAGAGCGGTCCGCCGCCATCGGGATAGAATGCTGCGTTCGATGCGGTGAAGACGATCGCGCCCCGGCTCTTGACCAGTTCCGGCAGACAGGCCTTGGCCGCCAGCATGTAGCCTTTGACATTGATATGAAACATCTCGTCGAAGGCTTCGTCGATGCGATCTTCAGGCAAATCGACCAGCGATGTACCATAGTCCCAGATCCCGGCGTTGGGGATCAGGCAATCGATCCTGCCGAAACGCTCGACGCACAGCTTTGCCAGTGCCTTGTTGTCCGCGAACGAACGCGCATCGCCCGCGAATACAGCAACGGAGTCGCCATGCTGCGCTTCGAGTTCGGCCAGGCGATCGGCTGACTTGTCCAGCACCGCGACCCTGGCCCCTTCCTTGACGAACCGGTCGACGATCGCTCGTCCGAGCCCCGCTGCGCCGCCGGTGACAACCGCGACTTCATCTTTCAGTCTCATGGGACCACCTCTCTGCTTTTCTTGTGAATATCCCGCAGGCGAACCGTCGGGTCGCTCAGTTCGGCGACTTGCAGCTTGCTCTGTTCATCGACCATGCGCTTGGCGATGCCGAACTCCGCGGGAGAATTGATCGCGATGGCCGCAGCGACTTTTCCGTCATCGATCCGGAACAGCAGACTTGACGCATCGCCAAGTTGCCCCCGCAGGTGAAGCGTGCCGGGCCCCGCAATGTCGCCCGCCATTTGCAGTCGATGGCCGGCGATCTCGGTCCATGAATTGGGCACCTGCACGCCGGGCGTCCCCAGGTCGAGCATGGCGCTTGCCGTGATTTCCGCCTGGGCCTGGCTGTTGAGGTAGGTTTCCAGGCTCCTTCGCGATCCCCCGCGAACAGGCCAGTTGGCCACGTCTCCGGCGGCATAGACCATGGGGCTGGCAGTTCTGCCGCTTGCATCGACATGCACCCCCCCAGCGCAATCCAGCCCGGCAAGCGCGGCGACCTCGCTGTTCGGCTCAGCGCCGATGGCGACGAGCACGATGTCGGCCGGCAGTCGCTGCCCGGAGTCCAGCCTGACTCCCTCGACACTCTTTTCGCCTTCGATTTCGACGACACTCAGGTTCGTCAGGATGGTCACTCCCAGGGCTTCCAGCCGGTCCCGCATCCAGGCCCCGATCATTTGCCCCAGCACGCGCAGAAGTAGCGATTGGGCGGATTCGACGATCGTCACCTTGCAGCCAAGCTTGGCCAGCGAAGTGGCGACTTCGCATCCGATCAGCCCGCCTCCGATGATGACGACCTCACGCCCGTGCCCCACCATCGAGCGGATGTGCAAACTGTCGCGATCCGTGCGCAATGAGCAAACGCCCGCAAGATCGATGCCCTGGATCATGGGCAGCCGTGCGCGCGAGCCCGTAGACAGGAGAACCTTGCCGGCACGAATTGGGTGTCCTTTGGACAGGCCTATTTCACCGGCGCGCAGATCGAGCCCCGTCACCTTCGTGGCTGCGGCGAATTCTATCCTGTTGTCGATCAGCCAGCCTGGAGCAAACAGCGGCGGCGGTGCTTCAAGCTCCCCACAGAGTACAGCCTTCGACAGGCTCGGCCGATCATAGTCGGCGTTGTCTTCCTCGCCGATCAGAATGATTTCGCCCTCATAGCCCAGACGACGCAGCGTCAGCGCTGCCGTGCCTCCGGCGAGGGACGCGCCGACGATGCAGAGCGGCAATGTCATGGCAACACGTGTCCGGCGTCTACATCGACGAAAATCTCACCATCGCGCAGCTCAATGGGGAAGATCCTAAGCGGCTCGCACGCCGGCAGCGCGCGTACCTTGCCGGTTCGGACGCAGAACTTCCCCCAGTGGAGCGTGCATTCGATCACATCGCCGTCGAGATAGCCATCCGACAGAGACCATTCGCCATGCGTGCATTGATCCTGGGTCGCGAAAAACTCGCCGTCCACGTTGAAGATCGCGATGGCCTCCGCATCTTCGCCGACCTTTAGAGCTTCACCCGGTTCGATTGCGCTCGCATCAGCCAGTTTAACGAATGTCATTCTAAATACCTTAGAAGAATATGCTGAGATTGTTCGAAAGGATGGTGCTCTGATCGATGTGTATGGTTCTATTCACGATCTTGAACCCCAGCTCTCCACCGACACGCAGAAGCTGGTCCTGCCGCTGTCCTGCGAAAACATCGACCTGACGCTCCAACCGGTTTCGGTAGAGGATGAAGGACGACGTCACCTCGAACTCGTTGGGGTCGCCGGTGGACCGGATCATGACGTTGCCGATCACATGGCGGGTCCGTGAAGCCGGGTTTTCCGACCAGCTTACATCGGATTTCAGCTTGCGAATGCGTCCCTGCAGCATGGCATAGGTGTCGTCGAAGTGCGCATATTCGTCGTCGCGCGAGTATTCGAGCTTGCGCTCACGCTGAATGCGGTTTGTCCGGATCGGCATGAAATAGCGGATGTCTTCGTGAAGAAGCTCCAACCAGGAATCAAACTTCAGATCATCGAGTAACGCAGCCTCTCTATAATAGAACTGCTCTACTTCTTGTTGAAGAATAAGGGACGATACGTCCAAATCTATTGTCGTGCTCATGGTAAAAATTCGCAAAATTGGAGAAAGCAAGGGCAGCCTGGAACGGAGCGCATTCAGGCCTGCTTCGCCATGCGCTCGAGAACCTGCCTGGGCGCAAGCGTCCGCCAATCGGGTTCGGTCATCATGCGCCGCCAATGGGCATAGAGACCCCGCGCCGCCTCCTCGTTATAGACGTACCCGACCTTCCCCGGGTATTGCGGGTTGGGGCTGAAATCGCCCCCCATGCCCATGCTGGCATTGAGCGGGCGGCTTTTTGCCTTATGTCCGCGCAGAACCGTCTGAATCTCGCACCAGTTCTCGCCATCGTCCTGCTCGAAAACGCCGCCGGCGGAGAAGGTTCGTAGGGTTTGGCGCCGATATTCTTCCTTGATGTCATCGGGCGCATCGGCATCGACAAGCGTCCAGGCCCAGACCTCGGTTTCGTTAGGTCCCCGGGGCTGCCAGGTGCGTATGGTGTTGATCCCCGGCAGAAACGAACATGTCGGGAAGACAGTCATATGCTGCCCCATGAGCTTGCGAGCGCGCTCACTGCTGCCAAGGCGCTCCGCAGCCTTTTCGGCATTGGGGCTGTTCGTCCAATAATCGGTAACCTTGGGTCCCATGATCGCGAGCAGGATGCCCGGTTCGCTGATATAGAAACCCGTCCCGTGACCGCCCCATTCTGCCCTGAATTGCAGACCGTTCGTCGGGATCTGCGCATCCGCCAGATCCATCTCCGGGGGCAAGCCGGCAAGAATTCCCGACAGATGTGCGGTCGTGCCCGCATGATACATGTCGCTGCAGAACTGCTCGGCCGCGAATTTCCAGTTGCAGGGAATCACCCACTTCTGAATTCCGCCAATCGCAACGGTTCCCGCCTCCGTCCGGTCCAGCATGATATCCATGTAGAATCGGGCGTCGCTCAGATAGTCCTCCAGCGAGGGGGCGTCGTGATCCCAATTCGCATAGATCAGCCCCTTGTAGGTTTCGACACGCGCCTGGAGCGGGCTCCATTCATCCTTGTCGACCCCGCCAATGAAGGCTTCCTTCTCATAGGGAACATTCACCAGCTTTCCGCCGATGTCGTAGGCCCAACCGTGGTACGTGCAGGTGAATGCCTTGGCATTGCCGCCATCGACGCGGCAGATCCGCATGCCGCGGTGGCGGCACTGGTTGAGGAATACCCTGATCGACATGTCCTTCTGGCGAACCACCACCACCGGATCCTCGCCGATGTAGGCGGTCATGTAGTCACCCGGCTTGGGAAGGTGGCTTTCATGACCCATCAAGATCCACGAGCGGGCAAAAATTCGCTCCTGTTCGAGCTCGTATATCTGCTGATCCGTGTAGATCCTGGGATCGATCAGACCATTTTCGTTGTCCACCAGGGCACCAAGCCCTTCGTTCGTCCACGATGTAGACAAATAGTCGATTTTTCGATCGGACGACATGCGACAATCTCCCAAATTACAGCTTGTATATGCGACGAACCCATGTGGATCCGGCCTTGCGGACTTTCTCCGGATCGAATTCCCGAGATCTCGGAAGTATTTGACTTATCTTCACATATGACAGTGAGGATACGATGTGATCGACTAAGGCATCCGACGCCTCATCAATCTTTCTGGCAATCGCCAGTTCGAATATTTTCTGGTGCTCTTCATGGGCAATCTTCGCAGAATCCTGCCTGGTCGAGGATGTCAGCCTGCGATAGCGCTCGGACTGGCGATACAGGATTTCCCGAAACCGCAGGGTCCAATGGGATTCACACGCCGAAACCAGAGCTTCATGGAATTCGCGATTGCGCAACTCCCAGAGATCGAAGGAATCCTCGGGCGAAGCCTGGAAACGCGCTTCTGCCAGACTGAGCTGGTGGAAGCTTTGGACAAGGCGGCCTTCCCATTCGTCCCCGCCGTTTGTCAGACTGTCCTGCAGCGCCGAAACTTCTGGAGTCATCCGGGTGTTTGCAAGATCCTGGAAATCCTCGATCGACATGGGTGCTACGATGAACCCACGCTGGGCGTTCGCGATGACCAGTCCGTCAGAAACCAGCAGGGACAGTGCCTCGCGTATCGTTCCGGTGCTCACGTCATAGCGCTTGCTCAGCGGCTCCAGCTTGATCTTCGCTCCCGGCTCGAAAAGGCCGTGAACGATATCCCTGCCAAGATCCCGATAGGCACGCTCGATCAGGCTCTTGGGCTGATCTACTGGTGGAATGCTCTCAGCTCGGATCGTCAAATTCAAGACCCTCTCCTCTATTGACCGGATTCGTCCGATAAATCATTTTTCCGTTTTTTGTCGATATTTTTCCTTTTGTCAAAAATTCTGGGCCGCTTCGACCGGCTGAACCGGCAGTCCGGTTGTGGCCAGGGCAGCGGCAATTTCGTCAAGAACTGCCGAGTCATCTATGGTCGGAGGCACTGTCCAGTATTCTCCGTTGGCAATCTTGCGGATCACCCCACGGAGAATCTTTCCGGATCGGGTCTTGGGGAGGCGTCGCACCGCCAACACCGTTCTTGGTGTTGCGATAGGACCAACCCGGTGGCGGACTGCCGCGATAGCCTCAGCGCAGACCTGGTCCTCTCCGGCAATCGAACCATCGGAGAGAACGCAAAGGCCGAACGGCACTTCCCCCTTGATCGGATCGGTAACGCCAACCACCGCGCACTCGGCAATGTCCGGCACGGTCGATATGGCCTCCTCGATCGTACCGGTCGACAGACGATGTCCCGCGACGTTGATGATATCGTCGGTTCGGCTCAGAATGTAGACATATCCGTCGTCGTCGAGATAACCGGCGTCTCCGGTTTTGTAGTAGCCCGGGAACTCCGTCAGGTAGCTCTCGACAAATTTCTCGTGATCGTTCCACAGCGTCTGAAACGCACCGGGCGGGAGCGGAAGCCTGACAGCGATCGAGCCTGTTTGCCCGGTTTCAACGCGGTCGCCCGCCGCATCGAGAATGCAGATCTCATAACCAGGCATCGGGACGGCGGCAGACCCATATTTGACGGGCACCTGCCCCAGTCCAATGGGATTGGCGGTCATCGGCCATCCCGTTTCGGTCTGCCACCAGTTGTCCAGGATCGGCACGCCAAGAACCTGCTCACCCCAGCGGATCACGCTCGGATCGCCGCGCTCGCCACCGATGTACACGGCGCGCAGCGCGGACATGTCATACCGCGCCGGGAACAGGCCTTCGGCATCTTCCTTGCGGATGGCGCGAAGCGCCGTGGGTGCGGTGAACAGCAGGTTGACCTTGTGCCGGGAAATCACCCGCCAGAACGTCCCTGCGTCGGGAGTTCCCACAGGCTTGCCTTCGAACACCACGGTCGCGCAGCCTGCCAGCAGCGGGCCGTAGACAATGTACGAATGGCCGACCACCCAGCCCAGATCGGACGCCGCCCAATAGACATCGCCCGCGGACATGCCGAAGACGTGTTTCATCGACCAGGCCAGCGCTACCATGTATCCGCCGTGCTGCCGTACGACGCCCTTGGGCTTTCCGGTCGTTCCCGAGGTGTAAAGCACGTAGAGCGGATCGGTGCTCGCAACATCGACGCACCCGGGACGATCGCCGCGCTCAAGCGCTTGATCCCACACCTCTGTCCAGTCGTGATCGCGTTCCGGTTCGAGCGCGCAGGTCAGTTCCGGCCGCTGCAGGATAATGGTGGCCTTCGGTTTGAACCGGCTTGCCGCGATCGCCTCGTCCAGCAGTGGCTTGTACGCGATGACACGGTTCGGCTCGAGCCCGCACGAGGCCGCGACAACGACCGTGGGTTCGACGTCCTCGATGCGGACGGCCACTTCATGGGCGGCGAAGCCGCCAAACACCACAGAATGAACTGCGCCAAGTCGCGCACAGGCCAGCATCGCGATAACCGCCTCGGGGATCATCGGCATGTAGATGACGACGCGGTGCCCCTTGACGACGCCAAAGCTCATCAGGACCGAGGAGAACACCTCGACCGCATCCAGCAGCTCCGAATAGGTGTAGGTGCGGCTGATGCCGAGAATGGCGCTGTCGTAGATGATCGCGGGCGCGTCGCCCCGACCGGCGCCTACGTGGCGATCGAGGGCATTCCAGCAGATATTGCCGGTTCCGTCGGCAAACCAGCGAGCCAGTCCATCCGGGCCGACCTCGTTTCGCGTAGGGTTCGTACCCCATTCGACCGTCTCTGCGGCCGCCATCCAGAAGCCGTCAGGATCGCCCTTCCAGGCATCGTATGTCAGTGCATAGTCTGGCATCGCGTCCTCCCGCTCAGATTTCGAGAACGACGTTGCCGACGACACAGCCGGACTCGACGAGTTGATGGGCGTGCACAATCTCGTCCAGAGGCAGAACCTGTGCGATGTTGTGCGTGATATGGCCGCTGGTGATGATCCGGTTGATCATCCCCGAAATCTCATCCCGCCTCGCCTTGTCGAGGTGATAGAGAATGAAGAAATCGAAGCCCAGGTTCTTGAGGATGGACTTCGAGAACGGCATCTTGAACTCGCGTTCGGAACTTCCGTAGGCGACGACGCGGCCACCTCGGGCCAGCGCAGCGACATCCAGGTCGATGTTGGTCGAAAGGTCGACTTCGACGATCATGTCCACCCCCCCAGCCCTGGGTCGCGTCCATAATGGCGCCGAGCGTATCGCCTTGCCGGTAGTTGATCGCGACGTCCGCCCCGGCCGAAAGCACGAGTTCCGCCTTTTCCGGGCTGCTGACCGTCGTCAGGATGCGCCCGGCGCCAAGATGCTTCGCAAATTGGATCGCATAATGCCCGACCGCGCCCGCTCCGCCGGCGATCAGGACGGTCTTTCCACGTGGATCACCACCAAGCGTGAGCGCATGCAATGCGGTCGATGCGGGTATTCCGAGACAGGCGCCCACTTCGAAGGAGATGTCGTCGGGCAATGCGGCAATGAAATCTTCAGGCACGACCACGTATTCGCCGGCGGTGCCAGTGGTTCGTCCCCAGGCTGCGTTGAATACCCAGACCCGTTCTCCCACCCGGCCTGGATCGACGCCTTCACCAACCGCATCGACAAGGCCTGCGCCATCGCTGTGCGGCGTGCGTGGAAAAGGCCAGGTGGATGGAATATGACCGCCGCGAACCTTGACGTCGGAGGGATTGACGCCGGAAGTCTTCAAAGCGATCCGAACCTCACCGGGACCGACCGACGGCGCTTCGACGTCGACAAGTTCAAGGACTTGTGACGCTTCTCCGATCTTCTGGTATTGAACAGCTCGCATTAAAGAATTCCTTGTGGAAACGGGGCGCGACGGTTCGTTCGCCGGTCAGAGCGATCGTCACCCGTTTATTCCTGGCTACTCGGCCAACGCTCGGCCCTGCCTTCCTCCACCGGATGAAGGCAGGGCAGCGTCAGGTCAGAACCGCGATTTCAACGAAACACCCCAGGTACGGGGCATGCCTGCGTAGCGCACAAGGCTGTCGAGCGGCAGCTGCACGCTATTCCAGTAATATTTGTTTCCGATATTCCGAACGAAGACGTCCAGTTGATATTGGTCGTCCTTTGTCATGACGGCCAGATTGGCGTCGAACAGGGCGTAGCCATCGATCTTGAAGAGCGGATTGCCTTCCAGGTCGCCGCGTGAGGAACTCGTATAGCGACCGTTTACGGTAAGCCGCGCCTCGATATCGTCGTTGACATCGAAGCCATAGGTCAGAGTGCCGTTCAACTGGAACTTCGGCGTGAACGGAAAGCTCGCGCCCTTGAAATCCTTCGCTTCGCCAAAGTCGGTAAAGCCCGAATATGTATCGATCTTGGCGTTCAGATAGGTTGCCGTCACGCGAGCATCCAGTCCACGAGCAAGCGGCACAGAAATTTCGCCCTCAACGCCGAAGATATGGGACTTGGGGATGTTCTTGATGCTGTTCAGCGTCACATAGACCGGATCCGGGGTGTTCACGAACAGCTGCTTGTCGAGATAATCATAATAGAAGACAGACGCATTCATGATCATGCCGCGAGCCGGGCTGGTCTTGATGCCCGCTTCATAGGCGCGCACTTCTTCCTGCTTGGCCGGGTCGTATTGCGGAGCGACGTTCGCGTTGATGTTCGGGAACGCTCCCGACTTGAAGCCTCGCGCGGCGGAGACATAAAGAAGGACATCGTCATTGACGCGGTAATCGAGCGCGACACGCCCCGAGAGATTGTCTTCGTCGAGAACCTTGTTGACGATCCCCTGCGGATTGGCGGCGAAGGGCGTCAAAGCCGCCAGGTAGGTCACACATCCACCCGGAGCGACATTGGCGCCGAAGGGAGTCGCGTTGTTGAAGAACGCATTCCACGATGCGGCGATGCTGTTGTCGCCCTGGTCCTTCGAGCAACCGGAGAACTTGGCCTTGTCCTTGGAATAGCGCAGACCGGCCGTCAGATTGAGCTGATCGGTCAGCTTATATTCCACCTGGCCGAACAGAGCCTTGGAGGTAATCGTCTGGTTGATCAGATTTTCCCAGTCACGGAAGCCCCACTGAATGTCTTCAAGCTGGGCCGGCGTCGTACCCGCCGGCGCAGTCGCCACGCCGAAGGTCCTGACGAGCGCAACCGTGCTGATGGTCGCCCCCCAGCTCTTGTCGTTCTCGCGAATCTTGTCGCGGGCATAAAAGCCGCCAAGGACCCAGTGGAGACGATCTGTATCTCCATTGACCCTGAGCTCCTGGGAGAAGGACTTGATCGAGCCTTCGCCCAACCCGATCAGGTTCTCGATATCCCAACCGCCCGTATCATAGCCCTCCCGGCGCGTGAAATGGGAGTAGCTGGTCAGCGACGTGACCTTGATCGTGTCGGACAGACCGAATTCGCCGCGAAGAGCGAGCGACGTCAATTCGTTATCCTTGCGGAAGTCGAGCGGCGCCGGCGTGAAGTTCTGCCCACCGCCGTTGGTCCCGCCCCACGGGAGGTTCTGCACGACCCAGTTCGCCTGCTTTCCACTGGTCGGCGTGTAAGACTGACTGAAAATCCGGGGATCGATGCCCAGGCCGGGGGGCCGCCGCCGCCCATTGCTCTGGTGTCGTCAGCCCGAGGAATGCGATCAAGCCACGCGGAAACGCCGCGATCGATTGGCCGGCCTGCGTGTCCGACCGGTCCTTCCACCAGTTCGCCGTCAGAAGGAACCTTGTCCGATCCGACGGCTCCCATCCAAGCGAGAATCTGGCTGCAGCCTTGTCGACCTTACCGAGACGCTGACCATGAGTTACGCTGACCTGCCAGCCTTTGTCTGCGCGTTGAACGTCAAACGCCAGACGGGCGTTGAGGTTCGGAGCGATGCCACCGTTGAGGAAGCCCTCGATCCCGTATGACTGATAGCTGCCATAGGAGACTTTGACCTCAGCGCTTCGCTCGGCGGTCGGCTTGTTGGCAATGCTGTTGACGAGGCCGCCGGTGGTGTTGCGCCCGTAGAGCGTACCTTGCGGTCCCTTGAGGACCTCGACGCGGCTCAAGTCCAGTGAGAGACCCTCGGTCATGATCGGATAGGGATAGGCCACTTCATCGAGGTAGATGCCGACCGGAGACGACGTCGACATGTTGGGCGTGTTGAAGCCGACGCCGCGAAGCGTATAGATCGGAGGACCACGGAACGACTTCGCGACGGTAAACCCCGGCACCAGGACGGCAACATCCTTGACGTCGACGACGCCGAGGGCCTCCATCTGATCCCCGCCGAAGGCCGCGATGGCAATGCCGACATCCTGCGTCCTCTGATCGCGCTTCTGGGCTGTCACAACGATCTCGCCAAAGGGAGCGTCATTTCCGGCCGTATCGGCGCCCTCTGCGCTGCCCCCTGTCGACTGCGCATAGGCCACAGCGGGAAGCGCCACCGTGGCCATCAAGCCGAGCCTGGCAATGCGCCGCGCAACCGCGATCAGAGATAACGTGCTGTCCATAAGGGTTCTTCCTCTCCTGATTCTCGCTCGTCGTTGCGAAAATCCACGGATCCCGCACGAGTCGAAATGTCGATATTCCTTTTTATAGAAAATATCAACATTTCATGCCATGCAGGTGGGAAGCTCGCACCGCGATCGGTGGTGATCGTCGCGCGCAGGCGCTCCTGACGCGACAATCCTGGCCGATCGCATTCATCGGGTTCTGCGGCGGTCTGACGTCACCTTCGGTCAGAGGATCACGACAGAACTGGTCAAGCTGGGGAGAACATGTGCATGTTTCTGGGGCCGCTCCTGCACGACACTCTCGCAGCGCTGCTGAGCGCGACCTCGTTCTCAACTCTTTGCGATGGATTGGTCGCCGGGGCGGCGCGGATGGGTTTCTCGCACGTCGCGCTGGTCCAGCATGGAGGCTTGCCCCGCCTGCCCGAACAGTCGCTGATCGTGACGAACTATCCGGCTGACTTCGTGAAATACTACCTCGAGAATCACCAATATGTGTTCGATCCGGTCTATGAGGTGAGCGAACAGCTCGACCGGCCCTTCGAATGGGACGAGATCGCGACCATTGTTCCGCTCGACGCGGTGCAGGTGGCGCTCTTCGAAAAAGCTCGCGAACACGGCCTCAACCATGGCGTCACAGTACCGCTCCATGTTCCGGGCAAACCGCGCGCTTCTTGCACTTTCGCCAGTTCGCGGGCAGTCAGGACGACACCTGATCTCATGGTAGTGCTGCAGATCATTGCCTCGTTCGGATTCAACGTGGCGCTGCGTCTGTCCCAGCCGGATTCGCGCGGCAGCAAGCACAGGCTTACCCGCCGCGAGGCCGAATGCACGACCTTGGTTGCGCTGGGCAAGACCGATTGGGAGATCGGCAAAATCCTCGGCCTCGGAGCATCCACCGTCAAATACTTCGTCTCGGAAGCCAAAAAGCGATATGGCGTTTACAAGCGTTCCGAACTCGTCGCTCGCGCCCTCATGGATGCCCAGATCTTGAGCAAGCTCGATGCTGAGGCCATCCAGGATCGGGAAAAGAGGAAGCTCCCCCCACAGCGCGCGACATCCCGTCCCCGACGCAAATAGCTGAGCGAGCAACGAAGAGTGGCTACCGCTGTGCAGCCATATTGTGACGAGGTTCGCTTCGGTGAAACCGGATCGCTGGCTACGCCGCCGTTGTGCTGCTCCTCTCGACCCGCATCGCGCTCAACCTACCTCCGCGCTTCCGCGCTGCCCGTACCGAACAGGCTTGGCCCGAACCGTGCCCGCATATGGTTGGCGACCTTCGCTGCATAGGTTCGCTGGCGCCATGCGGTGGGACTATGATAGATACCGATCGCCTTCCAGTAGTCGCCCGTGGTCCGAAGACCTGACAGGAAGATCCAGCGCGCGGCATCCGCGTTGAAGCAGGCATCGTGACGCAGCCAATGCCGCACCTGATAGTCGGGTTTCCCAATCAGGCGGGCGATATGCGGCACCCACCAGCTGTTGATCTGAAGTGGGCCGAGGTCATGGGTTCCGTTGGTGTTGGCGACTTCCGCGCCGAGCCAGCCCGCTTCCTGATCGCGCAAGCCCCATAAAGTTTTTTCGAGCCAAGGATGTCCACGCGCGGCGACCCGGATGCAGCGGGCAATTTCAGGGGGTTCCGCTGCCCCAGGTCTTTTCGCGAGCGCCGTGTCAGGCGCCAGCCCAGCGGACAAGCCAGCGGACAAGAGCGCAACGGTGGCGAGTGAAGCCTTGATGACCGGCCAGCAAGCCGAGCATGATCTACGCGCGCTCATGGCAGACTCCGATCGTGGAAACGGGCGGGGCCGGTTGCGGCGCCTTCGCGCGTCTGTCGGCCATCTGGCTGGAACGGTGCTCCGGTCAGTAGCGCGAGCAATCGCTGTCCCGACACAATTTCAATGGCGTCCGCGCTAACGACGGTGCGGCTTATTCCTCCGGTACGGCCGGTATGGATGAACATACCGCGCCGTCGACGGGTGGCGCAGAGCATGGCGAAATCGCGCACATGGTCCGGGTGGATAGCATCACGATAGCGCTTGGCCTGAATCAGCCAGCGCTCGCCGCTGATGATCACTTCGCCATCGACGCCGCCATCGCCGGTGTAACGGCGATTGCGGATGACCCTGTGCCCGCGCCGCTCGAAGGCTTCGAGCAACAATTCCTCGAACGCCAGCGGGTCCATGGCGCGCAGCCGCGCATAGTGGAGCGCGGCGGGCTGATCGTGGTCGCGCCCCCGCAACTGTTCGCACATGGTCCGAGCCTGCCGTCGTCGCCAGCGGTGACTAATGGGCACGCGATAGCGTCTATACAGAAACACCAGCAGGGCGGCGCAGACAACTGCCAGCAGCAGAATAACATCCATTGGTTTCTCCTATCGCTCATGCCCGCCGCCATGGCCGGACTGACCATGTTCGGGCTGGGGCTGGGGTTGGGATTGAGGGGCAAGCTCGCGACCGCCGGCGCGTTCGGGCTCTGTCGGTGTGCGTGCCCGGTCGCGTTCGAGCCTGCCGCGCAGGAAGCGGTCGATCAGCGATGCGGTCTCCTGCGCGCGTCCGGCAAGAAGCTCGCCTATGTCGCGCGGACCACGATCAGCACGTTCGTCGCGCTCCCGCTCACGCTGCTCGCGTTCGGCCTTGCGGGATTCGCGTGTCCGGGCATTTGCCTCGCGCGAGCGGTCGAGCCGATCCTTATGGCGCGCACCGCGGATCTTGTGGCTGTCGGCCTTGATCCGCCCGAGCCCTTCGAGCGACGAGGTCTTCTCGCCCGAGCGTGAGGCAAGCTTTTCGGCGAGGCGCTTCTGGTCTTCAGTCCAGAGCTTCACGCCATAGGCAGCGCGCGTGATGGCGGTGTAGTAATTCTGACCGTTGACCAGACCCGATTCCACCGGGGCCAGCGCATAGACGCGGGCATAGGTCTTCGACTGCGCGGAATAGACGGTCTCCGCATAGCCATGATCCCAGGTCCGGTGCTCCGAGAGATCGACCTGCTGGACACGCTCGCCCCGGTCCCACTTGATGGTTGCGATCGAGCCGTCGAGCCCCAACACGGTGCCGCGCTCGGCGTTCTTGACGTCGATCTCCTTGTTGAGGAGCCGCCACTGGATGCGGTCGCCCTCGGCAAGCTGGCGGTTCTCGGTGAGAAACACGTTGACATGGGCCGCCTTGCCGAGCCCCGGACGCCATTCGATGATGCGACCATGCACGTCGGCGAGCCGCACGACCTGGCGGCCATGATTATTCCGGCCGATCCCCACGACGCGATAATCGGCATCGCGGGCAATCCCCAAGCCCGGATTGTCGCGCGAGAATTTCAGCACCTGACCGGCGCTGTAGAAGCGCGCCATCTGCTTTTCCTGGTCGGTCATCCCGGCCGGCGTCAGCACCTCCAGCCGATGCTCTTCCGCCGCGACCGTGCCCTCACGCTTCAGCACCTCGCGAATATGGCTGTTGACGATCAGGCGGGTCGCATTGTCGAGGACGAGAATATTGGTTTCGGTCCGCATCGCCGGTTTGAGGCGCGTCCATTCGGCGACCATGCCCTTGGCGAGTTCCTCCGCGCTGGCGCCCGTCGTCACGCGATCGAGCGCGGCGAGCGAGGCGGCATAGTCGCCCTTGCGCGCGAGGTCCGCGGCCTCCTGCGTGGAGCCGGTCTTCTGCCGCATGGCTTCCTTGAGCTGGCTGGTCGGCAGTCCCAGTTGCTGGAGCAGCCAATAGGCCTTGCCCTGCTCGATGGCGCCGGTCTGCTTGTTGTCGCCGAGAAATATGAGGCGCGCGCCGGTCGCGCGGCTGATCTCCAGCACGCGCAGCGCTTGCCGGTTGCCGAGCTGGCCCGCCTCGTCCACCACGAGAATATGTTGGTCGGTGAGACCATGACCACCGCTCGCGAGAAGCGAGGCAAGAGTGCGGGACTCGATGCCTGCCTTGTGGCCGAGTTCCGCCGCCGCCGAAGAGGTGGGCGCAAGCGCGACGGTGACATGATCGTCGCGGGTCGCCTCGACCAGCGCACGAACGAGGGTCGATTTGCCCACGCCGCCGGCGCCATGAACGCCGACCGCCCGATCGTTGCCGCTGCCGATCGCGATCAGTGCCGCGGTCTGTTCGGTGTTGAGGCCCTGCGCCGCGGCGACTTCGGCCAGACGCTCAGCGGTAGCGGCCGGAGAGACATCGCGCATCGCGAGCGAAAGATGTTCGGACAGCGCCAGTTCGAGTTTGGCGGTCCGGCGCGACGTGCGTCCGCGCGGGAGCGGCTGATCGCCGGTCTGCCGCACGGTGACGAAGAGTTTGCCCTTGGCTTCCTGCGTCTCGAACAACGGCCGCACGTCGCTGAACCGCACTTCGCCGACATGCGAAGCCAATGCGGTGCGATAGAACCGCTCGATATTGTTGACCGCTTCGCGCGTCTCATTCTGCCGGATTCCGAACAGGGCAGCGCGACGGGCGACGCGCGGGTCGGTCTCGATTGTCCGTTCACCACGCTCGCGAGCGGTTGCCTGGAGCTTGTCGAGTTCCTCACGATAGGGTTGCGCCTGCGCCTGCCATCGGCTCTGAAGATCGTCCAGCCCGACCTTTTCCTTGGCCTTGCGGGTCGCAAAGAAGGAAATCCGGCGCATCGCCTGGCCTTCGTAGCCATGTTCGGCGGCATGAGCGTTGATCTGTTCGGCGCGCTGCGAATAGTCACGAATAAGCTGGCCGGGCATCCCCTCGACCTCGAACAGTCCCGTGCGTGGGTCGAAGACGAGGTCATGACCGATCTCGCGCATGTCATGGGCTATCTCGTTGCGATAGATCTGGCCCATGACCAGCTGCACGGCATACATCGAGCGCGTCTCGAGGCTCGACATGCGATCGCCGTTCAGATGATTGGTCATGTTGAGCAAGACGGCATGCGTATGCAGGTGCGGATCGCCCTCGCGGCTGGAATGCTCGGTGAAG
>Ga0310345_10003144_pt1 | contig 15942 bp, 11 predicted proteins | sample HC15DNA20500_MG_FD_204667 | JGI IMG/M metagenome (GOLD analysis project Ga0310345, IMG submission 204667) | Marine microbial communities from station ALOHA, North Pacific Subtropical Gyre - HC15-DNA-20-500_MG | ecosystem: Environmental > Aquatic > Marine > Oceanic | place: Pacific Ocean: North... | reverse complement strand
GGATTGGAAGAGCTCCTCGCCTATCTAAGTCGTGGAGACAAATTCGAGATTCTTTTCCTCGGGAAGTTTGCTCTGAAGCAATTGCCAAGCTTGGAAAAGCTGATCGAACTGGGAATTCTACACCCGCCCGAACTCCTGCCCACCTATTGTGATGACGCGGCCGCCCGCCAGCGGCTTGCGCAGGTGCGCAAGCTTCCGCTCTCAGCGCTTTACCAGGAAACACCTCAGTGACGGCTGATAAGATCAAGCTTGCCTTCGTAGTCAACGACGTAGCCACCGAGCAGGACAACTATTCGACCATTCGCCTCGCCCGTCGGGCAGTGGCGCGAGGACATCAGGTCGCGCTTATCGGCCTTGGTGATTTCATCTACGACTGGGAGGAGGGCATCTGTGCCATGGCCACCCTCAGCAAGATCAGCGAGTTCGAGGACGATACCGACTATCTTGCGCACTTGCAGAATACTGGGATGGACCGGACCAGAATTGCGCTTAGCGACTGGGACATCCTCATGCTTCGTAGCGACCCGGCCGAAGAACTCGTCGCGCGCAGTTGGGCCCCGTCATCCAGCTTGCTGTTCGCGCAACTGGCTTCGCTACAGCGAACCATCGTGCTCAACGATCCCCGCCATCTGACCGATGCAGTGAACAAGACCTATTTCCAAGGTTTTCCTGCCAGCGTGCGTCCCGAAACCATGATAACCCGCGAACCGAAAGAGGTCAGGCGTTTCCTAGATGCCCATGGTGGCAAGGGCGTGATTAAGCCCTTGCAGGGATCTGGCGGACAAGGCGTTTTCCTCCTCGACAAGAAAAATCGACAGAATCTCAACCAGATAACCGAAGCGGTCATTCGCGATGGCTATGCTATCGTGCAAGAATACCTTCCCGCAGCCGCGGATGGCGACCTGCGCATTATCACTCTGAACGGGCGCCCGCTCAAGGTAGATGACACCTATGCTAGCCTACGCCGGTTTAGCCAGACCGAGGATCACCGATCGAACATTTCAGCCGGTGGGGGATACGAGATGATGGCTCCCGACGAAAACGCGCTAGCGATCGCTGAAATCGTGGGGCCCAAGTTGATCGACGACGGCATGTACCTAACCGGCCTCGATATCGTGGGGGACAAGATGATCGAGCTGAACGTCGATACGCCTGGCGGGATCAGCTTCATGGAGGATCTCAGTGGGGTAAATTTCAGCGGCGCAATCATCGACGATCTGGAGCGCAAGATACGCCTGCAGCGTCAATATGGCGGTACGCTGACCAATCGTCAGCTAGCCGTCATATAGGAATATGAGTGTTTATTGGTTCACTCCCGAGTGGTGATGCTCCACATAGGCTCGACACTTCCTCATGATGCATTTTACCTCGGCTTTGGTTGCCTCCCCCATTTGACGACGTTCTCGTGGAGCTAGCGATTTGCGAAGAACAGGCGAGCATTTGAAGGTTCGTGGGGAGCTGACCGGTGTCCTGTGGGTTCTCTACTTCTGAAAAATCAGCCGCCTTGGGATAGCTTTTGGTCACGAAGATGCTTCTTGCGCGTTCGCATGCTGCTGCAGTCTCGACTTTTCGCCCGGCAACGTTCCGACATCACTGGATACTGTTCGAGTGTCAATTTGCACCGTCCAAATGCCTGACTGATCGCGCTCATCCAAAGCAACACGCTGTTCCCGACGTTCTGGCCCTCACGCTCAACACGTTTTCCAACGCCGTGGTCGTCTTCATGGAATATCAGATTGTAGGTTGGCATAGCCGGACCTTATGCCGGGTCCGCGCTCAGGGAACCAGAAACGGTCGCAACAAGGAGCTACCAATCATGGCAAGTTGCGTTCGATCAGCCAAAAGGATCATGCACGGCGGCATTTGATTATGCGCGGCTTATTCTGATGACTAGGCCGCGAGGTTGACATCACCACACTTCAAATCTCTTTCGAAGCGGCCGCCCTCCACCCATGATTGGAAATCGGCGGTGCTCATTACCGGAGCAAAGCTGCCAGTCCGCTTCCGGGCATTCTCCGGGAGAGCCCGAACGACTAGAATGAGGGCGCAAAGCTGCCGTTATGAAGGCAGTGAAACGAGAATTTCCCAATGAGTACAGTGCCCATCACTTTCATATTGGGTGCGCCAGTTTACCATGGAAGTGCGGACCGGTGCCGTATCGGCACTGGGCGTGCTTACCGCCTGAACCAGGCTAGCCACCGGGCCACGAACGGTAAGCTGCTCCTTGGTCATCACGAGCGCGGCGCGTCTCGACTGGTGGCCCGCGAGGCGCATCTTGAGATCCTTGTCCTTGGGGTCGACGAGGCCTGCCTCGATCGATTCGAATAGGCGCTGGATGGCGGTTTCGGCGGCGGCGCGATCGTTGCGCAGCGTGACGATATCGCGCTCGCGCTTGGCATCGGCACCGCCGAGCGCTCAAGAAGCTGCGCCAGAAGCGTCTCGAGGCGGACAGGATCGAGCAAACGCTGCTCAAGAACTTCTACGACGGCGTTGTCCACCTTCTGCATGGGAACATTGTTGCCACCGCAGGTGCGATCCTTCTTCCGGCGCACGTTCGAACAGGAATAGTAGCGATACTGGCCGCCCTTGCCGTTCATCAGCATCATGGTGCCGTCGCAGCCCGGGTTGCCGCAGCGACCGAGACCAGAGAGCAGGACCGGGCTCGAATGGGAACGCGCCGGCGTCATCTTGGGATTGCGTGACTTGAGGATCGCCTGGACCTTGTCGAAAATCTTTTCCGGAATGATCGCGGGGGACTTCGACCTCGATCCACTCCTCGCGCGGACGCTTCGTATTGGTACGGCTGTCCTTAGTGATGTAATAGTGTCGACCGACATAGGTCTCGCGCGTCAGAATCGTATGAACCAACGCGGGCGTGAACTTGCGACCACGGTAACTCAATCCCTTTTCATTGAGTTGCTGGGAAAGCCCGCTGATGCCCTTCAATGCTTTGCCACCGGCACCGACGTAAGCGCCATAGCCATACTCGACCGTAGCGGCCTCGGACGTGACGACCCTGATCTTCTTGTGCTTTCTACCTCTGATCTCCGCACTGTATGTTTCATAACCTAGCGGAGGCTGCGATCCGTTCTAGAAGCCGTCTTCGGCATTACGGCGCATTACGGCCGTCACCTGCTCCGCGTTGATGTCACTATCTGCTGCATCCATTGCCGTGATGATCGCCCGTTGCAATTAACGAAGACATATCTGGCGCTCGATCTTGAACTGTTCTGGGACGAGCATCTCTACGAAGCGCGCCGCGCCATGGACTCCAAATCGGACCGGCGCGCGACCGCCGTAAAGCGCGTGATGGCCGCGTCCGTGTTCGAGTTCAGCACCGTCGAGGAGGGCTGGGTAGCGACCGGTGAGGTCGCATCCTGGGCCGAGTACGATTGGGGTGACGAGCAGGCAATGGTCGAACAGCTGTTCGACTATCTGCGAGCCCGGGCGGACATTACCGTGTTGACCTTCGGCGACCTCGGGACCGATATCCCGGTGCTGGTGCTCGCCAGCATGGCACATGGCCTTTCGCTGCCGCCCCAGCTCATCGACCAGCCCGGGCGCAAGGGACCGCGATCGCATCTCGACCTGTGTCTTATGATCCGCGGTGGCGGGCGCACCTGGCCGCATTTGTTGCAAGTCCTCTTACGCATGGGCGTTCCAGCTGAGCTTGTTGCAGATAAGCTAGCCGTGTCACGGCCGACGAACACAGCCGACTGGGCGGCTCTCCGCGCTCATGTCGAACTCGATTGCCTGCTGCTGGCGCTGGCCAAGATCGCCTGGCTGGTTGCGCAGGGAAGCGATGGTTTGCGGTTCGATTCGGCGGCGATCGGCCTGATCGCCGGATTTGTCAGAAGGCGTCCGGATCATGTCTTGGAGCCGGTCCTGGCCGTATATGCGCAGGCGCTGGAGAGCAGTTTTGCGGAATACTCTCATCTCGCGGCAAAGCGTGTGCAGGCGGGGAGCGCGTATCCACAAAGATGCGTTCTCCTGCGCCCCTCATGCGAACTATTCCCGGCGCAGCGAGGCCCCAGCGTAGGGATCGTAATCGGCAGGAAGCGGCGGTTCGCGCGAGTCTTCCGGGATGAATATCATGGGCTCCGGCGCGGCAGGCGAAGCAGACTGCCATGCGCCGGCGAGGCCGGAGGCAATAGCCGGGGCGCCCAGAAGAATGGAAGAGCCAAGGATCACCCGCATGCCGTGGCGGATGGGGAGATGACCCATCTGTATCAAAAGGCCGACGAGGCTGACGGCAAGAATACATAGGCCCGTCGCCAAGCTGCGGAGTAACACCGCGTTGATCCAACTGATCGAGGCAGCAAAAGCAAGCTCCGATCCGGGAAGCGAAGGCAGGCCGTTCATTCTGCGACCATCACTTGCGATACGCGGCGCCGGCCGCCGCACCGCTCAAGCTGCACAAACACATCAATGCTTTCGCGGACATAGTGCCGCACATCGTCGCGCGAGAGACGCGATCCGGATTGCAGCACCAGCAGCGCGAGTTGCTCGATCGCGCGCTGCGGCGTGTCGGCGTGGATCGTCGTCATCGATCCGGGATGGCCGGTGTTCACTGCGCGCAGGAAGGTGAAGGCCTCCGAGCCACGCAATTCGCCAAGGATGATCCTGTCGGGCCGCATCCGTAGAGCGGCGATCAGGAGGTCCTCTGCGGTCACGTCGGCTTCCGCAAGGCGCCCGCGGGCCGCGATCAGGCCAACGGCATTGGCATGCTCGATGCTCACTTCCTCCGTGTCCTCGATGATCAAGAGGCGTTCCTTGGGCGGAATCTCCGCAAGCAATGCGTTGAGGAAGGTCGTCTTTCCGGTTGAGGTGCCGCCGGAGACGATGATATTCCGGCGTGTCCTGACCGCTTCGGCGAGGAGCGTCGGCGCCTCTTTCTCGCCGATCGTATGCCAAGTTTGCTCCCGATCGATTTCCACCTTGTCGTTTGAAAGGCCGGCAAAGGCGTTGTTGTCGCGCCAGTCCGCGCATTATCGAACAGCCAAGCGCGATCCCCATCCCCCCACCCACCGCGCATGCGCGCGTAGAGATCGCCTGCGCGGGGGCGGTCGCCACCGCGGAAAAGTTCGACCAGATGACGAAGCCGTCGCCTTTCGGGCGGAGCAGTGAAGTTGGTGTCGATCGCCTCACGTACTTGCTCGGCCTCGCTGTCATCGAGGCCACCGGCAAGAAGGCCGAGCCACTCGGTCAGGAACACCCGGGTTTGCGGCGTATCCTCGAACTGGAGCGGATTGGGACCGGAAGGCGCTTCGGGGCGCAGTCTGTCGTAAGTGCCGCCGATCGCCCGGATGAACAGCTCCGCACCACGATCCTTATCGAAGAAAATCTTGCGCGGCCGATATTTGCGCGCCTGCGCGAGCAGGAAATTGAGTACCACCGTCTTGCCCGAGCCGGACGGGCCGATGACCGTGAAATTGCCCAGATCATGCGCGTGAAAATTGAAGAAGTAGGGGCCGGCCACCGTGGTCTCGAACAGGGTGACAGCCTCTCCCCAGTGATTGCGCGTGGGTTGCCAACGGGGAAATTGTGAAGACTGGCGAAGCCCTCGAAATTGGTGGTCGAGACGAGCCCGCGCCGTCCGATGTAGCGGAAATTTCCCGGAAACTGGGCCCAGAAGGCAGGCTCTAGCGCGATATCCTCGCGCACTGCGGCAATACCCAGATCGGCCAGCAGTGCGATAACTTCGGCGACGTGGCGGTCGAGATCCGCAAGGCTGTCGCCATGAACGGCAATGGTCGAGTGATGCTCGCCAAAGCCGGCACGACCGGCGGCAACTTCGTCCTTGGCAAGTGTGAGCTCCTCACGCAGTGACAGCGCTTCGTCTTCGGCGGACTTCATTCGGCGTAACGCGAGATTCATGCGGCCGAGAGCAGCGCCGCGTTCGACGAAGGCAAAGCTTTGGCTCATCGTCAGTTCGAAAGGCAGGCGGGTTAGCTCATCGAACATGCCCGGCATGGTCGCCTGGGGCCAGTCTTTGATTGATACCACAGCGACGAAGCGGCGATCGAGATGACCCGCGGGCGCCAGCTCGACCGTGTTGAGCCCGAAGCTTGCCCGGCGCACGGGCAGGTGATGGCCGATATCGCCGTGCGGAACCACCGCAGGTCGCATCTCGCCATTGAAAAGATAGGCGAGGAACTCGATCGGCTCCGACCGCGTGCCATCCTCGCTCTCATAGGTTGAAAGCACGTGCGGATCGTATTGGCCGAGTGCGGCGACGAGCGCTTCGCGAGCGTTGTCGAGCGAGTGCTTCTCCGCGGCGAGCAGGGCGGCGCGGTTGTCGGTCGCCGAGGCGAACAGGCTCTTCAGCCGGTCGGTGAATCCCATGCGCCCTTGCGTCGGGCGGCGCACGAGCGTGAGGAACAACTCGTTGACGTAAAGCTGGCGACGCGACAGCCGCTCGCGCCAGCGCTGATCGAGACGCTCGGAAAACGCATCGGGAAAATCGCCGGTCATCGCCGCATCGGCGCGGCGCCGGACGATGTGGTGGTAGATGGCGAAGCGCGAATTGCCGATGGCGCGCAGCATCGCGTCGCGCAATTCCGAGCGGTAGTTCAGTTCCTCGCTATCGGCGGTCTCGAACAAAAGCCCGCCGATGCGGATGGTCTGCATCAGCATGCCGTCGCGCGTTTCGATCGTGTTACGGTCAAGATGACGGGCATAGGGAAGGTGCCGTCCCGCCGGGGCCTCGCGCGCCATAACCTTCGGATCGCGGGTCAGGGGCGGTAGGAGTTGCATTTCCACAGATCGTGATTCTTCACCCGCGGGCAGTTGCGTACGCGGCTGATCCAGAGATCGAAAAAGCGGGGCTCGCGGAGGCACAGAAGGGCGCCGACGCCGTGAAAGATGACCGCGATCAGCAGTACCCACCAAGCCCGGAAGAGGAGGAAAAGTTCGACAGCTATAACTGCATTTACCACAAAGAAAGTGTAGGTGACGCCTGCGAACATCTGTGGACGGGTAAGGGCAGTGAAGCACGCGTTTCGTCGCAAAAGATCAGGCACGCGCGAATCTCTTATATAATTTGTTCGGCATCAGCATCAGCATCTACTTTTCTCGGACGGAAAGCAATATCCTCCCCAATTAATTGGGGGGCGCCCCCGGAGCAAGGGCCTCCTCAAGCTAATGCCAACTTGTCTGATCATTTCAGCACAGTTAAGGCTGATTAACCCAATATTCGATATTGCCAATGGCCGTGGGCTCGGTAAAAGTGAATAAATATAAGTGGGACGAGCATCATATTCACCGCTTTGTTTAGAGAATGCGGCGGGCAGATTTTTTTGGGGGGTAATTTGATTGCTTTGAGGTCGCGATGTGCTCTGGTGTTGGTCTTGGCAGGGGCGGCGTCTTCGCCGGCGCGGGCTGGTGAGACGATTTCCTTTACGTACGACGCACTCGGGCGTCTAGTTGCAGTGCAATCAAGTGGCTCCGTCAACAATGGCCAAGTGGAGTCTTACTGTTACGACGCAGCTGGTAACCGGATGTTGGTGAGAGGTGTAAGTAATGGCTCTATAGTGGGCTGTACGCCTACGCCTACGCCTACGCCTACGCCTACGCCTACGAATAATCCGCCAATACCAGTTAGTGACAGCGCGACCGTCAACTGCAATTCAACGACAAATGTGAACTTGGTTTCCAACGATAGCGATCCAGAGGGAAATTATCCGCTAAACTTGGTTGGCGTTGGATCGGCGTTTGGATTTGCGACGGCGCGTGTCTCGTCGACAACGGCATCGTTCTCACCGTTTCGTTCAGGGACCTATAGTATTCAATACATAGTTGAGGACTCTTTGGGTGCGACCGCGACTGGTGTTGTGATCATAACTGTTCCGGCCGCTGGTTGTGGGCCAATCTTCGAATAAATGGCTTTTTCCTGAGCTATGGCGTGGCCTATTTTACATATCTCCTTAGCGGTACTGAATAGGTTAAGTTGCGATAAATTGCCGAGGGGGTTGGATGAGGATTTTTTGGGGCTTTGCTTTGGGCCTTGGCTGCATCACGACAGTCGCCGCAGGTCAAACAGCGGGCAGTGAAAAGCTGAATAAAGAGTTCATTCCCAATGAAGACATGATGATGTCCGCCGGTGGGGTGGATGTTTTGTCCGGCAAATATCAGCCTTCGGGGCCGGATTTATCGTTTGGTTCTGACTTTAGCTTTTCTCGGCAGGCGCTTCCTGGAATTCCGGGTCACGTGAATTCGATGGGCGTTCTGGGGCATAATTTCGACATCATGATCACTGAGCGAAAGTTCGACCATGATTTTGCGAACCCCAATACGTCGGGGGATGATTATCGAATGGGAGTGCGATTTGGACCGCTGTCCGCAAGCTTCGATTCCTTGTCGTATGAAAGTGGATTTAAGCCGACTGGCCAGGGCCGTGAAGGGAAGCTGGTCGTCTCTGGAAATCGAGCAAGTTCGACCGCCAAATATACCTACACTTCGCGCAACGGAACCGTGGCAACATTTCGCTCAATCGGGCTGGGAGACTGCTCGACCGCATATCGATGCGCCTATGTTGACCAGGTAAAGTACCCCGACGGTACCGTTTTGAAATTCAGCTATTCAAACGTCGGCGGGAGTTCCAATCCAACAGTATTGAAAAGCGTGGTCTCCAGCATCGGCTACGCATTTGTTTTTGACTACAACAGTGTTGGTGGCAAGAATGTGATTGTCAAAGCGTGCGCGGTCAACCTCGCCGTTGCTCCCCTTCCTGCGAACTGCCAGCAGGAAACGGTGAACGTGGCTTCCTACGCCTATTCGGCCATTGGCGGTACGCCCCACATGACGTCGGCGGTGCGTCCTGGCGCTGAAGGCGAAATCTATACATACAGCAACAACGGACTCACTCAGACATACAAGCGCACCGGCGAAGCTACGCCTTGGCAAACCATTCAGTTCGCTCTCAGGCAAAATGTCGAGTTGATAAACGAGCGCGTGGTCATCTCCCAGACGTTCTCAACCGGCGAGAGTCTCTCCTATACGTCCACGCCCGCCCCTGTTTTCGTGCCGGGGCAACCTCTGCCTCGCGGCAATCTGGTGATAACAGATTCGCTGGGTGGCGAGACCCAATATCTCTACGATTTCCCAGTCAACGCATTGGCAGAGAAGCTCAGTAATACGCCAACGCCAGGGATCCCGCCAGATTTCGATTTCAATAATTATCGCCAGATTGAGAGCGGCCCTTCCAGGATCGTCGACGAACTTGGTAGGACGACCCATTACAACTACTGCGACCGCTTGGCAGCGCAATATGATGTCAATGGCGATGGAGTCAGCGACTGCCAAGTCGGCTATCTGCAGGATTTTACCCTACCCTCCGGGCGCAAGACAGAACTTTACTACGTCGGTCCCGGCAAAGTTGGGGAATATCGTCAGATCGACCCCACGAGTCAGCTCCCGACGCGTTCGCTTGTCCAGGAATTTGCGTGCACAGTGCCAGTATGCGAGCAAAAGCCTACTAAAAGGCAGGACCCCAACGGTGGCGCGACTGACTACGTCTACAGCATGAACCACGGTTCAGTGATTGTAGAGACTGAACCAGCCGGCAATGGAGGAATTCGTCCCCAGCGGCGCTATACCTTCGCCAAAAAGTATGCCTGGATCAAAAGCGGATCCGGATTCGTTTCCAATACGGACGGGAAATGGGTGCCAATTAAGGTAGAGTATTGCCGGACAAGCGCATCTACGAATTTGACCGTTAGTTCCAACAGCGCATCAGCGGACTGTGCTGGTGGCGCTGCTGATGAAGTTATAACGACCTTCGAATATCAGATTGGCAGCGCCTCAAAGGGCAGCAACCTCCTTCTTCTTGGTAAGACAGTGACTGCCGATGGCCAGTCACTACGGACATGTTACCGTTATGACGCGATGGGGCGGCAAGTAAGCGAGACTGCGCCGAAGGCCAGCCTGCCGAATTGCCAGTAGGGGGCGAACAGATGAAGCATAGTTACTCGCTGATGACGCCTATCGCCCTTCTTGCGCTTTCATTGCCGCAACTTGCTCAAGGGCAATCGTCGCCTTCTCCGTACACTTCGGCGACGCGTTATGACGCGATGGGGCGTGTGACGGGGACAATTGCCCCTGCTGATGGTTCTGGCTCCCTGCACTACTTGGCCACTCGGACGACCTATGATGCGGCCGGGCGGCCAACAAAGGTTGAGACCGGCGAACTGTCCTCCTGGAAGAGCGAGGAAGATGCGCCTTCTTACTGGGGAAGTGCCTTCACTGTCCATACGATCGTCGAGACCACCTACGACGGTCTAGGCCGCAAGCTAACCGAGAAGCTGAGCGGCAAGAGCGGTACGATTGTCACGCCTGTCGGCTTGACGCAGTACAGCTACGATGCGGTCGGCAGACTGCAATGCTCCGCGGTCCGGATGAATCCTGCGGTCTATAGCTCATTGCCCGCTTCGGCGTGCACCCTCGGCGCGCAAGGCACATATGGTCCGGACAGGATCACGAAGATGGTTTACGATGCCGCCGGTCAGGTTCTGCAGGTGAGAAAGGCGGTCGGGACGTCGATCGAGATCGCCGATGTTACCTATAGCTATACGGCCAATGGCAAGATCCAATATGTGATCGATGCGAACGGCAACCGGGCCAAGCTCGAATACGATGGCTTCGACCGGCAGTCGAAGTGGATCTTTCCTTCGAAAACGCGTCCAGGCGCTTTCAATCCTTCGACACCGGCCAATGCTCTGGCCACTGCCGGCAGCATCAACACCGGCGATTACGAGCAATATGGCTATGATGCGAATGGCAACCGAACCTCTCTGAGGAAGCGCGACGGCTCGATTGTCGCCTATACGTACGATGCGCTCAATCGCATGACCAAGAAGGATCTGCCTGTTCGGGCCGATCTGCCATCTGCGCATCGCCGTGACGTCCACTACGGCTACGACCTTAGGGGACTGCAGACCTTCGCTAGGGTTTCGAACCCCACAGGCGTGGGTGTCTCCTATGAATACGACGGCTTCGGCAGGCTAGTTTCGGAAACCCAGAACACCGATGGCACCAGTCGCACCGTTTCCTCGCGATACGATGCCAATGGCAATCGCACGAGAATAACCCATCCCGACGGTCGGTACTTTCAGTTCGCCTATGATGGGCTGGACCGCCTGAACAGCGTCACCCAGACCACGACCCAATTGGGTACGGTGAGCTATGGCAGTCGTGGCCTGCCCACGCAGATCGACTGGAATTATGCGGCAGCCTCGGCAAACCGGCGCAGCTTCGGTTACGACAGCGCCGGGCGGCTCTCGTCGCTCGGGATTGATCTCAATTCGACCACCAAGGATGTCACCTGGTCCTATGCCCGCAACTCTGCTTCGCAGATCATCAGCGAGACGCGGAACAACGACACGTATAGCTGGGATGGCCACGTCAACGTAACGCGCAATTATGTTACCAACGGGCTCAATCAATATACCAACGCGGGAAGTGCCGGGTTCTGCTACGATGCGAATGGCAACCTCATCGCTGACGGAACATCGGTTTATCTCTACGACTTCGAGAACCGTCTGGTGCAACGGCGTGCGCAAGGCAGTGGCAACACCGATTGTAATACGCTGTCATATGCCGGGGCGCTCGAGGCCGAACTCCGCTATGATCCGACCGGGCGGCTCTATCAGTTGAGCGGTGGTAACCTCGGCACAAAGCGCTTCGTCTATGACGGCAATGCGCTGATCGCGGAATACGATACCAGCAACGCGGTGCTGCGGCGCTATGTCCATGGCTCGAATGTCGAGGCCGACGATCCGCTGATCGTTTATGAAGGGGCTACGATCGGCAATGCCACGCGTCGCTATCTGCATGCCGACCCGCGCGGCTCGATCGTGGCAGTCACCGACTATCGCGGCGTTTCGCTTTATTCGAACTCATACGACGAGTTCGGCATACCCGACACGGCCTCGGGCGATGATGTCGCCACCAAGGGACGGTTCCGCTACACCGGACAGATCTGGATCCCCGAACTGGGCATGTATTATTACAAGGCCCGCATTTACTCGCCCACGCTCGGGCGGTTCATGCAGACCGATCCCATCGGTTATGAGGACCAATTCAATCTGTACGCCTATGTCGCAAACGATCCGGTGAATAATGTCGACCCGACGGGGACTGAAAATGAAAGAGTCATCGCAGCGCGGTCCCAAGCATTAGCGTCTTGTGCGAAATCGGGGGCATGCGTTGAGAACGTCATTCTTCCGGCGGTAGACATTGCGACTTCAATTCCCAGTCCGGCATCAATCGGCAAAACCATTGTCGTACAGGGCACAAAGCGGGTCGGTTTCTTCAAGCGGCTAGGTAGGGCCATTGGCCAATTGTTCGGGGGGCGCCGCAACAGACAATGCTGCTTCGTCGCTGGAACACTTGTCGATACCGAGGGGGGCCTGCGGCCTATCGAAGAGATTGCTCTAGGCGATAAGGTCTGGGCAAGGGACGAAGAGACTGGCGAGACCGCGCTAAAAGAAGTGGCCGACCTTATCCAGCGTCACGAACGTGTAATTTGGAAGGTGTCGCTAACCGGAGCCAACGGCGAAGCCGAAGCGTTTGAGACGACTGATGACCATCCGTGGTGGGTTGCAGGTCAAGGCTGGAAACGAACAGCAGAACTTGCTGCCGGTATGGCGGTGGTAACTCGGGATGGCCGCGGAATGGTGTTGGTGTCTGTATTAGAGACAGACCGCACCGATGCTACATTTAATCTGACGGTCGCTGATTTTGAAACTTACTTCGTTGGCGCCCAACGGGTGCTCGTCCATAATTGCCCGACCGGTTCTTACACAAACACGCACGCTTCAGGTAAGACCTATGACGGCAAAGGCGATCCTTCGCGGGCCGCCCAATCAGGACGTAGAATTGAAAAGAAACACGATGATCCACTGGTGAATTCCGATTCGCGCACAGCCTCAAGCGACCGCGAGTCATTCAAGCAGGAATCGCGGAGTTTGGACCGCAACGGGGGGCCAGGCAGCGATCAAAACTACAACCAGATCGAGTCACCTGGTAAACGGATGCGTCGCGAGGATGGAGAGATCGATTGAGCGTAACACGTAGCGATTTTCCGGCAGACGACGATGGCGATGTCCTGTTCAGACTTGCGTCGAAGGGTGTTGACCTTAGTCTTAAAAGAAGGATCGATTTTACATGCTGGGCAAGTGATCAGGACGCCGCTGAGAGAATCGTCCGGGACTTAAAAACCTACGGCTATCAGAGCACAATCTTCGTTGATGACGGTGTGGAAGGTAGCGGCGATATCTCTGTCTATGCCAGCATCTTGATGCGTCCGGATCACGACTTGCTTTTGGCTGAGCAGCGCCGCCTAGATGTTATCCTCGGGTTCCACGGAACATCGTGCGATGGCTGGGTCACCGAATCTTCATAGCTCTCCTGAGAGCTTAAATGCTCTCCATTGAACGATCCGGCTCAGTGACCGGGGCGAGCCTTAACAATGTGGGAAGCCTTGCGGCGCACACCCTATGCAGCGTTAGCGCTTATCCCACCTCCACCTCCACCTCCACCTCCGACCTGACCCCACCGATCGCCCCGACCTGTGCGCCATCACGTAGCCCGAGCGCTTCGATGAGCCTGGCGCGGCTATCAGTATAGAGCGCGACCACATACTCGGCTGATCGCCACATAGACGGCAGGCGCATCGACGGTGTTAGCTCTGAACGATTCCAGGTGAGCCATGACCCTGTCGGCGGTTGCGCTGTGAGCGGAATGGATGGTGCGGACCCATCCGGGCCGGATATGCCGATCGGCGAGGCGTCATAGGTCGAGGGCTCCGTGCTTGCCGTCCTCGCGCTTGACGGTGATGCCGCACGTTGTGGGCCGATCGCGATGACGCTGGCGGTGTGGCCGTTCAATCGTCCGGCGCTGCGCTTGTTGCGGGTGAACTGGATGCGGTCGCCGGTGCGCAGATCCTGCTGGACCTCGACGAATGCCTCGGTCTGATCGCCGCCCCTTCGCGCTGGCGACCAGATGACGCTCTTCCCCTGCGGCGTGGCGGCCGAGACCGTGCCCATGTCGGCGTCGATGCTCCCCACCTGGTAGGCGCGTCCCCGGCTCAGTCGCTGTTCGCGACTGCTGTGCCGGAACGTGATGATCTGGCCGGGGGTGTAGCTGGCGGCCACGGAGGCCTCGACGCGAGTTAAATTTACCGGCTTCAGCGTGGTTGCGGTGATGGCGTCGGCCCACAGCGTGCCATTGCGGACCAGCTCGGCGCGCATGGCGTCGGTGAGCGGCTGGCAACCTTCGCGGGTCGGATCGAGCACGAAAGTCCGTGCACGGTTGGCGGGCGATAGTTGCGCGTAGTCCCGCGCCATCGCCGCATAGCGCAGCGTGTAACTCCCCCTGCCCGGCGATCCGCCCCCGCCCTTGTCGATGGTCTCGAGTGCGCGCGCCGCTTCGCCTTCCAGGATCGCCCTGACCGCGTCCTTGGTATGCGCGTTGGTCTGGCGCACGATCTGGTCGAGGAAGTGCGAGGTCATGCCGTGCTCCTGGAGCAGGCCGAACTTGCCACATGTCTCGACTTTCACGCTGACTGATCGACCTGCGCGCGTGCGAATCGCTTCTCATGGCCGCGGCTAAGTGGCGAAGCATACTCCCCTGATTACTGCACCCGGCATTGGTCTCTGCTATCATCAAGCAAGGCCGCCATCTGTTTGGGTCGATGGGAGCGACTGAATTGCGGAAATTGCCATATCCGGCGATGATCCTGACCATTCTCCCGCTTCCAGCCCGAGCGAGCGCGTAACGCAAGGATTCTGCCGGATCGAGGCCAATTGTCAATGCGTTGGATGGTGGCAAGGCACGCTACTAGGAAATGTCGCGACTGCCATGCCGTGATGGCTTTTGTAGCCGTTGGTTTCATGTTGCTGACCGGGCGGCTCACTGGCGTTTCGGTGCGACCGTGATCATCGGCGTACTCATTCTCTTCGGTGCGGCTTCGATCGTGGCCGGCATCTAAGGCGTTGCCGGGGCGCGCTAAGCGCAATCCAAGCCCATCCCTGACACAATGCGGGTTCAGGCGTGCAAACGCCCAAATCTTACCGGAATTTCCCGGCAATCACAGTGCCCATCCTTGTCACGCCGGGTGCGCCGTCAATTCTCCGGTGGATCGACTCGGAGTGGAATGGCGTCTTCCCGATGCGGAAGGTTTCTGTTTAGCGCTCGAACCAGGTTTGCAACTCGTCGATGGCCGCGGCCAATGCGCCGTCATCGGTATTCAGCTTCAGCTCGCGTTCGGTCTTGCGGGCGAGGTCGCCGAGTTCGGCATCTCCGAAATGCGCGGCGATCCCGGCCATGACGTGGAGCTGGTCGCGCAGATGCCCGCTTTGTTCGGAGCCGGGAACCTGGCTGATGTCGATCTCTGCAAGCTGGTCGCGCAGGCGAGCCTTGCGCTGCTCGTACATCTGCCGCGCTTCATCCTCCTCGCTGGGCACCGTGCGCGATGCAACGGGCGCGGCGGGCGCCTTCTTAACCAGCCAGCGTTCGAGGCAGGGGCCCAGACGCTCGATCGCGATTGGTTTCGCCAGATGGTCCTGCATACCCGCCTCGAGACATTGCTCGATATCGTCGGCATAGGCGTTGGCGGTGATTGCGATGATCGGCAACTCGTTCGCAGTGAAGCCGTCGGCCCGTAGCGTGCGCGTGGCTTCGAGCCCATCCATTTCGGGCATCTGCATGTCCATCAGGATTGCATCGAACATCTCGCCGCGCGCACGCGCTGCACGAACCTGCTCGACCGCCTGCCGGCCGTCCTCGGCGATGTCGGCAGTCATTCCAAGCCGCGAAAGCATGGCCACTGCCAGCTTGCGATTGATGTCGGCATCCTCGGCGAGCAGCACATGCCGACCGACCAGGCTGGTGCGGAAGGAGGCGGCATCACTCGGCACTGCCTTGGCGGGGGCCTGCGCGCCG
>Ga0310345_10003143_pt1 | contig 15947 bp, 18 predicted proteins | sample HC15DNA20500_MG_FD_204667 | JGI IMG/M metagenome (GOLD analysis project Ga0310345, IMG submission 204667) | Marine microbial communities from station ALOHA, North Pacific Subtropical Gyre - HC15-DNA-20-500_MG | ecosystem: Environmental > Aquatic > Marine > Oceanic | place: Pacific Ocean: North... | reverse complement strand
ACAAATGACTACTTTCGCACCTTCTTTTGCAAACAAAATAGCGGTCGCTTTACCCATACCTGACGTGCCACCAGTAATGATAGCTACTTTGTTTTTGAGTCTCAAATGACTCTCCTCGTTAATTGAGCATCTCAGTAAATGCAATTTCAATATGATTACCCCATGTTAACAAGTTTTCTCAACATTTATCTAATCGAATTGCGCTATAATCTCATAAAATATATTTCTATAGGTGTAAAACATGAGGCTAATAATAACTGGCTGCGAATACTCAGGGACAACTACATTATCTTTTGAACTCGCAAAATGGGGTAAAAAACGATTCATCGAAAACGGTAAAGAAGAAACAGGTTGGGAACTTAATGCATTTCACGACCACTGGAAAATCCCGCATGTAAATAATTTTTCAGCACCCAAAACATTAAAAGAACAAAATGACCTTATAGCAGAATATCCTGATGCCTCAAATGGCGATTGGTCACGTACTGGATTAACCAAGCAAGAACAAGAAATGATACTAGGTCTAACTCCCAGGTTAAAAGAAATGTTCCAAAGATATCATCTTGAATACCATATCCAAAAAGCGTTTTACAAACAGAATCATCATATTATGATTGGAGCTCATATAGAAGAAGGTATATATGCGCCTTTGTATTTTGATTATGGAGGATCTGGACAAAAAGGAGAAAGGGAAAAATCTATGCGTTCCTTTGAAGAGCAGATATTAGAAATAGCCCCTGACACTATTTTAATTTTAGTAAAAGCTTCTCCTGAAATCATAAAAAAGAGAATGAAAGTAGACCCACACTCAAACGGATGCTTAAAAGAAAAAGATATTGAACATGTACTAAAAAGATTTGATGAGGAGTATGAAGCGTCATTATTAAACAACAAATTTACTATAGACACAAGTTCATCCGAAATCGGGGAATCATTTGAAGAACTGATACAAATACTACAACCGTACATTTAATGTTTTTTACGTAAAACGAACTTTGTTAAGTTGCATAGCACCAAAATGAAATGTATCATCCAAGCACATTAGCTATTGGTAAAAGAAATAACGGACAAAAATATAATGAAACATAAGATTTTTTCAAATGACGATGCATGGATATTAGCCTTTACTAATCCTCCATTAACCCCGGATAAAATGTGGGAAGATATGATTAAGCCTCATATAGGCTCACCTATAAAAGGATTTATGTGGTCAGTTGGAGGGCATGACATATGGGACTTTGAAACTAATATTGGTGAACGCGCTGACCAAGCTTATGGTAATTCAAAAGATAAAAGTCAGAAAACAAGAGGTGATAACCTTAGCTTTCTTATAAAAAATCATGGCGGGCCGATGGAAGTCATCACAGATTTGTGCAAAAAAGCAGAAATTAAATTTTATCCTTCAGTAAGAATGAATGAACATTACGACATCGATATCGACGATCCCTCATTCAGTAAATTTAGGAAAACCAACCCTGAATATCTGATTGGGTGGAATGAAATCAATTCTGAACCTAGTATGGAATGGGGAGTTAGCACGGGATTAAACTATGCGATAAATCATGTCAGAAATTACATGAGCAGTATAATCCTAGAATTAGCCGAAAGGTGGGATATTGATGGCATAGAGTTAGATTTTATGCGGCATCCAGCATTTTTCAAAATTTCAGAATCTAATTCAAATCACTATCTGATGACAGACATGATTACGGGTATTAGAAACAGGATGAATCAGATTGGAAAAGAAAGAAATAAGCACCTCGATTTGATTGTTAGAGTACCACCAACCCTCTCCGACTGTAAAAGAATAGGACTAAACATAAACACATGGGTAGCAAATAAATTGGTTGATATAGTGGTAGCTGGTGGAGGAATGATTCCATTTGAAATGCCAATACAGGAATTCTGTGATTTAACCAAAGGAACCGAAACTTCTGTTTATGGATGCCTAGAAGCCCTGCATCCCCATGGCACGGATAAAAATATATTAAATGCGATTTCTTCCAGATATTATCAAGCTGGAGTTGACGGAATATACCTTTTCAATTTTTATTCCATGTCGAAAGAGTGGAAAAAAGAAGTACTAGAGCCAATCTCAGATATTGATTTATTGAAAAAATCGAACAAAATATATGCGACAGATGATAGAAACAGATTTCAACCTGACTCCAAATTACATTTTTCATTTTTAAATGCGATTAAACGAACACAAATACCTGTTGTAATCGACTCTACTTACCATACTGACGGTGTACCAATATACATGGATATACCCGAGTATTTTGACAAAATTGAAAAAACACAAGCTACTTTAGAGATTAGGTTTTTGTTTGATGATATTGGCATTGATAACCTCGATTCAATATCTGTAAACGATTATGGATTGAAACTTGATGATGCAAAGATTTGCAGCGGACTAGAAATGGAAAATTATGACGCTAAATGGAACATATATCCGTCAAAAACCATAACTACAATAACTGAGGGTAAAGTGTATTCATTTGCAATCACTCCTGAAATTCTTAAATTTGGTGAAAACATCATTCAAATAAAAAGTAAAGAAACAAATATATCAAAACCAGCCACACTTAAAATCAATAAAATACAGGTGCTAATAACTCACGATTAGCAAATCCATTTATATAAAAGGACATACCAATGCCAAGAAGCGGTAAGAACAGAAAAGTTTTATCAAATGACGATAGTTGGATTTTACATTTCAGAAATCCAGTGACACCAGAAATCATGTGGGACGAGATGATTGGGCCACACGTAGGTTCAGCAATAGACGGTTTTATATGGTCTTCAGGAGCATACACCTATAATTTCGAAACTGAAATAGGTGAACGTAGCGACAGCAGAAGCCCAGGTAATTTAGAACAGTTTATTGAAAAACATGGTGGTCCTTTAACTGTTATCCCTAAATTATGTAGAAAAGCAGGAATGGATTTTTTCCCTTCTTTCAGGATGAACCAACATTATGACAGCGATATGACAGATAAACTTCGTCTTGAACACCCTGAATACCTTATTAACAGAGGTAAAGAACCCTTAAAAGGTAGCATGGAGTGGGGAATCGGTAGAGGCCTCGATTTCTCATTTGAAGAAGTAAGGAAGATAAAAGCAGATGTGATACTAGAAACAGTAGAAAGATTCGACGTAGATGGTGTTGAATTAGATTTTATGAGACATCCAGGATATTTTAAAGTCGAACAAGCAATTTCTAACGCCTATCTTATAACGGATATGGTTAAATATATTCGTGCCGGAATGGATAAACTTGGAAAAGCCAATAACAAAAACTACGACTTGATAGTCAGGGTTCCAGCTAGTTTCAGCGCTTCTCTGGGAATCGGTTTGGATGTTGAAACATGGATAGAAAAAGATTTAGTAGATATAGTTGTCGCAGGCGGCGGATTTATCCCTTTCGATGCTCCTATAAGAGAATTCGTTGAAAAAGCTTCAGGTAAAAACATCAACATATTTGGATGCTTAGAAGGATTAAGGCCTGCTGTTGACCAGCTAACACTTAGAGCTATAGCAGCCAATTATTGGAGTCAAGGAATAGATGGAATTCATCTATTTAATCTATATAGCATGAGCGCTAGTTGGAAACAAAATGAATTAAAGGAATTGTCTTCTCCTGATAAGTTAAAACACCTAGATAAAAGGTACGAAAGAGACCGTTCTTATTCTAGATTTGGAACTGCAAGTCATCTACATATGTCATTTAGAAACGGCATACCAAAAACACAGTTGCCCCTGGCTATTGAAAATACGATCGCTGATCAAACTGCGGATGTTGAAATAAATGTTGCTGACGATATAGAAGATGCAATTTCCAAGAACATACTAGCAAATTGCGAATTAGAATTACTCTTTGATGGATTTAATGATGATGAAATATCTGTAAGTATCAACAATCGCAATTTGAATTGGAATGATGCTATAACCAATCCCAATGGATGGGATTTTGTTCATTACAAAGCCGACACCAATTGGAATTATTATCCATCACAACTAGACAAAAAAAATGATGAAGGTTATTGCGCAAAATGGACCTTAAGTTCTGAATTAATAAAATCTGGTATAAATACTATCCAAATCAAAATGATTAAACCAGACTCTTCCAGAATAGATTCGCTCATCCTCAACAACGTAAGATTATCAATAAAATACAATTGATAATTAACATACAAAATTCATCAAAAGGGGATTTATATGAAAAAGTATAGAGGCGGTGTAATAGGATTAGGCTGGATGGGTATGCTATATGACCTTGCCAAAAGAATAGGGGACAAGTTCGAAATTGATGATGCTGATAGACCAACTCCTGAACTGGACGTCCACAAAAAAATTCACCATCATGAACATCCAGGTATAGAAAGTAATCCAACCTCCTATGCTGAAGCGATTTATGATAGGCCGGATGTGGAACTGGTTACAGCGGCAGACAGGGACGTCAAAAGACTTGATGCATTTACTCAGCGCTACGGGATAACAAATGTATATACAGATGCTGAAGAAATGCTAAAAAAAGAAAAACTGGATATAGTAGCTGTAGCCACTAATACAAAGGGAAGAGCCCATTTTACATGTATGGCATCTAACCTTGGGGCTAAAGGTATTTTTACTGAAAAACCTATGGCACACACTCTTGCAGAAGTTGATGAAATGGTCTCAACATGTGCCAAAAACGGAACTGCTTTGTCATGCGGAGCCATCAGCACGACACACCCCTCTTTTCAAAAAGCAAAACAACTGGTGAATGAAGGAGCTATTGGAGAAGTAATATCAATAGAAGCTTCAGGGTCTCATTCTCAGCATCAAAACTGGTCATATTTTCTTGATTCAGAGCCAGATTGGGTAGTTGGAATCGGTGATAAGCCTAGAGCTGACTCAGGAAGCAGCGAATTCAGAGGACAGGGGATGCTTGTGACAAAAGACGGGACAGTAGTACATTTTCGTGCTGGTGCTCCTGGAGTAAGAATAACCGGTAGTGAAGGGGAAATAGAATTTGAGAATACTTTTAAATGGGCACTTTCCCAAAAGGTAAAAACTACAACCTACAAAAGTGAAACATCTGTAATTACCAAGATGCCATGGCCATATCCGCAAATGATGATGCCTTATGGAGGTATATATTCTTTAGACGATGTTATGAGAACAATCAACGGCGATTTAGACGAACCAAAAAATTCAGGAAAAAGAGTTGGGACAGCTATAGAGGTTGAAATTGCACTAAAGCAATCTTCAGCTGCTGGAGGTGTTAAAGTAACACTTCCATTAAAAGACAGAAATCTTGGTTTACATTACGATTGGTATAGGTAGATTTCCTATACCACATTTTAAGATCCCATTAAAAGGAGATATCAAATGCCCAAATACATATTTCAAGAATCAGACTACAAAACATTTGAAAATGATTACGAAGATCATGTACATGAAGAATACATAGGTTCTACTGTTAAAACAGGTAAAGTATACAACCAAACTAAAGTAAGGGGTTTTACTATGCCAGGGGATAGCGAATCTATGGAACGTTTCGGTTATGCAACGAATATGTGGATGGGAGCAAATTCCTTCGCACCAGGCGGTATCTACGATTCGCACCAACATGAATCTTTTCAATACATGTACGTAATCGAAGGAAAAGGCAAGGTGATTGTAGATGGAGAAGAAAGTATAGCCACAAAAGGCACTTATATATTTGTTCCACCGTTCAAAGAACACTATATGGAGAACGTAGGGGATGGGCCTTTCACTTATCTACTAGTCGGCGGTAATCCTTCAGAAGCAGAATAACGAGGCAGTTTTTACTATCCTGACATACAAAAAGAAATAGTCCAAGCTATTTATAAAAGCTTAGTGCATTACCTCTAAAAATTTTTGTACTTGTATAAGACCCTTTGCGGTCAAAATATGTTTTGACAATATTCAATCCAATTCCGTAGTCGCTTACCCTTTCTAATTGCGGCCAATTACTTGCATATATAATTCTATCTTCACCGAAGTGATTAAATATCAAATCGATTACAGGTGAATAATATTCCGGATTTGATGGTGCTTTATGTGGTTTGTAATCAATCGTGTTATATTTCTGCTTTTCCCATTCGATTGTCATTTGCACTAAAGCAGAAAGTTTTATATTAACGTTAGGATACTTTGCAATTCCGATTAAATTGTCTGCCCATTTTTCATCTATCCGCTGTGCATTCATCACTGGAGGACCTGCGATATGATTTATTATTACAGGCAAATCTTTGACATATCTTATTATCTCTTCCAATTTATTTAGCGTATGGTGTGTAGTATGTAAATCCAGAGTCAAACCTGAGTCTGCTAAAGCCATCATATTTTCAATAAATAGATCTTTATCTTCAGTATCAATATAATCCAATGTATGAATTCGAACACCTTTAAATCTGCTAAATTTTTTGAATGAAGCTAATTTTGAACTGAAATTTTTTGTGATTGGATCTATGAAACCCACACAACCTGAGATAAATTGATCCTGTTCAGCTAAATCAAGTACCCAATAGTTTTCTTCCAAAGTCTGTCTAGTCTCAACATGTATTACGCTTTCTACTCCGTATTGTTTAGTCAAATTTTTAAATACTTCAGGCATTTCTAACCTGAATAAAGCAGTATTAGGTATCTTAGAATCAGCAAAGTGGACATGAGTATCAATAATCATTTTGTAAACCAGCCTATTTTAGTCGCTATCTGAAAGTTAACATTGCCAAATCCATACCTAAACATTCTTCATAAAAATGATTCGATAAAAAACAAATATCTACAGGTATTATTATAAGCAAATGTAGATTTTTTTATATACATATCGGATAATCCAAACCACGGCAACAACTAGTTATCTTATGCAGTTATTATTATATTCAGTAAGGAGGATCAATTGGGTGAAGTTGATATAACATTTAAATCATCGGTTCCTGTTTTTGATTGCAACGTCTCTATCGGTAGAGTTCATACGAGAAGACTATCAGTGGATGATTCAGAAGGAACTTTGAAAGCAATGGACCACGCAGGGGTCAATAAAGCCCTGGTTCACAATCCATATGGAGTAAATTACGATCCAGTTGATGGAAACAGGCGTTTACTAGAAAGTATCAATGGGATAGAGAGATTTGTTCCTCAGTTTACCTGTAACCCAGCTACTTTTAATATTGAAACATTTGCCAAAAGTGTTTCAGACAATAACATTAAATCATTACGAATGGAACCAATCTCTCAAAATTATCCCTTTGTCGAATGGATAGTAGGCGAATGCATGGAATGGATAACTGAATCCAAACTAACACTTTTTATTCCCGCAACGGATATAAATCCAAACGAATTCCACTCTGTATTAAAATCATTCCCTAAGAGTAAAGTAGTATTATCCGATTTACACTATGGTCATGTACCATGGGCTATCCCACTTTTGAAATCAATTACCAACCTGTATGTTGAGATATCAAAATTTTCCATTGCCGATAGCATTGTGAGATTGCGTCAAACAGTAGGTGATAACAGAATACTATACGGATCAAAATTCCCTTATCAACCTATGGGACCTCAGCTATATAGTCTACATAGATGGGACTTAAATGAAACCACCCTCGCAGATATATGTTCAAATAACCTTAGTACAATTTTAGGACAGTAACCATGAAAACCACTGTAATTGATTTTCACTCTCACGTAGGACGAATGGGAAATTATAATGTATACGACGACCAAGACTGGTACGTTAAAACTCTTGATGACGCTGGCGTAGATAAATGCTTTGTTAGTTACATATTTGACGGTAAAGCAAAAAATTGTAACGACATAGTATATGAATTTGTTCAAAAGAACCCAAAACGGTTCGGAGGATTTGCTCATGTCAACCCACATTATATAGACGAAGCTATTCCTGAACTAGATAGAGCTTTCAATAAACTTGGAATGAAAGCTTTGAAAATATATCCTCCTTTTGCAGACTACCCGGTAAACCACGAATCTTGGTATCCTATTTTCGAGTGGTGCAACAAAAATAAGATTCCAATCAAAAGCCACACTCAATACGGTCCCGGAGAATTTAGGCACGACTATGGCGGCAGGCCTATATTGTTTATAGACTTGGCTCAAAAATTCCCGGATGTTAATTGGATATTGGCTCACTCCGGAAATTTCGAATTAGGCAGGATTGAATCAGTAAAAGCTGCCCAAGAATGTCCCAATATATATCTAGAAACATGTAGCTCTTATGGAGATCACGGAACTATAGAATATTTTGTAGATAGCTTAGGTGACGAGCGGATATTGTACGGATCAGACGTACCATTGATAGACCCAAGGTTTGGAGTAGGCAGAATTGTTACAGCAAACATAAGTACTGAGTCCAAAAGAAAAATATTAGGGCTAAATGCACTGAAAGTTTTAAATCTAAAGGAATCAGAAGTTATAGGGTGAAAGGCAGGCTATTTTTTATCTTATCAACTAATTAGTCTTTCTACTAAAAATGCAGTCTGCAATTGAAACAATCACCTACAAATAACAACCACACTCGAAACAAAAACAACGGTAAAATATACACCAAACACCTGATTTATTCTGTTTACGTATCTGGATTTATCATACAACTAGGTATGGGTATGTTAGTACCCATTTTGCCCACTTTTATTTCAGATCTAGGAGTAGGTATAGCACTGGTTGGACTTGGTGTTTCAGGAATCCTAATAGGTAACACTATTTTTGACATTCCTTCTGGTTTACTAGTTGGGAAATATGGCCATAAAAAAGTGATGATAGCTGCAACTCTGGTTCTTGCAGTAACTTCAATACTTACAGGTTTTATCGATAATTTTGTAATATTTTTCCTTTTGCGCATTTTGAGTGGATGTGCAGTCAGTATGTGGCATATATCAAGAATGTCATATTTGTCCAATTTGATACCAAATCAGCAAAGAGGTAAAGTGCTTGCTACATTCGGAGGAGTTCATAGAGTAGGGTTATTCATTGGGCCGATTTTAGGAGGATTGATAGGAGCCTACATATCTTTGGGCTCAGTGTTCATTATTCAAGGGATATTAGCAGCACTTTTACTAATATTATTTATACGCGAAGAACAAAATAAAACATCCAGCGATAATGTGCCAGAAACAAACGAAAAATCTATTTCAATGAAAAAGATTTTTCAGGAAAACAGTTCTATGATCACTAAAGGTTCAGTCGCAATTATTTCCCTTGGAATGATCAGGCAAGGAAGACAATTACTATTACCTCTTTGGGGAGCTCATCTAGGAATGAGCGTGGATGAAATAGGGTACGTAATCGGAGCAGCTTCAGGAATCGATATGATAATGTTTCTGCCGGCAGGATATGTTATGGATAAATGGGGTCGCAAATGGATGGCAGTTCCAAGTTGTATGTTTCTAGCTATTGGATTGTTTTTGATGCCACTAACTGCCAATCTATGGACTTTCAGCGCAATCGCAATCTTTACGGGATTCGCTAATGGATTGGGGAGTGGAGCCATGATGACCCTTGGAGCAGACCTAGCTCCTACGAAACACTCAGGAGAATTTCTTGGGATTTGGAAGCTTATTGGAGACACTAGTGCATCAGCAGCTCCAATCTTGATCGGTCAAATAGCTGGTATATTCACTCTAGGATTATCTTCTGCGTGTATTGGTCTTATTGGCGTTTTAGGCAGTATAGGGATATATATTTTCGTTCCAGAAACTTTAATCAAAAAAAATGAATCGCCAGTTAAGCCTAAATAAATCTAACTTAATTAGTAGCTAGAGTCTCAGATAACGCAAAACACCCTGAACTTTTTGGTTCACCCAAAAGATTTTTCCAAGTATCTCTAATAAAAAGTTCCCCTTCTACGTTATTTTCGTTCACACTTACAGATCCTCCTTTAGAAAAGGTCAGTAAAGAATGTGCTACGGTAAGATTATCTTCATCTATAGGACTGTTAACCAAAACACACGGCTCGAGGTCGTACCACTTGGCAATAACCTTCTGGTCCTCATAAAAAATATGCCATTCAGGATTAATCCTAATATCACCGGTCAACTCAAATTTTGCATCTTGGGTAATAACCGTCTCGTTGAACGGACTCACCTTCCAAGAAACTATATATTTTCGTACAAAATCAGCAACTTCTTTGTTATCCGTTAATAATTTAGGTTCGATACCATATTTAGGGTCACTTTCCAAAAGGCATACTATACCAGTGCCAGCGTTACTATAAATGGTCTTATATAGGCTTAAGGACACACTATTGATGGATCCTCCAGGTTGTCTCAAATACAAAATCCAATGTTCACCCGACCACAAAAATTTTGGGTTAGATACGGTCATATTTTAATTTCCTTTATGATTTAACTTAATAATTTTCGAAGATTGTTCTTTACTTCATTTGAAAGCTTCTTAAATTGCGTCCCAACTACATTTTCTATAATAAACCCATTTAAATTGGGTAATTCCAAAGTAGAAGTCCTAATTATTCTAATAGCTCCTGAGGATGTCTCTTCGAACTCATAATCTTCAATTATAGTTGCTTCAACATCATCACCCTTCATTACACCTTTAAATTTATATCTGGTATGAGGAATTTGTATTATTGTTTCGCAATAGCCTGATACTTTACCAATCATAGGTAAATCGATATCCAATTCCCATCTATATTTTTTGTGGCTTTTATCAATTGTTTTTACATTTATTTTATATGGACTCCACTTAGGATGATTTTCAGGATTTTCAATAAGTCCATAACTTTTTTTTAGGCTGCTGTTAATTTCTAGCAACCATTCCGAGTGTTTTTTCATTTACCATCCAATATTTGAGAATAACTAAATCGATAACTTTAATATAGCTGATGAAATTTGAACATGCTAGGATTGAGTCAATGAAAAGCCTTAGACATCCGAAATGACTACAGAAAAAAAATATATCCGAAGTCGCAATCTATTTAATCCAAACAGCGATAAGCCATACAAATTAAGCCGGTCAAAAATAGAACTATATCTTGATTGTCAACTTTGCTTTTATTTGGATAGAAGATTAGGTGTTAATAGACCCCCTAGCTTACCTTTCACTATAAACAGTGCTATAGACTCGCTCTTGAAACGTGAATTTGACATCTACAGAAGCGCTAAGTTACCACATCCCATAATGAAAGATTTTGGTATTGATGCGATACCCGCCATCCACGAACAACTTGATAAATGGAGAACCAATTTTACTGGAATAAGCTACGTCCATCCAAAAACAAATTTACATATTCATGGGGCCATAGACGATCTATGGGAAAACAAAAACGGTTATATCGTAGTAGATTATAAATCGACTGCAACTAAAGATGAAATCACAACTTTAAATAAACCATGGCATATCATTTACAAAAGACAAATGGAAATTTATCAGTGGTTATTTATAATGAATAACTATGACGTAAATGATACTGGGTACTTCTTGTATTACAACGGGGACGTCCATAAACCGGATTTTAAAAATATACTTGAATTTAAATGTACTGCTATTCCTTATCAAGGAAACGTCAACTGGATAGATGACACTATAACCGCGATTTCAGGATGCTTAAACAGCCCAACCACTCCTGAACCTTCTAAATACTGCGATTTTTGTAAATACAGAAGTGCTTCTATCGAAGTATTAACTCGGCAGGCTAAACTAATTTAAATCTGGTATATAAATTAATACCTAAATATCCCATCCAAACCCAAGCATTATTTCTTTCAGTTCAGCTATTTCATTTGCGTTCAATGGGTTTGATGGAGGTCTTGGTGCTCCCATTGGATGTCCGACCACTGCCATCATGGCTTTTTTCAATGTAGCTTGACCTCCAGAATCTTTACCAGCTCTAGCAGAAAATTCACCTAAAGGCTTCTCCACAGATTCCCATAATTGTTCAGCTTCAATAAACCGCCTAGAAGATAACAGGTCCCACAATTTAAAGTCATGTTCAGGATATATATCCACAGTATGACTCATATAACCATGTCCACCTTGCTGTATACATCTCGCAGGTCCAAAACAATTATCAATTATATTTACGTTATCTATAAACTCAAATATTTCCTCGTATTTACCAGGGATAGGTCTATCTGCGACAGGAGGACTCCATTTAATAGCTATTATATTCTCTAATTCAACCAATTTTCTGAAGCCTTCTATACTTATCGCTCCTCCTGCCATCGAGTGGGTGTTATAAATCATTATTCCGATATCTATTGAGTTGGATACATCTGTGAAAAATCTTATATTATCATCTTCTGTAGGACCATTATGAATAGGAGCGGATAATTGAACCGCTACAGCGCCCATATCAGATGCGATTTTAATGTCTTCTATAGCTCTAATGGTGTCTTTATTGTGGATTCCACACATGACCGGAACTCTGCCTTTTGCCGCCTGCACAGTGGTTCTTAAAAGATGTGGCCATTCAGTATCTCTCAATTGCGGACCTTCACCCATTGCTGCAGCTACTTTCAAAACACTTTTCCCAGTAACCAATCCTCTTGAAACAAGCCATTGCGTGACATCATACATCACTCCATAGTCAACCATATGTTCTTGATCGAATGGGGTAGCAACCGTTGCCATAGGTCCAGAAATCATTGCCCTCAATTTGCTTTTTGCCATCAATACACCTTTTAACTGTTGTTTTATATTGCTGTAATACTCAGTAAATTGATAATTTAACAAATCATACATTTTATTAGTTGCAGATTAAAAGCATCTAAAGACTTAATCCTTAAATTTCATGAGTAAACAAAAAATCACTATAATATCAAACCCAACTTCGGGGAAAGGGAAATCCTTGAATGCTGCTATCGAGATCCAAAAAATATTAGAGATCAATGGCTTCAACGTGGAAATAAAGAATACAAGTGGACATGGTGATGCAAAAAACCTAGCTTGGGAAGCAGTCCAAGACGGAGCTGAATCTATTATAGGTTGCGGAGGAGATGGAACTATCCATGAAATCATAAATGGACTATCAACAATTAATCCGGAACATTCAAAACCTAAACTAGGAATATTGCCCACAGGCAGATGCAATAATCTAGCTAAAGAACTTAAGATAGATAATAACTCGAATAAACTATGTCAATTGATAATCGATTCGCAATACAACTCAATCGATTTGGGAAAAGTGAACGAAACTTTATTCGCTACAGTTGCTGCGTTAGGATTTGACAGCAAAGTTGCAGAATATGTAAACGAAGGCAACCATCCGAAATTTTTATCAGGAACATTATCCTATCTATATGGAATATTTGCAGTTTTATTTAAGTTCAGTTGCCCAAAAGTATCCATCAAGGGAGATTTTGGAAGTTATACCGGAAAGATTTTTCTAGTTGCTTCAGGAAACACTCCTGATTACGGAGGCGACTTCAAAATCACTCCAAATGCAAAAATTGATGATGGAATTCTTAATATTTGCATTGTCAAAAATATCTCTAAAATTAAAGCACTCATTTTATTGCCCAGAGTATTTTTTGGAACACATATTAAGCATCCAAAAGCAATCTACGCACCATCTAAAAGTCTGTCCATTAGTTCTGAAAACAGTATTTCAATATGGGCAGATGGAGAATATGTCGGAACTACTCCAGCAACAATTTCAATATTGCCCAAAACACTAAACGTTTATTCAACGAGGTATTCGTAACCTCAATAAATCTTTATCTATTATTTCTTTTGATCTTTTAACGAGAGCCTCTAAATCTTCTCGTACATCTAGATGCCGTCCAGATAGGATGTCCGCTTTTCCTGACAATAAATATGATACGCCTTCAGCAGAAAAAGAAGGATGAACATTTTTACCAGAATCAAAGGCATCTATCATTCCTTGCCTAGCATTTATTGGTAAATCATTGGTTTTTTCCATGTAATCGGTCATCTTCGTCCTTACTAAACCAGGACAATAAGAAAATATTGAAACTCCAAATTCTCTTGCTGCTTCAGCAGATGAAGTTGTTAAATGAGTCAAAGCAGCTTTTGAGACCCCGTATGAAGACATAAAAGGTATAACCAGTTCAGCCGAGCTACTGGAAACATTTACTATCCTGCCTTGACGTCTCTCAACCATATGCTTTAATACAATGTGACTACAATTAAAAGCTCCTTTAACGTTTATCTCCATTGTCTTCCACCATCGTATTGGATCAACTTCCCAATCCCTTCCAGCTGCTCCTGTTACACCCGCATTATTCACCAAATATTTGATTGGTCCTAAGTTGTTTTCAATTTCTTTTACATTTTGCTTAACACTATCTAAATCTGAAACATCGCAACTAAAAACATGGGCTTTACCTCCATTTGCTTTAATTTCATTAGCAGCAATTTGTAACTCTTCTGAAGATCTAGCCATTAAAGCCACAGTAGAACCCAAACCAGCTAATTTCTGAGATATCGCCAAACCTATACCGCGACCAGCTCCAGTAATCAAGGAAACTTCATTTGAAAAATCAAAGTCGAATTTCATATCTTAATACACCTCTTTCAAACATATTTATTCGAATTCATTTAATTATTAACGCTCATTCCTCAAAAATAAAAACAGCAAATACCATCTATTTCGTATCTACATTCTTACAATATTTACGAAGTGTACCACATAGAAGTGTTTTCACACGGCGTGCTACACAATGAGTTATTGAACCATCTTAAAATATCTAATATGGTGATATACCCACAAGGGATACAATAAATAAAAACCTAATAGATTAATGATAACTGAACATACAAAAAAAGACCTTCCTCATATTCTTAATGTAATTAACGATGCCGCTTTAAAATATAAAGGGGTCATTCCTGACAACTGTTGGAAGGAACCTTACATGCCGAAACAAGAGCTAATCAGTGAACTTGATAATGGCGTTCGTATGTTCGGGTATGAAAAAAACAATATACTGGTCGGAGTAATGGGAATTCAGGAAGTAGAAGATGTTACATTGATAAGACATGCGTACACATTATCTAATTACCAAGGAATAGGTATAGGAAAATCGTTATTACAATATCTATTTAAGATTAACAGGAGCTCCAGTATGCTTGTTGGTACGTGGCAAGATGCGAGGTGGGCAATTAGATTTTATATGAAAAATGATTTCGTTCTTCATACAAGGAAACAGACAAATAAATTACTTCAAAGGTATTGGCAGGTCCCTTTAAATCAAATGCAAAATTCCGTGGTATTAGAAAAAAAATCGTAATACTGGCTTCTATATGAGTAAAATATAATCAACTAGTCCAAGACTAATGACACTTATCCCTCAGAAGATGGTAACGGTAAATATCGTCTATTTCGTTCCTAGATTGTTACGATAATTACGAAGTTAACGATATTGATGGATTTCAATACGGTAGGTAAACACGGTGGGTAAAACCATGATAGATTAATGAGTGTATAGTAAATTCCAACTTTTGTGATAGGAGATAGATTCATGAGTGTAAAAGTTATTGTTTCACTGGATGTAAAAGATTTTGAAAGTTTTAGTAAGGTATTCAACAGCGAGGGGGCAAAAAATGCCCGAAAGGCAGTGGGGTTAATAGCAGAAGCTCACAAGGATTTAGATAACCCTACTAATGCAGTTGTGATCGGGACAGCCCCGTCTAAGGAAGCTTTTCTTGGTTTTATTTCTACACCAGAGCAGGGAGAAAGAATGAAATCTGCTGGTGTCGTATCAAAACCAACCCTGACGTTTTTAGAAAACTAATACCTAAGATAATCTAAGGAACTGAAATATTATGGAAATTGATGTATGGACTGCCGTTGGGATTTTTGGTTTTTTTGTAGTAGTTATCATTGGATTTGTCCTCTACAGTATGGGCTATAGAGGGTCTGCGGGAGATTAAGTGAAATGGAATTCCATAGAGTAATCCAACTTCTGTTTTTTATTATTGTTCTTGCTGGTGTCGGACTT
>Ga0310345_10003142_pt1 | contig 15950 bp, 7 predicted proteins | sample HC15DNA20500_MG_FD_204667 | JGI IMG/M metagenome (GOLD analysis project Ga0310345, IMG submission 204667) | Marine microbial communities from station ALOHA, North Pacific Subtropical Gyre - HC15-DNA-20-500_MG | ecosystem: Environmental > Aquatic > Marine > Oceanic | place: Pacific Ocean: North... | reverse complement strand
TCATGAAAAGATTATAGCTTAAAATATAAGGCTATAACGGTAAGAATAGTCCCGTGTATAATTGTTCCCCTATTTATTAGTTATAATGATTGAAAGTTGAAAAAAGAGGTAACCTGATGAAGAAATCGGATAACCCTATCGAAGCATTATTACAGGAGGAACGAGTTTTTATTCCATCGGTAGAATGTGAAAAAAGTGCGAATATAAGAGATAGAGCTATTTATGAGCAAGCAAAAAAAGACCCTGAAGCTTTTTGGTCAGATGCAGCAGAAAGTCTAGAATGGTTTAAAAAGTGGGATCAGGTTTTAGACTGGAAGCCTCCAGTTGCCAAATGGTTCATTGGAGGAAAGATTAATGTTTCAGTCAATTGTCTTGATCGTCATGTTAGGGGTTGGAGACGGAACAAGGCAGCTTTTATTTGGGAAGGTGAAAAAGGTGAAGAACGAGTTTTGACTTTTGGGGATCTTTATAGAGAGGTTAACAAATTCTCTAATGCTATGAAAAAACTTGGAGTCGTAAAGGGAGACCGGGTAACAATTTATATGCCGATGATCCCGGAATTGCCGATTGCTTTGTTAGCCTGTGCGCGAATTGGCGCCCCCCATAGTGTAGTGTTTGGTGGGTTCAGTGCAGAATCTTTGCGGGATCGAATAAATGATGCTGACTCAAAACTAGTCATTACCGCAGATGGAAGTTATAGACGCGGTCAGGTCGTGCCTCTCAAGCAAAATGTTGATGCTGCAATAGAGGAGTGTGCTTGTGTTGAAAAAGTGGTTGTTGTTAAAAGACTAGGAGAATCTGCATCTATTAATTTTGATGGAAAGAGAGATGTTTGGTGGCACGATGTTGTTGAAAACGCTCCTAAATACTGCGAACCTGAAGCGATGGATTCTGAGGATCCACTTTTCATCCTCTATACTTCAGGTACTACAGCTAAACCAAAGGGTATCCTCCATACAACTGGAGGCTATCTTTTAGGAGCTTCACTGACTCACAAGTGGGTTTTTGATGTAAAGGAAGAAGATGTTTACTGGTGTTCTGCTGACATTGGATGGGTAACAGGCCATAGCTACATTGTTTATGGGCCTTTGGCTAATGGAACGACTGGCGTACTTTATGAGGGTTCGCCTGACTGGCCAGATAAAGATCGGTGGTGGAGCATGGTTGAAAAATATGGAGTCAATATTTTTTATACTGCTCCTACAGCTATTCGCTCAGTTATGAAATGGGGTGAAGCTTATCCAGCAAAGCACGATTTGTCCAGTTTGCGTTTGTTAGGTACAGTTGGAGAACCCATCAATCCAGAAGCTTGGATGTGGTACCACGAGAAAATTGGTAAAGGACGTTGTCCTATTGTTGATACGTGGTGGCAAACGGAGACAGGTGCAATTATGATTTCTCCATTACCTGGTCTTACTTCAACTAAGCCTGGATCCGCTACTTTTCCGCTCCCTGGGATTGATGCTGATGTTGTGGATGAAGCTGGTGAGACGGTACCGTTAGGTGGAGGTGGGTATTTAGTTATTAAATCACCTTGGCCTTCGATGGCCCGCACAATTTATGGAAATGCTCAAAGATATGAGGAAACCTATTGGAAACGGTTTGGGAATAATGTTTATTTTGCCGGAGATGGATGTAAGCGAGACAAGGATGGATATTTCTGGCTTCTGGGTCGGGTGGATGATGTAATGAATATTTCCGGTCACCGACTAAGTACAATGGAAGTAGAAAGTGCTTTAGTAGATCACCAGCAAGTTGCTGAAGCTGCTGTAATTGGTAAGCAAGATGATGTTAAGGGAGAAGCAATTGCTGCTTTTGTAACTTTAAAAGAAGGTATAAACGGAAGCCCGGAAAAAATTGATGAACTAAAAAAACATGTTGCCCAAAAAATTGGTCCTATAGCTAGACCAGAAAGTATATATTTTACTGCAGAATTACCAAAGACCAGGAGCGGAAAAATAATGCGCCGTTTACTTCGTGATATTGCAGAAGGCCGAGCTTTGGGCGACACAACAACCCTAGCTGATGCTTCGGTTGTTAACCAACTAAAGAATCAATATGAAGAAGACTAAATTTTTTAACTTAAGGAGGAATTATAATGTCTCAAGAACGACACGGAGCAGCTACATTTCAAGGAAATCCATTAACACTGGTTGGCCCAGAACTGAAACCTGGAGATAAAGCCCCTGACTTTACTCTAGTTTCCAATGATCTTACGCCTGTAGGACTTAACAATTCGGCAGGAAAAGTTCGTCTCATCAGTGTGGTTCCTTCTTTAGATACTCCTATTTGTGATGAACAAACTAGACGATTTAATCAAGAAGCATCTGATTTGGGTGATGGAGTGGTTGTATTAACCATAAGTGCCGATCTGCCTTTTGCCCAGAAACGATGGTGTGGAGCAGCTGGAGTTGATCGAGTTCAGACCCTATCAGATCATCAAGATGCTTCTTTTGGTACTAGTTATGGAACACTTATCAAAGAACTTCGCTTAGAAAGTAGAGCTATTTTTGTGGTTGACGCTAATGATGGTATTCGGTACGTAGAGTATGTAAAAGAAGTAGCCTCTCATCCTGACTATCAGGGTGCTTTAAATGCAGCAAAACAGGCCCTTGAGTCATAGATTATTTTCGAGGGGACGGTTCTTGGTAGTTTCTCTGATGAATTAATACTTGACCAGTCTTGATAGGAAACATAACGAAAAGAACAGAACTCAGTAAAAATTTTCTTGAGTATTGCTTTTTTATTTATGTAAGAAATAAACACTGGGCTTAAGTAGGACGTTTCAATCTTTGGGGTAAGTTGTTTTAGTTTTAATAAGAAAGAAAAGCCGAATCCTGGGGCTTAACTTAAATAGGTCCAGGGCGAGTTGAACGTCAAATACTTTGGATAGATGCTATCAAGTACTTATACTAAGCTCATGGTTAAAATGTCTACGTTTCTCAGTTATTTTTTCCAGACCTCTCCAATCTCCTTCCTCGTAGTCATCTCTGTATGTTTTTTTTGAGGAGGGCTGTCTTTTGTCAGATATGAAAGTCCGATTTGCTCCTTCTCCTACCGGAAACCTACACGTAGGTGGTGCCCGCACTGCCTTATTCAACTGGCTTTTTGCTAAAAATCAAGGGGCCAAATTTGTTTTAAGAATTGAGGATACGGATCCCACTCGTTCGGAAGATCTAATGGTAAAGAATATTTTAGATAGCCTAAGATGGCTTGGCATAACTTGGGATGAGGGTCCTTTTTTTCAATCTGAGCGGTTAAAACGTCATCAAAAAATTGCTAAGGATTTACTCGAAGACAGAAAAGCATACCGTTGTTTTTGTTCAATGGAATTGCTGGCTGAAAAACGCAAGTCATCAACTAGTACAGGTAAGGTGTGGAAGTATGATGGAACTTGTCGTGACCTGAATCAAGAGCACGTTCAGAATATGCTTCAGCAGAAGAAAAAATCAGTCCTTCGTTTTAAAAGTCCTGTTAGGGGAAGCATTTGTTTTGAAGATAAGGTTTTTGGTGACATTGTCCACCAAATGGAAGCCATTGAAGACTTTGTCTTGGTTCGTTCGGACTTAAAACCAACCTATCATTTAGGCGTAGTAGTCGATGACATTGATATGGGTGTAACCCACATTATTCGTGGTGCTGATCACATCTCAAATACTCCCAAACAAATTTTATTATATCGAGCTATGGGTAAAACCATTCCAGTCTTTGCTCATCTGCCTTTAATTTTAGGATTGGATAAAACTAGATTGAGCAAACGTCATGGGGCAACAGCTCTCACAACGTATCGGGATAAAGGATACCTTCCTGAGTCTTTTAGAAATTTTTTGGCTCTTCTTGGTTGGGCGCCAGATGATGGGTCAGAACATTTGTTAGACGAAGAATTGATTAGTCAGTTTTCTTTAAAAGGGGTGAGTAAGAGCAATGCAGTTTTTGATGTTGATAAACTGAAATGGTTTAACAGTCAGAAGTTGAGTTCCTCAACAGCTGAGAAATTACTGCCCTACGTTAAGACTGAGTTGAAAAGGCTTGGTTTATGGCAGAATAATTATGAGTCTGGAAAGAAAGTCTGGTTATTAAAGGTAATTGATCTGCTAAAAGTTCGAGCCCGGCTTCTTTCAGATTTTGTAGATCAAGGCCTGCCTTTTTTTAGTGATGATTTTGAAATTGAAATCAAGGCAAAAGAAAAATTTCTTAAGGACGAATCTTTAAGGACATTATTGCCTGAGCTTGCTTCAAGGCTTGAAACTCTTCCACAGTTTGGATTAGAGGATACAGAAATCTTGTTAAGAGCTTTTGCCGATGAAAAAAAGATTAAAGCGGGATTGCTAATAAATGGAGCGCGGGTTCTGCTTACTGGAAAATCAGTAGCTCCAGGAATATTTGATGTCATGGTTTTGATGGGACAAAATCGGACCGTTAATCGGCTAACTAAAACCTATTAAAAGATTATGAATCAATAAGATCCATCAAGATTCCTTAGTAGTTTGTTTAAAAACTTGGAAGAATGAGAATTCTTTAAGTGAGGGAATCCTATTAGTTGTGACCATTTTAAATTTTAGAAAGAGGGTATCGTAAACTGAGTAAAAATCATCCCATGGTCCATACTCGTCTTTCGCTGATGATGTTTATCCAGTATTTTATCTGGGGCATTTGGAACGTGACTATGGCGACTTATCTAAGCCAAACTCTCGGCTTTGATGGCTACCAGATTGGCTGGGCTTATGCTACGACGGCCATAGCTGCTATGATTTCTCCATTCTTTGTAGGCGTTATTGTTGATCGGTCAATTGCCGCTGAGAAAGTACTTTCATTGTTGCATTTAATGGGTGGGTTTCTTATTTACTGGTCGTCAACTTTAAAAGACTTTGCCTGGTTCTTTCCTGTTCTGTTGGCTTACACCCTTTGTTACATGCCTACCTTGGCATTAACTAATTCTTTATCATTTCATCATATGGAAAATCCCGCTCGACAGTTTCCTAAAGTTAGAGTTCTGGGAACTATTGGCTGGATTGCTGCTGGATTAATTGTTGGAGAAATACATTTAGAAGCGACAGCAATACCTTTTAAGATTGCTGGAATAGTTTCTTTCCTAATGGGTTTGTATTGTTTATCACTCCCGCATACACCACCGAGAAATGATAATCCTGCTTTATCGTTAAGAGGAATTCTTGGGTTGGATGCGTTGCAACTGATGAAGGAAAGATCTTTTTTGATCTTTGTTGTTGTGTCTTTCATGCTTTGTATCCCTTTGCAGTTTTACTATGCATTTACTAATCTTTTTCTTAATGAGATCGGTGTCACAGAGGCTGCAAGCAAAATGACTTTAGGACAGGGATCTGAAATCTTGTTCCTGTTGGTGATGCCATTTTTTATTACTCGGCTCGGTCTTAAAAAAACGCTATTAATAGGAATGGGAGCTTGGGTAGTTCGTTACTTTCTTTTTGCTTGGGGGAATGGTAATGAATTGCTTTGGATGTTAATAACCGGCATTCTTCTGCACGGTGTATGCTACGATTTCTTTTTTGTAGCTGGACAAATTTATGTGGATCAAAAAGCACCGGCTAAACTGCGATCAGCTGCTCAGGGTTTCATTGCCTTTGTCACTCTGGGTTTAGGTATGTTCATTGGAGCAAGAGTTTCTGGACTAGTGTTACAACATTATAGTTATTCAGATTTAGCGGGTTCCCTTCAGCACCACTGGAGTCAAATTTGGATTTTGCCAGCCGGAGCCGCTGTAGTGGTCATGCTGTCATTCGCCATCTTCTTTCACGTAGAAAAGGAAAAGGATCTTTTTTCGAAGATAAAACCCTGAAACAATTTCTTTTAGCAAAGGAAGTCTGACACATGGATTTTTTGTTAAATTTTTTTCTCCTAGTAATTATTTTAGGAGGAAGTGCGGTACTTACTAGCTGGTTTACCCGAATTATGTATATTCGCTGTGATAAATGTGGTGCTTTAAATGCAAAACGAAGAAATGAATGTCGTATATGTGCGCACTCATTAGCTCATTGATCTTGTTTTTTAGTTCAAACTACCTGTCATAACCGATGTACAATTTTAGTGATATTTCAATTGTACTTGTGGAAACTCAATCGCAAGGTAATCTCGGCGCAGTAGCTCGAATAATGAAGAACATGGGATTAAGTCAGTTGGTTCTTGTCGATTGTCAAACAGAAATTGGTGATGAATCTTTTCGTCGTTCTTGTGGGGCAGAAAAACTCCTAGAAAATGCTAATCAAGTAACTGGTTTAAGTAATGCTCTAGCTCCTTTCCATTTGAGTATTGGGACGACTTCCCGTTCAGTTAGGTGGTTTTCTGCAGTACACTCTCCTAGTGATCTTACAAAAAACCTGGTGAGCCTGTCTTCAAATCAGAAAGTTGCGATTGTTTTTGGTCCAGAAAGAACAGGACTGACAAATGAACACCTAAAATATTGTCAGTGGCAATTAAAAATTCCAACTGATTCACAGTTCGTCTCACTGAACTTAGCTCATGCCGTTGCAATTGTAGCGTATGAGCTCTGTCAAGGGTCAAATGCAAGTAAAAGTGCTCCAAAAAACCCTCTGAAATTGGCAGTTAAAAGTCAAGTTGAGGGTTTTACTCAGGATCTTGAGAAGTGCCTGGATGAAATTGAATTTCTGAGCAAACAAAACCCTGAAGAAGTGATGATGACGTTGCGTCAGATATTTTCAAGAGCTTCATTAGAAGAACGTGATGTTCGAATTCTTAGGGGTATATTAAGACAGTGGCGTTGGTATGCCGAATTGAACAAAAAAACTTGAATGTCCAATTAACAAGAAATAATTAGCTCTATTTTATTTTAAATGAATACTGAAGATGGCTAGTTATTAATTTTTAAGTATTTTAATCAGTTAAACGTCAAAAGTAAAATTTTGCAGGGAGGTAACCGTTTACTTCCTAGCTTGAACTGACTATACTTGGCGGCTGTAGTAAGAAGCTATTATATTTATAAAATAGGACTTAGGGAGTAGTTATGAAACTAGCTGAACGTGTTAGCCAATTATCCCCATCCCCAACAATGGCGGTTTCAGCGGAGGCAAGTCGTCTTCGGGCCAGCGGGCAGGAAGTGATTGATTTTAGTATTGGTGAACCCGATTTTAATACACCTGACAATATCAAAAATGAAGGGCACCAAGCTATTGATGGAAATTTTACCCGCTACACAGCAGCAGCTGGAATCAAAGATCTCAAAGAGGCGGTTGTAAACAAATATCAGAGTCAATATGGAATAGACTATACCCTTCCTGAGGTTGTCATTTCTTGTGGGGCAAAACATACCCTATTCAACTTGGCATTTGTTTTATTTGACAAAGGAGATGAAGTATTACTTCCTGTTCCTTATTGGGTAACTTTTCCAGAACAGCTCAAAATGGTGGGAGCAACTCCGGTTGAAGTATTAACCGAGGAAAAAGACAATTTTATACTTAGGGCCTCAGCTATAAAGGATAAATTGACGGCAAGAACTAAAGCCATAATTGTTAATACCCCCAATAATCCTACAGGTGCTGTAATTCCTGAAGAAGAAATGGAAAAAATAGTAGCTTTAGCTTTGGATCAAAACATTTTGATTATTTTTGATGAGTGCTATGAATATTTTGTGTTTGATGGCAGTAAACATACCTCTCTGGCTCAATTTGCTAGCCGTGCTAAACATCTTTCTATTCTGGTTAATACAGCCTCTAAGACTTATGCAATGACAGGGTGGCGCATTGGATACTTGATAGCTCCTCCTGAAATTTGCAAGGCAATTGGTGGTGTTCAGAGTCACAGTGCCAACCCCGCTTCTGTTTCTCAAAAAGCAGCAGTAGAATCTATTTTGGGAGATCAAAATTCTGTTTCAAAAATGATCGCCGAGTACGATAGAAGACGTCAATATGTAGTTGATCGACTGAACGGGATTTCTGGACTCAGCTGTTCTAATCCAGGTGGCGCTTTTTATGCTTTCCCCAATGTTTCAAATTACTTTAAAAACGGAATCGGTAACTCGTTGGAATTTTCTCAGTGGTTATTAAAAGAGGTTGGAGTGGCGGTTGTTCCTGGTTCAGCATTTGGTCAAGAGGATTATGTCCGGCTTTCTTTTGCTACCAGCATGGAGAATTTGATTAAAGGACTGGATCTTATGGAGAATGTTCTGACTTAAGTTATTGTTATAGTTTGAGTTAATTATAAAATATTTTTTTTTGGAGGAAGATAACTTAAGAAGAACAGATCCCCAGAGCTGCTAACTAGGTAAGATATTCCCGCTTTCTATTTGCTTCCGCTTGCAAGCGAAAAACCCTACAACCATGGCACACTCGCCACTTGCCTTATTTAAATTTAGATTTCAACTAACAATCTCGCTCCTTTTGTGTTTTCTGGTCTTGACTAAAGCAGAAACTTTACTGGCTCAGCCTGACTTGGTAATTGGTAGTGGGAGTCCAACGGTGACCCCATCGACTGTATTGGCCGGAGGAGCGGTCACGCTGTCTCAGTGGACCTTAGTCAATCAAGGGACAGCCGACATTAATAGCGAAATCATCTTCCTTAACGGCTTTTACCTGTCCACCGATGCCACTATTACTACCTCTGATACTTATCTGACTGGCAATGCCAACAGTGGATTGGCAGCGGGAGGAACCTTTACCTGGGGAGGACCAACCCTGACAATCCCAGCGGGAACAGCCCCGGGGAATTACTATATTGGAATCCTGGTGGACAGGGAAAATGGAGTGACCGAGTCTAACGAGGGGAATAACTTTGTCAGTGCCCCTCTTACCGTAGCCCTGCCTGACCTGGTGATTACCAGCGGAACCCCCACCGTCACTCCGTCCACTGCAGCGGCCGGGGATACGGTGACCTTGTCGTCCTGGACGGGACAAAATCAAGGATCAGTGGATAGCGGGTCTTTTTCTTATGGCTACTACCTGTCCAGCGATGCCACTATCACAGCTGCTGACACGCTACTGGGTGGTGACTCGATCGAGAGTAAAGGCCCAGAAGCAACCTTTTCCTCAGGAGTACCGCCACTGACTATTCCCTCGGGGACAGTTCCGGGGAATTACTATATTGGGATCCTGCTAGACAATCTTAGTGAGGTGACCGAGTCCAACGAGGGAAATAACTTTGTCAGTAGCGCTCTCACCGTATCGCTTCAACCCGATCTAATAATCACCAGCGGAACCCCCACCCTGACTCCGTCCACTGCAGCGGCCGGGGAACAGGTTGAGTTTTCAGCCTTTACGGTCAAAAATCAGGGCGTAGACTCCAGTGGAACTTTTGGTAATGGCTACTACCTGTCCAGCGATGCCACTATCACAGCTGCTGACACCTTGCTGGTTAGTAAGTCAAACCCCAGCCTGGCAGCAGGAAGCTCCAAAGCCTGGGGAGCACAAATGCTGACGGTTCCATCAGGGACAGTCCCGGGGAATTACTATCTTGGAGTCCTGGTGGACTTTGTTGATCAGGTGACCGAATCCAACGAGGGAAATAACTTTGTCAGTACCGCTCTCACCGTGGCCCTGCCGGACCTGGTGATTACCAGCGGAAACCCCACTCTGACTCCATCCACTGCAACGGCCGGGGAACAGGTTGAATTTTCAGCCTTTACGGTCAAAAATCAGGGTGGGGGCTCCAGTGGAACTTTTGGTAATGCCTACTACCTGTCCAGCGATGCCACTATTACAGCTGCTGACACCTTGCTGGTTAGTAAGTCAAACCCCAGCCTGGCAGCAGGAAGCTCCAAAGCCTGGGGAGCACAAATGCTGACGGTTCCATCGGGGACAGTCCCGGGGAATTACTATCTTGGGATCCTGGTGGACTTTGTTGATCAGGTGACCGAATCCAACGAGGGAAATAACTTTGTCAGTACCGCTCTCACCGTAAACAGTGAACCTGATCTGGTGATCACCAGCGGGACCCCCACCCTGACCCCGGACACTGTAGCGCCCGGGAAACAGGTACAGGTATCCCCCTGGACGGTAAAAAATCAGGGAACGAAAGTCAGTGGGACTTTCTCAGCTAGCTACCATCTTTCCACTGATATCACCATCACTTCCGCTGACACCGTGCTGATGAATATAGAGAAGACGTCTTTATCTCCAGGACAATCCACAACCGATTCAGGTTCTGTTCCGATTCCCATCCCGTTGGGGACAGCCCCGGGGAATTACTATCTTGGGATCCTGGTGGACACCAGTGACGTGGTGGCAGAATCAGACGAGGGGAATAACTTTGTCAGTACCGCTCTCACCGTGGCCCTGCCGGACCTGGTGATTACCAGTGGAACCCCTACCCTGACCCCGGATACTGTAGCGCCTGGGGAACAGGTCGAATTTTCGGCCTGGACGGTCAAAAATCAAGGAGCGGCCTCCAGTGGAACTTTTTCTAGCGGCTACTACCTGTCCACCGACACAACCATCACCTCCGCTGACACCTTGTTGGATACAACCACAAACATTTTCAGCCTAGGAGCAGGATTTTCCTATAACTGGATAGCAAAGACATTAACAATTCCAGCGGGGACCGTTCCGGGGGAATACTATCTTGGGATCCTGGTGGACTATCCCGAGCTGATAGACGAATCCAACGAGGAAAATAACACCGTTGCTACCCCTCTTGCTGTGGTCCGTTCCGATCTCATAATTACCAGCGGAACCCCCACCCTGACTCCATCCCCTGTAGCGCCTGGGGAACAGGTCGAATTTTCAGCCTTTACGGTAAAAAATCAGGGAACTGTGGCTAGTGGGTCTTTTTCTAACGGCTACTACCTGTCCAGCGATGCCACTATTACTTCTGCTGATACCGTGCTGGGGACCAACTCAAACCCCAGCCTGGCGGCGGGAGAATCCAAGACCTGGACGGCAGTGACACTAGCCATCCCGGCAGGGACAACCGCAGGACAATACTATCTGGGAATTCTGGGGGATAAGGATAATGAGGTGACCGAATCCAACGAGGGGAATAACTTTGTCAGTACCCCTCTCACTGTAATTTCCCAAGTTGACCTGGTGATTACCAGCGGAACCCCCACCCTGACTCCATCCACTGTAGCGCCTGGGGAACAGGCTGAGTTTTCAGCCTTTACGGTTAAAAATCAGGGAACCGTGGCTAGTGGGAATTTTGGTAACGGCTACTACCTGTCCAGCGATGCCACTATTACAGCTGCTGACACCTTGCTGGTTAGTAACTCAAACTCTAGCCTGGCCGTGGGAGCCTCCAAAGCCTGGGGAGCACAAATGCTGACGGTTCCGTCGGGGACAGTCCCGGGGAATTACTATCTTGGAGTCCTGGTGGACTTTGTTGATAGCGTGACCGAATCCAACGAGGACAATAACTTTGTCAGTGTGGCTTTCGCTGTATCGGAGCAACCCGATCTGGTAATCAGCAGCGGAACCCCTATCCTGACTCCGTCCATTGCAGCCCCCGGGGAAGAGGTAACCCTGTCGGCCTGGACGGTAAAAAATCAGGGGACGGTTGATATCAGCACCAGCCTTGTTTTTTCTAACGGCTTCTACCTCTCCACCGATGCCACCATTACGACGGATGATACCAACCTGAGCACCAATTCAAACCCCGGGCTGGCGGCGGGAGCCTCTTATACCTGGGGAGGGCCAACCCTGACCATTCCGGAGGGGACACCCTTTGGAGATTACTATCTTGGAATTCTGGTGGACAGGGAAAATGGAGTGGCCGAGTCCAACGAGGGAAATAACTTTGTCAGTGCCGCTCTCACCGTGGGCCAACCTGATCTGGTGATCACCAGCGGGACCCCAACTTTGACCCCATCAAGTGTAAAGGCCGGAGAAGAGGTGCAGTTATCGGCCTGGACGGTCAAAAATCAGGGAACGATGGACAGTGGGTCTTTTTCTAACGGCTACTATCTGTCCAGCGATGCCACTATTACAGCTGCTGACACCTTGCTGGTTAGCAATTCGAACAGCCTAGCACCGGGAGCCTCCCATACCTGGGGAGCAGTGACGTTAACCATCCCAGGGACGGTTGGAGGGAGTTACTTTATCGGGATCCTGGTGGACAGGACCAATGGAGTGGCCGAGTCCAACGAGGAAAATAACTTTGTCAGTACCTCTCTCACTGTGTTAGGACTACCCGACTTGGTGATCACCACCGGCAGCCCGACCGTGACGCCCGACACTGTAGAAATAGGGGAACAGGTACAGGTGTCCCCCTGGACGGTAAAAAATCAGGGTGTAGCCTCCAGTGGAACTTTTTGGAATGGCTACTACCTGTCCACCGATGCCACTATTACTTCTGCTGATACCCTGCTTGCCAGTAACTCAAATTCAGTGAAAGCCCCGGGAGTCTCCTATACCTGGGGAGAAAAAACCCTGACCATCCCTGCGGGGACGGCTCCCGGGGCTTTCTATCTTGGAATCCTGGTGGACAAGAATGATACGGTAGCCGAATCTAACGAGGGGAACAACTATGTCAGTACTAGTACCCCTATAACTGTAATTTCCCAAGTTGACCTGGTGATTACTAGTGGAACTCCCACCCTGACTCCGTCCACTGCAGCGCCTGGATACAAGGTGGAGCTGTCGGCCTGGACGGCAAAAAATCAGGGGACAAAAGACTCTCCTTTTTTCTCTAGCGCCTACTACCTCTCCACCGATGCTACCATCACCTCTTCTGACACGTTACTGAGCTTGGCCTACCCGTGTCTTAACTGCATGCTAAAAGCGGGAGAATCCAAGACCTGGCCGGCAAATAAATTGACGATTCCGGAGGAGACAGCTCCCGGGGATTACTATGTTGGAATCCTGATGGACAGGAATAATGATGTGGGGGAGACCAACGAGGAGAATAACGTTGTGAGTGTTCCTTTCACGGCTATGGCTCCGACGGTGGATCTGACGATCACCAGTGGGACCCCCACTCTGACCCCACCCACTGTTGGTCCCGGGGAAGAGATAAGTGTTTCAAACTTTACGATAAAAAATCAAGGGAGCGTGGACAGTGGAAGTTTTTCACACGGCTACTACCTGTCGACTGATTCCACTATTACTTCCGCTGATACCTTGCTGCATATCCCCACCCCTTTAACTTTAGTCCAAAGTCTGGGACCAGGAGACTCCAAGACAAAGTTTGGAAGGACGGTGAGGATCCCGGGATCGACCGCTGACGGGCAATACTATTATGGGATACTGATGGACAATGATAATGGGATCGCCGAGACCAACGAGACCAATAACTTTGTCAGTGTTCCACTGTCCATTGGTAAACCCGACGTGGTGATCAGTAGCGGAACCCCTACCGTAACCCCGTCTACAGTGTTTGCCGGAGAACAGGTCCAGTTTTCAGGCTGGACGGTAAAAAACCAAGGTCTGGGATCCACCAAAAGAAAAGGGCTGGCTTGCTGCACTGGGCCGTTTCAGGTCGAAATCGGGTTATCAGAAGATGGAACCACTATAAAGAAGGGCAGTCAAGCTTTTCTAAATTCTGAAACAATTTATTCTTTCCTAGCAGCGGGAGCCTCCAAATCCTTCCCAGCATCGACGCTGACGATCAAGCCGAGTGTATACCCAGGGGATTACTTTATTTTGATCCAAGTGGATAGTCTTAATGAGGTATTTGAAGCAAACGAGACCAATAACACTGTCAGTGTGCCTATCACCGTATCGGGAGAACCCGACCTGGTGATCAGCGAGTTCCCAACCGTGACCCCATCCACGGTAGCCCCCGGGGGAGAGGTGACCGCATCAGCCTGGACGGCAAAAAATCAAGGAACTGGGAAGGCTGGGTTTAGCAGTAACTCCTATAAGTTATCAAAAAACCCTATAAATAACCTCAGTTGGTCTAAATTACTAGCTATCCAAGCAACCTTATACTCCCTGTCTGCAGGAGACTCCCAAAATTTTGAATCTAAGACCCTAACCATCCCGATTCAAACCGAGCCGGGGTCCTATTATGTTGGATTCTGCCTGGATAACCAGCATAAAGTACCCGAATCCAACGAAGCCAATAACTGTGTAAGTGTGCCCATCCAGATCGAAGGCCCGGTCTGCGAACAGGGCCTGAAGTGCGGCAACCTGACGCCGGCCATCAGCCTGCTGGATCCTTCAGCCGCCCAGGCGGGGGGAGGGGCTTTTACCCTGACCGTGACGGGTTCAGGATTTGTGGAGGAATCGGTGGTGCGATGGAACGGGTTAAACCGGACTACTAGTTTCCGAGGCTCCCATCAGCTGACAGCTTTGATCCTGGCCAGTGACCTTGCCAGTGCCGGCCAGGCTAATGTAACGGTATTTAACCCCGCCCCCGGGGGCGGGGAGTCTTCGGCCCAGGTCTTTTCCATCCAGGCAGGCGAAGTAGAGCTGAGCGGGCTGAGCCCTAGCACGGTAACCGAAGGAGCCCCGGGATTTAGCCTGATCCTGCAGGGCAGTAATTTTACTCCCCGGACAGTGGTCCTGTGGGAAGGGTCTTCCCGGACCACGATTTTCCACAGCAGCAGCCAGCTGGAAGCCCATATTCCCACGGCCGATGTTTTAACCACCGGGACCCGCCAGGTCAGTGTGTCCACCGACGGGGCTGCAGGGAGCTGTGTTTCCACCCAGGTGCCTAACTGCCGGCTGACGGTGACGGCCAATACGGCTGCCCCGGTGCTGCGGGAGATTATTCCTAAAACCATCTCGACCCGGGGAGGCACAGCCATCAGGATATTGGGGGATAATTTCACGGCCGGCTTATTTAAGACGGAAGGCAATAGTGCGTCATTTTATGACAGCCAGGGACGGCTCCGTCCCCAATCCTCGGAAAGCGCCCAGCTGAAGATTGGCGGGGTTCCGGCAACCAAGATAACCTTTATCAACAGTCAGGAGCTGAAAGCGGAAGCCCCGGCCAATAGTGTAGGCAGCAGCAGTGCCAGCCTGGACGTTCCCGACCAGCCTTCCCAGCAGGTCAGCGGGCCTGCGTACAAGGAGCTGCCTGCGGCAGCCCCGGTGACGGGAACAATAAAGCGGCTGCGGATTCCCTTTGTGGTGGACAGCAGCCAGTTCCGCACCAACCTGGGGGTGAATAACCTGGAAGGGCAGACAGCCACGGTGACCTTAAGGTTAATGGATAACAGCGGGGGAGAGGTTTCAACCCCGGGCACACAGGTTACCGTTCCCCCTTACGGGATGCTCCAGGTGAATAACATTGGACGTTACCTGGAAAATGCCAGCGAGGTAACCGGGCGGGAAGGCTCCCTGATCCTGGAATCAGAGCAGCAGGTTAAGGCCTGGGCTTCACAGATCGACAACCTGACTGAAGATCCCAGCATGGAGCGAAGTTTAGCTGAGGCTGAGGCCAGCCAGAAGGTGGTGATTCCTTCTTCGGCCAAGATCAGTGTTTACCTGACCAGCCTGATTGTCATTAACCAGAGCCCGGTGGATGGCCAGGTAAGTCTTCGTTCCCGCAGCAATGGCGGTTTGGTGCAGGCCCAGCTATTGAACCAGGCGATCAAGGCCAACGGCTTTTTACACTTTGAAGATTTTTACGGGGAGTTAGGGGTCAGCAATGTTTATGGACCGATTGAAGTTGAAGCCCAGGGCGGCATCCAGGTGATGGCCACGGCACGGATCTATACTAAGGAAGGGACCAGCGGTTATTTCCAGGGGGTAGCCCCGGCCCAGGCTTCAAAGAAAGTGATCATGCCCTTTACGGTGGACAACAAGGATTTTAGAACCAACCTGGGATTGACCAATCCGGGAGCCACCGTGCCGGGCGTGCTGGTAAGCCTGGTTGATGGTAATGGGTTGACCCGGGGTAGTCTGACGACGACTATACCGGCCTATGGAATGAAACAGATTAATAAGATCAATGAAGCGTTGATAACGGCCAGCGGGGCGGAAGACTTAGAGGAGGGCTACCTGGTGCTGGAGGCGGATGGGCCGATTGTGGGCTGGACTTCACAGATTGACAACTTAACCCAGGATTTCAGTATTGTGGTGGGC
>Ga0310345_10003140_pt1 | contig 15957 bp, 14 predicted proteins | sample HC15DNA20500_MG_FD_204667 | JGI IMG/M metagenome (GOLD analysis project Ga0310345, IMG submission 204667) | Marine microbial communities from station ALOHA, North Pacific Subtropical Gyre - HC15-DNA-20-500_MG | ecosystem: Environmental > Aquatic > Marine > Oceanic | place: Pacific Ocean: North... | reverse complement strand
GCCGGCGGCAAGATGAAAACGCAGATGAGGCTGACGAAGGCAGCTGAACCTTCAGCGGGGCAGGGGGTGAATGGGGATCGGCAACAGGCTGCGCAGTCCGGCACGCAGGGTTGGCTACTACAGCGCTGCTATCGCGCGTGAAATTATGCCGCGCCGGTTCTGGACCATGCGCAAGGAACGCTGGTTTGCAGAGCTTGCACAGGTAAGCGTGGATGATGAGCTTCGCGATCGGGTGAATTACTACAACAAGTTGCCAGCAGGTGGCGAGCTTGGCTCACATGCCGTGCGACTGGACAATGTGCCGCGCGGTGCGAGCTATTACTACTACGATCTGCGGCGCGATGCCCTTGCCTTCCAGCAGACGCTGCGGCTTCATCCGCTCTTCGGTGACGTGACACATGTCCCGGATGTGCCAAGCATCGTCAAAAGCAGGCCTACCGGTTCGCAAAATGCGAACTCGGTATTGATGAAGCTGAACCGCTTGCGTCATTTCCAGCTTTTCGCTGATCCATACGGTTTCGAGGAAAAGCTTCCTCATGCTGTTTGGCGTGGTAGCGCGCATAGTCGGGTTCGACACGAACTCGTTGCGCGGCATGGAGCGCGAACAGATCACGATATCGGCCATGTCGGCGTGCCGCGGGATGGTTTTCAGCCAAAGTCGCGCATGTCTCCGCAGGATCAGATGCGGTATCGCTATATCATCTCGGTTGAAGGGAATGATGTGGCGACCAACACGCAATGGATTATGGCGTCGAACAGCATCTGCCTCATGCCCACACCTCGCTATGAGACCTGGTTCATGGAGGGGGGGCTTCAGCCGTTCGTGCATTATGTGCCGCTCAGCGATGATCTTTCCGATCTGGATGCGCGCATTGCCTGGTGTGAGGAAAATCCCGACGCTGCGAAAGAGATTGTCGCCAACGCTCAGGCATATGTCTCCCGCTTCTATGACCATCGGCGCGAGACGCTGATCTCGCTTCTGGTTTTGCAGAAATATTTCGAGTGCACTGGCCAGGTGGAGCCGGCTTCATTCTCGGCAGAATTGTTCGGCTGAGGTATCTGCTACTCTGCAGGCTGCGCCGCTTCTTGCGAGCCTCTTACACCCCGGCGATGGCCGGAGATCGTGCTTCCGGCTTCCGGCGGCAGCGTGAGAAACGGCACTGCCGCAAAGGCGGTGATGAGGCCGACCACGATAAAGGCGTTGGTAAAGGCGTTGGCGCCGATTGTGCCGTCGCCAAGCCATGCGTTTGCCTCCAGCACGGCACCGCCGACTGCAACACCAAGTGCAATGGAAATTTGCTGTGATGCGGCTGCAATGGCGGTGGCTTGTCCTGCTTCCCGGTCGCCGATTTCTGCAAATACGAGGGCATTTGTAGAGGTAAAGAACAGCGAGCGCAGGAAGCCGCCGGCAATGAGGACACCGATGATGACTGCGTGAGGCGTCTCCGCCGTGAAAGCCGCGTTGACCGTGATGAAGACGCTGCCAAGTAGAGCGGAGATAATCAGCACCTGTCTGAACCCGCCCAGCCGCAGAATACGGCTTGCGCCGAACTTCATGGCCAATGCGCCAATGGCGCTGGCGAAGGTCAGCATACCCGATTGGAAAGGGTTGAGGCCAAAGACGAGCTGGAACATCAACGGCAACAGAAATGGAGTGGCTCCGACGCCGACGCGGAAGATGAAGCCGCCGAAAATCGCCGAGCGGAATGCGCGGTCGCGGAAGAGCGTCAGGTCCAGTACCGGGCTTTCCACCCGCGCTGCATGCTGGCGGTAGAAGAAGGCGGCAAGCACGCCGATCAATACGGTGATGATGCCAACCATTGGCGGAAGGGCTGGCAGGCTTATGACGGAGAGGCCGAAAACGATCCCTGATGCGGCAATGCCTGAAAGCAGAAAGCCGCGCGTGTCCAGCCGCTTCATCTGCTCAGCCTCGATTTCCGGCAAAACGCGCCCGGCCATTGCTATGCCTGCAAGGCCGATGGGGACATTGATCAGAAAGATCCAGTGCCATGAAAAATAGGTAGTGATGAAGCCGCCGAGTGGCGGGCCTGCGATCGGGCCAATCAGAGCGGGCACCGCAAGCCAGGCCATGGCATTGACGAGCTGGTGACGTGGGGTTGCACGCACGAGCACCAGGCGACCCACCGGTGTCATCATCGCGCCGCCCATACCCTGTACGAAACGCGCCAGGACGAAGGCGAGGAGAGAATTGGCAAAGGCGCAGGCGATGGAGCCGAGCACGAACACTGCGATTGCAAGCCGAAAAACTTTCTTCGCGCCGAAGCGATCGGCCATCCAGCCGCTGATGGGAATGAAGATTGCGAGTGCAACAAGATATGTGGTGAGCGCAAGTTTGAGCGTTACCGGGCTCGTGCCGATATCCGCGGCAATGGCCGGCAAGGATGTGGCGATGACGGTCGAATCCATCTGCTCCATGAAGAGCGCGACGGCTAGCACGAGTGGTAATGCGCGGTTCAATCTCAGGCTCCAAGGCGTCCATGACCGCTACCGGCGGTTACGGATGTGCAGGAGTTACGCCTCCTGCAATCTGTGGGCAAGGGCGCACTCGGCTCATAGAGTTGCGCCAGCATGTCAGCCAATGCCTTTTCAACGCGGCTGCAACGTGGTACCAGCCAGCGCCAATCCTGAAAGGGAATCATCTACCGGACAGCCGGTTCCGTTTGTGGAACAGGTGCGTCTGCGTTCATCTGCAAGGGGTCGGCAATGGCACGAATAATCGAGACTGCAACAGGCGCGGAAGCGCTGACTTTCGACGACGTTCTGCTGCAGCCCGGTCATTCCGAGGTCATGCCCGGACAGACCGATGTGCGCACACGCATCGCCGGCGATATCGAGCTGAACATTCCGATCCTTTCAGCCGCCATGGACACCGTCACCGAAGCCCGGCTCGCAATAGCCATGGCGCAGGCCGGCGGCATGGGGGTCATTCACCGCAATCTTTCGCCCGCCGAGCAGGCCGAGGAAGTCCGTCAGGTCAAGAAATTCGAATCCGGCATGGTCGTCAATCCGGTGACAATCGGGCCCGACGCGACGCTGGCCGATGCCCATGCATTGATGAACGCGCACAAGATTTCCGGCATCCCGGTCGTGGAGAATGGCGGAAAAGGCGGACATCTTACTGGTCGCCTGATTGGCATTCTGACCAATCGTGACGTCCGGTTCGCATCTGATCCGAAACAGCCCGTCAAGGAACTGATGACGCATGACAACCTCATCACGGTGCGTGATGGGGTGAGCCAGGAGGAAGCCAAGCGTCTTCTCCATCAGCACCGCATCGAAAAATTGCTTGTGGTCGATGATCAGAACAACTGCGTCGGTCTGATCACCGTAAAAGACATCGAGAAATCCCAGCTCAACCCCAATGCCTGCAAGGATGCAAAGGGGCGCCTTCGCGTGGCAGCGGCAACCAGCGTGGGTGAAGACGGCTTCGAGCGTGCAGAGCGTCTGATCGATGCGGGCGTTGACCTTCTCGTCATCGATACCGCCCACGGCCACTCCCAGCGCGTTCTTGATGCAGTGGCCCGCGCGAAGAAACTGTCCAACTCGGTGCGCATCCTGGCCGGCAATGTAGCGACGGCTGACGGCACAAAGGCGCTGATCGATGCAGGCGCGGATTCGGTAAAGATTGGTATTGGTCCTGGCTCCATCTGTACCACCCGGGTGGTTGCGGGCGTTGGCATGCCGCAGCTTGCCGCAGTCATGACGGCTGCTGAAGTCGCGCAGAAGGAAGGCATCTCCATTATTGCCGATGGTGGCATCAAATATTCCGGCGATCTCGCCAAGGCACTTGCTGCAGGTGCGGCTGCGGCCATGGTCGGTTCGCTTCTGGCTGGTACGGATGAAAGCCCGGGCGAGGTCTATCTATACCAGGGCCGCTCTTTCAAAGCCTATCGCGGCATGGGCTCTGTCGGCGCAATGGCGCGCGGTTCGGCAGATCGTTATTTCCAGGCAGAGGTGCGCGATACGCTGAAGCTGGTGCCAGAGGGCATCGAGGGGCAGGTTCCCTACAAGGGCCCGACAGGAAACGTGCTGCATCAGCTCACCGGCGGCCTGAAGGCTGCGATGGGCTATGTCGGCGCACCGACGCTGGAGGAATTCCAGAAGCGGGCGACCTTCGTTCGCATCTCCGGCGCTGGCCTGCGCGAAAGCCATCCGCATGATGTGACAATTACCCGCGAAAGCCCGAACTATCCGGGCGCTTCCTGAACTGGCATTGCAAGAAGGGGCTTATCGAAGCCCCTTTTTCTTTATGTGATTGACGGAGATCGAAAATGTCGCAGACCGCAATTATCTGGCCCATGATCGCTCATGTTCTGCTTGTCTACATTGTCTATGTTCTGATGCTTGTTCGACGAGCCGCGGCGGTGAAGGCAGGCAATGCAAAGGTTTCGCAGTTTCGCGAAAACAAGGATGAGCCGTCAGAGAGCATCTTTGTGCGCAACAACCTGGCCAATCAGTTCGAATTGCCGGTACTCTTTCACGCTGTCTGCCTGGCGCTGGCCGTCACTGGTGCTGCCGGTTCTCTCGCCGTTACCTTGGCGTGGATATTCATCGCCACTCGCTATGCGCACGCCTATGTGCATATCACTGGCGGGCGCATCGGTCATCGTCAGAAGCTTTTCGGGCTCGGCTTTCTTGTCTTGGCCATCATGTGGATCACCCTCGCAATCCACATCGCAGCCTGATCAATTCTCGGGCGCGAAATTCTTCATAAGCTCCACAAGAGCGGCATAGTCGCCTTGCCTGCCGCTCGATTTGCGCCAGGCGAGGCTCAGCATGCGGTAGGGTGTAGGCGGGGCGAAGGGCAGAACCGCGATGCCCGCCATCGCCTCCGCTGCGGGCCGGGCAATCGCCGGTATCAGGGTCACGCCCAAGCCGTTGCTGACAAGCTGAAGTAGCGTGGCGAGGCTCGTCGCTCCGAAATCCGTGCTCACGGTGGTCTTCATTCGTCGGCAGATATCGAGAGCCTGGCTGCGCAGGCAATGTCCTTCCTCGAGAAGCATCAGGCGCTCCAGCGCCATCTCCTCTTCCATGATCGGAGGGGACAGGCGTTTGGCCTCACTTTCCGGCACGGCCAACAGAAAGGTGTCTCGAAAGAGATCGGCCTGCACCAGTGACGCCAAAGCCAGGGGTTCGGCAATCACGACAGCATCAAGACTGCCGGCATTCAGTTCTTCGACAAGGGTTTGAGTTACCGCCTCGCGCACTTCCAGATTGAGATGCGGGTACCCGTCCTTCAAGCGTGGCAGGAGGAGGGGGAGGAGATAGGGTGCCACGGTGGGGATCAATCCCAGCCGGAGCCGACCTTCCAGAACGGCCTGTCCCCGCAATGCACTCTGCTCAAGCTCGCGCGCTTCATTCAATATGAGTTCAATGCGCGGGCGGATGCGCTTGGCCTCCTCGGTCAGGATGACGCGTCCCGAACCGCGCTCGAATAGGCGCACGCCGAGCTGCTGTTCCATTTCCGCGATTTGGGCCGAAAGTGCGGGTTGTGTCACGCCTGCGGTTTCCGCGGCGCGACCAAAATGCAGTGTTTCCGCAAGGGCGGCAAAATACTGCATCTGGCGAAGGGTTATTCTCAACATAAGAACAAATTATCGCCACAAGCAGGAAAGACAATTAGAAATTATCGTTGAGTTTCGTATTTTAGAGTTGTTCCAAATTTCAGGACACGAGTTTCACCTCGCGCCTCATGCGCGAGCCATTTTTCACGAGGAAGGTATCATGGCTGATAGACCCACCTTAACCACAACTGCGGGCGCACCAATTCCCGACAACCAGAACTCCATGACGGCTGGTGAGCGCGGTCCTGTCCTGCTGCAGGACTATCAGCTCATCGAAAAGCTGGCGCACCAGAACCGCGAGCGCATTCCCGAGCGCGTGGTTCACGCGAAGGGCTGGGGTGCCTATGGCACGCTGAAGATCACCGGCGACATCTCGAAATACACCAAGGCCAAGGCACTGCAGCCGGGCGCCGAAACCCCGCTTCTCCTGCGCTTTTCCACCGTCGCAGGTGAGCAGGGTGCTGCCGACGCCGAGCGCGACGTTCGCGGTTTCGCGATCAAGTTCTACACGCCGGAAGGCAACTGGGATCTGGTCGGCAACAACACGCCGGTCTTCTTCGTGCGTGATCCCTACAAGTTCCCCGACTTCATCCACACGCAGAAGCGTCATCCAAAGACGAATCTCCGCTCGCCCACCGCAATGTGGGACTTCTGGTCGCTTTCGCCTGAAAGCCTGCATCAGGTGACGATCCTCATGTCGGACCGCGGACTGCCGGTCGCGCCGATGTTCATGAATGGCTACGGTTCGCACACCTATTCCTTCTGGAATGATGCGGGCGAGCGCTTCTGGGTGAAGTTCCACTTCAAGACCATGCAGGGCCACAAGACCCTGACCAATGAAGAAGCAGAACAGGTCGTGGGCAAGACCCGCGAAAGCTACCAGGAAGCGCTCTTCAACACGATCGAGAATGGCGAATTCCCGAAGTGGAAGGTCCAGGTCCAGATCATGCCCGAGCTGGATGCGGAAAAGACGCCGTACAACCCCTTCGACCTCACCAAGGTCTGGCCGCATGGCGATTACCCGCCGATCGACATTGGCGAGCTTGAGCTGAACCGCAATCCCGAAAACTACTTCGCCGAGATCGAACAGGCAGCCTTCTCGCCGTCCAATGTGGTTCCGGGAATCGGCTTTTCGCCCGACAAGATGCTGCAGGCGCGCGTGTTCTCCTATGCGGACGCACATCGCTACCGCCTTGGTACGCACTATGAGGCCCTGCCGGTCAATGCGCCGCGCTGCCCGTATCACCACTACCACAAGGACGGCCAGATGAACTTCTTCGGCCAGAAGACCGGTAATGTGGACGCCTATTACGAGCCGAATTCCTTTGGCGGTGCCGTCGAGCAGCCGGCTGCAAAGGAGCCGCCGCTGAAGATCTCGGGTGACGCGGATCGCTACAATCACCGTGTCGGCAATGACGATTATTCGCAGCCGCGCGCGCTCTTCAACCTGTTCGACGACGGCCAGAAGAACCGCCTGTTCAACAATATCGCAGCCGCGATGGCAGGTGTTCCAGGCGAGATCATCGAGCGCCAGCTCGCCCATTTCGACAAGGTGCACGAGGACTATGGCGCAGGTGTCCGTCAGGCACTGAAGGAACAGCACGGCTATGAAGCCAATGCCATTCCTGTCACGGGCAAGACGCCGCAGGAAGCTGCAGAGTAGAAGCAGCGAAACTGCCGGGAAACCAAGGGGCGCGGGGCAATCCGCGCCCTTTTTGCATGCGCGCTCACATCCCGCTGCCCCCTTGCGTTGGCCCTCCATGGAGTCTAGGCAGTGCGCCGAGACGGGTTAACCGAAGTAAGGGCTTATCATGCGCCTTGGTGGCAGGCTGTCCGCAGCCATGGAAATCATCCAGGATATCGAAGCACGCCATCGCCCCGCAGCAGATGCGATGCGCGACTGGGGTCTCTCTCATCGCTTCGCAGGATCCGGCGACAGGGCCGCGATAGGCAATTTCGTCTATGACGCATTGCGTCGCAGGCGTTCGGCAGCTTGGCTGTTCGACAGCGATACACCACGTGCCCTCGTGCTTGGCGCCTATTTCCTCGAAACCGGTGCTGCGCCGCAAGCGCTCGCGGCGGATTTGGAAGATGACCACTTCGCTCCCGAACCGATGAGCGATGCCGAGCTCCAGATGGTTGGCGAGCGGTTGGCGCAAGACATGCCCGATACGGAGCAGGCAAATCTGCCTTCCTGGTGCGAAGAGAGCCTGAAATTGGCATTCGGTGAAGCCTGGGTCAGAGAAGGGGCAGCCCTTGCCGCGCGTCCGCCACTCGATATGAGGGTGAACACGCTGAAGGCGCACCGCGACAAGGTTTTGAAGGCGCTGTCTCAGACAGGTGCGACAGCCTCGCCCCTGGCACCGCATGGCGTGCGTATCGCCCCCATCGAAGCCAATGGCCGTCATCCGAATGTTCAAGCCGAGCCTGCTTATCGCAAGGGTTGGTTCGAGGTGCAGGATGAAGGTTCGCAGATTGTGGCTGAGCTTGCGGGTGCGGCTGCCGGTCAACAGGTTCTGGACTTTTGTGCAGGTGCTGGTGGCAAGACGCTGGCGCTTTCCGCCAGGATGGAAAACAAGGGACAGGTTTTCGCCTTCGACGCCGACAAGCAGCGTCTGGCGCCGATCTTCGACCGCCTGAAACGCGCAGGCAGCCGTAATGTGCAGGTTGTCTCCCGGCTGGAGGGACTGGAGCAGCAGCGCGGGCAGATGGATCTTGTCCTTGTTGATGCCCCATGTACGGGTTCCGGCACCTGGCGCCGCCGCCCCGACGCCAAATGGCGACTGACCCGCCAGCAGCTTGAGGCGCGTATGGCAGAGCAGGCCGCCATCCTCGACGATGCAGCCACATTCGTGCGCCCTGGTGGGCGGCTCGTTTACATCACCTGCTCGGTGTTTCGAGAGGAAAACCAGAATCAGGCAGAAGCCTTCATCAACCGCAATCCTGCGTTCAGGCGGCAGGACCATATCGCGCTCTGGCAGCAGTGTTTTGAGGCGGAAATGCCTGCCCATCTGCACCAGGACGGACTGGTGCTGACACCGGCCAGCACAGGCACTGACGGTTTCCACCTTACCTCATTTCTGCGTGATTAGACGGAACAGCAGTGGCCGGGGCGAGTTCGAAGCAGACTGGGTCAATTTGAGTATAACGCAGGGCCCGAGATTGAAAGGCAGGTCAGGCCAGAATGGTCCGCAGGTCGTGGCGGGCAGAAAACACAACCGGATAATGGGAGTAGGCGCACATGAAGGGACGTTGGGCCACACTCGCACTGTTTATACTAGCTGTGATGGTGGCCGGCCTCTCGATTGGCTATCTCACGCAGCCGGGCGAGTGGTATGCCTCGCTCGACAAGCCGCCATTCACGCCGCCCAACTGGCTTTTTGCGCCCGTTTGGACCCTTCTCTACATCCTGATCGGAGCTGCGGGCTGGTATGTTAGGTTCGTTGAGCCAGATGCCTATGCTTTCAGGCTCTGGATGTTTCAGTTGCTTCTCAACTTCATCTGGTCGCCGCTGTTCTTCTCCGCGCATATGGTGGGCGCTGCCTTGATTGTCATCCTCGCTCTTGTGGCGGCCGTGGCAACCTTCGTCTCGCGGACCTGGAACACTGCACGTCCCGCAGCGCTGATGTTCATACCCTATCTGCTATGGGTGGCCTACGCCTTGGCTTTGAACACGGGGATCTGGGCGCTCAATCCTTTCGCTTGAGCCAGACCGCCTGATTGTCAGCCAGTCGTGTATCTGCAATAAAACTCGGCAAAACCGGAGGGGTTAAATGTCGGGCCAACCGATTGCGGATGCAGATTTCGAAGCACGGGTTCGCGCCAGCTTCGAGCGTCAAAAAGCGATGAAGACGCTCGGAGCGGAGCTGACGAGCGTCACGCCCGGAACCGTCGAAATCGAGATGCCCCACAACGGGGACTTTACGCAGCAACACGGCTTTCTGCATGCCGGTGCCATCTCCATGGCGTTGGATTCTGCTTGCGGTTATGCGGCCTATTCCCTCATGCCTGCCGATGCAGGTGTTCTCACCATCGAGTTCAAGGTCAATCTCCTCGCGCCGGGGCGCGGGGAACGTTTTCTTTTCCGTGGTAGCGTGACCAAGCCGGGCCGCACGATCATCGTGGCAGATGGTCAAGCTTATGCCTATGACGCCGAAGATAATGCCCGACTGATTGCGACAATGACCGGCACCATGATGACCATCGTGGGACGCCAGGGGATTGAGGGTTAGGGCGATGGATGTGCCGCTGACGCAACTTGCCGGTCACGATGTTCTGTTCGTCATGGCCGCCGAAGCGGAATATGGCCCGAAGCTGCGTGAACGCTTCAGCCCTCTGATGACGGGCGTCGGCCCGGTGGAGGCCGGAATCGCAATGGGGGCGGCGCTTGCGCAATTGAGAAGCGTTGGGCGCCTTCCGAATCTCGTCGTATCGCTGGGATCGGCAGGCAGTCGCGTTCTGGAGCAGACGGAAGTCTATCAGGCCTCCACGGTTTCCTATCGCGACATGGACGCGACAGCGCTTGGTTTCACAAAGGGGATCACACCGTTTCTTGATCTTCCTGCCACGCTCAAGCTGCCAGTCCAGCTACCCGGAATTTCCACGGCAACGCTCTCAACGGGCGCAAATATTGTGAGCGGAACTGCATATGACGCAGTGGATGCGCAGATGGTGGATATGGAGACTTTTGCGGTTCTGCGGGCCTGTCAGCAGTTTGATGTTCCCCTGATTGCCTTGCGCGGCATCTCCGATGGTGCGGCCGAGTTGCAGCACGTAAGCGACTGGACGGAGTATCTCGACATCATCGACGGCAAGCTGGCAGCTTGCGTGGACCGACTTACGGCTTATCTGGACACACACAAACTTCGGGAATAATGCGATTCTGGGGCCTCAGCCGTTGCGCTTTTGGCCATAAGTTTCTAAAGCCTCGCCATGACGACGCTCAGCCATCCAGATACAGTTCTCATCATCGACTTCGGCAGCCAGGTCACGCAGCTGATCGCGCGCCGCGTGCGTGAAGCCGGGGTCTATTCCGAAATCGCTCCCTTCCAAAATGCGGAAGAAGCCTTCCATCGGCTCAAGCCGAAGGCGGTCATCCTGTCGGGCAGCCCGGCCTCCACGGTGGATATCGGCAGCCCACGAGCGCCCCAGGCAATCTTCGATTCCGGTCTGCCCGTGCTCGGCATCTGCTATGGCGAGCAGACCATGTGCGCCCAGCTCGGCGGCAAGGTGGAAAGCAGCGACCATCGCGAATATGGCCGCGCCTTCCTCGATGTGCAGGAAGATTGCGCATTGTTTGATGGCGTCTGGGCGGCGGGCACACGTCATCAGGTATGGATGAGCCACGGCGACCGTGTCACGGCACTGCCGCCCGGCTTCAAGGTGGTGGCAACCTCGTCCGGCGCGCCTTTTGCGGCCATCGCCGACGAGAACCGCAAATATTACGCCGTGCAGTTCCATCCCGAAGTCGTGCACACGCCAGATGGCCGCAAGCTGCTTGCCAATTTCGTGCACAAGATTGCCGGTCTCAAGGGCGACTGGACCATGGCCGCCTATCGCGATCAGGCGGTTCAGGCGATCCGCGATCAGGTGGGTGACGGGAAGGTCATCTGCGCGCTGTCCGGTGGCGTTGATTCATCCGTTGCCGCACTTCTGACTCATGAAGCCGTTGGCGACCAGTTGACCTGCATCCTCGTCGATCATGGCCTGATGCGCAAAAACGAGGCCGCGGAAGTCGTCCAGATGTTCCGCGAGCACTACAATCTGCCGCTCATCCTCGTTGATGCCTCCGACAAGTTCATCGGTCAGCTTGAGGGCGAGGCGGACCCGGAAAAGAAGCGCAAGACCATTGGCCGCCTTTTCATCGAAGTGTTCGAGGAAGAAGCCGGAAAACTTGGCGGCGCGGATTTCCTCGTTCAGGGCACGCTTTATCCCGACGTGATCGAAAGTGTTTCCTTCACCGGCGGACCGTCGGTCACGATCAAGTCGCACCACAATGTGGGCGGTTTGCCCGAGCGCATGAACATGAAGCTTGTCGAGCCGCTGCGTGAGCTCTTCAAGGACGAAGTGCGCGTGCTCGGCAAGGAACTTGGCCTTCCCGACAGCTTTGTCGGTCGCCATCCGTTCCCGGGTCCCGGCCTCGCCATCCGCTGCCCGGGTGGTGTGACGCGCGAGAAGCTCGATATCCTGCGCGCTGCCGACGCGATCTATCTCGACGAGATCCGCAAGGCCGGCCTCTATGATGCGATCTGGCAAGCCTTCGCAGTCCTGCTGCCGGTGCAGACGGTCGGCGTCATGGGTGATGGCCGCACCTACGAATTCGTCTGCGCGCTGCGTGCCGTTACCTCGGTCGACGGAATGACCGCAGATTTCTATCACTACGACATGGAATTTCTCGGCCGCGCGGCGACCCGCATCATCAACGAGGTCAAGGGCATCAACCGCGTTGTCTATGACGTGACGTCAAAGCCACCTGGCACCATCGAGTGGGAATAGTCGGATTGCCGTGACGGCATCCGTGCGGCATCTGATCACGTCTCCGGCCCTCCATCGAAGGCTGCGCGATTTGAAACAGCTTCCGGTGGTGCGTCGGATGGCGAACCTGCCTTAACGGCAAGAGCAGCGGGCGCTCGCCCGGCTGCTCTCGTACTTGGTCAGGCGCTTTGCGCCAGACGCTCGGGCTCCTGCGACAGGAATTGCTGCAGATGGGCAGCGTGCCGGAACGAGGGCTCGATCGTGCGTCCTTCCCGAATGGCCTGGACGAAGAGCTTATAGTTTGTAGGCACCGGCCCAAGCGGCACTTCGCGCCACTGATGTGTCAGAAGATCGTCTCCTGTGCAGGCGCGCAGACGCGCGATGCGCTGCCCATTGATATCCTTGCCGCCATAGGAGACTTCCAGACCACCCTTGCTGCCAAAGATGCGCAGACTCAAATCGTCGGAATAGCCGCTGGCCCAGCGGCTCGCATGAATGGTGCCCAGCGCGCCGTTTTCGAAGGTCACCGCCATGACAAAACTGTCATTGGCATCGAGATGATATTCGCCGATGCGATCATTGTCCGCCTTTGCAAATGCCTTCATGCGGCAGTCTGCATCCGCGATCTCGGAGCCGACGCCAAACGATGCAAAGTCGAGAATGTGAATGCCAACATCGCCAAGCACACCATTTGAGCCATGGCGCGTCGAAAGGCGCCAGAGCCAGCGGTCTTCGGTGCGCCAGTCGCCCCAATAGGCGCTGGAAAGCCAGCTCTGCAGATATGACGCTTCCACATGGCGCACTGCGCCAATCTCTCCGCCAAGCACCATTTCACGAGCTTTCTGGACCGCATTCACATTGCGATAGCTCAAATTGACCATGCCAATAAGACCAGCCTTTTCGGCAGCTGCTGCCATTTCCAGTGCGTCGGCGTGGTTGGTTGCAAGCGGCTTTTCGCAGAAGACATGTTTGCCAGCTGCAAGTGCCTTCAATGTCGTCGAATGGTGCGCCTGATCGGGGGTAACATTCGCGATTGCGTCGAACTGCCCCCAGGCAAGCGCTTCGCCAAGGTCGCTGAAGGCCTTGTCGATATTATGCGTCTTGCAGAAGGCGTTCAGCCGGTCTGCATGCAGGTCGATACCCGCAACCACTTCCACGCCCTCGATACCTTGGAAGGCCCTCGCATGAGCTGCTGCCATGGAGCCGGTGCCAAGAATGGCGATGCGGATCGTATCAGCACTCATCGGAAACCCTCCTCTCCGGCGGCATGCAATCTGGGACCACGCTCCTCGATAGGCTCAAGGGCCTTCTCGACAGGAACGTTCGGTGCCTTTGTCATGTCATGATCGGTGATATTCGGGTTGAAGGCCCACTGAGTGGCGTTGGCAATTACCTTGCGGATATTGGCATCGTAATAGGTCGGATAGGTCTCGTGCCCCGGCCGGAAATAAAACACCCGACCGTTGCCGCGCTGATAGGTCATGCCGGAGCGGAAAACCTCGCCGCCCTGAAACCAGGAAATGAAGACGGTCTCCAGCGGCTCGGGCACGGCGAAGGCCTCGCCATACATCTCCTCGTTTTCAAGTTCGAAATGCGCAGGCAGCCCTCTGGCGATCGGGTGGGCGGGATTAACCGTCCAGAGACGTTCCCGCTCGCCCGCCTCCCGCCAGCTCAAGGCACATGAAGTACCCATCAGGCGCTTGAACGGCTTTGCGAAATGCGAGGAGTGTAGCGCGATGAAACCCATGCCCTGCCAGACCCGCTGCACGACGCGATCGACGATCGCATCATCGACATCGCCATGCGCGGCATGTCCCCACCAGAGCAGCACGTCCGTATTTTCCAGTGCTTCCTTGGTGAGGCCGTGCTCAGGCTCCTGAAGCGTGGCGGTGCGCGCATCAATGCCACCGCTCTCGCGCAGGCCGCGCGCGATGGTTTCATGCATGCCGTCGGGATAGATCTCCCGCACGACCTTGTTTTTCTGTTCGTGGACGTTTTCGCCCCACACGAGCGCGCGTATCATGAAATGCCTCGTTTTCAGTTTGAAGTGTAATGGCCGCTGGATCAGCGCAGGCGCAGGCCGCTTTCATCAAAGCGGTGCAGATGCGCTTCCATCGGCGAAAAGCGGATTGCGGTGTCCGGCGCGACCGGTCGGTTTCCCTGCTGGCGGATGACCACGGGTTCTTCCGCCCCTGCATCGGCATAGACATAGGTGTCGGAGCCCAGATTCTCCGAATGAATCACCCGGCCCTCCCAGCGGCCACTTTCGTCGATCTCCAGATGCTCCGAGCGGATGCCGAGCGTGTGACAGGAATATGCACCGGCCTTCTCGCCGTTGAGCAGGTTCATCTTGGGCGAGCCGATGAAGCCCGCGACGAAAGTGGAGTTGGGCTGCTCATAGAGCTCGAGCGGAGTGCCGATCTGCTCGACCTTCCCGTCGCGCAGAACGCAGATACGGTCGGCAAGCGTCATTGCCTCCACCTGGTCATGCGTCACATAGACCATGGTTGTGTCGTTCATCTTCTTGTGCAGGCGGGCAATCTCGATGCGCGTGGACACCCGAAGCGCCGCATCGAGGTTCGACAGCGGTTCGTCAAACAGGAATACCCGCGGATTGCGCGTAATGGCACGGCCGATGGCCACGCGCTGTCTTTGGCCGCCGGAAAGCTGGCGGGGCAGGCGTTCCAGAAGGTGGTCGATCTGCAGCATGCGCGCAGCCTCTGTCACCCGCGCCTTGAGCTGCCCGGCATCGGCGCCTGAGAGCTTCAGGCCAAATGCCATGTTCTCGAACACGGTCATATGCGGATAGAGCGCGTAGGACTGGAAAACCATGGCGATGCCCCGCTTGGAGGGAACGAGGTCGTTGACGCGCTCACCATCAAACAGGAGATCGCCGCCCGTCGCGTCTTCCAGGCCCGAAATCAGCCGAAGAAGCGTGGACTTGCCGCAGCCCGAAGGTCCGACAAAAACCATGAATTCTCCGGGGCGTATTTCCATGTCCACGCCCTTGATGACTTCGAACGCACCGAAGGACTTGCGGATATTTTCAAGCTTGATGTGGGCCATGGTGCCTTAGCCTTTCACACTGCCGGCGGTGAGGCCGGATACGATTTTTCTCTGGAAGATCAGGACAAGCGCGACGATCGGCACTGTCACGATGACGGATGCGGCCATGATCGTGCCCCACGGGATCTCGAACTCGCTTGCGCCTGACAGAAGTGCGATGGCCACCGGCACCGTGCGGGTCGTCTCCGAAGCCGTGAAGGTCAGCGCGAAGAGGAACTCGTTCCAGGCGCCGATGAATGCCAGGAGCCCCGTCGTCACGATGGCCGGCCACAGAAGCGGCAGGAAGACCTGCGTAATGATCACCCACGGGCTGGCACCATCGACAATGGCCGCTTCTTCCAGCTCGACGGGAAGTTCGCGCATGAAGGTGGTGAGCACCCACACGGTGAAGGGCAGGGTGAAGATCGTGTAGCTCATGATCATCGCCCAGGGCGTGTTGAAGATGCCAAGAAACCGGACCAGCTCGAAAAGGCCGGAGAGCACCGCGATCTGCGGAAACATGGAAACGGCGAGAATACCGAGCAGCACCACACTTCTGCCCTTGAAGCGCACGCGCGAGAGGGCGTAGGCAGCAGTAACCGCCAGAACAAGAGCGAATGTTACCGTCAGCGTTGCGATGAAGACCGAGTTCAGGATCGAACGCGGGAAATTGCGTGCGCCCAGAACGCTCCAGTAGTTGGCGAAGTCAAACGATACCGGCAGGTAGTTGACCTGGAAGATGGCCGTACCGGTCTCAAAGCTGGTGAGGACGGCATAGTAGAACGGAAAGACGGAGATCAGGACGATTATGCCGACCAGAAGATAGAACGCGACATTTGATAGAAGCTTCATC
>Ga0310345_10003136_pt1 | contig 15988 bp, 16 predicted proteins | sample HC15DNA20500_MG_FD_204667 | JGI IMG/M metagenome (GOLD analysis project Ga0310345, IMG submission 204667) | Marine microbial communities from station ALOHA, North Pacific Subtropical Gyre - HC15-DNA-20-500_MG | ecosystem: Environmental > Aquatic > Marine > Oceanic | place: Pacific Ocean: North... | reverse complement strand
CGAACAGATCAATGGCATTCTGACTTGCATCGAGCTGGGAAGGAGCGCCATTGAAGCGGGATCAGAAGACAACGGCTTGAATTCTGAAATTAACATGGCAATCACTGCTGAACTTTGCATCCGAAACCCCGTCATCTGACCGTGTCGATATTCCGCACACAATCTCTCATTCTGTTAATTGCCTGCGCGATCAAGGGAAGGATTGAGCTAGATGAATAGTTATCCAAAAGACGAACATGCGTTAGCGACTTACCCCAAAACGGAATTGTATAGCTGCTGCGAAGGTAATCGGGCCCCAGATTGGTCTGAGTATGAATACTTGGTTCTTGAAGGATGCACTACCATCCCTCTCGATCCAGGCACCACGTCGGAAAAAGGCAGTAATGAGATTTTGGGACTGCAAGATCGTAAAGCGGCAGATTTCTTCACTGTTTACGCTTGGAAAGACGGTTGCCGGGCAATAACAGACGTTGGTGATTTCAATAAGGCGACGCGCCTCATCAAACATCTCAGCGAAATCTCGGGTTTGGAGTACCAAATCAATTGCTGACGATAATTCATGCACTTCCATTCAGTGAGAGCAGCAAATGACCGAGCTATCCAAACAGCAAGAAAAGTGGTGCGAAGAATTGAGGGCGCACATCAACAAAATGCCAACAGGTATCGAGATTTGCGTCCTGTATGGGGGTGTTATTTGCGTTGCCGAACATGGCGCGCTCAAGGAATACTCAGATCGAGTTGGGGACTGTGACTACCGTGATGTCCAATGGTTGACCACCATCTTTCCCAAGAAGTCCGTAGCGCGACGCATAGACGGCCGCGACACACAAGTCTAGGCCCCACGCGCAGCATAGCCTTATGGCGAAGTGGATTTGCTCTGATGATTTTAGATGGTCAGAATGTATCGAATTGGAGGCACTGAGATGGCGTTGACAACCATCACTCATGATCAACTCGAAAAAGCTGCGGCCGCACATTATGGGTGAGAATATAGTGACTGGGATCGACTGGACGCACACCGAAAAGAGCAGCTTATCGAGCAAATGGAAGTGGCGTTCGAAATAATTCATATTGAAGTACTTGATGTTTGATGAACGACCATATCGGTAAGGTCACCGATATGCTTGCTTTCAATTGTGCGAAAACGTAGCGCATTGATATCCCGACATATAATCGACGCGTCGACGCGCACTTTTCGAACGTCAAGTGTTGGGCTTCGGATATTGAGATGGTGGAGAACATGAAGTGATTTTTAGGATACCCAGCATAGACAGAAAAACAGGGGAAATCGCATATTTTGAGTTTCCGGCAATTGCCATTCTTGAATTGACCATCGGTGACGTCAGACGCAAATTCGTTGTTCACGAGGGCAAAGGTTCGCAAATCGATCAAACTGTACTCAGCGATTTCAAATCAGGTTTCGGTATAAAACCTTTCGAACCATTCATAGTCGAAATGCTTGCCCTGGGTGTCGCTGGAGCAGACGACATGCACAAAGTAGGGCAGTACATCATTGATCGACTTGTGAGCACCGTCGGCGCTGATGTGCTACTCGACAAAATGAATAGCCGCCCAGTCGTTAACTTCGAAAATTAATGGCAAGTTCGAGCACATACAAGGTACTGTTAGACGAATTTCCAGTATTCAAAGCAACGAACAGATAACGAGACTACTTCTGAAAGGTGCCTTATGAGAAAATATCTCCTCGGTATTGTGGGCTTTCTGGCCCTCTCCACCTCGATTGCAAACGCATCCTCAGCTGACGATTTGAGCGCAAACGAATATCTGGCAGGAGCAGAGGCTTGTTATCGGTTGCGTGTATTGCAGCACTCGATCGAAGAGCGTCTAGAGCGGACAATCAAGCTCAACAAGTCGAGAGGGACAGTCATCTCAGGAAGCGATTATGAAGCGCTGGTAGATGAAGAGGAAAATGCAATTCAACAAATTCCGATTTACGATTTGGTCGTAAAGGCAGCTGGGAAAGTTGGCCTTTCTGCAGAGACATGTCGGAAAATGGACGGTGCAAAAATATATCTGAATTTGCTTGGCTCTCCAGACCCGGGCTGGTGACATGATCTTTCGAAGTATCGAGGAAGTTTGATGGCGATATTGAGAATATTCCTCCTACCATTAGCTGCAATACTCGAATTGGCCTTACTTCTGTCAGGCTATGCACTCTCGTATTTCTCAATCACCCGCGCACTGGCCAACAAACTTGTGGAAATAGGCCAATCGATGCCGGCATTTAAATGGTACATGGGAAATCAATAAGTTGCGCACCATCTTGGATCTAAGCAGCCTGTACAGGGCCCCAAATTGAGAACTATTTTATGAGCCGATGTATTCTGGAAGCGGAAGACCATGACGTCGTTATTGGTCGGGATCCTCCGATCGGAAGCTTCTTTCTTCAAGTGCTAATGCCTGGTGGAGATATTCCAATTATTTGGGAAGGTGTCGGTCCTCAACCACACCTATATCCAGACGACTTGATTAGATTGGCCAGCCAGTACACAAAGCCGTTTGACCATGGCCTGCTTCGCAGCGAGCTGATGAAGGATCAGGCAAACCATCTCGAACGACATTACGAAATACACGGCAATGAATTTTGGGGTACTCCTGCTGAATTTGAGCAGCGGTCGAATTCATCTGAGGAAATAGCCGTGCGTCCGCCACATGATCATAGCGGGAAAGGTCAGAAACGCGATGGAAGCAAGGTACGCTCTATACCGAGGTCAGCATATCCTCGTCTCGTAATGTGGGTAGCAACAGTTTTGACGACAGGTTCCGCAGGTTTGTGGGGGCGCGGATTTGGTGGTCCGGCGATCATACTTACAGCGGTTCTTGCATTCTTTTTGGCCCGCTGGGTTTATGACCTCAAGGTGGGTAACCTGTCACGGGCAACAGAACAGAAGAAGGACTGGCGCGAGTGGGCAGCTACAGTTATCGGTGTTGTAGTTGCGACCATATTTGCGCTTTGACAGCATAAGGGTAGCTACTTCAGTTTGAATTATCTCGACCTTGAACTGCTTCGTTTACGCGAATTGCATCTGGATGCGCGCCGATATCTGGTCGCTTCCAATTCACCAGCTCGATCAATTCTTCTGGAACCTCAGCCGCGCCTGGTGCAGTACACCGAAGGAAAGTGTCACCAAACACACGATGAACGTGCTCCCAGAACACCAAACGATACTCCGGGGACATTTCTTCTAGAATCCAGTGCAAATCACCAATTGCCTTTTTCCAAACCAAAGCTTCAAAGTACAAAAGCTCATTATCTGGCGCGGAAGATCTCGCAATCCCACTGCCACAGAAAAAATCACAAGAATCGCCTGCCGCAGCACGCTCTTTTACCTCAGCAGCAGCCAGTTTAAGGCCAATCGCGATACAGCTTTTGATATGGTTCGATGCCCACGTTTGGTCATAATCAAGCTGCATTTCACTTTGTTTCTTTTTCAGCGCTTCGATTTCCGAACGTAAGGCAGAGATGACCTTCAACCCGTCATCCCTCTCTTTAACCACATTTTCGAAAACACGACGGTTCTCATTGTGGACCTTTTGTTCCCGCAATCCGGAAACAATCATTCCACCAAAAAAACCATCACTATAATTGTCATCAAGTGACATCGGAAACATTTCCCCTTTTTCAACAAGAAGACGCAAAAGCTATTGTCAGTATATTTCCATACCTAGTGACAGCCAACATCTAGATTTCATATACGCCTCATCTAAGCTTTGCGATCACGCTCACCTCCGCCGCCATCTTGCTTGATTTCAACACCATTGTTCGAAGCACCCTCGGTCCCACTGGATGACCGTTTACCTTCGTCACTTGCTTCAGATGATGCGTTTGCGGCTTTCATCGCCATATCTTGCCCTCCACCCTTTTCGTGATTTCCAACAGTCTGGGTAGCAGAGACGTCTTTTGATGCGGCACCACCGTTTTCTGCACCTTCCCCGCCACCATCTTTCAGCTGATTGTTTGCTTTCATGCCCATTCCAAGCGCGGCCATTGAGCCACGATTAACAGCCTGACCTGAGCTGTGCGTGCCGGCCATGATAACAGCCCGCTGACGTCGGTCTTCATCCTCGTCACCGATTGTTTCGACGGCAACTCCCATCCAGCGCAATACTTTATCTGGAAGCCATGTCATGAACCGGAACGATCGCTCCGCAATCACGGCCAATAGGCCCACAAACATGATTGCAAACAAAATTCTGGTCAACAGCCCTGCGGAATGACCAAGAAGGATGTCGTTTACGGCCCAATCCCAAGCGAGAAGGTAATATGTCGAGGCCATTGCAAAAATGCCCATGCCGCCATACAGCCCGCCCAACATAAGCGGCGGCCGGGCTGCAATATTCAGCAGGATTTCCCAACCCTTTTTGCCGCTTTCACCTGAAAGACCTTCACCATTCGGCATCAAGTGGGCAACGGCCCAGAACGAGGCGCCAATAACTGCTTCAGTGATCAGAATGAACCACCCAACCACTGCAGTAGACCAAATCAGAAACGGCATTGCCGGGAGGACGAGGGCAAGAAAAGCAGCACCAGCAAAAGACAACGACAAGATAAAGCCGACGATCATGCCGATACCAATTCCAAACGCACCGATAGGTGAGCCGCCACCACCTCCCGCTTTTCCAATAAACTTCCCCAATGTTTTCATTAAAGCTGCTTGTGGGGTGAAGTTCGCAAACGTTGCGGCCAGCGACACCACAACGTAAAAACCGACAATACCAAGCATAACATTCAGCCAGAAGTGACCGTAATGGACAAGCTCCCCAAGGGTATCGGCAAAATACTTTGCATCTCCATTTGAATAGCGTTCCTGGAAGCCTTTGCCAAATTCAAACATGGAGGCGATCCCTCCAAAGGCTGAGTTGATCCACGCAATCGCGTCACCCATTATATCGGATAGAACATCACCAGTTTTGCGCTGGTCACGCAGGGTGTCACTATATGATCTGTCAAAGTCATAAATGGGGGTAAATTCGGGATCACCATCAACATATGCTGCGAGCCCATCAAACACGTTCATCGCACTGTTATAGGCGATATTGTTTACTGCCGGCCCATTGTCTGCAGGGCGAGGGGCGCGGGGCTCCTGGAATATGGGGGTATACGAAGATGCTTCGAATATTTCCCGGTTAAGCGATGAAATGGTCAGATAGTAGGAACCGGCATGAAGCCAGCCTGCTTTTATCAATGCTTCTTTTAATTTGCTTGCCTTCTCAGAACTGGAACGCAATTTACTGATTGCCTCTTGCGATTTCGAGACAACCGTCGTTTCGTAGACAGCTATAGCTTTCTTATACGCCAAGTGGACTGCATTTATTTCCTCTCGTGTTGGCTTATAGTCACGTGTTTTGTTTGGGAATGACAAAGCGGCAATCTGATCCACTAGAACATCAATCTCGCCGCCAACCCGGAGCATTTTGCGAATTGCTTCTAGATGCGCATCGTAAATCGGCTGTGAAACGGTTTCCAGAGTGCTAAATCCGAAATCCGCGACTTCCTCTTTTCTGTCGATGCGCTGTGAAAACTCAATGCTTCCACACACACCAGGCTCTTTGTTTTTACCATTCTGTATGCGATCTGCGCCAATTCTGGTCACACTATACGAATCACCATCAACCGTTTCTTTCTCGGTCGAAGTTTCCTTGATGACAATGGCTGCCGGGGCAGGCGAGCTACCTCTCTCAATTAGCCAAAGCTGCCTTTCCGAATAGGCCAAAGTGCGCTGGCAAAGCATCATTTTTGTGAGACCGGCAACTGGCACGCTTGCATTGGGTGGAGCTGCTGCGCTGATTGAAACACCACCATCAATGAATTCTTCAATGGTCTTGGCTTGAATCCAATCTGTTACACCGATCGTCACCAGGGCGACTTTCATGAGCAAAACCTGAGCGACAAGATAGCCGCTCGGCAGGGGGACAAGACCAACCATTGCTACAGAGATTCGAACCGGGACCCACGTCGAAGACCACTTCTTACCTAAAATCTCACCATCTGAAGATGTTTGGATCATCCCTACAAGAACGAAGTACCCAAGAAGGACACTTCCAAGCCCTGCAACTGCATAGTTCATATACTTGATGTAAACACCCAGAAGTGTCTGAGCATCATCAGAGCCTTCTCCGCCATAATCGACCAGGCTGCCAAACAGCATATGCAAATATCGCGCGGTTTCGCTGCTGCCGTTTTCAAGAACTTCGTCGGCAACATCCTGCATATCATTTGCGGCCTCGTCGGCCATATCCGTTCCGGTTGAAGTGGGCGGGTCATCTCCAAGTGCCGCATATGTCGGCGATAGAGCAAAGAAAAACATGAACAACAGGGAGGCCAGCGTGATGAATACGCTTTTAGAGCGAACTGACATCATTCATGTCCTTTCGGTGCTGAGAAATGCGGAACGAGGCGGCTGGGCTTTCGGATGAAATCTCGAAATGGAACAAATTTCCTGGTCCAAAGCTGATATGACGCATGCGCATGCTTTTGCGCCAGACAGCTCGAAACAAACAAAAACGGTACAAAAAGGAGCCCGCGATATGGCTCGGCACCCACTAAAAAATGCAATAATGCCATTGTGACGCAATACAAAGACGTCACGTAGAAAATAGCCGAAAGGATCGCTCTGGATCTGGCAGATCGCGCAACTTCAATATCTGACATTCCCTTGACACGTTGCACCTCGGCAAACGACAGAGACGTCCCCCGCGGCATAGCCACAATTTTCCTGAGCGGGAGAGATGTGAGCATTTTGAAGTTACTACGGAGACTGGACGCGTTTGCGGCAATTCCCAATGTGCGGTCGACATAACTAAATGGGCGCAATAGGCCGCCGCGAGGCTCAAATCCTGTTAATGTTTCAGGGCCATCGATTTCGAGCTGACCAGAGAATTTCCCAACGATCTTCGATGTAACACTGGTTCCCCGAAGCACTGTTTTATGAGCCGTGACGTGATCAGGAAAGGATCCATCGGACAAACCCTTGCAGAACTTGAGGCGAAGTGTTCCGCTGCAGATGAGGCCTTCTCCAATCAGCTGAATTTTCGACTTATCTAGGAGACAATCCCCCACGATACGTACATTCTTACCGATCTCCACAATTGGCGAGCCAACAGCATGCAAGCTACCGTCCAAACCAAACTGATCGGGAATTTTCAGGAAGCGTTCATCAGGACCAAGACTGCTCCATGATTTGCTGGATTCCAACATTTCCGGGCGCAGATCAAGAAGCCCTTGAACATTTGTCGGCCGGGCAGGACCATCACGACCTATCAGGTACAGCAGCAGATCTTCATAGTCTGCCGGCATAGTGTAGTCGGTACGCAATTCGGAAATACCCATAACAAAAGCTCTATTGTTGGTAGCAACAAAAAATATTGAGGAGCCCCGATCATTATTCGGGGCTCCATTCTTGGGTTAAAGCTGGCCTTACATTTCGTACATCGATTCATCTCGCGCCGAAGAACGCTGCTCATTCTGTGAGCGCGATGTCTTTAAACTTTCAACCGCGTGATCCGAAGTGTGCACGAAGCGGTCCCCGATAAATCCTTGAGGATCAATCGACCGGGCAGGATCAACCGACATGTTGTTATCGATTTCCAGGAAGCCGCTCGGCCGCTGGGTCTGAATATCATCGCTCGATGCGGCAACATCTAATGCAGTGCCAACACCAGGAGCAATCATATGCACGATCGTCGACAAAGCTTCCTTCAAACTATTGTTCGAAGCTTCCGGATCGTTATTCATCGGCGGCGGTAGCGACTGGATCATTTCACGGTCAAATACACAAACTGTTGCCATATCCGCTCCTACATTATGTATACAAAAAAACAGCAACACGTAACAAGATGTTCCTGTACTATAACCATAATACAGATCAGATGTGTTACTGATCTTACAAAATACACATTTTCGTGGAGCGTTTTGATGCTGCATCCCGACATTAGGTCGAGCGCTACAGATCAGTGGATAGGTAAACTTGAAGACAAGGTTCGCCGGGCCATTGAGAACATGATCCAAGGGGAACCGTGGACGCTTGATCTTCGCTCTGATCAAGAAGATGAGACTTCGAGCAAGGGCCGCGAACAGACACTGGAATCACTATCGTATCTCTTGACGTCGCTGGCATCAGAAGCCGAGATTCAAGATAGCGACATGCGAGATATTCAGATTATCATTGCCTATCTCAGTGCACCTCGTCGATTTCAGATTTTTGAAGCCTTACAAAATTCAGCTGCTTTTGACAGCGGTGCTCGCTTGCTCCAGAAAATCGAGACAACTCGACAATACTTTCGCTCTCAAGAAGCAGAGATTTTCGGCGATCAGAACGTCGAGGACACCGCTCGCACAATATTGCGAGACACTGTCTTGCACATTCTTCAGAGGACAAGCCTGGCGTCTCTCTTCAATCCGGAACGCATAGCCAGAATTGCACGCATTGCGCGCGAGCAAATGAACCATCAGCACTCGGCACATTCCAATAATTGAAATGTTCGCTGAATGGGAGCCGACAGGAGTATTAGAAATTGCCCCAGTTTACAAAAATCAGTCACAGGTTAAAGCAGACCATGCTCGGGTCTTCACTTTGGGCATCAGCAATGTTGTTGTCTACAGGTGCCATCGCATTTGAAGCTGGCGACGCGTTTACCATCACCGAGGCTTGTGACCCTGCTTTACTCGAAGCCTCTCAGGAATCATCTGAGAAGGCTTCCGAAAAATTGTCCTCGATCCTGAGTGAAGTGATCGGGACCCCCATGAACATCGAAGAACTGGCCTGTCTCGACAACATGTTTTCGATGGACTTCGGACTGGGCGTAAGTATCCCGGGCATCGATGATATCATGAACGCCGTGCTGTCTAATGTCTGCTCTGCAGCTGAGGAAGCTTGGGGTGAAATGAATGATCGTCTAAGCAAATCACTGGCAATCAACACAGATGACTTCGAACTTCCCGGGGGCGTGCGCGTGCCTGGTCTGTCTGGAAATATCGGAACTGGCCTTGACCGCAATCCTAACGCTTCACTGTCCGATATCCTCAAGGGCAATGGTAGCGCCAGCGACATCATCAATATGGATATTCCATCCGCCGAAGACCTTGGAGCTGAAACCTATGAAAATAGCAGCCGGTCAATTGAGTTGATGAAGGAAGCGCTGAAATGAGAAAGATAATCTTTGCCTCCGCCCTCTGCCTTAGCTCCGCTTTGACACAGCCTGCCTGGGCAACCGGCATCCCAACAGTCGATGTGTTGGCAGTGCAGGCCTCCGAGCTCTTCCGCATGTTCTCTGGAGCACTTCAGTCCAAACTCGCCAACGGTCAAGTGCTTGCAGATTCAGATCTCGCAAAGCGCGAGCAAATGGCTGAAACGGTTCGTTCCTCTGTGCTATCGGTAGAGGGCTGCTATTCATCGACTGGCGCTCTCGCGACTGCCGCAGCAGAACAGAAATCCGCCGCTGTAGCTGTGACCGCTGAGAGCTGGCTGGTAGATCAGGCACGGAATGCTCTTGAAGATGAACCATACGGCTACAATGAACGTGTTTTTGCGCGCGATGCAGACCTGAAGAACAAGGACATGCAGCCAGTTGATCTTGTCTTGCAACAAGCGTCCCTGAGCGATGACGAAATGAAAGTTGCACTGGAGAGCCTGTCTGCATCAACTTCACCTCGAAACTCTGATTTCGGCAATATCGATAACGATATGGATGCCCGTGTCAGAAAAATGCGACATGCATGGATAACAAGCCCGGCAGTTGTTGTGTTGTCTCAGCAAGCTGAAGCCGTGAGTGCCGATGAATGGCGGAAAACCTTGTCAGCTATGGGACATATATCGGAAGATGCTTTTGCCAACTCCGATAAGCTCAGCATGGTTGAGATTTTCGACTATCTGGTGAAATCCCGCTACGGTGGCGCCGGATATTACTCCAAAACACTATCGGGCATGATCACCACACCCGAGCTTCTAAGAGAGTTAATTCGCCTGTCTTCCATAAATCTGCGAGTTAACTGGGAACGCCTGGAACTGGAAAGAGCTCAAGCGCTTGCGCAGGCGGTCAGCTCATCGAGCGAATTCTCCGAACAGTTCTCGATACCAGTCAGTTCTGATTAACACCAGCGCCCAATAAAAAAAGCAGGAGAACCTAAATTGTCTCCTGCTTTTTTTGCATTTTTCATAGTCAATTAAGATGAGCGTGGGATCCGGGGTGCCCAAAATCGACATTATCAATAGACTTTTCAATGGACCATGGATTGTTGTTGAGCGTTGAAAGTTGATACTCAATGAATCTCTTTTCCGCCAAAAGTTCTTCAAGGCGTTTTTTAACAAATGCACGCGCAGTTGAGGTTGGGGCCTCGCTAACCTGACAACGCATTCTACCGATGTCGTAGGTCACGATATTGACGCGCTTCTGAAGCTCACGCCGATAGGCTTCCAAATTCCCTTGTTTTGAAAAACGCGGAGAAAAGTCTCCCAGCCGGACTTCGCGCTTTTTGTTTCGCCTGCGATCGTTGCTCCCTTTCTTGAGACCAGCCGCCATGACAATCACCTTTTGATTAGATTGGAAAACACAAAAAAAGACCAACCAAAGGTTTGCGTACCTTCGGTTGGTAATCGGATCACTGCTGTTTGCGAAGTGCTGCTACAAGCTTTTCGGGATCGTAGACTTGCGAGAGAAAGGCGACGATGTCTTTTGGCGCGCCCTCCACAATTGTCGGCTGCCCATCTTTGCTGACAAATGTGATCAGGGGGGAGACCCGCAAATCGAACTCATCCATAACCTGATGAGTTGCGTATATTTTCTCACGCGAAGATTCGGTCAGCTGCGTGATTTGCGAATTGGCTATAGAGCCATTCATAACCTGCGCAAAAACGGCAGCCGGGTCTTTTGCGTCAAGAATTGTTGCCGCAAGACTTACAGATGCTTCATCCTTGAAAGCGGCCATCGACACATTCAGGCGAAGCATCTTCTTCTCCACCAGAACCCGAACTTTATTCCAGAAATCATGGCAATAGGGGCATTTTGCATCGATGATGATGTTGATTTCTGGGATATCCGGACCTTCACCACCCACTGAAAAGTGAGAAATTTGTGAAAGCGCTGCAAATTTACGCGCTTCTGCACTTGCTGCAGGGTCATCAACCTGATCAGGCTCCTGAACCCCTTGCTGTTCCTCTTGAGAACTTTCGGTTTCAGGATCATTTGCCGGTCGAGCGATTGGCGCGGGATCGCCAGAGAGCAGAGCATCCAACTCATTCGCCACCCGGGCATCTACCGCAGAAGCGTCCGATCCGACAGTTGCTTCTGCTGCAGATTGTTCGGCTACAATCTTTTCGACACCAAATTTCTGGCCATCAATCAGCTTGGTGATTTGCATTTGGGTGACGTTGTCACCATCAAGATCATAAGCCGTTCCAACAATGACAGACTTTCCACCTTGCGGCAGATAAATTGTATTGAATCGGTTCTGGTTCTCACCAGGTACGGCATACGGAAAAGCAATTGTTCTGAGCGTATCAAGGAAGCCCAGATCGAAATACATTTTGAAATCAAGAATAGACTGGATGATCTCTTCCTTGCCAAACTTCGTGTCAGCATCGGAAACAAGTTCACCGCCAGACATTGCGACCAGTTGCATACGGGAGATATTGCGGCCATCTGCATCAATCATATAACCGTCAATTAAATATTGCCCGTTAGGGCTGACATATACAGTTTTGTATATGATTTCCTTGTCTGCTTTTTCTCCCTGAATTCCCGAATACAGGAATCCGTCGATACCATCAAATGCGCCCAGATAAACAACCGTTCCCTTTGCGCTAAGTGCCTTCATTGCATTTTCTGTAGAAGGTCCAAACCTGAATTTGCGCGGCTTCGACGTGGTTTCTGCAACCAGAGCACTTGATGACAACCCAATGGACGGGGAGCTATTGCCAGAGGGAGATTGTGCTTTCAAAGCGGTTGCTGGCGGCACTCTTTCGACACCTGAGGCCAAGGCCGGCAGTGACACGGCAGACAAGCTGATCATGGCCGGGATCAGGAAGCGCGCAGATGGCAAGAATTTTCTGGGTTTATGCATCTCAATTCCATCCAATACAAAATATCTGATTTGGATGAAGAGAAATACAAAATACAAAATCGGTCAACCCAAAAAAGTACATTAATTTATCAAAAACCGATTCTGGTTACAAAATTTTCGGCAACAATGATTTGAAATACACAAAATCAGACGAAGAAGGTTTCCATGGCCGGATTTGCGCGCGTTGCCGCATCAGATGAATTTGACCCTAACATGTCTGGCGCTGAACATTCAGGTGGTGTTGATACTGGAAGTCTTGCTCCCGCTGAACCGTCGGTTAACAATGAGCCCGCCAAGGAAGATGAGCCCGAGGTTGATCTAAAGGGCACAGTCGAAAAGATCTTGCATCGATCAAAAGATGACCGGTTTGCTGTCCTTCGCGTCAAAGTGAAGAATGGCAGGGGTTTCAAGATGCACATTGTCGCCGGAGCCGTTCGAAAAGGGCTCGTTTACTCTACCGGTGATGATATTGAAGCGTCCGGCGTATGGGGCGAGCATTCAAAGTACGGTGAACAATTCAAAGCGTCAAAAATCAAAATATTGACACAGGAAAACAGATCACTGGCTGGCGTCAGACGATTTTATCAGAAATACAGGGACAGATTGCCCGGCATTGGTGGAAAAACCATCAACAACCTTATTTCCCATTTCGGCAACGACCTGCCTGAGATTATGGGTGATCAGGCAGAACTTGCCAAAGTTATCCCAAGCGCAAAGGCGCATGCGATCGCAAAATTGTGGACGATCGTGATGAATGATCAAGCTGAGGCAGACACAATCAAGCTGATGGAGCTTGGTGTAAATTCAAGGGCAGCTTCAGCAATTGTCGAAGAGTGGGGAAAATCGGCCGTTGGAAGGTTTTCGAAGTCACCATGGAAAGCAATGCAAATCAATGGGGTCGGGTTTGGATCAGCCGAAGCTGCAGCTCGCACACTAGACCTTCCAACTGATCACGAAGACCGGATTGAAGCACTGTTGGATCTCGCTCTTCAGGAAACCGAGGAAACTGACGGTCACATTGCTCTTCCTGTAATGGACCTTGCTAAACGTGCCGTAAAGATCGCGAAGCTCGCCGATGCGAAAGGCACGCAAGATCTCCAGGTGACAATCATCAACCAAATACCTGAGCTGATCAGATCAAAAAAACTGAAAGCGCGCATGACGGAAGAAGGGGCGCTCTTGATGCGCCCCATCACCTATGCCGCAATGGTCTCTATTATCAGATCACTCAAGCTGGCGCAGCTCCACCCGGTCGACACTCCCCATGCCATTCTCGAAGAGCGTTTCCGTCAGGCAGTAAACGCTGTGCGCGATCAGGGCATTAATCTGAATACCCTCCAGCAAAAAATCACATGGAACTCCCTCACTCAGAGATTGTCGATAGGGATTGGGTTTGCCGGATCGGGCAAAACAACTTCAATGTCATGCGTCTTCAAAGCTTTTGAAGGTACAAAGTATGTCGTCACGTCACTGGCGGGTAAGGCCGTTGTCCGAGCTCGCGACACGGCTGGCGTCGATGGTTACACAATGCACTCGATCCTAAAATGGGTCCCCGAGCGTTGGTGGGTTCCGCGGCTTCGTATGCATCTATCTGCATCAGAATATGATTCGGCGCTTGAAGATGGCACCATTCCTGGTGTCGATTTTGATGACCCAGAGATGATACCGGTAAATCGCGGCCCTGGCTTCCTCCACGATCAATACCGAAGACTGGACTATCATTTTATCGCCCTAGATGAATCATCAATGCCATCCGTTGTTCTCATGGCCCAGTTTTTGCGCGCGGTAGATTTCAGTAAAACTCAGGTCGTTCTTGCCGGGGATACAGCACAGTTGCTAATCGGCCCCGGCAAAACTTTTGCCGACCTGATTGATGCAAATGTTCTACCCATTACTATTCTCGACGAAGTCTACCGTCAAAAAGCAGACAGTTCTTCAACAGGTCAAATTCAGGAACCATCCGTGCTTCCAGATGCACTTTTGAATATCCGAAACGGGGATTTTCCTGCTGTCGGGGAGGGGCATGATTTCATTGAAAGTGATGACAAGGGAATCTTGCCTATCGTCGTTGAAGAAGCTCGACGCTGGAACGGGGAGGGCCGCTGGAATGGCAGCACTTTGGTGATGGCCCCAATGCGGCCCGGCAAATGCGGCCTGTCGGCAATGAATAAGGCTCTCAAAGCTGAGTTCAACCCGCCTGCCGGCCAGATCCAACCTAACGAAATTGAAAGTTGGCGACTTTTTTATCCAACAAGGGATGGGCAAGAGCTGGAAATTACCAAAGGGGATCCGGTTATTCAGGTAACCAATGAACCCCTGCCGATCATTACAAGCCCGCTTGCCAGCAATGGTGCATTGCCAGCCCACATTTCAGTGAGGAGCCCAAGCAAGAGCAAGGATGAGCGTACAATGAACGGCACCATCGGTCTTTTCTTGGGGTTTAGGCACGTTCCAGAAGATCCAACAGGACAGAGCCCTGTAGAGGGATGGGTCGCGACATTCAAGTTTGAGCAAGAAAACGAACTGGTTGCCGTGCCTGTTGCTATGGATGAAAACCGCTTTGGGATGTTTCGGATTAATTCTCTTGAGATGGGCTTTGCAATGAGCCCTTACAAAGCACAAGGGTCAGAAGCAAAATATGCCATCTGTGTGTATCCAGACGAAGCGAAAAGAACTATGAACCGCAATATGCTGTATACGGCAGCATCTCGTGGTAAAAAATGGACCGTAAATATTTCCAAGCGCGAGAATTTCGACCGGGCCCTGAAAATTGTAGAGTCCGAGAACCGAATTTCACCACTCTGCGACTTTATCCGCGCAAATGTCGAAGCAACGGCCGAAAAAGAAATGCCGATGATCGAATATCAGATGGACGCGGCCAAAGACGCACTACTGATGCAAAATATCGGGATAGAAAAAGGTGTCACTTTTGACTCAAACAGTGATGTGTCGATCAGCAACCTGACCAAGCTGACTACCGACCTCGTTGACCTCAACGAGCGCTCACTTATGACGGTTGAAGAGTGGATCAAGACCGCGGAACTTCGCAAGATCGAACTCTCAAGAGAGGTCATGCACCGCGCTCGCGCCTTCGGATTGCACCTCGATACCAACGACGAAAAAATTCACGAATATTCTGAGCGTTTGCGAACTCATGACTGGACCTATGAATATTCCGATGACGCATGTGTGTATCGCCGCGGAGCGTCGAATCTGGAACAGATAAACCGTCTCAAGCATGCCATCGGACCAGACGCAGCGTATCTTGGCTGGGTCATGCACGCTCCGCACAATGAAATCACTTCATATCCGGCCGAAAATATTCCGACATGGGCTTACACAGATTATAATGAACCAGGCCTCGCGACCGATAGTGACTTGGCCAATGATCAGACTTCGGATCCCTCACCTGACGGATGGGACCCAACGGTTGAGGCTCCCAGACTGTCGGCCGGCCACCAGGGTTCACGGATTGACGATTGTGATATCCCTTTCTGATTGTGGCCGTCTCTCATCATGAAAAAGCGGAGCAACCGTTCGGTGCTCCGCTTTTTCCTTCACAGCAGCCTGCCTTAGTTGATCGGTTCCGTTAGGTCACTTAGCAGCACAATCGCATAGGACGCGTTCGAATAAAGAGCGACTTCAGGACGCCCAAAATTCTCATCGACCACTGTATCAAGCTCATCTTGTGCCGTGTCGGCGAGCGATTCTACTCCAGCCCAAACCGCTTGATCTTCGGTCTGCGCTTCCTGCACTTCTGTGACCGAACCAAGTGCACTTGTGACGACTGTGCTGGCAGCACTTGCTTTCGCGCTCGCAAAGCCACCCAGAATAGCTACAGCCAGCTTCATCCCGTATCGCTCGATTAGGCGAGGCCTGACCAAATCATAGACGCAACTATCCATCGAA
>Ga0310345_10003135_pt1 | contig 15990 bp, 15 predicted proteins | sample HC15DNA20500_MG_FD_204667 | JGI IMG/M metagenome (GOLD analysis project Ga0310345, IMG submission 204667) | Marine microbial communities from station ALOHA, North Pacific Subtropical Gyre - HC15-DNA-20-500_MG | ecosystem: Environmental > Aquatic > Marine > Oceanic | place: Pacific Ocean: North... | reverse complement strand
AGCCGCGACATCCTCCCCCGCCTGCGCGAACGTCTGGATCCGTGAGCGGCTGGACGCTTGTCATCCCGGTGCGCGGCGGCGCGGGAAAGAGTCGCCTCGTCGTGCCGGATATCGATCGGGCAGCACTGGCGCGCGCGATCGGGCTCGACACGATAGCCGCAGCGCAGGCGTGCCCGGCCGTCGCGCAAGTGGTGGTCGTGACCGCGGATGCCGAGATCGCGCGTGAGATCTCGGATGGCTGCCTCGTCGTCACCGACCCCGGAACCGGCTTGAACGACGCGGTGCGGGCCGGGCTCGCGGTGACGGATGCCGCCCAGCCGCGAGCCGCGATGCTCGGCGACCTTCCCGCGCTTCGCGCCACAGACCTGGAGACCGTGCTCGTGGCGGCAGCACGGTACGAGAGCGCGGCGCTGCCGGACGCGGAAGGGACGGGCACGACCCTCATCACGCGGACGGTGGCCGGCGAGCTCGTCCCCGCATTCGGTGAGGACTCTTTCACCCGCCACCGGGCAGCAGGATTCCTCGACCTCGCCCGCGAGATCGAGGCCGGCCGGCAGCAGCGGGGGGCCTGGAGCGCACGGCGAGACGTCGACACTCTCGATCAGCTCCACGAAGCCGCCCAGCTCGGGCTCGGCATCCGCACGGCCGCACTCTTGGAAGGGAGATCGCGTCAGGGCGCAGCTTCGTCGGTCGCATGAAGCAGCGGAAAGCGCGCAACGACCTCGATGAGCGCATCGACGGTCTGGCGATCGGCCACACCGTCGACAGTGAGACCGGCGGCCTGGGCGTCAGTGGCGGTCCGCGGGCCGATCGCCGCCACGACGGTCGAAGGCGGAATGTGCGGGAACTGCTCGCGCACCTGTTCGGCGACCGATCCGCTTGTGACGAGGATCGCGTTGATCCGACCGCTACGCACGTCGTTCGCGATGCGCTCGGTGACCGGAACCCCGACCGTCCGATAGGCGACCACGCTGCGCACGCGGTGGCCGGCTTCCGTGAGCATTCCGGTGAGCACCGGCTTCGCCGTCTCGCTGCGCAGTGTCAGGATGTCGCGCGGCTCGGGTTCGAGGTCAATCATCTGGCCTGCCAGGCCCGCGGCTGAATTGTCGAGGTCCGGTACGAGATCCACGCGGTACCCGACGGCTTGCAGCGCTGCAGCCGTGGTTTCTCCGACCGCGGCGACCTTCGTCTGCGGGGGGATGACGGCGCGGTAGGCATAGAGGACGTCGACGGTGGTCGCACTCGTGAGCGTCACCCAGTCGAAATCGCCCGCCGCAAGGGCCGCTAGCGCCGACTCGAGCTCTGTCTGGTCAGTTGTGGGCGCGAAATTGATCAGCGGCGCGATGACAGGTACGGCGCCCTGGCGCCGCAGCGTCGCGGCGACGGAGTCGCCCCAGGGTCCCCCGCGGGGGACCAGAACACGCCACCCGGCCAGTGGCTTGGCGGCGGTCTTGGACGGTGCTCGGTTCATGATCGACTCATCGATGCGGAGTCGACCGCCCGACGTTCGAGCAGCCGAACGACGTGTCACCTCGGGTCACAGGATGGTGGCAACTACGTCGTCGGCAGCTTCCGCATCATCGCGCTGCCTGTTGTCCGAGCATAACCCCCACGCTCGGGGGATGTCGCGGTCAAAAGGTCACGAGATGGTCACCTCGTGGCTGCTGCGGGGCTACTTGTTGACGTAGGAGTTGACGCCCCACCACACCAAAGCGCCCACGGCCGCCGCTTTCACCACGGCGAGAGTGACGGTCGCGACGGGGTGTTCTTGCGAGAAGCGGCGCAGTTTCGTCACCGCGCTGTCGGTGGCCTTCGAGACCTGCTTGGGAACGTTGGTCTTGTCTTCGATGGCAGCGAGCGCGGCCTTCAACTCTGCCCGGGCCCTCTCGACCGGGTCCGTGAGCGACAGGTCTACCGCTGTCTTGGGAACGCCGGTCTCAGAGCTCATCACGGATCTCCTTGATGTCTTGGCTGACAGCCTGGGCGGGGTTACGCCTGCGGGTGAGCTTCCGGAATCTCAGCACGCCGAGCAGGGCGAACACGATAGTCACGACCAGGAGGGCGGCGAACACGACCAGCGCCGACAGCCACACCGGCCACCACGACGAGAGCCCGGCGATCAGGAAGGTACCGAACACCGGCAACGACCAGAACAGCACGAACAGGGCGACGAGGAACAGGACGACGCCGATCCCGGCATCCTTCCCCGCCTGCCGCGCCCATGCCTTCGCGGCATCGACCTCAGCGACAATCAGGTTCCGTATCAGTTCCGGAAGCTCGCCGAGGAGCGAGAGAAGGGAATCGTTCGCCCGATCGCGGAATTCTCGAGGGGCGCTCATGTCACTCCTTGCCGGCTGCCTTGGCGATGTCGTCGATCGCCTCGTCGGCTGCCTGCTTCACAGCGTCGGCGGACGTGTCCGCTGCGCTGCTGACGGCATCCACGGAGTCTTTCCCGGCCTTCACCGCGGCGTCGAGCCGCTCGCCCGCGGTCCCCTTCGAGGTGGCAGCCTTGGTCACCTTGACCGCCGAGTCCCAAAGGGTGCTCGGCAACGCCATCGCGCTGGACTTCGCGAAGTCCTTCGCTTTGCCCACCTGCTTCTGCACGGGCTCCATGTTCCAGACCTTCAGAGCCTGGGACTTGATCTGCTCGTATCTCTGCCGACCGGCACGCGACCCGAGCACGTAGCCCACGGCGAGTCCGACGACGAGTCCTGCTTTGCCCCTCATGGGGTCTCCTCACGCTTGTCGAGCGGGTGGTCCTCACCCAGCGTAACGCCATCGGCATGCGTCCCCCACAGGAGGTTGACACGGAGCCGCTCAGCCTCCTCGCGCGCGTGCGCGACGACGCGCGCGAGGCCCGGGCCCGACACCCACGCACCCACGAGGCCGAGCCCGCGCACTTTGCCTACCCGCTCTCGCAGCGTCTGGGCTGCCTCGTCTCGCCCCCGCATCACGGCGGCCGGCGGCTGCACCCACCGGTCTCGACGCGCTTCGACAACCGCGTCAGCGGGTAGACCGAGCAAGGCTTCAGCCTCACGCGCCGCCTTGACGAAAACGTCGTCGTCACTGAGCGCGGCAGTCGGGGGCGCGGTCTCGAGGTCACCATACGTGAGGCGGGCCACGCGCACCCCGGTGACAGTACCGGTCCAGCGCGCGGTCTCGTCCGACGCGACAACCGGTTCGGTTGCGGGGTTCAGCGTGAAGACGGTGGTGTGCTGCTCCTCGGGTGCCGGCGCGGAGGCGACGAGCGTGACGACATCCTGCACGAGTTCGCGCGTCAGGAGCTCAGGGACGGAGAAGGGCACGAGGCGGGTGGCGTCGGCAGCTTCCGTTGCGACGATCACGGCGTCAGCGGCCAGTGTCTGCGTCTCATCGACGGTATCCAGGGTGACGGTCCAGGAACCGCCCGAGGACGTGAGCTGGGATACTCGCGCCCCGGTGATGACAGAAGCCCCGTAGTCGCCAAGGCGCGCGATCAGGGCATCGACCAGACGTGTCGGTCCGCCCACCAGGCCACGGATCGGCGGAACCCCTGACTCGTCGTCGGCGACCGCCAGCAATTCGCCAGCCGCGGCGGCGAGCGATCCGGTTCGCGTCAGTGCCGAACTCAGTCCGGGCGCGATGAGGCCGACATCCACCGCGTCGGGGACCAGTCCGTACCGGGCCCGCATCAGCGGGGCAACGAGCCGGCCCAGAATCTGCCCGCCCATGCGACGACGAACGAGTGTGCCGAGGTTGCGTTCTTTCCCGATGGTCAGCGGCGGGCGCAGCCGGTCGAGATAGGCCCGCCAGGTGCCGGCCCACCCGATCACGCGGCGCACCATCGGATCCCACGGATTCGCCGGTATGCCGGCCACGGTCTGCTCCGGGTAGGGCTGGACCCCACCGGAAACCGCGACCCAGACATCCGCGTTCGCCGGCTCGACCACCTCATCGCCGAGACCCAGTTCCGCCACGAGCGCGTCGACTGCACCGTTTCGGGTAGCCCAGCCCGTGGCGCCGAGGTCGACAGCGATACCCGCGACCTCGGCGCGCGCGATGGCACCGCCGAGACGCTCGGATGCTTCAACCAGCGTCACCTGCAGCCCGACCTTCGCGCACTCCAGCGCGGCAACCAGTCCGGCGATCCCGGCACCGACAACGACGACGTGCTCGGATCTGGCGTGTTCGACCAGCTTCTCGAACGCGGATTCGGCCATTCCTCCATCCTCCACCATCCGCGCGAGCCCCAATCCCAGCCGAGTTGTCCTTCACCCGCGCGAGTTGTCCTTCCTCCGCGCGAGTTGTCCTTCCTCCGCGCGAGTTGTCCTTCACCCACATCGAGCAACTAAGGACAACTCGACTCAAGGAAGGACAAGTCGGCTGAAAGGAGGACAAGTCGGCTGAGCGAAGGACAACTGGGCTGAAGGAGGGAGGTGCGTGGAACACTGATGACATGGAGTTGCACATCACCGGCGACGAGGCTGCTGACCGTCTGCTGTCGGATGACCCGCTGGCCCTCCTGATCGGGATGCTGCTGGATCAGCAGATCGCGATGGAGACCGCCTTCACAGGCCCGAAGAAGATCAGGGAACGAACGGGAGAGCTCTCCGCATCCGCCCTGGCGGCGTACGCCCCCGAAGCATTCGTCGAGGTGTTCCGCCAGACCCCGGCCGTGCACCGGTTTCCGGGATCGATGGCGGGCAGGGTGCAGGCGCTGTGTGCGGCGGTCGCGACCGACTGGGATGACGATGCCGCCGAGATATGGACGCGGGGCGAACCCGATGGCGCCGAGGTGTTGAGACGACTGAAGAAGCTGCCCGGGTTCGGGGAGCAGAAGGCGAAGATCTTCCTCGCCCTGCTGGGAAAGCAGTACGGGTACGACGGGGACGGATGGCGCGAGGCCTCCGCTCCCTACGGCGAAGAAGGGTCCTTCCGCAGCGTCGCTGACATCACCAGCCCCGAGTCCCTTGCGAAGGTGCGAGAGCACAAGAAGGCGATGAAGGCTGCCGCCAAGGGCTGATACTCACCCTCGATTCCGCAGCCTGTGTCAGGCGCCGGTGAGGCGCTCGCCGAGATAGGCCTCGACGCTCTCGAGCGGCACACGCTCTTGGGCCATCGTGTCGCGATCACGCACCGTGACGGCGTTGTCGTCGAGGGAATCGAAGTCGACGGTGACGCAGAACGGGGTACCGATCTCGTCCTGTCGGCGGTAACGGCGACCGATCGCGCCTGCATCGTCGAAATCGACAGCCCAGTGCCCGCGCAAGCGATCAGCGAGCCCACGCGCGAGCGGCGAGAGTGCCTCGTTGCGCGACAGCGGCAGCACAGCGACCTTGACCGGCGCCAGGCGCGGGTCAAGCTTCAAGACGGTCCGGGTGTCGGTGCCACCCTTCGCGTTGGGAACCTCTTCTTCGCGGTAAGCGTCGACGAGGAACGCCATCATGGCGCGAGTAAGCCCGAACGAGGGCTCGATGACATACGGGGTGTACTTCTCGCCCGAGGCTTGGTCGAAGTAGGTCAGGCTCTGCCCGGATGCCTCGGCATGGCTCTTCAGGTCGTAGTCGGTGCGGTTGGCGACCCCCATGAGCTCGCCCCACTCCTTGCCCGGGAACCCGAAGCGGTACTCGACGTCGATCGTGCCGGCGGAGTAGTGGGCGCGATCCTCCTCGGGCACATCGAAACGCCGCATGTTCGCTGGGTCGATACCGAGGTCGGTAAACCAGTCCCAGCACGCCTCGACCCAGTGGTCGAACCACTCCGGAGCCTCGGCCGGGGGTGTGAAGTACTCGATCTCCATCTGCTCGAACTCGCGGGTTCGGAAGATGAAGTTGCCGGGGGTGATTTCGTTGCGGAACGCCTTGCCGACCTGACCGATCCCGAAGGGCGGCTTCTTGCGGCTCGCGGTGAGCACGTTCGTGAAGTTCACGAAGATGCCCTGCGCGGTTTCGGGGCGGAGGTAGTACAGGCCCGACTCGTCGTCGACGACCCCGAGGTAGGTCTTGACCAGACCCGAGAACGCGCGGGGTTCGGTGTACTGGCCCTTCGTGCCGCAGTTGGGGCACGGCACGTCGGCCAGCCCGTTCTCGGCGGTGCGACCCTTGCGCGCCTCGAAGTCCTCGATGAGGTTGTCGGCGCGGAACCGCTTGTGGCACTGCAGGCACTCGACGAGGGGATCCGTGAAGGTCGCGACGTGCCCGGATGCCTCCCACACGCGCTTGGGCAGGATGATCGAGGAATCGAGGCCCACCATGTCGCCGCGCCCGCGGACGAAGGTCTGCCACCACTGACGGCGGATGTTCTCTTTGAGCTCGGTGCCGAGCGGGCCGTAGTCCCATGCGGAGCGGGAGCCCCCGTAGATCTCGCCGGCTTGGAAGACGAACCCGCGGTGGCGGGCAAGGGCGATCACTTTGTCGAGGCGGGACTGCTCGGCCACGGAGGAACTCCTGGGTCGGGGATGCGCTGCGCGCGAGGGTATCGCGGATGCCGCGACATCCGTCGATTCTATCCGTCGCGACTCACTGGCCGCGTGCGGTGTGGGTTCCGAGGACGACGTCGACGAGCCGCTCGGCCTCACCGTCGTCCCGGTTCGAGGGCGCGAAGACGCGTAGGACGATCGCGCCGACCAGAAGCTCGATGATCGAGGAGATGGGTGCTGTCGGCGGCAGTTCGCCATCGGTCACGCCCTTTTCGAGCCGATGCACGAGGTCACCGTCAGCCCCGAGTCGCTCGCGAATGCGCTCGCCGATCGCAGGGTTGGTCGTTCCCGCTGCCAGCAGCGACCGGAGCATCTCGTCATGCCCGGGGTCATCGACGAAGTCCAGGACGATACGCATCCAGCTCGCCAGATCGTCTCGCAGTGTCCCCGTGAAGCTGGGCGCGAAGTGTTCGGGCATCAGGAAGCCCTCGATGAGCGCCTCGGCGACCAGGTCGCTCTTTCCCGGCCACCACCGATAGATCGTCTGCTTGCCGACCCCCGCCTCGGCGGCGATCCCCTCAATGCTCAGGTGCCCGAACCCTCTCTCCAGAAACAGGCGAGCTGTCGCGCGCAGGATCGCCAGGCGCGCCTCTTCGCTGCGCGGGGGGCCACCTCGTCGTCCGGTGGAGATGGGCAGGGCTTCGGTCATGTCGGTCACAGTATCCATCCTCGAGTCAGTGTCCGTCTTCGACTCAGCATGCGAGACGGTACGTATCGTATGCTGTCGGTTGCTCTCCCCCGCGTCCCGCCCGAAAGGTGACCATGGCTGAACTGCTGTACCGGCTCGGCAAGGCTTCTGCCCAGCGCGCGTGGATCGTGATCGTCGCCTGGGTCGCGGTTCTCGGTCTCGCGGGCGGCGCCTTCGCCCTGGGCGCCGGCACGCTGGCCACGAGTTTCGACGTTCCCGGAACCGCATCGGGCGAGGTAACCGACGAGCTCGCCCAGAAGCTCCCCGACTATTCGGGGGCCTCGGGTCAGATCGTGCTGCACACCGAAGATGGCGAGCCTTTCAGCGACGAACAGCGTGCGGAGGTCGCTGACCTTGCTGCAGGCATCCGCGACTTGCCCGACGTCGCCCGGGTCGTCGACCCGTTCGAGGCCGAACAGGAACGAGCCGACCAACAGCAGGAGATCACCGACGGGCGTGCCCAGCTCGAGCAAGGACGCGCGCAGCTCGAGTCCGGACAGGCACAGCTCGACGCCGCCCGAGCCGAGGTCGAGAGCGGACAGGCTCAGCTCCAGGACGCACAGGAGCAACTGGATGCCGCCCGCGCGCAGGCTGAGGCAGGCGGCGCCCCCGCCTCCCAACTCGCGGCCCTCGACCAGCAGCAGGCTCAGCTGGATGCCCAGCGTCAACAGTTGGATGCCGCGAGCCAGCAGCTCGAGGCGCAACAGGCGGAACTCGATGCCTCTCGTGAGGAACTGGCCACCAACGAGACGCAGCTCGAGCTCGGTGCCGACCTGCTCGAGCTCTCAGAGGGCATCGGAGTGGTCTCCAGCGACGGCACTACCGCTCTCCTGAACGTCGCGTTCGATGTACCGCTGCTCGAACTCGACGCCGAAGCGAAGCAAGCGGTGATCGATTACGTCGAGGCGCACCCGATCGACGGAGTCGAGGTCGCTTTCTCGACGACCCTCGCGCAGTCCCTCCCGAACCTGATCGGTATCGGGGAGATCGCCGGTGTCGTCATCGCCGCGATCGTGCTGCTGGTCATGCTCGGCACCGTCATTGCCGCCGCGCTGCCCCTCGTCACGGCGCTGGTAGGAGTGGGGATCGCGGTCTTGGCGGCACTCTCCTTGTCGGGCGTGATCGACATGTCTTCTGTCACGCCGATCCTCGGGGTGATGCTCGGACTTGCCGTGGGCATCGACTACTCGCTGTTCATCATCAACCGTCACCGCAAGCAGCTGCTTGAGGGCGCTGACCTCCGCGAGTCGATTGGCCTGGCCAACGGCACCGCCGGCAACGCCGTGACGTTCGCAGGGTCGACGGTGATCATCGCGCTGCTTGCCCTGAATATCACCGGCATCCCGTTCCTCGGCCTCATGGGAACCGTCGGCGCCTTCGCTGTTCTCGTGGCGGTCCTCATCGCCATCACGCTGACTCCCGCACTCCTGCGGCTCGTCGGGATGCGGGTCCTGGGCCGGCGCGCCCGGGCGCGCGTTGGGACAGTGCACCACGCTGACGATCGAGCTCGCGCGATGCCGACCTGGCGTGCGCTGCTCACGGCAGTCGGCGCAATCGTGGCGCTGCTGGTCATCGCGATTCCTGCCCTGTCGATGCGCGTGGGCCTGCCCGACGGATCGAGTGAGCCGGAGGACTCGTACGCCTATCAGGCATACGAGCTGACCGCGGAAGCGTTCGGATCCGGCGCGAACAGCACGCTGCTGGTGACGGCGGCTCTGCCGGGTGACCTGGATGACACCGCTCAGCTGCAGGCTCAGCTCGATGTGGCGACAGCCCTGTCGGAGGTCGAGAACGTGGTGGCCGTCGCGCCGATCGCGGTATCGGATGACGGCACGCTCGCTGCGTTCCAGGTCATCCCGACCGAAGGGCCCAGCGCAGAGTCGACCGAACAAGTGGTCCGAGACCTTCGAGCCCTGCCTCCCGTTGACGGGGAGTACGAGCTCGGCGTAGCCGGGCAGGCGGCGATCAACATCGACATCTCCGAGAACATCGCCGGAGTCCTCCCGCTCTACATCAGCGTCGTCGTCGGCCTGTCGCTTCTCATCATGATCGTGGTGTTCCGGTCGCTGCTGGTGCCGCTGATCGCTACGGGCGGCTTCATCCTGTCGTTGTTCGCAACCTACGGCGCGACTGTCGCGGTGTTCCAGTGGGGGTGGGGAGCCCCGATCTTCGGCCTCCACAGCACGGGTCCGATCCTGAGCTTCCTGCCGGTGCTGCTGGTCGGCATCCTGTTCGGACTCGCGATGGACTACCAGCTGTTCCTGTCGTCGGGGATGCGGGAGGCCTACGTGCACGGCACGCCTGCGCGCGTCGCCGTCATGCGCGGCCTGCGGGCCGGGCGAGCGGTAGTGACAGCGGCGGGGCTCATCATGGTTTCGGTGTTCGGCGGCTTCATCTTCGCCGAATCGACGATGATCCGCTCGATCGGCTTCGGTCTCGCGTTCGGTGTGCTGCTCGATGCCTTCGTCGTACGGATGCTGCTCATGCCTGCCCTCATGCACTTGCTGGGACGCTCCGCCTGGTGGCTGCCGCGCTGGCTCGACCGCATCGTTCCCAATGTCGATGTGGAAGGCGCCAAGCTCGAACGCGCCCACCACGCGCCCTGGGCCGAGGAGGATCAGGCCGAGGATTCCCACGAATCAGAACCCGCTGCGACGCAGGGGGAAGCGCTCACGCGGCGTGAACTGCGCGAACGCGGCGAACTGTAGCCAGCGGCCGGCGAGCGGCCCGGGCGTCTCTATTGCGTGATCGGCGCGACCACGTAGAGCAGCTGCGCCGTGCCGTCTTCCTGCTCGAGCAGAGTGACGCCCACGGTGTAGTCAGAGCCGGTGAACGACCAGATCTTCATCCCCCCGAAGTCGGACTCGGAGTCTGCGGTGTACCGGGCCTTCAGCTGCTCGATGATGCCCTCACCGTCGGCGACGCTCGGCAGTGTGTAGGTGACGGTGTAGCCACCGTCGACCGCGAGCGCAACGAGTGGTGAGCCGGAAGGGAGCGGGATGTCGGAGGGGAAGCCCTCCGGCACACTCGCGCCGTCACCGGTGTCGATGTCGACGCCGGTGGCGCCCTCGATGGCATCTTCGACGGTGTTGTTGATGAGCTGCTCGACCGGGTTCACGCATCCGGTCAGGGCAATGGCTCCGACGCCGAGCATGAGCGCGGCAGCGACGATTCGGGTCTTCATTGGTGTTCCTCCCCTGGGAGCGCGCGCCGACACGAACACCGGCGATGGTCGGCTCCCACCTCTGAGTGTGGCGACTCGCTGTGCGCCCCGCAAGGGGCGGCGATCACACGGATGGTGAGCCGCTCGAAGACCGCGCAACTCCCAGCATCCGAGCAACCTCTCCGCTGCGCTGCGAGAACCCGATGAGGTCCTGCTCGTCGGGATAAGGCTGGAGCACAACAGTGGTTGCACCCGCGGCGAAGAATGCCTCGACCGTCTCGGCGACCATTGCCACGTCGCCGTGCGCGCGCTCGCGCCCCGCCGGCTCGTCGGATGCCGCGGACCCATCGGTGAACCGCGCCGGGAGGTACACCACGACGGGGTAGTCGTCAGCTCTCTCGGCTGCCGCAGTTCGTACCCGGCTCGCCGCAGCACGCAGTCGGCTCGGGCTCCAGCCCGAGGGAATGACCGTTCCGTCGGCGAGGGCCCCAGCTCTGTCGAGTGTCTTGGGTCCTTCTGCCGCGGCGAAGACGGGAACGGCGACGGTCGGCGGCCAGTCCAGGGCCACGTCATCGAGCTGGACGTACCGCCCGTCGATCGTGACCCGTTCCCCGGAAAGCAGCGCTCGCAGTGTCGGCAAGTACTCCGCCATCAGCGTGAGGGGGGATGCGTGCCGCGCGCCGACCTGCGCCATCCAGCTCTGCACCCCGTGGCCGACGCCGCCGATGATGCGCCCCGGAAACAGCCGCGAGAGGGTAGCGAGCTCCATGGCGGTCAGCGCGACGTTGCGAAGCGGCATGGGCAGCACACCGATCGCGACGGTCAGCTCGGTCGTGGCGGCCAGAGCCGCGGCAGCCTCGGCGATACCCGACTCGCGAAAGCAGTCCTCCCACAGCCACAGCTGGGGTACTCCGGCGTCCTCGACCGAGAGAGCCACCTCCCGGAGACGTTCGGGCGGGAAGGCGGGTTCGAACACGACACCGAGTGAGCGCATGCACCCACGCTAGAGCAGGCAGCCGACAAGCCCGGTGGGCCTCAGGAACCGAACCCGCAGTAGTCGGCCACGGCGTTCAGGATCTCGGCGCGCATGTCCGGCGGGGCCGCCAGCTCGATCTGGCCGTTCTCGCCGCCGACTGTCACATCCGTCGTGAAGATCGTGCCGCGCTTGTCTTCCTGCACGGCATGGGCATCGCAGCGGAACGGCTCGAGCACGATGTTCACCTCGCGGCGAGCGGTATCGCCGGCGGGGAGCTCGATCTGCAGCGGTAGCGCGGCGTCCGGTCCGGTGCCGGCGTCGCCGAAACCGAGGAGGTTGGTCGGGCGGATCGCCTCGATCCTCGCGCCACCGGCTCCGGTCGGCAGGACCCCGAGGGTGAGGATGCCGACACCTCCGCCCGCGCCAGGTTCGAAGTGCGTGAACGAGGCAGCCGCCGCGTCGCCGAGCGCGTCGGCGACACACTCGCGCGCGTGCATCGCCGGCAGGAACTCGAGCGCGTCGGGAAGGTCTGCCCGCGCGATCCCCGAGCGCTCATCGAGACGCCACGCGAACTCCACGGTGGACGCCCCGTCATCGGGAACATCGCAGGCCGGCCTCGGGAGTTGGATACGAATGCCGACAGTGCTGCCCGGAGCGATGACACTCGTCCGTTGGAGCACGCGGTCGGCATCCGTCTCGAAACGCGGGTCAGCCACTGAGAGGGCGTCGACACTCAGCGGTGAGTCGGTGCCGTTGGTGATCTCGACCTGGGCCTGATGCAGCGCGACATCCGAGCGCTGCTGCACAAGCCGCACACTCACCCCCTCGGGAAGATCCTCGTTCGGGGCCGCGGAAGCACACGCGGCGATCCCGAGGACCAGCGCAGCACCCAGCATCACGGCGACGAGTCGCCGCTGACCCGAGGTACCGGCGGGGCCGGTCACCGGCGCAGCACCTCGCGGGCAACTGTCATCTCCTCCAGCGCGACAGGATCGATCTCGACACCCAGCCCGGGGCCCGTGGGCACTCGAACGTGGCCGTCTTCGAGAACGGCGGGCTCGGTGACGATGTCGCGATCGTAGAACCGCGAGGATGCCGAGATATCGCCCGGCAGCGTGAATCCGGGGAGGGCTGCCAGCGCAGCGTTCGCGGCGCGACCGATCCCCGTCTCGAGCATCCCGCCGCACCACACCGGCACGCCGGCCACTCGGCACAGGTCGTGAATACCCACGGCCTCGAGGTAGCCGCCCACGCGCCCCGCCTTGATGTTGATGACGGATGCCGACCCGAGCGCGAGAGCGTCGGCTGCAGCCTTCGACGACACGATCGACTCGTCCAGACACACCGGTGTGCGCAGGCGCTGGGCGAGCGTCGCATGGTCGACGAGGTCGTCCTCCTGCAGGGGCTGCTCGATCAGGAGCAGGTCGAACCTGTCGAGTTCGGCGAGGGTGTCGGCGTCAGCGAGCGTGTACGCGGAGTTGGCGTCCACCTGCAGCGGGATATCGCCGAAGGCATCCCGAACGGCGGCGGTGTCGGCGATGTCGCGGCCGGGCTTGATCTTGATCTTGATGCGGACGTACCCCTCGTCGAGGTATCCACGCACGGTGTCGACCAGAGCGGCGGGGTCGCGCTGGATGCCGACGCTCACACCCGAGGGCACGCGGTCGCGGATCGCGCCGAGGTACTGTCCGAACGGTCGCCCCTCGGCGCGCAGCGCGGCATCGAGTATCGCGAGTTCGAGCCCCGCTTTCGCCATCCGGTGCCCGACAAAGGGTTCCAAGACGGAGGCGACGTCTTCGGGGGCGAGAGTGTGCCGATCCAACAGCGCGGGGATGAGAAAGCGCAGCGACACGTCCCACGCGCCCTGCGTGTACTCGCTCGAGTACAGCGGAGACTCCTGCGTGACGATCTCACCCCAGCCGTCCCCATCGGCAGTCAGCGCCCGCGCGACGATGACCTCGCGCACCGTCTCGGTGCCGAAGGATGTCGTGAACGGCGAGACGAGCGGTAGGTGCAGCACCCGCAACTCGATTCCCTCGAGCGTCACTGTCGGAGCGGGCTGTGCGATCGGCATGCGGCCAGGCTAATCCTCGTTAGGCCAGATCGTTCAGTCGCGCCATATTGCGGGCCACTCGACCCGACACCCGCAGTTAGGCGCGACCGAATCAGGGGCCCCACCGTCCAGTCGCGCCATATCGCGGGTCGCTCGACCCCACACCCACACGAAGGCGCGACCGAAACCGGCCCGCACGACTCAGGCGTCGACGATGAGATAGCCCCGACGCTCGTCGAACCCACCGATGCGGCGGCCCGCGTTCACGTGGGTGAGCAGGGCGTCGCGGACGCGCCGTCGCTCGATGGCAGCGGCATCGGGTTCGCGGCGCCGGAGCGACTCGATGTCGCGGGGAATCGCGACGGATGCCCGGACCTCGGCATCCGTGGGGGTGGGAACCGGCGGCGCGGCCAGGGCCCACGACACCATGAGCCGATCCGATTCGTCGCCGCGGTTGACCCCGTCATCCATCGCGCCGTAGTGGTCCACGAGGTACTCGGTGACGCGCGCGCCCAGCACGGCCAGGTTGAAGTGGGCGTTGCGCGACACGAGCGGATCGAAGGTCCACGTCACGTGCCCGATGCCGCGGCGCAGCCCCCATTCGCGCTGGTGCTGCTTCAGCATCCGTCCGAAGCCCTGACCCTGGGCGCTCGGCAGGATGCCGGTGATGTGCGAGTGCATGGATCGGGCTGCGGGTTCGGCGAAGAAGGCGACGGATGCCCCGACCATCCGCTCGTCCGCGAAGAACCCGACCGCGTAGTTGCCCGAATGGGCGAGGGCGCGCAGCAGGTTCGGCGGCATGCCGGTGCGGTCCCCTCCCCACACCTCCGACAGCACCGCGGAGGCTTCGAAAACCTCTGCCACGGTGTCGAGCTCGCGGATGCTGAGCCGGGCCGATTCGGTGTCGCTCATGAGGCCCTCGGTTCGCGGACGACGGGAATCGAGCCGGTCGCGGTGAGTTCGACCCCCGCCGTGATGACGTGTTCGGCGAACAGTCCCGGCCAGGCCATGACCCCGTAGGGCGTGCGGGCAACGATGAGGCGGCTGTTCGGCAGGAGCTCGTTGAGACGTGTCGCGGTGCGAAGCGGATGCGTCGGGTCACCCGTCCACGCCAGGATCAGCGTCGGCACATCGATGCGCGCGAGCTCCTCCTTCGGCGGCAGGTCAGCTGCCGCAGCTCCCCGCAGCACCGTCGGGAGGAGTGTCTCGTCGACCGCGGGAAGCGACTCGGGAGCATCCGCGAGGGCCGGCGGGACGGGCGTGGTGGAACCGAGCTTCACGAAAGCCTCGACACCGTGGCGTTCGATGAGCTCCGCGTTCGTTCGATAGACCTCGGCCTGCGCGCGGCGGGTACCCCATGCCGTCGGCGGAACCATGAGCGTCAAGCTCGCGAAGCGGACCGGATCCTTGAGTGCGGCGTGCAGCATCGTGCCGGTCCCCATCGATGGCCCCACTCCGTGAACCGCTTCACCGGGAGCGACGGCATCCAGCACCGCCAGGAGGTCGTCGGCGAGGTTGTCCCACCGGTAGTCGAGCGGATCCTCGGTCCCCGTCGAGCCACCGTGGCCGCGCGCGTCGATGCGGAGGATGCGGTGATCCCGAAGGGCCCGGCCGAGGTCAAGACCGAGGTGGCTGTCTCGACTGCGGCTGGACATCAGACCGTGCAATTGGACGACCAGCGGACCGTCATCACCGGTCACATCGAAGTCGAGTGTGGCGCCTCGAATCCGCAGCGTGCTCACGTGCCCTCCCGGGCGTCCTCTGTGCGAAACGGTTGCCGCCTAGACTACGCGCGATGCGCTTGACGAACGTCGCCCGAATGACGCTGCCCCCAGGCCGAGTCCGCAGCCTCGTGTTTCCCGCCGAGGCTCTGCCCGACGCGGAGCCGCTGACGCTGTCATTCGACCAGGGTCGGCACGTCTCCGAAGGAGATCGACCCGGATCGTGGATGGCGATCTCGTTCCGCCTGCGCACACCGGCAGCCCCCGACGAGATCGCTGACGCGTGGGCCACCGTCGTCGACAGGCACGGCACCCTCAGTACCGTGTTCGAACGGGACGATGACGGGACCGTGCGGGTACGACCGGCGCGACTGGGAGTCGGACGGTGGGTGACGCATCCGGCACCGCCCGAGCGGCTGACCCGCGAAGTGCTGCGCGAAGTGCTCGACGACGGATGCCGGCCCTTCGCCACCCCCTCCCACCGGCTGTGCCTTATCGAACCCGGTGGCGGGGCCGACCCGACGATCGTGATCGCCTCCGATCACGCACACGTCGACATGTGGTCGCTTCTCGTGCTCGCGCGGGATCTCGCCGAGGTCGTCGACGACGAGCGGGAGGATCGCACGCCGGGTGGGGCGCTGCCTGCACCGCGAGCGTTCGCCGAGCACTCCGCAGAGCTTGCGGCCCGCGCTCCCGCGCCCGAAGCGATCACGACCCGATGGGCGGAGATCCTGGATGCCGAGGGTGGCCAGATGCCGCTGTTCCCCCTGACGTTGGGCGACGTCGCGGCGGCGCGATCGGAGATCGTCGATGTTCGCGACGTCTTCGACGGCGCCGAGTTCGAGGCCTTCTGCGAGCGCGCCGCCGCCGCGGGGGTCCGCGCTATCGCTATCGCGGTATCGGTCATGACGCGCGTGAGCCTCGCGATGGGT